>Ga0172380_10008494_pt1 | contig 11218 bp, 11 predicted proteins | sample Leawe162metaG_FD_119747 | JGI IMG/M metagenome (GOLD analysis project Ga0172380, IMG submission 119747) | Leachate microbial communities from a municipal landfill in Southern Ontario, Canada - Leachate well 162 metaG | ecosystem: Engineered > Solid waste > Landfill > Unclassified | place... | reverse complement strand
GGCTATTTTGGAAAACGGCAAGGCCATAAAGGGGGAAGAGGAGATCGTGAACTGTCGGGATATATCCAAAATAGGATTGAAGAAACTATATTTGTCTCCTGCGGCCAAAGCCAACCCGAAAGCCTTGGCGGAAATAAAAAAGGCTGACTTTGTGATAATAGGACCCGGCAAATTCTATACCAGCTTGGTCTCAAATTTGCTGGTGGAGGGAATAGCCGAAGGGCTGGAAAGATCAAAAGCCAAAAAGATCTTGGTTTGCAATATTATGACCCAGCCCGGCAATACGGACGGTTTCACCGTTGAGAAATTTTTAAGCGAAACAGAAAAATATATCGGCCAAGGCGTTGTAGATCACATAGTTTTTAATACCAAAAAATTGTCCCCGCAAATGTCAAAACAGGTCAAAAAAATATTCGTCGGCGCGGAATTCGTCGGTTATGATAAGGCCATTTTGAAGGATAAAAAGTTTGTCGGGGCCGATCTGCTGGGCCTGGAATTGAAGCCGTTAAACCCGTCGGACATCCTCATCAAAGGAGTAAATCAAAGAACCATGGTCGGCCACGACCCGAAGAAGCTGGCCCGAGTCCTGTCAAAGATCATAAACCGTTAGCTTTTCTTGCCTGAAAATCTTTAAGTTATCCACAGAAACCGCCAGCAGAGGCCTTTTTTATGATATTATTTAGATCAAGATAACTGTGGATAACTTTACACAGGTCCGACCTGTGCAAGATATATGCGTATAGTTTTAGACTTTGATCATACCTTGTATTCGTCCAAGAGCCTTTACGAAGCGATAAAGGCGGCTTTTGGCGGTTTGGGTGCGAGCGAAGATATTTTCCAGCAAACTTTTCAGCTCTCGAAAGGCAAGGGAATGGATTACAAGCCTTCGAGGCAGATGAGGTTTATTGCTAGGCAGACAGGCGTCGCGGAAGCCAAACTGCAAAAGGCTTTTGATAAGGTTTTAAAGATATCTCCGAATTTTCTGTATCCCGATTCTATCCCTTTTTTGAAAAAATACTGCAAAACGGCGGAAATTTTTATGCTTTCTTACGGCGAAGAAAAGTTCCAGAGACAGAAGATCGATTCGGCGAGGATCAATAAATATTTCAAAATAATAAAAGTCACCAGGGATATAGGCAAATCGAAAAGTTTTAAACTGTTCGCCAAAAAAGGAGAGAAGATAATTTTCGTTGAAGACAACCCTCAAGCTCTTTTGGAAGCTAAAAAGATATGTCCCGAAGCCATAGCGGTAAGAATGAGAAGAGGAGAGGGAAAATACGCTGAGACTCCTGACAACGACCAAATAGACTTTCAGATAGAAAATTTCCAGGAGTTGGAGGCGATTATCGAAAAATTGAAAAATTAAAGCGCATATATTTTTATGTTCCGATTGCAGCAATTAGGGTTATTTTTTGCATAGGTATTGTAACGATTTGCCTATGTGTGCTAGATTAAAGATAGAATTGTTAAGATTTTTGTTAATATGAAATCAAAATTAATACCTATAAGCGCGGCTGCGGCCAGCCTGGGAGTGTCAATAGACACTTTAAGGCGCTGGGATGGTTCAGGCAAACTTAAAGCAATTAGAAAATCTCCGGGCGGAATCCGTTATTATTCCGAGAATGATATAGAGTTGCTATCGCACGAAATATTTAAGTTGGCTTATGAGTGGGCCTCTAACTCAATTCCCACCGAGATACCTTCAATATTCTATTGCCCCAACAGTTCAATTTTTCAAGTAAGATTGATAAAAATGCAGGATATACTGATTGCAGTTCCATCAATAGAAAAAATTTTCTCTCTATTGGTTGCGGTCGCAGGAGAGATCGGTAATAATTCTTTTGACCATAATATTGGCAATTGGCCTGATTTGCCTGGTATCTTTCTTGGATATGATGTTAACAAAAAAGAAATTGTTTTGGCGGATCGCGGGATAGGCATTTTGAAAACTCTTAAGCGAGTAAGGCCAGAGTTGGACAATTATAAAGATGCATTGACTGTTGCTTTTACTGAAATTATATCAGGAAGGGCTCCGGAGGAAAGAGGAAATGGATTGAAATTTGTTAGAAAAGTTATCGCGGAAAATCCGATAAGCTTGTTTTTTCAGTCTGGCGACGCAGAGATAAGAATGGCTAAAGAAAATTCCGATTTAAATATAGAGAGTTCAGACAAAACTATACGAGGTTGTATGGCTATGATCAGATTTTAATTAAGATACAATAAAATAATATGAATATAGATATCAAAAAATTTGGGACAACTTTAATATCAAGGCAATCAGGCAAAGAGGCTTTCGCCGCTTTCCAGCCGATTTTGAAAGATGCTTTAGAGACGGAAGATTTAATAATAGATTTTAACGGAGTGATAACCTTTTCTCCTTCCTGGGGAGATGAATTTTTAACGCCGATTGTTCGAATATATGGCGATAGGTCTAAATTTAAAAACACAAAAAATCCTTCAGTAAGAGCTGCTATAGAAATACTTGAAAAAGCAAATAATATCAAATTCAATATAATTGATTAGTCCTTTATCCTTCCCAAAAATCTTCGGCTCGAGACTCGTTGTAGAATTTTACCGAAGCTTTCCGTCAGAGTTATTCTCTAAATTTTCTCTCGCTCTTTAATAAATAGTTCATGCCCCTTGATACTGATTAGAGCTTCGTGCTTACTTATTGGAAGGACAAGCAGACCATAGCTAGCCATTTTAAGCTTATTAAGCTATAATCCTTGCCAGCAAACAAAAAAGTCCTAGTTGGCTTTTCTGTTTTTTACAGAGCATAAGGAAAGGGATTAAAAAATGAGAGGGATAATTTTGGCGCTGCTTCTGATCGTGGCAGCGCTGGGGAACGCATCTGCCGAGGCGGAGTTTAGCGCTCGCCTTGCGCCTGATGCGAATTTAACGGTCGCAGGAATGGGGGAGCCGAACCTGACAATCACTTTGTTCGGTGTTTGGCACGAATATTTCCTGGGCAATCCCGGGACTACAAAAATATTCGTAACCGATCCGGAAGGAAACAGTTTTGTTTCATTCGGAAAAGTCACCCCCATTTGATTTTTTTGGCAGACCGCTGGATAAAGATGCCGCCGCGTGTTATCTTTTTATCAGCCATTTGCAAAAAATAAATAGGAGGTGGGATGTCGTAGAGCTCGTTTTTACTGGGAAGTGGCTTCTTCCTTTCGAAAAATCAAGTATTTGGTATCACCGAAAAAATCATAGTAAGGAAAAAACTCCGAAAGAACGGTATCTGCGCCATAACCGACTAATTGCGGACCGAAGTTGGATCCTGTTTCCATATAAAGAGTCAAATTTTTTCCATTTTCCCTGGAGAGTTCAAAAATTTTATCAGCGGTTTGCGAAACGAATATCATTCCTGTTGCCACGACATAATCGGTTTCTTTTATTTCTTTTTGGATATCGGATATTTTTCCGTCGTTGATATCCGTGGAGTAAAATCCTAGGCCGATCTTTTGTTCTTCCAGATCAAGCACTTTTATGTGGCAGTTTTTGATCTTAGCTTCCTCAATAATCTCAGCTGCGGCACCAAGCAATAAAATTTTTGATCCGTTTGGAATATGCGCAAGTAGCGCATTGGCTCTTTTTCGCCCTTTCTGCCTAATGTTTCCAGTAAAGAGAAGTTTATTTTTGAAGTCCTTTTCATTTATCAGGCAATACAGAGCATCTGTAATGGCGACCTGCATATGGACGGGCGCATCCCCTATGACGTCTAGCGCATTTTTATTTACAAAATTGCTTGGAGAATAATCAATTTTTTCTTGAAAATAAGAAAAACCGTAAGCATTCTCGAACAGAACCAGGCAAAATTTCATATCGGTAAAAACTGTGTTGCAATCTTTCATCGTGTAAAGAGTCTCGCCGATAATTATATTATCGATCCTTAGTTCTTTCTCTCGGCCAAGCAAGTCTCTTCTTGCGTCGGCAATTAAATTGTTTAGGATATTCATAACAGGGAGAGTATACTGGATAAATGTTTAGCAAATCAAGTATATCGGCTAATAAATGCAAAATCGGAGGGCGTATCGAGAGGCTAAGCTCGGATAGAAAATCGATCGAAAAAAGTTAATTGATTGGACGTATCCCATTCAGCGCTATTGGTGCCTTGAACATAATTATCACAGTTGCGACCATGAAGGCTGGGTGGTGTCAATTTTAAAATATATGGACAAGATAGAATCATATTTTAGGTTGGAAGAGTACCTTAAATCTCATCCGATCAGTGTTTGCTGGTATGGACCCCGATCGATTGATGTTTCCGAGATGGGAAACCTGTTGAATATCAACGGGGTTATATCCTGTTACAGTTCCAGCTTCCCAAAAGACCGTCCTTTTTTGGTCAATGATGCAGGAGGGAAAAGGCAAAAATACAGTATTGATAACTTGGCGGGGAAGCTTATCTCTAGCGGAGATTTATTCGAATTTATAAAAAAAAATAATATAACCGCTATTTTGCCATATGACTCTACGCCGGAGCTGGAGAAATTTTGCGAAAATAATCATATTGATTTTTTTTCCAGTCCGGACAAGCTCAAAAATGAGCTGAGAGACAAAACAAAAATAGACGACATAAGCCGAACAATTGGCCTCTCAACTATCCCAGGGGTTTCCGGGACCATCGAAGATTTTGAATTTCAGCCAATGGCGGAGAAGTTCGGACTCCCGCTTTTTTTGCATTTTGCCGAAGGATCTGGCGGAACCGGCAATCGGATCGTTAATACGTCGGACGAATTTGAAAAAGTAAAAATTGAAAAGAGGGGAGAGCGGCTTAATGTGAAAAAATATTTAACGGGGAAATCTTGCACGATAGACATTTGCGTAACGCCAACAGCGATAATATGCGGGACGCTGGAAGAAATGCTTATTGGTGCTGAGCCGCTGAATTCCAATCCTACGGAATATGTGGCAAGTTCATGGTTTGAGAACGACTATTCTTGCGAGATCAGAAAAAAGATCTGCGAAATCGGGGTGAATTTGGGAAAGTTGCTACGGTCGAGAGGATTTTTAGGATGTTTCCACCCCGATTTTCTTGTAAGAGACAACGAAATATTTTTTACCGAATTAAATATGCGCTTCGGCGGTTCTTGTGGCGCTTACGCCAAGATACAGATAGCCACACATCAAATTCCGATGATGGTCGTTCACGCCCTGTCGTTTTTTGATCCAAGCCTTAAATTTGAAGAGGAGAAGATAAATGAGCAAAATTTGCTCCCCCTTGATTATGCTCTTCTGGTTTTGAAAAATAATTTTGGAAGGCCTATAAAGGTATCGCACAAATACAGATCCGGGTTATATCGTCTCTCGGGGGATATGATCGAACCGGCGGGGGACGTGAATTTTAGCGGTTTGGAAGGCGATAGCAAAATTTTACTGAACGGCTTACCTGATTCTGAAGAAGACACTATTATCGGAGAGGGAGCGTTCATATGCGAGGTAATGACAAGGTTTCCGATATCGGATTCAAAAAGCAAACTGAACCCGGAAGGGAAAAAGCTTGCAGGGAAAATATTTTCTCAGCTTATCGGTTAACTTTAATATTGCGCTCTATGTGATCCAATAATTTTTTAGGAATGTCTATTCCAAATTTATCAAAAGGTTCTTTCATGGCCGGGACCGCATTTATTTCCAGCAACACGTACTTTCCGTTGCTGTACACATAGTCAATCCCGTTCAAATATAAACCGCATTGTTTTGAAATACGCGATGTTAGGTCGCGTAGTTCTTTTGTAACCGGTTGTTGCACACACTTGTAGTCGGCATCAATTCCCGTCTTCCATGAATTTGGTATCCGCAGGTAGGAGCAGGCGATTTCAAAATCATTTTTTCGATTGAGAGTCACTATTCTCCCCACACCCTTATCGAAGGGAATATATTTTTGGACGATCAGCTCTTTCGATCTTCCATATTTTTTAATCGCTTGCTGCGGAGATAGCCTTTCGACGCTTTTTCCCCACCATCCCAAGGGATCCTTTATAACAACAAATTGATCTCCTTTGAATTTATTTATTTTTTCTTTATTGTTTTTCCCGGTCAAATTATGCGATTCAGGCACCAGATCAGGAAAAATTTTATGCGTCCGTCTTTTATCGAATGAATTTACTATTGCTTCTGGCGGGTCTACCATCAAGGGAGTTTTTGAGTGGGAGATCTCTCTCCGCCGGCGCTCCTCTCTCAGGGAAGAATAGAAGGATTTTTTTGTTATTGCACTCATATCGATTAAGACGTCGCAATCTAGCAACTTTTTGCATGAAGGAAGGATATTCTCATCGAATACCGAAATATAATGTCCGCGTTTGATAATTTCTGAAATTACCATCGGCGCGCCGACCCAGAAAATTTCAGATGTTACCAGGTGAAAAATCAGCCTTTCTTTTTTCTTTGGCATATGAATTATTACCGTTGTTTAGCGGGGGATCGTAGTGTATTTTTTTATCGAGTCAACCAGCCGGATTGCGTCCGTTTTTAGCTTGTATCTACTATTTTCGATTACGCTTTTCTTGAGAATAAATTTTGCAATGACTTCTCCGGGGTACAATTCGCAGCCTTCGTGGGCGGAAGAGACTACTAATATATCGTCGTCTCCCATATCGTGAACAAACAGCGAAGATTTTGTTTTTTCTAAGGAGCCGTCTCGCATCCGATAGATGCTCGGCTCGATGCGTTTTGAAATGATAATATTTTTCGGTAAATTATTGCGGATTATGACTTGAGAGTAATCATGCCGCGAAAGATCGATGTCTCCCGGATGCAGCATTTTGCATTTTGCCGAGTAGTGCGGAGTATCAAATGCCTCAATATGTTTCAATAAATCAGGAAAAATGAATTGGTCTTTTTGTATGCCGGTTAACAGCCTTGTGAGCCCAACCAATCTTGAGTTTATTTCTTGAGGATAAATAGTATTCGTATCTTTATCCCATAAATAATCCACGCCAAGGATTCCTTGGTACCCTTTTAATCTGGCGAAAACTCCGATTTTTTCGCTCATATCCCGCACTTTGTTAATAAACGATCGATCCAGCAGAGATTGGTTGGTGTCATTGCCCGTAAAACGAAATGGATCCGCGGACAATTCAGGTAGGCCTATCAACTGAAGCCAAGGGCCTTGAATAATGATTTGGTCATTAGAGATGCAGATGTGTACAGAGACCGGGATATTGTTTGGAAGATATTTCGTGATTCTCAATCCTTGTTTTATCTTTTCTCCGGCCTTACGTAATTCATTCTCTGTGCCGGCAAGAGAGGTCTCCGCACCGGATGCTCCAAGCGCATCCTGCACAATAAACGGCAGCCCAAGCGCGTTTTGGCACCGCATAAACAAGTCGCTTAAGTTTTTAGGTACTTTTTTAAAAGATAAGCTTTTGTTCTCGGCGATATTAAGCTCTTTGCAAATTTCAGAAAATAAATTTTTGTTACCTAATTTTTCTTGAAGATCGTAGGCGGGCAGAAGCATCGGCATGCCCGTATTTTTAAGTAGCTCGTCCATTTTCGAGTTCATGTAGAAAAAGAGAACCTTGCTGTCCTCTCTGCCTAGGATAACTCTATTGAGGAAATTTTTATCGCCAAGCAGGATTTCAGCCACTTGATCGCTTTCGAGCTCTTCGACAAATTCGGTGTTCAAATACGAAGATACACCCCAATTTTTTTTCAGCAATTCGTAAGTAGAATCATCGTTATAGCAAACAATTTTGTAGTTATCAATTAAATCCAAAAGTTCCACCGACATGTATGGGTTATGTTCAAAAAAAACTATCTTCAAATTTTTTTTTGATTTCTTTGGATTTATGATTTTGGCCGCATTAATGGAAAAGTTTGCGCTTCGCGGATGGTTTTTCCGGCTAAGAAGCTGAAAAGCCTTTCCGAAACTCCGAATCCGAACATTGGCGGCATTCCGTATTCCATCGCTTCCACATACTCAAAATCAGCCATCTGCGCTTCTTCATCTCCAGCGTCTCTCAGGCTCTGCTGCGCTTCAAACCGTTCGCGCTGATCTTGCGGGTCATTTAGCTCGTTGAAGCCCTTGCCGAGTTCGCTGCCGCCGATCAAAAATTGGAAGCGGTCAACAACGCGCGGGTCTTTCGCATTTTTCTTTGCGAGGGGTTCAAGATATATCGGCATACCGGTAAGAACTGCGGGGCCGCCAATGGTTTTTCTGATCTGTTTCCAAAGCAGATCAACGCCCCGGCCGACGCAAACCGTCGGTTCGTATTTTATTTTTTCTTTGTCGAGATGCTTTTTTACCTCATCGAGAGAAACATCTCTCGGATCGAATCCGTATCGGTTCCGCATGAGTTCGTTGAAATCAAATTGTTTCCATTCGCCTCCCAAGTCAACGTCGAATCCGTGTATGGAAAACTTGAGCGTTCCGAACGTCTTTTCCGCCGCATTCCGATACATCTCGATAACCATCGGTACTCCTTTTCGGGCGTCCTGGTATGCCTCATAAAATTCAAAATGAGTATAGTCTTGGGCGTGTTCATAGGACATGCCTTCGTTCCGGAATACTCTTCCAATCTCAAAAACTTTCGGCAAGCCGCCCACAATGAGTTTTTTATGCCACAATTCGTGCGATATGCGCAAATACACGTCAATATCAAGAGTGTTGTGATGAGTGATGAACGGCCTGGCTTCCGCCCCGCCCGTTTTTGTTTCCAGTATCGGTGTCTCCACCTCGATGAAATTGCGTTCCAGCATAAAAGAACGGATCGCGTTCCAAAACACCGAGCGTTTTTTTACCGTGCTTGCAACTTCGGGGTTGAGGATCATATCAAGATACCGTTTTCGGTAACGTTCGTCCTCATCTTTGATCCCGAACCATTCGTCCGGAACCTGACGCAAACTTTTTGCAACCATGCGCCAAGTCTCCGCCAGCAAAGAATTCATTTCTCTCTTTGTGACAAATGCCACGCCGGCAACTTCTATGAAGTCACTGACGCTTACTGTTTCCGAAAAAAGGCTGAAAGATTTTTCGCCGATGCTGTCTTTTTTTATCAGGGCTTGAACACGCGCCGTTCCGTCAAAGAGATCCACAAAAATAATCCCTCCTTGGCCTCTCAAGGACATGATCCTGCCCGCAAGGGTTATTTTTTCTTGGGAAGCAAGAATCGATTGAAAAGATCCCAAAAAAAAGGCGTTCTCATGAGTACGAAACGACTCGGCCGGGTAGGGCTCGATCCCTTGTTCTTTAAGGATCGCAAGCTTTTTTAAACGTTCTGATTGCATGTCGTCAGCAGGCATAGAGAGTAAATTTTATTTTTTATAAATAATTCCCCGGATGCGTTTTAAAATCTTTGTTCGGTTTCTCCGTAATTCCGTTTTGGTGCCGCGGGAGGGAGTTGAACCCTCACGGCCTTGCGACCAATGGTTTTTGAGACCATCTTGTATACCATTCCAACACCGCGGCAAAACGATTTTTACCTTTCTATTTAAACATAAAAACCTTTGATTGTAAATTAGTTTCAGATATGTTAATTTTAGAACAATGAGCAAAGTGATTTGCGTTGCTAATCAAAAAGGAGGAGTAGGCAAGACTATTATTTCCAGCAACTTGCCGGTTTTTTTAACTGCTTTCGGTAAAAAAGTTTTATTGGTGGACATCGACCCGCAGGCGAACGCCACTTTTTCTTTGGGGCTTCAGCCGAAAACTTTAGCCACTTCCGTTTACAACGCTTTGATGGGGCAGATATCGCCTAATGATATCATAAAGAGCAGCGGTTTTTTGGGTTTCGACATTATGCCCGGATCGCAGGATCTGGCCGGCGCCACGGTGGAGCTGGTCAATATGAAAAATCGCGAATTTAAGCTCAAAGAGATGATAGACCGCGTTAAAGACAATTATGATTATGTCATCATCGACTGCCCTCCGAGCCTCGGGCTTCTCACTTTGAATGCCTTGGTCGCTTCGGATGAAGTTTTGGTCCCTGTCCAATGCGAATATCTGGCTTTGGAAGGGTTGGACCAGCTGGTGGGTACTGTCGATATGATCAACGAGAACCTTCATCTTAACATTAAAATATTGGGCGCCGTTCTGACAATGTATAACCGCCACAACAAACTTTCTCAAATGGTTGCCAAAGAAGTGAGAAGAAATTTTCCCGGTTATGTTTTTGAAGCCGTCATCCCCAGAACCGTTGTTTTGTCCGAGGTTCCGTTCTACGGCTGTACTGTTTTGAAATACGCTCCGGAATCAAAAGCCAGCCAATCTTTCAGAGAGCTGGCGCAGGAATTAGTTTATTATCAACAAACCTAGCATCGCTGCGCTTCGAGCCTAAGATCGGTTTAGGCTTGGACCGCCGAAGCGGGTTTTACAAAATGCTCGGCAAAGGACTTGAATCATTAATACCGCGCAGGGAAGAGCCCTCCCAGGATCCGGCCAAAAAGGAATCTATCTTTTGGGTCGAGATCGGCCAAGTCGTACCCAATCCTTATCAGCCCAGGAAGGAATTCGAGCAGGCCGCTTTGGAAATTTTGGCCGATTCGATAAAGCGATACGGTATCTTACAACCGATAATCGTTACCAAGAACGAAAAGCACGGGCCCCAAGGAATGGTTCCGGAATATCAGATCATCGCCGGCGAACGCCGTTTGAGAGCGTCAAAAATGATTGGGCTTGACCAGGTCCCGGTCGTCATAAAAGAACAGACCGAAAAAGAAAAGCTGGAAATTTCTTTGATAGAAAATGTCCATCGCGAGAACCTGAACGCCATCGAAAAAGCCGAAACTTTCGAGCGTTTTCAAAAAGAGTTCGGTCTGCTGCAAAAAGAGATAGCCAAGCTGGTGGGAATGAGCCGCGAGGCGGTGGCCAATGCCATGCGTTTGAACGGCTTGCCCGAGGTCATAAAACAAGGCGTCAAAGAGGGGAAGATCAGCGAGGGCCATGCCAGAGCGATCTTGATGGTCAAGACCGAAGCGGGCCAAAAGAAGCTTTTTGAAGAAATGGTGAGGGGCGGTTATTCGGTAAGGCAGGCGGAGAAAAGAGCGCAAGAAATGGAAGGAACAGCCACCGATAAGCCGAAAAGGAGCGCCTTCAAAAAACCTTCGGCCGTCATTTTGGAGATAGAGGACAGAATCAAGAAAACGCTTAATATAGAAAGCTTCAAAGTGAAGGAAGATAAGGAGAATTCCAAGTTAAAACTGACAATCGTCTTCAAGACCAAAAAAGAAATAGACGACTGGCTGGACGATCTCAAAAAATAAAAACAAAAAAATG
>Ga0172380_10008493_pt1 | contig 11220 bp, 6 predicted proteins | sample Leawe162metaG_FD_119747 | JGI IMG/M metagenome (GOLD analysis project Ga0172380, IMG submission 119747) | Leachate microbial communities from a municipal landfill in Southern Ontario, Canada - Leachate well 162 metaG | ecosystem: Engineered > Solid waste > Landfill > Unclassified | place... | reverse complement strand
TTCGTATTTTAGCCCCATTTTTTCCAATTGAGCTCTCATTTCGTAGGCCATTTTATCTTGCTCATTCTCGATTAAGATTTGCGGGAGCGAAATTTCTGTTTCTTTTATAATTTCCTCCATTATCTCTAATCGTCTTTTTTCGTTATTTTTTTGAGTTTTATCAAGGGAGATATTTTCTTTAATTTTTTGTTTCAGATCAGTAACTGAGGTAAATTGTCCAAGTGATTTAGCAAAATCGTCATTTAGTTCAGGTAATTCTTCTTTTTCGCCAGTTTTTTTCGCTCGGTTTTTTCTTACCTCTTCGATTACCTGGTTTATTTCTTCTTCCGACGCTTCTATTGGTTCTTCTTTTTTAGCTAAAATTGTTTTAGCGATTTTTTTATAGTCACCCAACTTTATATCTGGCACAACAGCTGTAGTGATTGTGAATCCTAGTGGGTTGTTGGTGGCGATTTTAGTAATCGTTATTTCCGGCCGACCAATCGCATCTATTTTATTTTCAGAAATTATCTTGGGGTAGTGATGATTTATTGCTTCTTCTGCCATCTCGTAGAGGATTTTTTCTGCCCCTATTTTTTCTACGATTAAAGCGTCTGGGGCATGTCCCTTACGAAAACCAGGGAGTTCCACCTCTTTTCTTTTGTTTGCCAATACTTTTTCTCTAAAAGACTCAAATTCAGTAGTGTCTATTTCACCCTTTATTTCTACTTCGGCGGGTTTAACTTTTTTTATCTCTACTTTTATCATTATTTTATTTTTCCTATTATTAAAACAACACTAATTAGGACGTTAGTCTACACTCTTTTTACTTAATTGGCAAACTCTAGAGGGTTTTTCCTGTCCCAACTACAAAATCCGCTCAAAGCGGATTTTGTAGTGTTTTTAGGTGTTTAAAATTACTCTGGTTCTTGCCCAAGTAAATCGATGTCAGTAGTATTCACACTTGCTTCAAGATTGATGAAATCTTTATCGATGTCATCTAGTTTGGTTGATGTCGACATTTCTTCTGTTTGGATTTGATTAGAAGGATTCTCCTCAGTTTTTTCCATCGTTGTTTTTTTGGCATTAATCGCAAATAACCCACCAATTAAAATTAATACAATAATTACAATGACGATTGCTAGAGTGCCCTTTCCCTCTCTCTCCTCTTCTCCTGGCATTAGGGGTGAAAACGTTGAATTGTTAGACATAATATTATTTTTTTAGACTAATAATTTATCTATCAGCACTTGATGTGGCTCTTGTGCTGGTTGCTTTGCCGTTTCCTAAATCTATTTTTTGGATACCTGGAATCTCTTTGATTAATTTATAAGCTTCTTTGGCCTTGTTTATAGCTGATTTGATATCAGTCTGAATCTTTTTTAGACTCGTTTTTATCCCAGAGATCTTAGTTTGACTGAGTGGGGTCGACGAGGCTGTCAAAGAAACTGCTTGAGTTTTGATCACTTCTAGTTCTTTTTCTGCGTTATCGATTAGGATTTGGCTATCATTGATTTTAGCTTTGATCGTTGTGGTATTTATCCCTTGGCTGTCTAATTTGGCAATAATTGAATCGGAGCTAGTGAGACGAGAAATAATATTTTTCACTTTAGCGATTTGCCTTTCCAGTTCAGATAGAATGTTTTTAGCCGCTTGAGCTGTCCGATTTTCTCTCCTGTTTTCTGTTGAGGTTGCTATTTTATTTTGACTGGTGGTTGGTCTCCGATCAGAGGAAGATCCAGTTTTCAATCTTTCTATTTGTTTTTCTCCTCGATCTATCTTTTTCCCTCTTTCTCCCTCAAATTCTTTTGCAAAGACTGTCGCGGTAGAAAGGCAGATAACTAAGGCGATAATAATTTGTTTTTTTAGCATATTTTTTACTTAATTATTCTACTTAATAAGGACTTGACTAATTATACCTCGGCCCCCTATTGGATGCCAAATAAAAACAACCCCACTATTTTTGATAGGGGGGTTGTTTTTATGGTTACTTAACTAATTTTTATTTAAGGACAGCTACTAGTAATAAGGCCACGATATTTAGAATTTTAATCATCGGGTTTATGGCTGGCCCAGCTGTATCTTTATATGGGTCTCCGACAGTGTCTCCGGTCACAGCTGCTTTGTGGGCATCAGATCCCTTACCACCAAATTCTCCTTGTTCAATATATTTTTTAGCGTTATCCCAAGCTCCTCCTCCTGAAGTCATTGAGATTGCCACAAAGAGTCCAGTGATAATTGATCCAACCAATAATCCTCCTAAAGCTTCTGGGCCCAGAACTAATCCGACAAAGATTGGTACGATAACTGGAATTAGCGCTGGAACAATCATTTGTCTGATGGCGGCTTTTGTAACAATATCTACTGTTCGTCCATAGTCTGGCTTTGATGTTCCTTGCATTATGCCAGGATTGTTTTTGAATTGGTTGCGCACCTCAGTTACTACTTCTCCTGCTGATTTTCCAACGGCTTCCATGGCTAACGCAGCAAAGTAGTAAGGTAGTAATCCTCCGATAAAGAGACCTACAATAATTCTAGGATCACTTAAGTCGAAGCGTAAATCACTCGATAGCTCTTGGGTATAAGAGGCAAAAAGTACCAGAGCGGCTAATCCAGCCGAAGCGATCGCATAACCCTTTGTGACGGCCTTAGTTGTGTTACCGACAGCGTCTAATGGGTCGGTTATGTCTCTTATTTCTTGCGGTAGTTCGGCCATTTCGGCAATTCCTCCGGCGTTATCAGTAATTGGACCGTAAGCATCAATCGCGACGATAATTCCGGCCATGGATAGCATGCTTAGAGCGGCTAAAGCGATGCCGTAAAGACCGCCAAATTGGTAACTTAAAATAATTCCAACCACAATTACAATTAGAGGTAGGGCGGTTGATTTCATTGAAACTGCTAATCCTTGGATAACATTTGTTCCATGACCAGATTCTGACGCCTTCGCAATTGATCTGACTGGACCATAAGCAGTTGAAGTGTAGTATTCGGTAATAATTACCATCAGAGCGGTTACACCTAAACCAACAAGTAGACAATAGAATAAGTTAGTTACTTGATATTGACCACCGTTTCCCATAACCATAGTTGTTACAGGATAAAAGGCAATCGCTGAAAGAACTCCTGAGGCGATTAATCCTTTGTATAGTGCGCCCATAATATTTTTGGTTTTTCCGAGACGGACAAACCAAGTTCCAATAATAGAGGCAAGAATTGCTACTCCACCTAAGACTAAGGGGAAGAGTAAGGCTGGCTCATAGCCCGGGAAGAGGAGAGAGCCAAGTAACATGGCCGCGACTATGGTAATGGAGTAGGTCTCAAATAAATCGGCGGCCATACCAGCACAGTCTCCCACGTTGTCTCCCACGTTATCAGCAATCACAGCTGGGTTTCTTGGGTCATCTTCTGGAATACCAGCTTCAACTTTTCCGACAAGGTCAGCTCCCACGTCTGCTGCTTTGGTGAAAATTCCTCCACCCAAGCGGGCAAAAACAGAGATTAGACTGCCTCCAAAACCTAGTCCAATTAGAGCTGATAGGTGTTCTGGTCCAGTGACAGCATAGAAACCAGCAACTCCCAATAGTCCAAGTCCGACAACGAGTAGTCCAGTGACAGTTCCGCCCTGAAAAGCTAAGCGGAGGGCTTTGTCTAAGCCACCCTTAGCAGCCTCAGCTGTTCTAACATTAGCCCTTACAGAAACGTTCATTCCAATATATCCAGCTAGGGCTGATAAAACAGCTCCAACTAAAAAGCCAGCAGCTGTATATCCGTCCAATAAATACCAAAGGATAAAGAAGATGATGACTGCAATAACACCGATAGTCTTATATTGTCGGTTTAAATAAGCCTTTGCTCCTTCTTGAATTGCTCTGGCTATCTCCTGCATTTTGTCATTGCCGGAACTTTTTTTAGCAATTATTCTCGCTAAACCCAAGCCGTAGGCAATGGCGATGACAGCGCAGACAAGAGCAAATAGTAAATAAGAATTCATAATATGTTGTCTTTAACTTATAAAAGCTATTAATTTATCCATAAACTATAGCAATTTTAAGTAAAATGTCTATAAAAGTGTATTTTTCAAATTAAAAAATAAGGCCCAGTCCTCTTTTAAGGATTGGGCCTTATTTGGAGATATGCCTTGTTTGTCTTACTTAGAAGATTGAGATTATTCCTCCTCAACTTGTTCTTCGATTACCTGGATGTTTTCTGGGGTGGTAATATCTATCTTCCAGCCAGTTAATTTGGCCGCCAGCCGAGCGTTTTGACCACCCTTACCTACGGCTAGAGAAAATTGATCTGCTCCTACTTCAATCCTTGCGGTCTTGCTTTCTTCTTCTAATTCGACTTTATTAACTTTAGCGGGAGATAGGGCATTTGTGATGAAGGTTTCTGGTTTAGCTGACCACTCAATTATGTCGATTTTTTCTCCTCCTAGTTCGTTGATGATGGTAGATACACGAGCACCCTTTTGACCAACACAAGAACCAACAGCGTCAATGTTGGGATCATTGGAAGAAACTGCGATTTTTGATCGTGCGCCTGCTTCACGGGAGATGTTTTTTATTTCAACTGTCCCGTTGGCAATTTCTGGAGCCTCTACTTTAAATAATTCGTTGATAAATTGAGGGTGAGAACGCGAAACTCTCAGGGTAATCCCTCGTGGTCCTTCGTCTACTCGATAAAGATAGCCACGAATTCTCTCTCCTTGGCGATAATATTCTCCTGGGATCTGATCTTCATAAGATAATAACCCAGTAGCTCTACCCAAATCGATAAAAACGTTACCTCGCTCTACTTTTTGGACTTTACCAGAGACTATTTCTCCTTCTTTCCCTTGGTACTCATCTAAAACAGAAGACTTTTCTGCCTCCCTGATCCTCTGTATGATTACTTGTTTGGCTGTCTGAGCGGCAATTCTTCCATAGTCATCCTTAGTTTCAAGAGGGAAGACAATCTCTTCTCCCAATTCAACCCCTTTTTTGATTTTACGGGCGTCTTCTAAAAGAATATGATGTTCTTCATTGAAGCGTGGCTTTATTTCTTCTCCATCTTCTCCAATTATTGGCTGTTCCAATGAAGAGGGGGAAAACTCTTCGCCTTCTCCTTCATTTTCCTCACCAATTCGGACCGTTGATTCATCAACCGCTATTTTTATTTGGTTAAATTCCACCGCCCCAGTGTCAAAATCTAATTTTGCCCTGATGATTTGTCCTTTTTTACCGTAATCTTTTTTGTAGGCTGCTGTCAGAGCGTCTTCAATTGCGCCGATGATTTTTTCTTTGGGAATATTTCGTTCCTCCTCGAGCTGTTCCAGGGCTGATTTTAATGATTTTAAGTCGATCATAATGTTATTTTTTGTTCAAAAACTTTATTAATATTGCTTTTCTTAAAAAAACGAGTCCGTTTCGGAACGGACTTAGTATTCTAATGATACCATAAGACAATAAACTGTCAATAATTTATTTTTTTCTACGTTAATCTTTAAGTTATCAACAACTTTTTTATTTTTTGGATATCTTATATCTTATCTGTTTGTTATTATTATAAAGACTTGTCGTGTCATTTTGATTTTAATATTTAAAGTTAATTAATAATTTTTATAAACTATGAAAAAGATTTTTTCTTTTTGGGCTAAGTTAGCTGGTCTGACCTTAGTTGTTCTTTTGGCTATGCCAGCCAATGCTCAATGGAGTGATGTTCCGACGGGGGTAACCCCTAGTGTTTGTCCTTCTAGTGTTCCTGGATGTAATACACCATTGAATGTAAGTAACTTAGATCAAGCTAAGATGGGTAGCCTGAAAGTTCAGGGTAATTTGATTGTTGGTGGTGGGAAAGCCCCTATTGTTTCCCTAGCTGGTGGCGGGTCCTTAGTGGTTGGAGTCAGTTATCAATATGCTTACTCAATTTTGTCTGGAGGTTTGGAATTTGGTATGTCTCCTTCTTCTGTCTACGTAGTTCCCACAACTGCCGCTCGTACTGGCTATGTTTCTATTACTGTACCTAATACCTCCACGGTGGTTAAAATCTATCGAAAAGCTAGTTCTGAAAACATTTGGCGTTACCTAACCACTCAAACAGGCTCCAATTCCATTGTCTTTATGGATACTGGTTTAGTTGGGACGATGGTTGTTCCTCCAGCTGAATCTGGTAACCTTACTGTCAACAATAAGTTGATTATTCCAAATGGCGCCGGTCTCGGTAAGGTCTTAACTTCTGACTATGAGGGTAATGCTAGTTGGCAAACACCATCGCCTGTTCCACCAACTACTGGTGGTTTTTGGGTTAAAAAAGACACAACGACTCAAGGCAATGCTACGATTATTCCATCTGCGGGTATCTCTAAAGTAGAAATAACCGGAGAACAAACTACGACTGGACCGAATGCTTATCTTCCTGCTCTGTATGTTAAGGGACCTGCTGGAGCAGGCTCAGCGGCTGAGTTCTTTGGTCAGGGGTCTGGTGCCGGTATCTTTGCCCACGCTGATGGGACAAATGGTACGGGTATTGCTGCGATCGGTGGGACAGCTGGAAATGAGGGTTATGGGGCTAAACTAATTTCTGGTAAGTTTGGTGCCTACTTGAAAGGATCTATTGGTCTTTACTCAGCTGATATGAACCATGCTTATATAGAAAGTACTTCTGGAAGAGACAATCGTGCCCCATTATCTTTGGTCAATGGGACAACACAATACGCTGGTTACTTTGATGGTAATTTAGTTTCGACTGGTAAGGTAGGAGCTGGAACAAATAATCCGACTGCTGTTTTAGATGTTAAACAAACTTCAGCTAACGATTCTTTGGGTGGACAGCCAATTATCAAGTTCAGTAGTCCGGATAATAAAGTTAGGGGAGAATTGGGTAAATGGAGTGGTGGCGCTCTTCTTTATTCTGATTATGGTGGTGGAGTAGCTGTGTCTGGTACTGTAAGTGTTGGGTCTCGTGACCTTAACAATGCTCCTTCCACTGCGATTATGGGTATGGCTAGCGCTCCTGGAGCTTATACAGGACGTTTCATTGGTTATCATGGCCTCTTTACTCGGGGTGATCGCTACGGTCTGTATGCGACCAATCAAGCCGGTGCCAATGAGCCAACCTCAGCCTTTTTAAACCTCGTTAATTCGTCTGGTAAGAGTTATGCGGCTTATTTTGCCGACACAGTAAAGAATGGTAACTCTTATGCTGGTTACTTTGATGGTCGGTTGGCGACTAACAATAGTCTAGAAGTGGTTGGTCATCTCTATTTAGGATCGAGTACGGCAACTGATGGAGCTGATGTTATCCTTCAAAATGCTTTAGGTAATTATAATATTGATAATTATAATGGAACATTACGTTTCCACTCTGGTGGTGTTGAGAGGTTTACCTTTAGTCAGGACGGTCGAATTAGGATCTCTGGAGGTACACCTGGAGCAAATAAATTATTAGTTTCTAATGATGCTTCGGGTAATGCTGTGTGGAAGAGTTTGTCTGAGGTTTGTCCTAATTGTTCAAATGGCACCGTAACTAATTATTGGACGTTGTCAGGAACAAATCTTTCCAATAATTCTGGTTCTAGTTTAACGTTAAATGTTGGTGGTGGCTCAAACAATGCCAAAATTAAAACGACTGGTGATTCGGCTTATCTCGTTTTGGAAGATCGTAATGGTTCGGCTGAAATATCTAACTGGGGTGGTACTTTGACCTTGGGTGGATCAGCCAGTGCACCAATTATCTTCCGCAATGGTGGTTATGTTGAAAAAATGAGAATTGAAAGTAATGGTAATGTCGGTATTGGTACCGCTAGTCCCACCGCCAAGCTGCACCTTAATGGGAGTCTAAGATTGGTTGATGGTAGTCAGGGGGCTGGTAAAGTTCTAACTTCTGATTCTTCTGGTAATGCTAGTTGGCAACCATTGAAAGAAAAAGTCTTTTTGGCTACCAGCAATATTGTACGGACAAAAACTGGCGATCGGTGGTTTAATTTGATTGCTGATTGTAGTTCTGCGACAGATGTCGTTTTGAGTTGTAATGCTTGGTTGGCCGATTGTGAAGAATCGGATTGTGGTTATCATGGAACTAAAGTAATTACTCATAATGGTATTCCGGCTTGTGAAGCTTGGTTTGATGCCGATGGACCAGATGAGGGTCGTCCAATAACCGATGCTCAGGTCCAAGCTACTTGTTTAAAATAAAATTTATTTTATTTTACAAAAAACCCGCACTTTAGCGGGTTTTTTGTTGATTTTTGTGTTAAATTAAAAACCTTGCCTTTTGTGGTCTTTTGTGTTAGGGTAATAACAAATTAGTTAACTAGCTCTTTGTTTTGTCCTGTTATTCTGTATACAGGATTCCGTTTTTATTAGTTAAAAATTTTAATTTTTATGAAGAAAATTTTATTTATCTTAGTTTTGAGTCTTTGCTTAGTTAGCTTTGCTCAAGCGGTGGCCATAGATGATAGTATCAATCCTCAGAATTGTGAGAGAAGTGATGCTACCTGCGCCAAATTTATGGATACGACCTCATTGGGTCAAGTTAAGTGGGGTGGCCTAATTGCTGGGGGACTTCGTTCTCTGTCTAATCTTTTTGTTGATGGAAAGCTGGGTGTTGGTACTTTACGTCCATCGACTGGGGAACAGGCCTTGAAAGTGGATGTTGAAGGGGCTGTTGGCGCCAAGTTTTTCTGTGATGAAAATGGTAATAATTGTGTGGCGGGTAGCGATTTAGGAGGTGGTGGTAATTCCGTAAATATTAACATTGATGGTAATGGTGGAATTATTGTTAATCGGACAAACAATACTTTTAATCTCTCTGTTTCAACCAGTACTTTACAGATGCGAATAACCGGAGTTTGTCCAGTTGGTCAAGCTATTCGTTCAGTTGGCCAAGACGGTAGTGTCGTCTGTCAGGATGCTTCTGGGAGTGGAACGGGTGATTCTCTGTGGAGTGCTTCTAGTCAAGTAGCTAATGGAATCTATAATAAATTGTTAGGAAAAGTTGGAGTGGGAACTGAAAATCCTCTAGCTAAACTTCATATTGTGGCTAGCGATAATAATGTCATTACTGCTGAAACAACGGGACAGTTTGCTTACCTTAATCTTAAAGATAAAAATGGTGTAGCTGAGATTTCCAACGATGGGGGAGTTTTGGTTTTGGGCGGTCAGGCAGTCAAGCCAATCGTTTTTCGTAATAGTGGCTACACTACTCGGATGATCATTAATCAAAACGGTTTGGTTGGAATCGGAAAAGACAATCCTTCCGCGATGCTTGATATTAAGCAAACTTCTTTGGCTGATGCTCTTAATGGTCAACCTTCGATTGTCTTTAGTAATCCAGAAAATAAGGTTCATGGTGAATTTGGTCGCTACAGTGCCGGGGCAATTTTAACTTCTGATTATGCTGGTGGAGTGGGTGTGGCTGGCTTTGTTACCAACGGCGGTCGCAATACAGAATTTAAAAACTCTCCTTCAACCGCGATTATGGGTATGGCTTCTGCCCCCGATGCTTATGCAGCTCGATTTATTTCTTATCAGGGTGTCTACACTCGAGGTGATCGTTTTGCCCTTTATGCTACCAACGAGCCTGGTGCAGAAGAAGCTCCAAGTTCTTTCTTAGACGAGGTTCGTTCTGGTAAGAGCTTTACGGCTTACTTTGTTGATACTTTTAATCGAATCAATAGTTTTGCCGCTTACTTTAAGGGTAAAATTGCAATTAATGATGGAACACAAGGGGCCGGAAAGATCTTGACCTCTGATCCATCAGGTACGGCCAGCTGGTGTCGGGTTTGTATCAGAACCTACGATACTGATTCAAACGCCTTTAGCGCTTGGCAGTGTACTAAGGGTACAGGTGATGCTGGGGCTTCTGATTTGACTGGTTTTGATCACTCGACGAGTATCGAAAAAGTTCAAATTAAAATGCAGTGTAACTAAAACAATCTTTTTATCAGTTTGATAAATAAAAAATCTCCACACTTGTGGAGATTTTTTATTATGTTAGTGAAAATATTTTGTTATAATTAAACTAATGCAAGCTGATCTCGAACAATTGATCAATTTTTTGATTGATACAAAATTAATTTCACCAGAAGATATTAAACAGGCACAAAACATTGCCCAAGAAAAAAAACTTTCTCTTGGTGATGCCCTTGTCTCAGCTGGTAAAATCTCGGAAGATGATTTTCGTCGAGTCAATGCCTATATTCTAGGTATCCCTTTTGTTGATTTAAAAAATGAAAAAATTGATAAAAATATTTTATCGATGATTCCAGAGCCTATTGCCCGTAAGCATAATATTGTTGCTTTTAATAAAAAGCCTGACGGTTTGGAGGTGGCGATGCTTGACCCGCAAGATTTAGAAGCTATTGAGTTTATTAAGAAAAGTGTTGGTTTAAGGATTCTTCCTCGCTTAACCGATACGGAGTCAATTAAAAAAACATTAATTCAGTATCAAAAAAGTCTTAAAGCTGAATTTGGAGATATAATCCAAAAAGAAGCGTTAAATCTAGAAAAAGTTAATTCTGATAACCCTAATCCTGATGGTGAACCAGATCTTAAGAAGTTAGCTGAAGATCTGCCGATTGTTAGAATTGTTGATACTCTACTATCTCACGCTATTCTACAAAAAGCTTCTGATATCCACATTGAGGTTTATGAAAAAGAGTTGGTTGTTCGTTATCGGATTGATGGTATTCTACACGATGCTATGATTTTGCCGCGTAGTATTGCTCCAGGGGTGGTAGCCCGTATTAAAGTGCTAGCGGATTTGCGTTTAGATGAAAAAAGATTGCCTCAAGATGGACGATTTAAAATGCAGCAAGCCGATCAAGGAGTAGCTTTTCGAGTCTCTATTCTTCCAACTTATTTTGGAGAAAAGGTGGTTATGCGTTTGTTGCCTGAGTCAGTTAATAACTATACTCTCGAAAAGCTCGGTTTCCATGGTCCATCTCTGGAGAGACTGCAAGAAGCAATCAAGGCTTCGACCGGAATGGTGTTAGTTACTGGTCCGACTGGCTCTGGTAAATCAACAACTCTCTATACCTTGTTGGAGATTTTAAATACTCCTGATGTGAATATCTCTACCATCGAAGATCCGATTGAATATCAGATACCACGAATTAGCCAAACTCAAGTTAAACCAGATATCGGACTGACTTTTGCCAACGGACTACGTTCTTTGGTTAGACAAGATCCCGATATTATTATGGTGGGAGAAATTCGAGATAAGGAAACCGCTAATTTGGCAATTAATGCTGCTCTAACT
>Ga0172380_10008492_pt1 | contig 11221 bp, 13 predicted proteins | sample Leawe162metaG_FD_119747 | JGI IMG/M metagenome (GOLD analysis project Ga0172380, IMG submission 119747) | Leachate microbial communities from a municipal landfill in Southern Ontario, Canada - Leachate well 162 metaG | ecosystem: Engineered > Solid waste > Landfill > Unclassified | place... | reverse complement strand
CGAGAGATGTATTGGAAGGAGATCCTTATGGTATTTGGGAAAGATTTTGATGGTCTGCAGAAAGCGTCGGTGCCGCCATTAGGGCCCGATGCGGAGGAGGAACCGGTCAAGAAACAGACAACGCATCTGGAGCGTGCGCGTCAGTATCAGAAAGAGCACGGGTGCAGTACCACCGATGCGCTTAAGGCAACAGCGGACAAAAGGAATCAATGAGGTAAAAACGCCATGAAAATCACTAAAGTTACGGAAGGGAGATAAACATGAAACCAACAGAAACATTTCAAGCATTACTTTGTGACCCACTCGGCAATTTTGTTGTTGGTGGCTGTATGGAAGACAAGCGGTTGTTAAATGAGGCATTTCAAGAGATGAAGGACATCGAAAAATATGGACGGCATATACATAAAGCTACGGTGAATAGAGATGATATTTGTGCCTTGTGTGGACATGATTTAAGGCACAGCATCCATTTGAGATATGGAGAGTAGAGAAACATGAAAATCACTAAAGTAACGAAAACCTAACTGCCCTGGAAGCGGCGCAGGAGATATGCGAATTATGGGAGGGTAAATGAGAGTAATAATTGAAATAGTAAGAGAAAGACAATCCGGGATACCGACGGATTATTTTGATGTAAGAGTTGAACACGAAGGTAAAGTTTACTACAAAAGAGAGGTTGTGTATCGGGATGTCTTAAATTCTCTATTGGATAGAATATTTGATAGAGCTAAATTTGCTATTAAAGAAATGATGGAGCGGGAGGCCAAATGAAATATCCATCCCGTGTCTGCCAATCTTGCGGAGACAAAGCGTCCGGAACAAGAGTAAATCTGATCGCCACGTGGCACGAAGGTAAATGTGATGTATGCGGGGAAACCGAACCCGTAACGGAGCCGAGGGGTTTTGGGGATCCGGAATTCAGGAGGAAATAATGGACTTATCACTTGTTTCTATGGATGATATTATTGCAGAATTAGACAAACGATTTGACACGGTAGTTTTATTAACCAATAAAATTGTTGATATTAAAAAATCAATAGACGATATTAACTACCATTTCAAAGACAAACTCGGCTGTTTAGGGTTGATGAGGATTGCCGATGAAGGAATAAAGAATTCTTACCGAGGGCAGATGACGGATAAATTTGAGGGTAACGATATGGGGGTGGGGTTATGACTTTCCCCGACTTTCTGGTCATAACCGCTGAAATCAACAAACTCGGCGGCAAAATGACGCCGTTCGAAACCAAAGTTATTGATTCCGTCTTGCGTGCCGGTAGTGTGTGTCCGGCGCAAAGCAAAGTTATTGAGGCGGCATATCGCAGGGTCGCTGGTGGTCATCCGTGGCAAAAGAAGGAAATTATAAGATGATTTTAGCTTATGGCAGGCTGAAACTTTTTAAAGATAAAAAAGGATTACGCGCCTTTGACGGTGTGGATTGTTGGAAGACAATTTCGCCTTATCTGCTCTTAAAGTGGAATAAACACCACAAGAAAATCCCCGTCTCACTCTGCGGTAATTATATTATTATCGGAGAATATATAGTTATGTTCCACAGAGACAAACAGGCGGTGGAGAGATATTTTCCTATTGATGAAATAAACAAAACTTGTTTACCTACTCAAAACGGTAAACTCCACTTTCGAGGGGGGAGATTTAATTATCCCCGTAGAATATATCAGGATAAGTTCCCGCGGCATTATTCCCACGAGTAATGAGTTTATCGCAAATAATGACAGCGATCATAAAAGCAATAACTAATAAAATGTTTTTAATCATTGTTCTTCTCAACTGTATTTATATATCTATTTATACTCTTCAATAAGTTAAGCCTGCGTTTTTCAAGAGAGTTTATCTTCTCTTTTTTCTCTAAAGCAGAAGCGTTCTGCTTTACAACATTGTCAATAGCGTTATTAAACTTCAACAATATTTCACTATACTTATTCAACACGGGATAATACTTGGCTTTTGGAAACCTTGTTAATATCTCTTTGGCTTTCTCAGTTTCTCCAGTATTGAGATAATTTTTATAGGTAAGATAAGGTCTGCTTAACTGTTCCTTCTGCCGGTAGAAACTCTGTAAGCTTTCCGGAGAAGTATATACAGAGCGAGTAACAAATCCCTTAATTAAAGGGATGTCTGCCAACTCAGCAGGTCTACGGGACGTAGTCTCTTGTCCAACGGCTTTTAGAACCAAATCACCACCTTGCAAAGCATATCTTCCTGTGCCTCCAAAATAAGATTGGATAAGGTTCTCGAATTTAGCCGGAGAATAATTCAACCATTTGCCAACCATTTTACCAGTATCAGACGTGTATTTGGTAAACTGTGCTTCTGGTAATAATCCCTCTTTACCCTGCGGGACGATGTTCCTTTGAGTAAAAAAGTTCCAGTTTGTAGCGTTCTCTATGAGGGGTTTTATTGCTGTTGGCAACAATCCACTTGTTGGATCTCCGGAGACAGGAGAGATTGAATCATATAAAGACTTCGTTAGTCCATTTAGCGCTTTTGGGTCTGAACTGTCCAAGTATTCAAAGAACCGTTCCGGCAAGGACCCGAATACTTGTCCATAAGAAAATGGTTTGGGGATCTGAATATATGTGTTCCCAAACTTTGTAACCCAGAACAAATCCTTTCTCCAACGCGGAATCTCTTTATAATCCGGGTCTTGTCTATTCTTAAGATATAATAACAATGATGGTATTGTAATCGAAGCAATCGCTTTGGCTGTCGCTCCTGCCGGGTCATCTCTGAAGACACGCGCTGTCTTATCAACGCTTTGTATCCCTGCGTTAAAGAAAGCTATGGCAGAATTGATGTCTTTTGTTTTAGCTCCTCTCCGCGCAAAGTCCAAGGTAGATTCCCTACTTTGGAAAGCCGCTTCTACTGGAGACATCCCTTTATCTAACGCCGCTTTATACACCCCTAAACGAGTAGCCTGTTCAAATAATTGGCTTATGTCTTGAGCCTGACTTATTATCGGGAAACCACCTTTGGTAAAAAATCCTTCTTTACTTCTTAGATTCTTGACCATTTTTTGTAAGTTAGGTCTGGACAACTCCACAAATCCAGCGTGCGCCCCACCCGAACGAATCCAGTCATTATATACTTCCGATTTTCCTAAGATATCAGCTACGGCTCCAGAGCTATCCTTAAACATCTTAAATCCCACTCGTGTTTGCAACATTGCCGTCCATTGGTCGCGAATAGGATTGCGGAGCATAAACTCAGGAGTTATTGTTGCTCCCACTCTTAAAGTTCCGGCGGGGATAGATAACAGCTTGGAGAACAGATTAGAAGATACTTCATTTAACCCAGTCATCGCTTGGTATAGGTTAGGCGTAACCTCGATATACTTTCGCTTACCCTGGTCAAAATACTCGATAACATTGCCTTTGGGCTTGAATTGAGAAGGCCTAAAAATGGTTTCCGGTTGTCCCGTGGCGGATTCCTTCTCTGTCAGCTTTACTGGTTGCATACTTACTTTAACAGGCGATATCTCCCCTGGCAACACTTCACCCAGCCTGGCTACGTTACGCGCTATACTATTCCTTTCAGCGATATCCATAATCCGGTAAGTATTCTTGATTATGCTTTCAATCGGGTCTTGTATCTCTAACTCTGACCCCTTAATCCTCTTAACCGGACTTCTGGCTCCGGTAAATCTGTTCTTACTGACAGGCGTTCCACCTGAAGGAGTCCCTTCCGGCATAACCCTATCAAAAGGAATATAATTGGGGTTCTTGGCAAGGATATCCTGGTATTGCGCCTCCGACATATTACCACTGTCTACAAGGTTATGAAGAACGCGTTTCTGATAATCATAAAGACGGGCTGCGGTTTTGTCGAAGATAGGGATATTAACCGCGGTCTTGGGCGGCTCCACCGGCGGTTTCTGCCCTGCCCCTTGCGCCTTGTTCCAAATGTCGGTGAGTTGGGATTTGGTTTGAGGTTTTAATTTATCTGCGTTTGGCTTATAAATATATTCTTCCATTCCCGCTTCGTCTATTGTATCAATAATATCCCCTTTCCTAACTTTCAATTTCACAACATTTCCAGTTCCCGCATAATCTTTTGCAAGTTGTTTGTTAGTTGTAATATAATCGCCGGCATTTATTTTATTGCCGGATGTTCCACGATAAATAGTTATAATATCATCCGGTTTTCCGCCTATACTTTTATCAAGAGTTTGGATATTTTCGCCAATCGGCATTTTACTTCTTAACTCTGGTGTATATTTTTGAAATACTCCTTTTTCTGATGGATTAACCGTATTAGCGTTTTTCACAAACTCCTCCGCCGTCTTATACTTCCGTGCCTCCGCGGCTAATGGCTTAAGTTTAGGGGCGATTGTGCCGCCTTGAGGATCTGGAGGTTTGACTGAAGAAGTGATTCGCTCCACTCCATATTTTTTACTTAATCTATCCATCGTTTCCTGCGCTTTTTTCACCTGTTCAGGGGAAACAATATTCTCTCCCGTAAACTCAGATTTAGGCCTTTGCAGATCTTCAATAGTCCGGCGGGCTATCAAGTATTGGTTTAGGTCTTTAGCACGGTCATTAACCCCCTTAATAGGACTTGTCTTATCATAATCGTTGAGAATAGACTGTAGCCCTTCTCCTGTCATCTCAATCTTGCCCTCAGGAGTTATACGATAAGTGCCGTTTTTTAATACCTGATCGGTTTTAGCCGTATTAGACAGGTATTCTCTGGCCCGGATAGCAGGGTTTTCCCCGGGTTTAATATCCATCCCCATTGCTTTAGCTCTCTCGGTTATATTCTCAATAGATTGGAAGCGATTGACTATATTCTGATAATACCGTTCCCTGGCCTCATAAGGAAGTATTTTGTTAATAGGAGAAAACTTCTGATTCTCTTTAAAATCACGCATTGAAGGGCTCTTGCCAACAGATAATCCGGTCATTACAGCACCGCCGGCAACCTTCTCTTCCACTCCTCCAGGTGTAGTAACTGCCCCGAACCCGAAAGCAGAAGGGTATTTAATGGCAGAAGGCAGGGTATTAAGGCCCGTTAACGCTCCTTTGGTAAGTCCACCGGTAGCCGCGCCAACGATAGCGCCTCCTACCCCCCCCGCCTTACCACCTTCTGCGGCTCCTGAGACAGCCAGCCCTTGCGGCCCCATAGCCATTAGCTTAGGCACTTCGAACCCTGCCTCTCCTAACCCGGTATATATCTTTTTAACTACACTTTCAGACAACCCTCCCTGTTCAAGGTCTTTAGAGAACCTATCCCAATTATCGCGCAACAGTTCAAAGACGCTCCCCTTCGCCTTAGGGTTGCCCATAGCCATTGAAATCTTATCAGAATAAAAGTCGAGGGTATCCGCAAAATTGGCAGAAGCCTTATAGAATCCGGAGGCAAAACTTTTGATTGGTTTTATCAAGCCTTCTTGCGCAATAGTGGATAATGCGCCTTCTTTCTTGGCAGGAATGGAATCAAACAACCCCAGAACAACCTTAGACTTTGGCTGTTCGTCAAATAATCCTGGAACAACCTTACTCTTAACTGTGGTTTCAGGGAACAGATTGGGGACTACCTTGCTCGTAGTTTTAACCTCATCAAACAATCCGGGGATCACCGCCATTATATCAGTCCTTTGGCTTTAAGCGCAGATACTATTTCTTCTCTTGTTTTTCCGTATGCCTTCATATTCTCAGAGATTAAAGATTCTATCTCAGGAGTTGTTTCTGTTATTGATTTCTGGGAAGATTCAGGCATTGCTTTTGGTTGCATATCATTAGCAACGGACGCCCCCCCAGACTGGAACTGTTGATAAAACTCATTGGCTGTTTCGTTTAATTTTGCCTGTTGTTCCTCCATAGGCAACAAAGCAAACTCAGGGTCGTTTTTTTCAAGGTAAGACTTGGCAGCAGACCAGGCTTTAATGTAAGTTTGATTAGATTTAGTCCCTTCTCCTACACCAAAAAATTCATCTTTGAATTTCTGTTCTTTAGCGGTTAATTTATATCTTGGGTCTTGAGTGGAATAATACAATGCTTCTTTTTTCTGGATAAGATTCAACGCCCACGCTTTCGGATTCGGAGTAGTAGATTTCAGCCCAGAACCTGACAACTCAACCTGTGGTTTGACAGGAGTATTGAATACTTCCTGACCAGGCTGGATAAGAGAGTTATCTTTTTCTGTATTCTGTTTCTTATATTGCTCCAACAGCATATTCTTTATTTCCACATCCTGCTTCTCCCCCGGGCTCATTATTTGCTTCAACCTCTCCGCGTGTGCCTCGTTTAACTTGGTTTCAAAGGCATTAAGCGCTATCTGCCCCTTTATCTTCTCCCTATTAGCCATAATATCAGCCCATTGTTTTATGCCGGCGGCCACCCCGCTCATTATTGCTTTGCTTTTATCCGACATCTATCCTCCCGTTGTAGAAGACTGAGTTTTAAGTTGGCCTAACATATCGGTCAACTGTTTATTCTTGAACCAATCACTTATTGAAGTTGAAGCGCCGCTTAATAATCCAGATAAAATATCATTACCTCCATCGTCAACTGTTTCAACCGTATTCCCTGTAGATGTTGCTCCTCTGGCACTCTGATTTGTTAAATTTTGTAAGGCACTCAGCCAGGAATTACGCGCCGATTCGGTATATGCCGCCTTTTGAGTATTAAATGATGTTAACGCGCTTGATAAATCCTGATTAGCCTGCACGCCAAGCCTGCCTATTTGAGTTTGCAAGGCTGGACTGTCAGATACCCCGCGCCGGGCGGCAGAAGCCTTGACTTTATCTATTGCCCCGGTTGAAGTAGGGCTGCCGTAATAAGACTGGTTGATTTTCTGCTGTGTTTTGTCCCATAGGTCAGCCCAATCAATATCAGTGGCTCCGTAGAGATTATCCGCGTTATTCCCTTTTATGTATGATAATAATAACTTCTGCGCCTCTTGCTGTTCCGCGGAATATTGGTTAGTGGTAGAAGAGTTGCTTTCTGTTGTTTTCTTGTTCTCTGAATCATCATCATCAGAACCTAAAATCCCTCCAATTGCTGCCGGGGCTATTGTAGCTATAGCTTGCCAAAAACTCATTTTATCCTCCTTAACTTATTCCTTGATGTTGTCAAGTTTTTCCCCGCGTGCTTTTAAGGCTTCTATGGCCTGCTTCCTTATCTCTTTAGCAATAAGTTTTTCTTCCGCTTCAGCCTTCTTCTTCTGGACGCTTTCGGCAATCTCTTTCTCGGTCTGGACGTGCCTGATTATTTTTTTATTTCTGTAGTCGGCTTCCCCGACTTGGATATCCGCATCACTATAAACCGCGAATTCTCCTCTGCTGTTCAAATCATCTTCGTTAACCTGGCTATCCGCTCGGCCAATTACTTCTTTATCGCTGTTGACAATATAATACCACCCAGCAAAGGCTTGAGAGCGCATACCTAAGATAAAAACTAAAATTAAAAACATTCTCATTTTGATCCTCCTTAATATTTAATACCGATTATTAAATAATTAGCAGTCCCTGTATGAGTTCCCCATCGAGGAGAAGAAGATTGACAGGTTACAACCCTGCTTGTGTCTACTGAACAAGTTGAGGTGCAGGTCTCTACCCCATCGGCGGAATCTTCTCCGGTCTGGAGAGAATTTATACCTACAAACCAGGAACATTGTGAAGCGACGAATCCTTCTGGCAGTGGTATAGTCCCTCCGTGAGCTATCGTGCCTGATACTGCCACTATCGCCATATAATACAAATCATCGGTGACAGTGCCAATATATATATTGCTGTCTGAAGAGTTATAAAAACTTCCTATCTTTTTATAATAAGTTACCCCCGAAGGGGCAGCCGCATTGGTAGATATTTTAATAGTGAATGTCGTGTCGGTAACTGCTGACGCCACGGCATAGACATAATATGTAGTTGAGGCCGCTTCCGCCCCCGTGTCTAAGTTCGCCCACGTTACTGTAGTAGCGGCGGTGTTGTAAAGCATTAACCTGATTGAACCGTCAGAGTTGCTTACCATAACTCCGCCGGCACTGACAGTCAAGGATGCGGCAGAAGTATAACTTAATCTGGCTGTTCTGTAATTCTGCAACATCAAGTCAATGGCTGCGTTGTTTTGAGCGACATAAGCGTCAATATCCGAAACTGTCCGTGTCCCCGCCGGTTCGGATTTCTGCCATCCGTCAGTAGCCCAGGCATTACTTGTCAGAAGGATTGTTAAAAATAATACAAACAATTTTTTCATTCTATTCTCCTTTGTTAAGTTTTCATAATGTAGCAAAGGGCATAATAAGGCGGTCTATTCTCGTGCGCTACACCACTTCCCAGGTTAGCAGTTGTAGAAGATGAACCTCTGTTTGTTAATACTGGGATAGAATGTGATCCAGCCTGAAATATGCTTGTTTCAAATAGGCCGATGGATATTCCTACCGCCGGTAACTCTTGTTGAGATAAAGCTACAGATACTTGTCCTCCTGTTGCTCCCACTGCATAAGTGGAAGTAGCACCTACAATAAACCTATCCCTTAAGTCAGGCGTCCCATTATTACCATCGCATAAAACCCAACCTGAAGGAATAGCGGAAGAAGCCCCAGACCATAAACATATTATTCCCGTAGGGACGGTAGCAGCAAGTGAAGAATTAACGCTTGATGTCGCTTCCTGTAGCTTCCTTAACTCTTCATTTAGAACAGCAAGAGAATCATTACTAAAATCGGCTATCACCTCTGCCGCCCAAGAAGATGTTGTTAAAAGCGATAGAATAATACATAATGCTACACCTAATCTTTTTATCATAGTAACGGCTCCACGTCGTATATAACGCTTATACGCCTAATCTTTAACGATTTTAAGTCGCTATTATTTATACCTAAAGAGAACAGTTCTCCGAGAAACTTTCCATTTGTGAAATATTCCGCATAATGATTGGGATATTTTGACAGGTCAATGGCGAATGAATCGGTATCTCCTTCATAGTTTGAAAATAATAAATTAAGTATACCAGAACTTTCGCTCTCATAATATACATCTATCTTTTTAAGTGTTTTTTGGTATCCAGGAGCAAAGTCTATCCAACCGCTCGTCCAGTTGATAGGGATAGTGGTTTCTACCGTAGAAGCTTCTTTCAGATAGGTTAATCTTACTACATAACCGTTGTTCTTGTATAGAAAAGGCGAATAGGCTATATCGGTCGTAGACAAGGCTATTTTATACTGAACATACTGTGCGGCAGCAACACCAGAAATATCGCTCCCTGATGGGTCAGTAAATGCAGAAGACCAGGCGGCTCCGGCACAAGCAACGGCAGTAGCCCCTGATCGTATATACAAAGATACACTTCCGTATATATTGTTATTGACATTCCAGTATAGCTTGTCGAAAGAAGACGCTCCCAAGTCCATTACCGGGGATATATAAGTTCCGTCGGTATCCGGACGGTCTATTATCTCCGTAGTGTAAGAATCTATTGTGCTTGTCAGATCGTCAATGGTTTCCGTCCATCGCAATTCTATCACCGGACTATTGGCGTCTCCACCGGGTGTCCCTGTTGGAATATATCCAGCGTCATCCCAGGTTCCAGTAAAATCGCTGTGTTTACTGTGTCGCACTTCGTAACTACTGTATTTGTGAGCATATACTTTTCCTGTGGTAGAATCGCCAGAATACAAAACATCCCAATCAGTGCCAGAGTTAAACGCAAATAAGACATTAGCGTCTATCAAATCTATGCTGAACGATTTGTTTATTAGGTTGTAAGACAAAATCCTATTGTTTGTTGAAACCCCGATAAACTTTGAGGGGTAAGCTAAATAGTAAGTGTTCTTATAATACTCAGCCCAGCAGTTGGCAAAGTTCGACTCCAGTATGTCGTTGATTGTCGGGGTTATGCTGTCAGAGATAAGCACGGAATTTTGACCGTTGAATTTGTAAAGCCCACCATAGGAAAGATATATTATTCCTTCAAGAGTATTAACTGCGGTATATGGAGCTTTGCAACCAACAAAAGAAAACGGGTCAGAAATAGACCAGTCGGCGTCTGGGTCATCTCCGTCGGTGTAAATTTTCTGTATTGTATTGTCCTTAAATACTGTTAATATCCCCAGAAGGTTTTTAATGGATGTTATGGAATCTCCGTCATTCTCCCGGACGTTATAATAGGCATCAGGTTGAAAAAAGTCGGGGCAAGCATCGTCTGAATAAAATATCCTTGACGGATATGTGGGATTATTAGCAAGCCATAATCTGTTACTATGAACGAGAGGGAATCTCCCCTTAGGAGGCTGTCCGCTGAATACTGTAGTATAATTTACCGTAGGATAGGCGGTTGTCCCTGAAATAGCGGCATCGGCGTCTGAATCAGTCAACGTTGTTGCTGTGTTATTGGCGATAGTTCCGTTAGTAAGCAACCGGTAAGTAGTGCCTCCGTTTAATATCCTATATATCTTGCGTCCTATAACATCTTCGCCCAAATAAGTATCCGGGCCAATCGGTATCATCGTCAGGTTTATATCGTTATCAGTAACAGTTACGGGAGCGGAGGGGACATCCAAGACGCACTCATAAGAGGAAGTATAGAAGGAAACCTTATAGGTATAAGTCCCGTCAGGCCCCGCGCCACTACCAGCATCTGTCCCTAAACAAGACCCTAAATAAGTTGCTGAAGCAGAAGTGCCATCCCATTTTATAGGCTGATTATACCCGTCAGTCCCGATAAGAATATTATGCCAGGTCAAAAACTGCCAACGGTAATTACCGGATGACAAATCCAATATCTTGGTGAACGCTCCGGTATTATCGTTCCCGGCTTCTATTTCGTCACCGTGAGACACAACAAGAGACTTAGTCCCATCAGCAAGGTATAACCTGAATGCTCCTGTTATTGGTTCTGAAGCGTCGGCTGTCCCGTATAGAAGCCGCCTGTCCCGTTTAGTTAAAGAACCGTTTTCCGTGTCATAATGGATATTCTCGGAGACCGTGGCATAACCCTTTGGCAAAGATAACGGAGATTGCCGGGTAGCAAGACCTTTAGAGAAATCATCTATCGTAAATATCTGGTCTTTTGCGGCTACTTCAGCCAGGCAAGGCAGAATTATACCCAAGGACAGTATTAACGACAGGAATATTGACTTACCCACGCGGAGCATAATTGATTATCCCCTTCTTGGATGACGCTACTTCTTTGGCCATCCACCTAATGTGATCGTCATATTCCTGCTTTGCCAGCTGTGCTTCTCCCGGTTTACCGACTTT
>Ga0172380_10008491_pt1 | contig 11222 bp, 9 predicted proteins | sample Leawe162metaG_FD_119747 | JGI IMG/M metagenome (GOLD analysis project Ga0172380, IMG submission 119747) | Leachate microbial communities from a municipal landfill in Southern Ontario, Canada - Leachate well 162 metaG | ecosystem: Engineered > Solid waste > Landfill > Unclassified | place... | reverse complement strand
GGTATTTGATCTTCATGTCCGCCTCCCGTCACGAAAGGCTTCAGCGTATGACCGGATTGCATTTGGCATTAGGAACAGCATCTATGGAATTCCCCATCAATTCTTCGATGACTGACTACTAGGTCGCATACCGCTGTGCAAAAGATTTGCGCTAAAACTGCATTCGCGCATGAAACCGGCGATGGCTCGGTTCGACCCTGAGCCGTCTTTCGCCTCTTCCAAGAGCGGGCTTTCGGTGCGCCGGAGACCGGCGCCGAGTAAAGGGTGCAAGTCTCTGACCACAAAGGTGTAGCGAATCATGTTGTCCCCGAGTCATGCGTGTCGCATCGCGGGGTGTGGCGCGAAGCGTTCACAGAGTGTGATAGGCGAGCCATTGAGCCACGATAGACGCTTTATCCTAAGCGCAGCCGCTGTTGAAAGGGCTTGACTGTAGGCATCATGATCAGAGTCCCGCTTGTCTTTGGTTGGCCAACTGACGCAGTACGGCGGGCCATCTCGACGGTGAGCACGTGGCGCAACCGCGGTCATGCGCGTCGCGCTTACTTGATCAGAGTGACCGGGACCTCGACCAGATGGATAACCTTGGTGGCGACCGAACCGATCACCAAGTTGGCTACTGCCCCCAGGCCACGCGTTCCCATGATAATTGCGTCGCATTGCGTTTCGTGGACATGCCGCGCAATTTCGTTGGCTGGTGAGCCGACCCGGGAGCGTACCTGGTATTGAACTTTTTCGGCGTCGAGAATCTGCGTGGCCGGTTGCAGAATGATGTGGGCCTCGCCGGATTGCCAATGCGCGATTTCCTGCTCGGACAAGGCGGCTTGCACCTTCTGCGGCAAAGTGTCCTGCACATTCAGCAATTCCAGTTGCACATCGGAGAGCTCCTTCGCCAGAGACGCTGCATATCGCACCGCCCGTAGTGCATTGTCCGAACCGTCGCAGGGGATCAGTATTTTGCGCATGCCGGCTTCCTTCCGAAAGTTTTTATCGGCGGCACTCGATAAAGCGGTTGAACCCGCGCTGCATAGCCTCCGCCAAGATTACCGCTGCGCCCGCAATATTCATTTGATCCAGCTCAAATTGATCCGAGCTCCAGTCGGCCTCTGCTGGAACAGGCTACTAAGAAGGAGTTCGATCGCATACGCCCGGAGGCAATCGTTCGGTAATCAGTTGCCAACCGAATAGACCTCAAGTCGATCGCACGGCCACCTCAATGAAGCGACCACCGCTCTTTATCTGTTTCCACTCCCAGCATACATATGCTGCTATGCTGTATAAATAGAGCATTTAGGGCGTGGGCTAATAGTGCCAACTTCGTGTACTGCCGCCTTCGGCGAACTGCTAGCCACATCCGGCGAGCTGTATGCGGCAAGGTTCATACGGCGCTGCGTCGCGTGCCCTCCATTTAAGCCTTCAGGAAAGGCTCAGCCATGACCACCTTGTTCGACCCAATCCGCTTCGGAAGTATCGCGGCTACCAACCGTATCGTGATGGCACCGATGACGCGAAACCGGGCTGGCCCGGGACAAGTGCCCACCCCGCTGATGGCTACCTACTACGAGCAGCGCGCCAGCGCCGGGCTGATCGTCTCCGAGGCCACACAGATCTCGCCACAAGGCCAGGGCTACCTCGATACGCCGGGTATATACAGCGCCGAGCAAAGGTCAGGCTGGCGCCGCGTGACCGACGCGGTGCACGGCAAAAGTGGCAAAATCGTCCTGCAGCTGTGGCATGTGGGGCGTATATCCTATGTTGGGGTGGAACAGAGCGGGCGGCCACCCGTGTCTAGCACGGCGTACCGCGCCAGCGGCGAAACCTTCACCGTTAGGGACTCTGAGGTTGTCTCCGAACCGGGCGCGCTGCGGCTGGATGAGCTGCCGCGCATCGTAAGCGAGTACCGCCAGGCAGCGCGTGACGCGATTGATGCGGACTTTGATGGCGTCGAGGTGCACTGTGCCAACGGCCACCTACTGGATCAGTTCCTGCGCCACAGCATTAACCATCGTACCGATATCTACGGGGGCTCGAAGGAGAACCGCGCACGTCTACCGCTTGAAGTGATTAATGCGATCGTCGCCGAGATCGGGGCTGGCCGCACCGGGCTACGCCTATCGCCTGTTACGCCAGTCAACTTCGCTAAACAGGACAGCGATGCCCAAGGCTCGTTCAACTACTTCGTCGAACAGTTCGCGCCGCTGAAGCTCGCGTTTATTCACGTTATCGAAGGTGCCACCGGCGGTCCGCGCGACGTGGCGCCGTTTGACTACGCTGCGCTGCGTAGCCGTTTCAAGACTGGCAACGAACACGGTGCGTGGATCGTCAACAATGGGTACACGCGTGCGATGGCGATCGACGCGGTAGCCAGCGGCGCGGCCGACATGGTAGCCTTTGGCAAACCTTTCATCAGCAACCCCGATCTCGTCAACCGACTGCGCATTGATGCGCCATTGGCCGCACTGGACGGCGACTCTCTGCACAGGGGCGGTGCCGTCGGCTACACCGACTACCCAACGCTGGACCCGGCGCTGACCTAAGAGGCGCAAGGCGAGCGGTTGCTCGCTCACCGGTTTTGATGTCAGGCATCGCGCGTGACCTAACACGAACGCGAGGCTCGTCTCCCGGGTAGATAAGTCTGGGCTGCTCAGCAGAGTGTTATGAGGCGAGAAAGCAGGCAGCGCCATAAGACCGACCGTTCGTGACCCGGCCCGGTTTCCTAATCGGAAAAGGCAGCGATCACTCGCGTCGCCACTCCCAAGGCGGTACGGGATTCTTGCTGGCCCAAAGCCCCATCCGGTGGATCTTCGCTTGAAACTCCGCTTGCTCATACGCGGCGCGGTCTTCGGCGCTCTGCTCCCTGGCGAATCGCTTGTTCCACCACGCCATGCCCGAGCGAAGCTGCGCCAAGTTGATGTCCTCGCCATTCACCAATATCTTGCACACCTCCCGTCCGTACTGATCACGGTTCGCGCATTCGGCCCGGACATCCTTGCCGACGGCCAAAGCGCTCAGCGCGGTCTTGGAACGATTCCCGAAGGGCTGTGCCATCTCCGGAGCATCGATAGCGGACAAGCGGATGCTGTGCTGTCGATTGGCCGCATCCAACAGTGTCAGCGTGTCACCATCGACGATACCGACCACGCGGCCGACGAGCACATCCGCCCAAACCGTCTGGCTGCTGATCAACAACAGGCAGAGCGCGAAGGCCTTGCGCATTATTGACTCTCCTCTAGCGGCTCCAGCAGATCCGGTCCGTCGTTTGCCGGGCTGTTGACCCTCCGGCTAACGGGGTAGGCATCCATGAGGTCCTCCGCATGCGGGCTCAACAGGCCCTGCAATGCCGGTGCGTCGGTGACGTCGGGGTCCAGCCACGACGCGTAGTCCTCGGGCCGTATGATCGCCGGCATGCGATCGTGAATCTGCGCCATCAAGGGATTCGGCTCTGTCGTCAGGATGGCGTATGTCTGCACATCACCCTCCGGGCTCTGCCAGTGTTCCAGCAGACCCGCCATGCCGAACGGCGCCTGGTCCCGCATGCGAATGAGGTAAGGCTGCTTCGCGCCGGCAAGCGATTTCCACTCGTAGAAGGCATCCGCCGGTACCAGGATACGGCTCTTGCGCAAGGCATGGCGGAACATCGGCTTGATGGCTGCCGTCTCCGCCTTGGCGTTGATGGGCCGGTTCAGCTTGGCAGGATCCTTGACCCAGGATGGGATCAGGCCCCAGCGGGCGAAAACGAAGTCGCGAGTGCCGTCACTATGCTGCCGCACCACCGGCAGCATCTGCGACGGTGCAACATTGAATCGGGGCGCCATGTCGAAGGCTTCCCTCGCTCCGAAGTGATCACGGTAGCGCGACGGAGGTCCGAAGATGACATAGCGACCACACATGGGGCCATTATCGCTGACGATGCGCTGGACGTGTGGACACGGCAAGAATCTACAGGCCAATCAAATGCTGTTCGCAATTGAAACAGGGCATACCGATATGCAAGTATCGTCGAATACAGCATGTCGAGTATATTCACGCTGCTATTTATCGTCTATATTCACCATCAATGAGTGGCCTATGAGCGTTTGTAACGGTCATTTCATTAAGTGCGTCGGTGAGATCGTTCGATCGAAACTGATGCCGGGTTAGGAAGGGTGTTTGGCCCGGCCTACGGCTCAAGCATCCCTTCCGTAAGACAGTTAGGGCTTCATAGCTAAATGGAGGCTATTATGAAAAATAGGCGTGCTATACAAAAGTGGTTGTCGGCTATTTTGGCAGGTCTGGCGTTGCTCGGTGCGGTGTCTGTAATGGGATGCGCGAGCGCGCCCGAAAGTGGGGCTTCTTCTACGAGGAGCGTCTCGAACCCTGACCCGTCTGCCGGCTGGTAGATCCCATGGTTGAAGCATTGAGCCCGTGGCGACGGGAGCGGGATATGCGTCTCGCCTCGTCGCGCCCGTTGCGTAACGAGGTGTCACGGATTAGATGATGTCGGTAGTGGAAAACGGCAAGGCGGTCATTGTCGTATCGAACGTTAGCGCGGTGGGCCGGTAGATAGCCGAGAGTCGTCTATCTTTTCGAAGTCTAGGAAACGCGCTGAAAAAAATAGTAGCGCATGGACGAGCGAATGCTAGAACGTCTCGGCACTCGCTCTTGCCTCTGTCAATCCAGCGATTTGCGGAAGCGCAGCGCCGCGATCGTCAGCAGCCCAGTGCCTAGCGCCGCCAGTGCCAGCATCTGCGGCCACAGGACGTCCATGCCCACCCCCTTGAGGTAGCAGCCACGGATGATCACCAGGAAGTACCGCAGCGGATCGATGTAGGTGAACCACTGCAGCGCGTCGGGCATGCTCGAGATGGGGAAGGCGAAGCCGGCGAGGATGAACATCGGGTTGAGAACGAAGAAATTCGATGCAAAGGCCTGCTGCTGGGTGCTACAGAGGGTGGAGATCAGGAGCCCCAGCCCCAGGACGCTGAGCAGGAACAGGCAGGTTCCGGCGAAGAGCACCAGCGGATTGCCCGCGAACGGCACGTCGAAACACGACATGCCGACGCCGGCCACGATCGCCACCTCGAGCAGGCCGATGAGGAAGAAAGGCAGGGTCTTGCCGATGATGAATTCGACCGGGCGGATCGGCGTGACGAGAAGCTGTTCGAGCGTGCCGACTTCTCGCTCGCGCACGATGGCGAAAGCGGTGAGGTTGACGATGGTGATCAGCGTCAGCGTTGCGATGACGCCCGGCACGAAGAACCAGCGACTGTTGAGGTTGGGGTTGTACCAGTAGCGTTCCACCACGGTGACATTGACCAGCGGTTTTGCCAGCACGCGGCCGGTCCGCTGCGCCAGATCGAGGGCATAGCCCTGACCGAAGGCCCCGGCGATCTGGCCCACGTAGCCCAGCGCGATCAAGGCCGTATTCGAATTCGTGCCATCGACGAGGATCTGCGCGGGTGCGGTCTGACCCTTGCGCAGCAGCTCGGCAAAGCCCGGTGGCACGATGATGCCCACCTGTGCGTCGCTCATCCCCACGGCATCCTGCGCTTCGTGGTGGGTCTTGGCGACCGTCGTCACCTTGAAGCGGCTGCTATTGACGAAGGCGGCGACGAGCGCCCGGCTCTCCTGGGTATGGTCCTGGTCGAGCACCGCCGTCGACACGTTGAACACCTCGAATGTCGCCGCGTAGCCGAACAGCACCATCCGTATCATGGGTGGCACCAGCAGGCGGAAGCGCGCCGATCTGTCCCGCTTGAGCTCGAGGAACTCCTTGATCAACAGTTGGACAATTCGATTGAACATCGCATCTCAGTCCAGGGTCTTGCGAAAAGCGCGCGCCGCAAGCAGTACCAACACGACGGCGTAGAGGAAGAGGCAGGCGATCGGTACGGCGAGTTCCGCGACGTCGGCGCCCTTGAGGAAGACGGCCTTGAGGATGGTCACGTAGTAGCGGGCGCTGACGAGGTAAGTGACCCCCCGGATCACCACCGGCATCTGATCGATCGGGAAAGTGAAGCCCGAGAGCAGGGTCGTGGGCAGCATGGTCAGCATCAGAGCGATCTGGCTCGCTCCCACCTGGCTGCGGATAGCCACCGAGACGTAGTAGCCGATGCACAGCACCACGATCAGGAACAGGCTGGCGGTGAAGAAGAGCGTGGCCAGCGCGCCGCGGAAGGGCACCTCGAACCAGAGCACCGCCAGCGCCAGGCAGATGGCGGCGTCGATCAGCCCGATCACGAAATAGGGTAGCAGTTTCACCAGCATCAGTTCCAGCGGCTTGACCGGCGTCGAGACCAACAGTTCCATCGTGCCGCGTTCCCATTCCCGGGCGATGGTGAGCGAGGTCAATTGCGCGCCAACGATGGCCATGACCAGAGCCACGATGCCGGGGACGATGAAATTGCGGCTCTCCAGGTCCTCGTTGAACCACACCCGCGCCTGGACATCCACCGGCGTGAGCGTCTGCACCGTGCCGCTCTCGCGCTGTATCGTCTCCACCTGCAGGTCGCTGGCAAAGCCCGCGATCACCGCTCGCGCATAGTTGGCAGCGATGTTGGCCGTATTGGAGTCGGTTCCATCGATCAGCGCCTGCACCGACCCCGTGCCGGCGTCGCTCAATCCCTGCGAGAAGCCGGCGGGAATGACGATGGCGAGTTTGCACGTTCCGTCGTCGATGTCGCGCTTGATCTCGGCGTAGCTGTGGCTGAGTTGCTTTAGCGAGAAGTAGTGTGACGCCGCGAAGCGCGCGAGCAGGTCCTGCGACCGCTGGCTGGCTTCGCGGTCGTAGGCGCAGACCGGGATGTGCTTGACGTCCAGGCTGATGCTGTAGCCCAGCATGAACATCTGCATCACCGGAATCAAGAGCGCGATCATCAGGCTCCTGGGATCGCGGACGATCTGCAGGCTCTCCTTGACGGCGATGGCCTTGATGCGGCGCAGCTTCACGATGGTTGTCGCTGCGCCTGCGCGACCAGATGCACGAAGCTGTCCTCCATGGTGGGAGCTATCCGCCGCGCCGTCGCGCCGCTAATGCCGTGGGCGGCCAGATCGGCTACGAGCAGGGGCGCCTGCTTTTCCGCATCGTCTACCAGCAGGTGCAGCGCGCTGCCGAATACGGCCACGTCCTGCACGCCGCTCGCCACCTTCAGCAGGTCGATGGCGCTGGCGATGCGCTCGCCCTCGATGGAGAGCAGTTCCGCCCCGAGCGAGCGTCGCTTGAGATCCTCGGGCGTGCCCAGAGCGATCAGCCGGCCGCGGTTGATGAGCGCGATCCTGTTGCAGTACTCCGCCTCGTCCATGTAGTGCGTCGAGACCAGCACGCTGACTCCCTCGCTGCCTAGCGTATGGATCAGTTCCCAGAAGCGGCGCCGGGAGTTCGGATCGACGCCCGAGGTCGGCTCATCGAGAAACAGGATGGACGGCTGGTGCGGGAGCGCGGCGCCGAGCGCCAGGCGCTGCTTCCAGCCGCCGGCCAGTATGGCGACCAGGGATGCTTCCCGCCCGGTGAGCCCGGCCATGCCCACGGCGAAGCGCAGGCGTTCCTCTAGTCTCTCCCGCGACACGCCGTAGATGCCGCCGAAGAAGCGCAGGTCTTCGATCACGGAGAGATTGTTGTAGAGGGAAAACCTCTGCGAGAAAGCTCAAACGCTTGGATATCCGACTGTCTGTATACGGCCAGCGACCTTCATTCGAGATCAGGGCACATCGACCGTGGCCAAAAAACAATGCCACCTGGATACAGTGTACCGAGGCGCGGACGAGAGAGAAATTCAGAGATCAGGGTATTTCTGACTACCTGGATGGCGGTAGTAAAGGCTCGTTGCAAGCTTGCGGCAATCCCGCCGTGGCTCTGCGCTCGCCGTGTTGCTAAGTCGGGGCGAGGGTGACCCGATTGCGGCCCTCGTTCTTCGATGCGTACAGGGCGGCGTCGGCACGCGCGACAAAATCGTTCGCCGACTCTCCGGGCTTGAAGCTGGCGACCCCCAGCGAAACCGTAATGTTCGCCACCGCTTCGTTATCGGAGGTGCGCTTGATGCGGCACCCTTCAATCGTCCTTCGAATCTTTTCGGCGACCTGGCGCGCGCCCTCGATGGGCGTGTCGGGCAGCAGGACGACGAATTCCTCGCCGCCGTACCGCGCTGCGGTGTCCTTGCCCTTCACGTTGTCTTTCAGAATCTGCGCCACCGCCCGTATCACCTTGTCGCCGAACAGATGGCCGTAGGTGTCGTTGACCCGCTTGAAGTGGTCGATATCGGTAATGAGTAGGCTCGGCCCGCATTCGCTGGCAGCCGATTCCAGCAGGCAGGCCGCTATCGCCATGTCGAATCCGCGGCGGTTTGTCAATCCGGTCAGCCCGTCGGCCAGGGCATCTTCACGCGCTCTCCCCACTTCTTGTCGCAGCTGCTCGATTTCGCGGCGGCTCTCATTGAGGCTACCCTTGAGGGAGACGATGGAACCCTGCATATTGTGCGTAAGGCCGAGAATCGCCTTGGCACCCTGACTGGCGCCGGGATTGGAAGCGTCCAGGTCCGCGCACCATTGTTCCAGTGCGCTGCCGAACTGGCCGGCCTGATCGCCGGCCTGCGCGGCGGAACTCGACATGTCCGCCATCACCTTTTGGAAAGCTTCGCTGACCCGCCGCGCAACCTGCTCGTCAAGCTCGGCGACGTGCTTATGAAAAATGTCGTAGGTGGCCTTCTCGTCGAGCACCGAGCCGCTCTGCAGGCGTTCGTCAATACTAGCCTTGAGGGACGAATTTCTGCCCGAAACATATTCGTACCAGACGGCATAGCTGACCGGATGCAGCGGCGCCGATTGCTTCGCCATCAATGGCAGGGCGAGCCTCAGGTATTCGGCGCTTTTTTCGACGCTATCGCGATATTTCATGTCCCCCTCCCGGTATTCTGTCGCTGGGCCTGATTCTGAGCAGGGCGCCTAGCGGTAATTCTATACCGACGCTTTGTTTGATAATAGCCATGCGCAGCGATATCCACGATCGACGACGTCATAGAACCACCCTTGCAGCGGTGCGAGCTAGAATGGCGGAAGTGCAGACTGGGTGCCATGCGGGTGCCCGAAGTTCATAGGAATGGCGTCGCGTGCCAAATTTCAACAGCATCAAATTCAGGCTCATAGCGCTCGGGGTGGTGCTCGTTGTTGCCGGTATGGCGTCGCGTACGTTTCTCGTAAATCCCTTCGTGCGAGAGCAAATGGCCGAACTGGTGTCGGCACAGGAGTTGACCATAGCGACCTACGTCGCAGAAGACATAGATCACAGCATCAAGTCACGACTCGATCTGATCGGCCAATTCGCGGTCGACCTCCCGTCCGGCCTGCTAGCGCACCCCGAACCGTTGCGGGCCTGGATCAAGGAACGGCAACACATCAATCCGCTGTTCGATGGAATCGTGGTAGTCAGCCCGGATGGCCACGGTCTGCTTGCCGAATATCCGGCGACTCCCGGACGGGAAGCGCTCGATTACAGCAATTCGGACTGGTTTCTCGCAGCCAAGCAGCGCAATAGACCGGTCGTGGGGAAGCCTCTGCGTGGGCGCGTCAGCGGTGCTCCTCTTATCGTCATGGCGGCGCCGATGCGCGATGCTGCGGGGAATCTTGTGGCCGTGCTGGCTGGACTTTCACTGCTCAACGCACCGGGTTTCCTGGATAGTCTGCAAAAAGCCCGCTTGGGTGAGGGTGGCGGATTTCTGCTGATTTCGCCGACCGATAGGTTATTTGTCGCATCGAGCGACCCGTCCATGGTGCTCACGGCAACGCCGCCAGTCGGCGCGAATCCGCTCCATGACCGCGCCATGAGCGGCTTCCGTGGGACCGGTATTACCTTCAATGCCAAGGGAGTGGAAGAGATGTCGACCATGGTGACGGTGCCCAGTACCGGCTGGTTCGTGGTCGTGCGCATGCCGACCGAAGAAGCCTTTCGTCCCATCGCGGTCTTTCGCGAATACACACTGAAGAGCGGCCTGATCATCTTGGTAGTCATGATTGCCCTGGTCACGTTATTGCTTACCACCATGTTGCGACCGCTCGTCCAGGCGGCGCGGGCGATGCGCAACATGGCCGACGGCAAGATAGAGCTTGCGCAACTGCCAATTCGGCGCAACGACGAGGTCGGCGATCTGTTGTTTGGCTTCAATCAACTGGTGGCAACTCTTCACGAAAAGGAAGCGGCGCTGCGCACTGCAGTCAAAAGGCTAGAACAGCTCGCCAGCACCGATGAGCTGACCGGCGCCTGGAATCGGCGACAGTTTGACGAGGTGGTGGACAGAGAACTCGACCGGTCCAGGCGCTACGGGCATCCCCTTTCGCTCATGATGCTCGACCTGGACCTGTTCAAGACGATCAACGACAAGCACGGCCACGCCGAAGGCGATCGGGTGTTGCAACATGTGGCCGAGTGCATTCGCGGGGCGCTGCGCAGATCGGACTCCCTAACCCGTTGGGGAGGGGAGGAATTCGTGGTGCTCATGCCGGACACGGGGATCTCTAACGCCGCTGTCCTCGCTGAGCGGGTTAGAGCCGCCATTGCTGCGTACAGCATCGAGGGCTTTGGCAGCGTGACGGTGAGCATCGGCGTCGCCAAAGCGGTGGCGTCTGAATCTCGCGACCAGTGGGTCGAACGTGCCGACGCTGCTCTATACAGGGCGAAGAATGCCGGGCGAAACAGGGTCGAGCTAGACGCCGTGCCAAGCGAGGAAGAGTCTCGCGCTGACGCTACGAAAGCCGATTTTGCGCAACTCGTCTGGAGTGATCGTTTTCGTAGCGGCAACCAGACGTTGGACTCCCAGCACAGAGGTTTGTTGGATGACAGCAACCATTTGCTCGCGGCAATACTCTCCGAGCAGTCCAATGACAAGGTGGACGCAGCCGTCGACGCCTTGCTGCGCGACATCGTTAGCCATTTCCAGGATGAGGAAAAGATCATCCTGGCGGTTGGCTATCCCCACGCTGCTGCGCATGCGGTCCTGCATGAAGAACTCCTCCGCAGGGCCGAAGAATTGGTCGGGCATTATCGCGGTGGCAGCTTGAGCGTCGGTGAACTTTTTCAGTTCCTGGCCCACGATTTGGTCGCGAAACATATTCTGACCGAGGACAGCGAGTACTTTCCTTACCTGAATCGGCCACCCTCCTAACACAGTGCCGCCATGTACCAGAGTCATTTTGGCCTCGCCGAGGCTCCATTCTCCATCGCGCCGGACCCGCGCTATCTCTACATGAGCCAGCGCCAT
>Ga0172380_10008490_pt1 | contig 11222 bp, 8 predicted proteins | sample Leawe162metaG_FD_119747 | JGI IMG/M metagenome (GOLD analysis project Ga0172380, IMG submission 119747) | Leachate microbial communities from a municipal landfill in Southern Ontario, Canada - Leachate well 162 metaG | ecosystem: Engineered > Solid waste > Landfill > Unclassified | place... | reverse complement strand
GCTATCTCGGGCCGGCCCGCGGGCGCCGCAACCTCACTGTGCGCACCGGCGCCACCGTGCGGCGTATCCTCATCGAGCACGGCAAGGCGGTCGGCGTGCGTGTCGCCCACGGCCGGCACGAGCACGACATCCGCGCCGAGCGCGAAATCATCGTGGCCGCCGGCGCCATCAACTCCCCCAAGCTGCTCATGCTGTCGGGGATCGGCCCGGCGCGCGATCTCGCGGCGCTGGGCATCGACGTCAAGGCCGACCTGCCGGGGGTCGGGCGCAATCTGCACGACCATCTCGACGTCTTCCTGATGTACCGGCTGAGGGGCGGCGAAAGCTACGACGTCTACCGCCGGCTGCACCGGCAGCTCGCCGCCGGACTGCAATACGCCGCCTATCGCAGCGGGCCGGTGAGCGCCACCATCTGCGAGGGCGGCGCCTTCTGGACCAGCGATGCGTCGCAGTCCGCGCCCGACCTGCAATTTCACTTCCTCGCCGGCACCGGCATCGAGGCCGTGACCGGGGACGACGCGGTCGGCAACGGCTGTACGCTCAACGCCTACTTCCTGCACCCGCGCTCGCGCGGCTCGGTGAGCCTGCAAAGCGCCGACCCCGCGGCCCCGCCGGTGATCGACCCGAACTTCCTCGACGAGCCGTCGGATCTTGAACGGACCGTCGATGCGCTCGAGATCGGGCGGGAAATCATGGCGCAGCGCGCCATGAGCGGCCTGCTCGCCGAGGAGTTCCAGCCCGGTCCGGGCCGCGCCAGCCGCGCCGACCTCGCCGACTATGCGCGCGCCAGCGCGCGTTCCGGCTACCACCCCGTGGGTACCTGCCGGATGGGGCAGGACGCCATGTGCGTGGTCGATCCGCAACTGCGGGTCGCCGGCATCGACGGACTGCGGGTCGCCGACAGCTCGGTCATGCCCCGCCTCATCTCGGGCAACACCAACGCCCCCACCATCATGATCGCCGAGCGCGCCGCCGACATCGTCCGCGGCCGCGCCGCGCCGCCTTCCGCACGGGCGGCGGGCCGGCAGGGCACGCCGGCGGCCGCAGCGGCCGGCTAGCGCACGGGAGCGGGACCCAGGCTTGCGCCGACCCCGCCGACGCCCCCATGGAGGGGCGCGGCGTGTCCGGCTGTGAAATCCATTTATCAGCCGGCTTCAGCGCATACTTCACGGTTGGGTTGAGATTTCTGAATGTCCATTGACACCCGTCGCGCAAATATGAGAAAACGTTTTCTAGCGGCCGGTTTTGAGGAGGTACCAGCATGCGGAGTGGGGAGGAGTCGCCGCTGCATGCCGAGGGCGTGTCCGATGCGCTGCTGGAAATGCGCGGCATCGGCAAGTCTTTCCCGGGGATCAAGGCGCTGCAGCACGTGAGCTTTTCCGTGCGCAGCGGCGAGGTGCACGGCCTCGTCGGCGAGAACGGCGCCGGCAAGTCGACGCTCATGAAGATCCTGTCGGGCGCCTATCAGGCGGACGAAGGCACGATCACCCTCAACAACGAGCGCGTGCAGCGCGCCGGCCCGCAGGCGATGATCGAGCGGGGTGTGGCGGTCATCTACCAGGAATTCGCCCAGGCCCCGCACCTCACCGTCGCCGAGAACATCTTCATGAACCGCCCGCGCCGGACGCGGGCCGGCATCATCGACTGGGCCCGCATGGCGGCCGACGCCGCGCGCCACATGGAGCGCCTGGGCTTTGTGGTGGACCCGAGGCGCCTGATCGGCGAACTCAGCGTCGCGCAGCGCCAGATGGTCGAGATTGCGCGCGCCATTTCCCAGGACGCCCGCCTCATCGTGCTCGACGAGCCGTCCGCGGTGCTGGGGGATACCGAACTCGAAAAGCTCTTCGGCACCATTCGCTCGCTGCAGCGGGACGGCGTCTCGTTCATCTACATTTCCCATCGCCTCAAGGAAGTGTTCGACATCTGCCAGTCGGTGACGGTGCTCCGCGACGGCCAGCTCGTCGCCAGCCGCCCGATCGGGGAATGGACCACCGATTCCCTAATCCGCTCGATGGTCGGTCGCGAGATCGGCGACTACTTCCCGCCCCGCCAGCCGAGCTTCGGCGAGGAAGTGCTGCGGGTCGAAGGACTCGGCCGCGCCGGCGTCCTGCACGATATCTCCTTCTCCCTGCGTGCGGGCGAAATCCTTGGTGTGTGCGGCCTGGCCGGGGCCGGCCGGTCGGAACTCCTGCGCGCCATCGTGGGGGCCGACCGGCTGGACCGCGGGAGCATCTGGCTGCGCGGCAAGCCGACGCGGATCGACAGCCCGCGCAAGGCCATTTCGCTGGGCATCGGCTTCGCCCCCGAGGATCGCAAGACCGAGGGGCTGTTCCTCGACCAGACGGTGAAATTCAACGTCACGATCTCCAAGCTCAAGGACTATCTGCGCGGCTTCTACCTCGACCTGGCGAGCGAAAAGCAGTCGGTCACCGAGCATGTGCGACGCCTCGGGGTGAAGGCACCCAGCATCGACGAGCCGGTCGGCAACCTGTCGGGCGGTAACCAGCAGAAATGCGTGCTGGCCAAGCAGATCAACGCCAAGTGCGAAATCCTGCTCGTGGACGAGCCGACCCGCGGCGTGGACGTGGGTGCCAAGCGGGAAATCTACGACCTCTTGGTGGAACTGACGCAGGCCAAGGGCCTGGCGGTGCTGATGGTGTCATCCGAACTGCCGGAGATCATGGGCATGTGCGACCGCATCCTGGTGATGCGCGAAGGCCGGATCACCGCCGAGCTGCAAGGGAACTCGGCCACCGAAGAGCAGATCATGAAATGCGCGACGATTCACTGACCCTGGCCACGCCGATCCGGCTGGTGGCGGTCGATGTCGACCGCACCCTGCTCACCGACGACTACCGCCTGCTGGCGGAGGTCGTCGAGGCGGTGGCGCTGGCGCGCGCAAGCGGGCTCAGGGTCGTGGCCGCGACGGCGCGCTCCCCCGACGCGCTGCGCCCGATCGCGGCGGCGCTGGGACTTGCCGATCCTTGCGTGTGCTACAACGGCGCCTGGACCGGACGGCTCGACGACGGCGGCGACCAGCTCATCGACCAGGTGCCGATGAACCCCGAAATGGCGGCGCGCCTCATCGCCGATGCCGAGGCGCTGGAGCTCAATCCGTGCTGGTTCGGCCCGGCGGGCTCGTTCGCCCACGCCGACGGCCCGGCGGTGCAGCGCGAGCTGCGCGCCACCGGCCTCGCTGCGGCGATCATCACCGACGCGACCGCGCTCACGACCCCGGTCTACAAGGTCCTGTGCCTCGGCGCCCCCGGGCGGGAAGCGCAGCTCGCGCTGCTGCGCGCCACCTATGGCTCCCATTTCGAGATCGCGCGCTCCGACACCTATCTGCTCGAGGCGACGGCGCCCGAGGTATCGAAGCAGGTCGCGGTGGCCCGCCTGGCCGAGGGCATGAACCTGGCAGCGGCGGACACCGCCGCCATCGGCGATTCCGAGAACGACCTCGCCCTCATCGCCTGGGCGGGGCTGGGGATTTCGATGGGCAACGGCAGCGATGCCGTCCGCCAGGCCGCCGATTGGCACACGCACAGCAATGCGCAGGCCGGCGCCGCGCACGCGCTGCGGGCCATCGTCGCGGCAAATTCGTCAATGGGCTGGGGAGGCACGAGGTGAGCCAGACGAGTACGATGACAACGGCAAGGACACGCGGGCTGCGCGCCCTGCTGCCGAAGAAATCCGGCCTGATCTGGGTGTTGATCGGCCTCAGCGCCGTCGCCGCGCTGATCTCGCCGGCGTTCCTCAACCCCGTCAACCTCACCAACGTGCTGCGCCAGGTCTCGCTGTTCGGCATCGTCAGCGTCGGCATGACGTTCGTCATCCTCACCAAGGGCATCGACCTCTCCGTCGGTTCGATCCTCGGCGTCTGCGCGGTCACGGCGGCGACGCTGCTCACCATGGGCTGGCCGGTCGCCGTGGTGGTCGTCGTCGTGCTCCTCGTCGGGGTGCTGCAGGGCGCGGTGAACGGGCTCGGCGTCACCTGGGGCGGGGTGCCCCCCTTCATCATGACGCTGGGCGTCATGGTCATGGGGCGCGGTCTCGCCATGATGATCGCCAACGGCCAGCCGGTCAGCATCCGCGGCGTCGCGGAGGAGTTCAGCTGGCTCGGCCGCGGCGACATGCTGGGCCTGCCGGTGCCCGTCTGGATCTTCCTGCTGGTCGCCGCGGTGTCGATCTTCGTGCTGCGCTTCACCGCCTATGGGCGGCAGGTCTACGCCATCGGCTCCAACGCCGAGGCGGCCCGCCTGTCGGGCATCAACGTCAAGGCGGTGGAGTTCAGCGTCTACGTGATCAGCGGCTTCCTCGCCGGCCTCACCGGTCTCATCTTCGTGTCGCGCCTGACCGTCGGCGAACCCACGGCCGGCACCGGCATCGAGCTCGAGGCCATCGCCATCACGGTGATCGGCGGCACCAGCCTGTTCGGCGGCGAAGGCACCATCGTCGGCACCATCATCGGTGCCGGCATCCTCGCCGTGCTGGCCAACATCATGAATCTCGTGGGGGTCTCCCCGTTCACCCAGCAGATCGTCAAGGGCGCGATCATCGTGGGCGCGGTGCTCTACGAGATGCAGCAGAGAAAACGCAGGCCAAAGGCCTGAGCAGTGCTTCGCCCGCGCGAAGGCGCCGTCCGCCGGCGCTAAGTCCCCAACGCAACAACGACTTCAGGAGGAAACATACACATGTCGAAGAAATCCACGCTCATGCGGGCCGCCCTCGGAGTGGCCGGTGCCGTCACCCTGCTGGCGCTCCCCAATATCGCCGTCGCCAAGGACAAGTACGTCATCGGCTTCAGCCAGGGCACGATGAACCACCCCTGGCGCGTTGCCATGGTCGAAGGCAACAAGAAGTACGCCGAAGAGAACCTCAAGGACGTCGAGCTGATCATCACCGACGGGCAGAACAGCTCGGCCAAGCAGGTGACGGATGTCGAGAGCCTGCTGGCGCGCGGCATCGACGTGCTGATGATCAGCCCGCTCACCTCGGATGCGCTGACCCCCGTCGTCCAGCAGGCGCTCGACGCCGGCGTCAAGGTGGTCACCCTCGACCGCAAGGTGGAAGTCCCGGTCACCGTGCATGTCGGCGCCCTGAACCTGCCGATCGGCGAGGATGCCGGCAAGTACCTCGTCGAGGCGCTCAAGGGCGAGGGCAAGGTCATCGAGATCCAGGGCACGGCCGGTGCCTCCGCCACCAATGACCGCCACGACGGCTTCGTGACCGGCATCGAAGGGTCCAAGCTCGAGGTCGTCGCCTCGCAATACGCCGACTATCTGCGTGAAAACGCGCTGAAGTTCATGGAAGACCAGTTGCAGCGCTTCGGGCCCGGCGAAATCCAGGCTGTCTATGCCCACAATGACGAGATGGCCCTCGGCGCGATCCAGGCGCTCGAGGCGGCCGGCCGGCTTGACGAGGTTGTCGTCGTCGGCGTTGATGGCGAGGAAGTTGCGTTCGAAGCGATCAAGGCCGGCAAGCTCGCCGCCACCTTCGTCTACCCCTTCGTCGCTCCGGAAGGCATCCAGATCGCCTACAAGGTCGCCAAGGGCGAGCCGGTGGAACCCGAGGTGATCCTGCCGGGCAAGCAGGTCGATGCCTCCAACATCGACGAGATGCTGGGCACGGGCCTCTAGGCCAGGGCGAGCCGGGCTGTCGCGTGAGCGGCCCGGCTCGTGCCGCCGCGGTTTGACCGGCGGCGCAAGGATGCCCGGGCGGCGCGGTGCCGGCCGGGCGTTATCGTGACGAGAAGGCAGCGATGCGATCCAAGAGCTGGGACTACATCATCGTCGGGGCTGGGTCGGCGGGGTGCGTGCTGGCCAACCGCCTGAGCGAGGACCCCGCCGTCCGCGTGCTCCTGCTGGAAGCGGGGAGCCGCGACCGCAACCTGATGATCCACATGCCGGGCGGCCTCGGCAAGCTGTTCGGGCCCAAGGTGAACTGGCGGTTCCACACCGTGCCGCAGCGCCACCTCGACAACCGCGAGGTCTGGTACCCGCAGGGCAAGACGCTCGGCGGCTCGAGCGCCATCAACGCCATGATCTATATCCGCTGCCAGAAGGAGGACTATGACAACTGGGCGGCGCTCGGCAATGCCGGCTGGTCGTACGACGAGGTGCTGCCCTATTTCCGGCGCGCCGAGGACAACGACCGCTTCGCCGATCGCTACCACGGCCAGGACGGGCCGCTATGGGTGTCGGACCAGACCTCCCCGCATCGCATCAGCCGCGCCTTCGTCAAGGCGCTGCAGCAATACGGCGTGCCGCACAATCCCGACTTCAACGGCGAGACGATGGCCGGCTCCGGCTTCTATCAGGTGACGTGCCGCAACGGCCGGCGGCGCTCGGCCGCGGTGTCGTACCTGCATCCGGTGCGCCACCGGCCGAACCTCGAGGTCAGGACCGGGGCCCGCGTCGTCCGCGTGGTGCTGCAGAACGGGGCGGCAACGGGGGTCGAGCTTGCCGACGGCACCATCCTTGGCGCCAGCGCCGAGGTGCTGGTCGCGAGCGGCACGATCAACACGCCCCGGCTCATGCTGCTGTCGGGGATCGGGCCGGCCGATGAACTGCTGCAGCTCGGCATAACGCCCGTCCACGACCTGCCCGGCGTGGGCAAGAACCTGCACGACCATCTGTGCACCAACGTGCACGTGGCGACGCGCGGGCGCATCAGCTACGACGGCCACGACCGCTATCCGCGGGCGCTGCTGCACGGCCTGCAGTGGCTGCTGTACCGCACCGGCCCGGCGGCGGCGGTGATCGTGGAAGGCGGCGGCTTCCTGCAGAGGGCGGGCGAGACGCGGCCCAACCTGCAGATCCACCTCGCCCCGGCGACGGTGGTGCGCGGCGGCCAGACCGTCATTCCGGGCCACGGCTTTACCGTCAACTCGACCTTCCTGCGGCCCCGGAGCCGGGGGCAGGTGACGCTGCGCTCGGCCGACCCGGCCGCCGAGCCGCTGATCGACCCCAACTATCTCGACGATCCCCACGACCGCCAGCAGGCCCTGAACTCCGTCGCGATCATCCGCGACATCCTCGGCCAGCCGGCGATGGCCGGGCTGATCGACCACGAGCGGCTGCCGGGCCCCGAGGCCCGCACCGACGACGAAATCATGGCCTATGTGCGCCAGTACGCCTGTTGCGACTACCACCCGGTGGGCACCAGCAAGATGGGTCACGACGACCTCGCCGTGGTCGATCCGCAGTTGCGCGTGCGCGGCATCGAGAAGCTGCGCATCATCGACGCCTCGATCATGCCGGTCCTGACCTCGGGCAACACCAATGCCCCCGCCATCATGATCGGCGAAAAGGGCGCCGACCTGGTCAGGGGCAGCGCGCCGCTGCCGCCGCTGCCGCCTGCCGGAGCGCGCCCGGGGCGGCGCCCCGAACATTTTTCGAGCCTTTCCAACCTAGGAGCCTGACGATGGACGCGACCTTGAAGCCGAGCCTGCCCGAGCAGCCGCGCGAGTTCGGATTCCACGTCGGCGGGCGCGTCGTGCCGCGCGGCGGCCGCGACTGGTGCGTGCGCGTCAGCCCGGCCCACGGCGTCGAGGCGACGCGCGTGCCGGCGTGCACGGCCGATGACGTCGATGCCGCCGTCGCGGCCGCACGGCAGGCGTTCGCGCAACGGCTGTGGTCGGGCATCCCGGGCAGCGAGCGGGCGCAGGTCCTGCTGCGCGCCGCCGCCGGCGTGCGCGACCGGCTCGAGGAACTGGCCTATTGGGAGACGCTGGAAACGGGCAAGCCGATCACGCAGGCGCGCTCCGAGGTGCAGGCCTCGGCCGGCTACTACGAATACGCCGCCGGCGTCGCCCGGACGCTGAGCGGGGACAGCTTCAACAACCTGGGCGAGGGCATGTTCGGGCTCGTCGTGCGCGAGCCCATCGGCGTCATCGGCCTGATCACGCCGTGGAACTTCCCGTTCCTGATCCTGGCCGAACGCCTGCCGTTCATGCTCGCCGCCGGCTGCACCGTCGTCGCCAAGCCGGGCGAGTTCACCTCCGCCACGACCCTCATGATGGCCGAGATCCTCACCGAGGCCGGGTTGCCGGACGGCGTTTTCAACGTCGTCACCGGCTACGGCCTGCCGGTGGGCCAGGCCATCACCGAGCACAAGGACATCGACATGGTGTCCTTCACCGGCTCGGTCGCAACCGGCCAGCGGGCGCTGGCGGCCAGCGCCTCCAACATCAAGAAGCTGGGCCTGGAACTGGGGGGCAAGAGCCCGCAGATCGTCTTCGCCGACGCCGACCTCGAGGCGGCTGCCGACGGGGTCGTCTTCGGCATCTGCCTCAATGCCGGCCAATGCTGCGTCAGCGGCAGCCGCCTGGTGGTGGAAGCGGGCATCGCCGATGCCTTCCGCGACCTGCTGGTGGAAAAATTCTCCCGCGTGCGTATCGGCGATCCGCTCGACCCGGCGACGCAGATGGGCGCCATCGTCACCGAGGCGCACCAGAACAAGATTCTAGGCTATATCAGGTCGGGCGTCGAAGCCGGGGCGCGCATCGCCTGCGGCGGCGGCGCCATGGACGCGCGCGGCTGGTTCATTGCGCCGACGCTGCTGGAGGGGGTGCGCAGCGACATGGCGGTGGCGCAGGAGGAGATCTTCGGCCCGGTGCTCACCATGACCACCTTCGAGACGCCCGAAGAGGCCATCGCCATCGCCAATGACAGCGTCTTCGGCCTCGCGGCGAGCATCTGGACCAAAGACCTCGACAAGGCCCTCGACACCATGCGACGCGTGCAGGCGGGGCGCATGTGGATCAATACCACCATCACCGGCGGCCCGGAGCTGCCGATCGGCGGCAGCAAGCAGTCCGGCAACGGGCGCGAAACCGGCGTGTACGGGGTCGAGGAATATACCGAGCTCAAATCCGTCCACATCGCCCTCGGCAGGCGCACGCCGTGGGTACAGTAGATGCGCCCGGCGGGGCGCGCCCGGAGCAGGCCATGACAGAGCAACTCGTCCTCGAACAGCGCCCGGTTGACAAGGTCGTGCTGTTGACCCTCAACCGCCCCGACAAGCTCAACCCGTTGTCGAAGCAGCTCCTCAGCCAGCTCGTCGGCAGATTGGCCGCGGCCGCGGCGGACCCGGACGTCGCCTGCGTCATCCTCACCGGAGCCGGGCGGGCGTTTTCGGCCGGGGCCGACCTGTCCGACATGCAGGCTCGCGGCAGCACCGCCTCCTATGGCGACCCGGAGCGGCTGGCGAACTGGCAGGCCATCGACGACTTCCCCAAGCCGCTGATCGCCGCGGTCAACGGTTATGCCCTGGGCGGCGGGCTGGAACTGGCACTGCTGTGCGACATCATGCTGGCGGCGCAGAGCGCCAAATTCGCCACGCCGGAGATCAAGCTGGCCTCGTTTCCCGGCGACGGCGGCACGCAGCGCCTGCCGCGGCGGGTCGGGCACTCCTTTGCCATGCAGATGGTCCTGACCGGCCAGATGGTGGATGCCGCCCTGGCCGAACGCAAGGGCCTGGTCAGCGAGGTCCTGCCCGACGACCGCCTGCTGCCGCGGGCCCTCGAGATCGCCGGGGAGATCGCGAAATATTCCGTGGCCATCACGCCCTACGCCAAGCGCGCCATCCGGGCGGCGGACGAGCATCCCCTGGCCGAGGGGCTGGCGCTCGAGCACCGGCTGACGGTCGAGGCCTACGCCACCGAGGACCGCGCCGAGGGTCTGCGCGCCTTTGCGGAAAAGCGCGCGCCCCGATTCGTCGGCCGCTGAGCGCGGGCCGCCTGTCCGGCGGCTCAGCCGTCGCGCCGACGCCGGGACAGCCGGAGCAGGGACTTGAGGTAGTAGTAATCGCCGTACATCGTGGATTCGTCGATGCCGCGGCCGTGCGGCAGGTCGGCCGTCGCATGCAGCAACAGTCCGCCTTCGTCGCCGGCATTGGCGCAGCTCTGCGCCAGACTCTGCAGCAGCATCGTCGCGGCCTCGAGATGCGGCCGGTGGCCGGTGACGTCGAACAGGCGCTGCAGGCCGTAGCTGGCGATGGCGCCGGCCGAGGCGTCCTTGGGCTGGTCGGGGCCGGGAGCGAGGAAGTCCCAGGGCGGGACGCCGTCGGGCGGCAACTGTGCCAGGAAATAGGCGGCGGCGCGTTCGCTGGCCGCGATGTAGCTCTTGTCGCCCAGCATGGCGCCGAGGATGGCAAGGCCGGTGATCGCCCAGGCCTGGCCGCGCGACCACGCGCTGTCGGCCGCAAAGCCCTGATAGGTGTCGCCACCGATGGGGGCGCCGGTGGCGGGGTCGAACTTGTAGACGTGGTAGACCGACCCGTCGTCGCGGAAATGATGGGCGAGCGTGGTGGCGGTGTGGCTGAGCGCGACGTCGAGAAGCGCGGCCTCGCCGCTCTGCTGGGCGGCCCATACCAGCAGCGGCATGTTCATCAGCGTGTCGATAAGGACGTTGCCGCTCCAGTCTTCCTTGCCGAAGAAGCCCCAGCCGGGGATGTAGCCGGCCGCGCGGTTGTGTTGCGCCGCGAGAGAGCGGGCGGCGGCCAGCGCCGCGCGGTGATAGCGCATGTCCCCGGTGAGCTGCCATGCCTTGACCGCGCTCGGCACGAACATGAAGCCCAGGTCGTGATTGCTGGTGTCGGCGGAACGCGGCAGCAGCCGGTCGGTGAAGTACAGCGCGCGTTCGCGGCTCGCCGGGTCGCGCTCGCGCTCGTGCGCGAGCCACAGCAGCCCGGCCCAGAACCCCCCGGTCCAGACCCCGTCCGGGGTCAGCTGCCACTGCCTGTCTTCGGTGATATGGGGGAAATCCGTCACCGTCCGGGCGATGGCGCGAACCCGGTCGATGGCGCCGGCAATCGCCGCGTCGTGCCAATCTTCTGCTGTCATAGCCTTCCTCGAGTGCAAGGCGTCAAAACGCCGGCGGCCGCCCGTGCCGCGCGGCTGCGGCCACTCCCGCCGGATCATCGGCGCGTTCGCCGGGAACCCGCCGCACGTCGCGGCACTGCCGCCTTCCCGCCGCTTCAAGTCTCATCCGCGCCCCTTTCACGCCACCGCATTCCCTACCAAAGAAAACGTTTTCTCAGCTTTGCGCGACTATGATACGGAGTTTCTGCCAATGTCAACCGACAACAGGACTTCGGAATCCTGACTCGGAAATGAATGTTCCCCATGGGCCGCAAACCGGCTATAGTTGATAACGTTTTCTGAATCACACAGGCGCCGATGCCCAAGATCGAGCGAGACAGGATCAATCTGCTGGATGTCG
>Ga0172380_10008489_pt1 | contig 11222 bp, 13 predicted proteins | sample Leawe162metaG_FD_119747 | JGI IMG/M metagenome (GOLD analysis project Ga0172380, IMG submission 119747) | Leachate microbial communities from a municipal landfill in Southern Ontario, Canada - Leachate well 162 metaG | ecosystem: Engineered > Solid waste > Landfill > Unclassified | place... | reverse complement strand
GCAGGACATGGCGCCGATGGTGTCGGCATTGATGGTCAGCACCGCCGTCCGGCAGCCCATGCGGGCGCCCGCCAGGGCGGCTTCGCATCCTGCATGGCCGGCGCCGATGACGATGATATCATAGTCGTTCATGGTTGTTCCGTTTTTAATTACCATGCTAAACCACCAGCTGCGCTGGGGAGAATAACAAAAGCTATGCTGCGGTATTTAAGAAAAACTCCTTTTGAGTTAAGGGAACAGCGCTGATTCTGTGACCGAAACCCAAAAGGAGCAAGGAATGACGAAAACATTAGCACATACGGCATGGGAGTGTAAATACCATATTGTTTGGGGGGGCCGATGCGGCTGGCAACATTATACTGTTTGGAAAGGATGCAGGCGATGAGATTGACCTCGTCGCTGTCGGTCACCGCAATGAAGAGGTCGTCTTGATGACCTTCCACGGAGAATTTTTCGCAGAGATCATGGCCGGCCTGGCCGGCACCGCCAATCATTATGCGCAGGTTAACCTGTTCTTTTTTCCCAGGATAACAGCGCCCATTTCACCTGCGTGTTTCGGTTGAGATTACATGAGCCGGCTGCATTATGCTCCAGCCGTTCATCAACATAGGCGGCGAGTCTTTCCTCTTCCGCCTGGCTGAGATCATCAAACATCCAGCGGCAGCTTTCGATGGCATCGTCTCGGCTGGCAAATGTTTTTCTCTGGTCAAGTTCAATATGATCAATTTTAGGATGAATCCCCATCTGATACAAGAGATTCACGGTAAAAATATAATCTGGGCCGGGGTCAAAAGGGCGGCCGACCGCGGCAAACAGGTCCGGATCAAACGGTCCGCTGCCCACCCGGTCGGCGATAAATACCTTTTCCGTGGCCCAGCTGTTCATTTTTTCCAGAGCGCTTTGCAGATCGGTAACCGACAGGGAGCGGGAGCTGATGACCACTTCATGGACGGGAATGGACAGCTGCTGCCAGTTGTCGGTCCAGCAGGCCTGGATGGTGGTGATATTGGTGATGCCCTGCTGTGCCGCCCTTTTTTCCAGTTCGTGCAGCATGGCAGCGGAAAAATCAATGGCGGTTACGGATTTCACCTTTGCCGCCAGGGGCAGCGCCAGGGTTCCCGGGCCTGAGCCGATATCCAGCACCCGCCAGTGCGGTTCGGGGTTTACCAGCTGCAGGAAGCGATCGGCATAGCCTGAATCGATATTTCTTTTGGCAAAGCCCGCCGCCCGCTGATCCCAGTCTTTTTTCCCCTTTTTCTTCCAGCTCTTCTGCTGGCGCGCCTCCTGCCAGAGTCTGTTCCAGTCTATGTCTTTTAAGTGCATATGCAGGTTTATCGATCTCCTTTCCGGGGATAAACAGGGCTAAGGAGCCGCAGCGAAATAAGGCAGAGATGCAATGATTAGTGCCCAACGGCCCTCTAGTCTCTGATTTTTGACTTCAAATCAGGCATGGTTTCCGGTTTGCGAACATCCCATATCTTGCTTTCCTTGCCGGTGGCCGTCACATTCTCATAGACGCCGTCGTCCCGGCGCACCAGTTTGGTGAAGCCGTGATTTTTCAAATCACTGTTGGTCTTCGGCGTGCTGACCGCACAAAGGGAAATAAGCCTTTTAACCGGTTGCCCGCATTCCGGGCATATTGTCAGTTTTTCGCTGCTCACGGCCTGGCTTATCTCGAAATGACTGCCGAGTCGGCATGCCGGGCCGAGATGTTCATACTCGTATATTGGCATGGGAATGGGTTATTTTTTCTTTAAGCGGTTGATGATGATGGTCAGCTCCCCGTCGTCGGATTTCATTTTCCTGGCGCTGACCGCTACCTGATACTCTTTCTGGGCAAGGTCGAGAAACTTGGGCAGGCTTTTGCGCCGGGCGTCATGGGCAATATAAATTATGCCATCCGGGGCAAGATACTGGTTGAAGACATCGAGCAGCGGTTGAAAAAATTCATCGCGGAAGAGAATTTCCGCGCCGATAATCGTATTAAACCGGGGCATTACCGGAGGTTTTTTCCAGTCGATTATTCTGAAATCAACCTCGTGCAAACCATTTGCCGCCGCACTGACCCGTTGAAAATCAAGGATATGGGGTTCGTAATCGCTTAAGGTAACCTTAAAGCCCCTTGCCGCGGCAACCAGCCCGGGCGCGGCAAGTCCCGCGCCCAGCTCAAGCAGTGTCTGACCCGGTTCGCAGGGCATGCTTGCCATGATATCAGCGAGCAGGAGCGATGCCTCCCACAGCTTGACCCAGAATGGGAAAATCGACACATCGGCAAAGGGATCCTTGCCGGCCAGCAGCTGCTCGAGATCCTGCACCTGCAGGATTTTAAGCTCCACATCCCTGATGCGCAAGGGTTCAAAACCGACTTTATATTTTTTTCTGATCCGGTGCAGCACGTCCCGGGTTTTATCCGGCAGATGTAGTTCGTTCACTTTTCATAACCTTTTGTTTTAATTTTTTTATTGATAACCAAGCAGCAAGGCAATGACCACGATGGCCGAGAGGAAAAACCGATAATAGGCGAAAACAGTCAAAGATCTGGTCCGGACATATTTCATCAGCAGGGAGATGACCAGATAGCCGGAAACCGCCGAGGTAAAAAAACCGGTCAGATAAAAAAGAATTTCGCTTTGATTAAGGCCCATCCCGATAATTTTAGGAATTTTATAGATACCTGCCCCGAAAATAATGGGCGCGGACAACAAAAAGGAAAACCGGGCGGTGGCCGAGCGGTCCAAGCCGAGAAAGAGTCCTGCGCTCATGGTGCTGCCGCTTCTTGACACGCCGGGAATCAGGGCCAGGGATTGGGCCAGTCCAATGATGAGCGCGTCTTTGAGGGTCATGGCGCTGAAACTGCGCTGGCGGCTGCCCATTTTTTCCGCGAGCCAGAGAAAGAGCCCGGCCGCTGACAGGGAAAAGGCCACGGTGGCCGGCCCGCGCAACAGGGCTTCCGCGGCATGCTCGCCCAGCAGGCCGGCGACCACGGCCGGGATGGTGGCCAAGGCGATGAAGATTGCCATGCGTCGGTTTTGTTGGTCCTCTGGTTCGGCATTTTTACCGATCAGGGCCAGCGCCATGGAGTAAAAATCGTGGTGGAAATAGGCGAGAATAGCGAGCAGGGTGCCCATGTGCAGAGCGATATCAAAGGTGAGCCCGGCCTCTTTGATGTGAAAAAAGGCTTCCGCCAGGGCCAGATGGCCGGAACTCGAGACAGGGAGAAATTCGGTTGCGCCCTGCAGAATTCCCAGAAAAGCGGCATAAAGTAAGTTCACTTGCGGCATCCGTTTTTGTTCGTGCTTTTTTGGTGGGGAGCATAGCCCGCCGTTTATTGAAAAAACTGTTTATATTTACTTTACCTGGCAGGGGCGGCCAATGTTTTTTTACTGTCCAGGCAGAGAAAAACTTTTGTCTGCAGGCTGATAGCGGCGGACAAAACTGCTTGCCGGTATATGCGGTGGTAATTTGTTGCCGGGATTTAGGGCTTTAGTCAGTATGGTTATTGTTGCGGAAGGGCTTATAAAGAAAGGATCCGGAGTCCGGGATCTTCCGGCTGGAGTTTGCGGCCCACCTCATGAGCTTTCCTGATGGCGCAGCCTGGGGTGATGGCGCTTGCGATAAAATTTAGGTTGCAGTTGATGAACTTGCCGTCATAAAAAAAAGACCGTTTCATCCGAAGATCAAACGGTCTTTTTCAGCAGCTTAAACAGGGTAAAAAAATTAGCAACCTTCTACAGCTTTACCTTTTGCAGCTTTTACTTCAACTTTGTCGCCAGCTTTCAGGTCAGCGGCTCCGTCACAGGTCATGGTTACCTTGGCGCCTTCAACCCCGTCAACGGTACATTTAATTTTAGCAGCCAAAGATACAGTTGCGGTGCTTGCGATAAAAGCTACGGCCAATGCCAGAGTCAAAAGTTTTTTGCTCATTTGTTTCTCCTTTGCTGTTTTGCGAATCGATAAATACTAACCACCCTAACCATACAGAAATTCAGTATACCTTGCCTCTTGAAGATGTCAACCTCAAAATGAATTGGGGCTCAATCATGAACAGGGCAATTCATCCGGGACTGTTTGCCTCACCGCCGGCCCGCAGATCCTTTTACGGCAGCAGCTGTTTGATATCGTCTGCAAAAACAGTGTGTCCTACATAACCCGGATAATTTTTAATCACGTTCCCCTGCTGATTGACCAGAAATGAGGTGGGAATGCCGACGATGCCGCCGAAATCACTGGTCACTTTTGCATCAGCCATGAGAACCGGGTAGTTGATTCCTGTTTTTTCAATCACTTTTTTTACCGGGCTCGTTCCTCCCTGATCAACGGAAATTGCCACCACGGTGAAGCCTTTCGCGCCAAACTGTTTCTGCAGGTCGATGAGGGAAGGAATTTCCTGCATGCAGGGCGGGCACCAGGTGGCGAAAAAGGTAACCAGCATGACCTTGCCCTGGAATTCGTTGCTGTCGAGAGTCGCGCCGTCAGTGGCCGATTTGAGGGCAAAATGGGGCATGGTGGCTGCGGCCGAGGACGGGCGGACCGGGGCAAGAAAAAGGGCAAGCAATACCATGACGAGAAAAAAGTTTATTTTTTTAAGTAGATTTTTTTTCATTATTTCACCATATGGAGTAGAACTCGTTAAATTTGTATGCGGGTTTGGTTCATGCACCAATTGTATGCATTCTAAGAGAAATAGACTACTCAAAATGTTCATTTTATGTCAATAAAAAGATGTTTTGTCCGGATTGACGCAGAACCGTGGCCGTTTTTGATAAGAAAATTCTGATATTTCTGGTGGTTGCCTCAGGGGTTTTTCTGTCCACCCTGGACAGCTCCATGGTCAACATCGCTCTCCCCTCGATTATGGCGGAGTTTCAGGCCCCGCTGCACAAGACCGAGTGGGTCGTGATGGCCTATCTGCTGACCACCAGTTCTACCCTGCTTTTCTGGGGGCATCTTGCCGACCGCCTGGGCCGGAGCAGATTTTACGGGCTTGGCCTGTTCCTGTTCGGTCTTGGGTCCGCGGGCTGCGCCTTTGCAACTTCCCTGAATATGCTGATCGGTGCCCGTTTTTTTCAGGCCCTGGGCGCGGCCATGATGATGGCCAACGGCCCGGCCATTATCCGGCAGACCTTTGCTCCGGAAAAACTCGGCCGCAGCATGGGATTTATCGGCATTCCGGTTTCGCTGGGACTGATGAGCGGCCCTGTGCTGGGCGGCTACCTGATTGAGTTTTTTTCCTGGCGGGCGTTGTTTCTTTTTTCGCTGGCGGCAAGCTTAGGGGTTGCCTTGCTGTCTCAGTTCATTCTTCCGCCCCCGGCTGCCCGGCAACGGGCGAAAAACAGCTATGACTGGCCCGGGGCCATTCTCTGGAGTTTTCTGCTGGCCACCGCCTCCCTTTCGCTCACCCATGCCTTTTCCGCGCAGATTTCTCCGCTGTGGGGCGGGGCACTGATCTGCTGCGCTGCGGCTGCCCTGTTGCTGTTTATCCGAATTGAATCAAGGGCCGAGGAACCTGTTCTGCCGCTGTCCTTGCTGAAAAAAAGGTTTTTTACCGTCGGCTTTGTCAGCGCGCTGCTCTCCTTTCTGCTGCTCTTTTCCGTGCTCATCCTCATCCCCTTTTACCTTGATCGGGTACTGGGTCTTCCCGCCTCAAGGATAGGGTTAACCATGACGACCATCCCCCTTGCCGCCATAGTGGTGGCCCCGGTTGCCGGCTGGCTTTCCGACTCAATCGGGGCGAGAATTCTCTCCACCCTTGGGCTGGCCTTTTCCACCATCGGTCTGCTGCTGCTGGCCTTCCTGTCGCCGGAAACGCAGCCTGCAGAAGTCGCCGTTCGGCTTGCTTTCCTGGGGCTCGGTCAGGCGATATTCCTGTCACCCAACAGCGCCTCGGTGCTGGCCAGGATGGCTGAAAAAAACAGTGGCACCGCGGCCGCGCTGCTCGCCACGGCCCGCAATCTGGGCATGATGCTGGGTGTTGCCCTGGCCGGGCTTTTTTTCTCCTTTTTTTTCCGGCAGATAACCGGGGGAGCGGAACTGAAGGAGTACTCCGTGGCGCAGGCCGGATCCTTCTGTCTGGCGCTGCGCAGTTCCTTTCTGCTGGTTTCCCTGGTCGGGCTGGGCGCCGTGGTCCTTTCCTGGCAGAGGCCGGTTTTCATCAGCGCGAAAATGGCATCAGACGCTGACGTCAAGGAGTGAGAACCGCCGGATGGCCGCCTTTTCCTCCAGCGCTTCCTTCAATTGGCTGACCATATTCTCCTTGCTTACCCGGCAGGTGAAACCGGCAGGCTGATAGCCCTGTTTGTCCAGAATCTGGACAAGCTCCTGAACATGGTCCGCCACATGGGCCTTGGCTTTTTCCGATGCGAGCAGGAACTGGCCGGTGATAGTCTTGCCGGCAATGGTTGCCTGCAGGGCAAGAGGTCCGAGCCGGCTCATTTCCAGATAAAAGGACAGGCTGTAACGTTCCTGCCGTTCCTGGCCGGCCTGTTTTTCCATGGAAAAAATCCATTCACCCCAGCCGGTATTTCCTGCAAAGAAACAGGGAAAGAGTAAAAAGTTCTGCTCTATTTTCTGGGGTGGCTGGCTGTTTATCTGCTGATGGGCGGCCAGGATTTTCACCAGTTTTTCCGCGGGCGGGTCGAGTACGGGCTTCTGTATGGAGTCCTTTTGCTCGAGAGTATCAAGCAGCTGCAAGATTTCCTTCCGTGGTCCGGATGAGCTGCCAAGCAGCAGGGTCAGCATCTTGATGGCTTCCGGGAAGGGTTCGCCGCCGCTTGTCGCCGCAATCAGACTGCCTGTTGATACCTGGCCGCCGGCAGATGCCTGGGATGCAAGCTCTGGTAACAATGCGGAAAGCAGATCGGCAAGCCCCCTGGTATTGGCTGAAGCCAATGGCGCCCCGGCAATGAGCAGTTTCAGAAAATCCTGCACAGCCCCTTTCTTGGCGGCCAGGGTCAAAAGAGGGGAACTGCCGCTTTCCCCTGTTTCCAGCCACAGCTCACTGCCCAGGGTCAAGGGCACCAGGGTTCTGGCGGTTACCGTTTGCCCCCCGATATCCAGCAGCACCTTGCCGTCTCCGGTAAATCCGGCCACAACGCCTTTGATAAGTTGACCCGGAGCAAAGGGCAGGTCGGCCTGGTTTTTACTTAGCGGAACTTTTTGGTTGGTCCCGGTTTCGATTTTGTAGATGGCAAGATGGGATTGTTCAGATATCTTCATTTTTTGCCAGGGGGAGATTGATCTTCACTTCCAGTCCGTTGTCGTGGCGGTTCAGTGAAAAATTTCCCCCATGGGCCTTGATAAACCGGTCCACCAGCGTGAGACCCATGCCCGTGCCATAGGTCTTGGTGGTAAAAAAGGGCTCGGTCGCCTTGTCCAGATAGGCCCCGGAAAGGCCGATCCCCGTATCCCGGAGAGAAACATGGACCCACTCGTTGTCAACCGTGGCTGATATCTTCAGGGTTCCGCCATTGGGCATGGCCTCCATGGCGTTGCGGATGATGTTCAGGAAAACCCGCCGTATCTGCTTGGGGTCCATAAAAATGACAGGGTCTGGCTCGGCAAGGTCCAGGGCCCAGGTAATATGCTGTTTCACCAGGCTGGTCTGCAGCAGAATGACGGTTTTGCGGATGAGCGGGTAGAGGTTGCTGAGCTGTTTTTCGCCCTGGGGCTGACTGACAAAGTCGAAGAGTTCGGTGAGGGTGGCCTCCAGCCGGTCGGTTTCCTTGACCATGACATCAAGATATTTTTTCCATTCCGCTCCTTCAATTTTGCGGCCGAGTATGCGGGCAACCCCGCCGATGGAGGTGATGGGATTTCTGATGATATGCACCATCTGGGCCGCCATCTGGCCCAGGGCAGAGTATCTTTCAGCCTCAATCAGCAGATCTTTGTTTTTGTCCAGTTCCTGGGTCACCTCTTCCAGCTCATCGATTTTTTTCTGCATATCCATATACAGACGGCTCTGTTCAATGGCAAGGCTTCCCTGGCTGGCGAAAAGTTCCAGGGTGCTGACATGGCTGTCAGGAATGGGTTTGCGGGTGACATAGTTGTCGGCGATAATGACGCCGATGGAGCGGCCCGGCGCAAAAAGGGGAACCACGACAAAGGTGTCCTCTTTAAGCAGGTTGATCAGGTCGCGGGGAACAGGAATCGAGGAGATGCCGCCGTTGACTTTAAAGCTCTGTCTTTCCGTGGCTGATTTGATCAGGATATGGTCAGTCAGGGTGATGGGTATCCTGAGACTTTTGACGATCTGGTTGACGGCAGCATCTTCCCGCATGCATGCCTGGCCGAGATTTTTGATGATTTCGTTGAAGTTCAGTTCCTTGGCCCGCATTTCCGCCCATATCTGCGCGGCTTCCTCCCGGCAGCCCGGTCCAATGGCCATTCTGCCTTCCAGAAATTGATTGCTAGGGTCAAATAAGGCTAGAAATGCCCGGTTGAAGCGCAACCCTTCGTTGGCGGTAATACCCACCAGAATGGCGCGGAGAATCTCATCCAGCTCCACGGCATTTATGTAGACGCTGTTCATTTTCAGGGAGAGCTGATGCAGCAGCTGGATGCGGAAATAGGCCTGTTCCAGGTCCTCCTGGTAGCGGCGGTTTTCCAGGATCAGCCGCCTTTTTTCCAGGTTCTTTTTCACCGCCACCATGATCTCGTTGAACTGGACGGGTTTGGTGATGTAATCATCGGCGCCGTTGCGGATACAATCCAGGGCAACCTGGATATCTGACTGCCCGGAAAGCATGACAATGGAAACATCCGGATAGGTTGCCCTGATTTGGGGGAGCAGTGAAGTGCCGTCAGCATCCGGCAGGCCGATATCGAGCAAGACCAGCGCCACATGTTTGTTTGCCAGCAGACGGAGTAATTCGCTGCCGCTGCTGGCATCGGCCACAGCAAAGTCGTTTTGTTCGAAATAGAGTTTGAGCGGCTCGCGGATGGCAATCTCATCATCGACGATGACGATAACCTCATCACCGTGCAGCAGATGTTCAGGGGCGAGTGAGATATATGGGCGGAGGCCGGTATTCGGGGCGATCATCTTGTGGTCTGCTCAATGATGTTTCAGGAAGAACTTAAGTATTATATTATACCAATGTTCACCTATACTACTTTAACTGTCAAGGCAAAAAAAAACGCATTCCCGAAAAGAACGGAAATGCGTTGCTGCAAAAGGAGAAACCAGGGCAAGGAGAAAATTGCCCTGGTTCTACTCTTACATTTCCACAATCAACTTATTGGATTCTTCATTCCAGTCAACCGTGATATACCAGAAAAGCAGGAAGGCGGTGATGAGAAACAGGGAGCCGCCATAACCCATGACATCGGGCAGGTAGACAAATTTACCCAGCACGCCGTCCGCCTCAAACTCTTTGTCTACGAACCAGGCGGTCATGATGGAGTTGGTGATGCCGAAAATCGGCACAACGATCCACAGCTTTACCTGTCCTTCACCAACGCGCCAGAGGGTTCCGGTACCGCAGCCGCCTGCCAGCATGGCGCCTAAGCCGAAGACAATACCGCCGACCACGCCGCCCCAGCCAAAGGTACCGCGCACATAGCTCATGGGCGCCAGTACGGGGTCTCCGTCAATCCTGACCGGCACACCGTATTTGAGAACCGTTGCCCCGAGGGCAACGATAAAAATACTGAGCGCCACGGATTTAGCCATGGTGCAGTTGCCGGTCATATGGGGTTCACGGAAGCCCTGAATCATGCACCAGCGGCCGCGCTGCATGGAGTAGCCTATGCCGGCGGCAATCAGCAGGAGACCGCCAAGTGAGGCGATCTTGTCGCTGTCTTCATTGCCTGCGTACATATAGGTGCCGCCAATCAATGCCGCAATGGCGACGAGGCCGAGCAGGAAGTTGAGCCCCTTGGGGAATTCGATGGTTTTAGCGCCGCCGCTGCCCCACGTCACATGTTCCATTTCCCAGTAAATGTATTTGAGGCCGATGATAACGCCGATTACCAGACCGAGCCACATGGCAAAACCATGGGCAGACAGGTTGCCGATGGCATTAAAGAAACCGCCGACATTACAACCGCCGGCCAATGCGGAACCGATTCCCATGAAGACGCCGGCCGCCAAGGCCTTGCACATTTCCAGCACCGGCGGGATGCGGATGGCGAAATCATTGCCCAGGCAGGCAGAAACAAAAGCCCCGCCCACAAAACCAATGCCGATAACCGAGCCGGTGTCTTTCAGAATGGAACCGGGAGCATCACTATAATAACCGAAAATTCCCGCTTCTGAGCCGATCAGGCTGGTGAAGCCGTACATGATCCAGTCGCCCCAGTTACGGATGGCGCCCACTGCTCCCCAGGGCCGCCACCAGGCCATGATCAGGATGGTGAACAGGGCCACCAGCACGCCCGTCATTGTGGCATTCCACTCCGACTGGCAAAGGCTTTTGTACAGCCCCTTGATTTTACTTCCTAAAATGCTTTCCTCACTCATCTCTTTTCTCCCCAATTTTAATGTTTCCTCATTGACCGCAGCCAATATTACCGCCTGAACAATACTTCAAAGGAAGTCATTAATCACATGCAAACTATAAGATTTATAAACCTTTACCCGTGACTAAAAAATTTGTCAAGCAAGTTATAACAGGGATTTGTCTCCAAAATATGGATAACAATAATGCCTGAACCATGATTCATTTTTCGTCTTGACATAACATTTCTTTCTTGTTATTTCAAACCTTGTATCAATATATGATTACTCATTTAATCATCTCATTGTTGCCTGGTTGAATCGTTTTCAACAGGCGGGTTGAGGTAAAAGTTTTTCAAAGTCAAATCTGTTGTGAGGAGGAAACGATGAGCGACGTAAAAAAAGCCCCGGATAATGTTAAAGCAGACCGCACTCTGGATGCCAAAGGACTGAGCTGTCCAATGCCCTTGCTGCGTACCAAAAAAGAAATTGACAAGATTAAATCCGGTGAGATTCTGGAAGTTCTCGGAACCGATCCGGGTTCACGTAATGACCTGCCGGGCTGGTGCTCCAGGGCCGGGCATGAGTTTGTGGGCGAGAAGGAAGAATCCGGCTATTTCCGTTTCTTTATCAAGAAAAAATAAGTAACAAGAAGCACATGTGATGATTAATGACGGCGCATTTGCCAAAAGCGGAGGCGCCGCTCTTGTTTGCTTTAATGGAGGAATAATATGGCAAAAAGTATCGGGATTTTTGTAACATCTCCCCAGAATATGAGGCATGT
>Ga0172380_10008488_pt1 | contig 11223 bp, 11 predicted proteins | sample Leawe162metaG_FD_119747 | JGI IMG/M metagenome (GOLD analysis project Ga0172380, IMG submission 119747) | Leachate microbial communities from a municipal landfill in Southern Ontario, Canada - Leachate well 162 metaG | ecosystem: Engineered > Solid waste > Landfill > Unclassified | place... | reverse complement strand
CATGTGCTGCAGCCACCAGATAAAACAAGCCGTGGCGAATCCGACGAAGGCAGGCAGGGATGCGATCTTGAAATAGGCCTCGAAGGTGAGCTCCTTGACCATGCCCATGGCGACCACGCCCGCGGCCGATCCAAGAGACAGGATCGATCCGCCGATGCCGACACAGAGGGCGAGGAGCACCCAGAGCTGAACGTCGACGACCTCGAGAATCTCGATGGCAATTGCGGTCAGGGGAATGTTGTCGAGAACGGCCGACGCCATGCCGAGGCTCATGTTCCCCACCGCCACCCGGGCGAATGACGCGCCGTCGCCGTAGAGGAAGTCAGAGACCTTGTCGAGCACCCCGAGCGAGCCGAGGGCGGACACCGCGAGGAGGATTCCGATGAAGAACTTGATCGAGCCGAGGTCCGCCTTCTGTATGAGATGCTCGATTGATGCGGTCAGATGGGACTCGCCCTTGCCCACCCTCTTGAAGAGGTCGATCGACATCCAGGTGATGCCGAGGCCGAAGAGGATGCCGAGCACAGGCGGGAGATGCACAGTCTTCACCATGATCGGCATGAGGAAGGACAGGGCCACAAGGAGGAGCACGGTGCGCTCGCTCGTAGTCATCGTAACCTTGCAGGGCTCGTCCCCCGTCCGCACGCTGACCTCGGGGGCAAGCTTGCGGGAAAGCATGAGAGCGGAGACGGCCAGAGAGAGGAAGCTCGGCACGAATCCGTACATGATGATCTCGACTGCCGTGAACTTGTCGGCAAGCCAGAGCATGATGGTAGTCACGTCCCCGATCGGCGAGAAGGCGCCTCCCGCGTTCGCCGAGATGACGATGCCCGCGGCGACCACGAGCAGGTTCCGATTCCAGAAGAACTTGCGGGCGATCTGTATCATGACGATGGTCGTCGTCAGATTATCGAGAAAGGCCGAGAGGAAGAACGCCACAATCATGAAGGCAAAGAACTGGGCGACGAGGGACAGGTTATACGAGCAGAGCTTCTCGCGGATGAAGTCGAAGAGTCGATAATGCCCCGCTATCTCGACCAGGGACATGGCGGCCAGGAGGAAGGCGACCAGATTGAACAGTTCCGACCCGGCATGGGCGATGAGGGACTCGACGCCCGTCGGGTTCCACAGGGCGAGCAGTATCCAGATGAGACCTCCCGCCGAGAGTGCCACCGCTGCCTTGCTTATCTTGAACTTGGTCTCGAGGGCGATGAGCACGTAGCTCATTACGAAGACGAGCGCGGCCAGTGAGGGGATCATGGGATGAAAAAAATTGAGTGTAAGACCCCACGTTATTCCTGTTCGGGAAGATTTTCAAGAAAGTTGTCCACAGACGAAGGCCCCGTTCGCTTCGCGAACGGGGCCAGGGACCTCGAGGGGCATGTCACGGCGAGACTAGTATCCCGTCGTGAACGTATCCGTCAGGAGGACGGACACGTTGCCGTCGTCGTCAATCGCCTTGACCATATAGTAATAGGTGGTGCGGGGCGAGAGATTGTCGATGGCTATCCTCTTCGAGAAGCTGAGGACATCGTCAGCCGTGGTGCTGCCGGTGACGAAGGGCTCGGTCTTGGCCCGAGGGACCTCGACTGCCACGAGAGGGTCCGTGCCGAAATGCACCTTGGCCCGGGCGAGCTCATTCGTGTTCCAGAAGAGAGTGACGCCCCGACCCGAGACGTTCTCCTGAAAGCCCGAGATGACTGGCGCCGATGTGTCGATCCTCTTGCCCGAGGCGATGAGGGAGTTCATGGCTGCCAGGGTCAGGGGACCAACCGTTCCCGTGGCAGGGATGTTATACCCTATCTGAAAATTGGTCACGGCCTTCTGGGTGAGCGCGCCGAAATACCCGCTCGTGATGGCCGGAGGATAGGTGAGCGACTCGGTGGAGAGGAATGCCTGGAGGGCGCTGACCGCGGAGCCCTGTGCCCCGACGGAGAGCTGTGATCCAATGATCCCTGCCGTGCTCTGGGCGCCTACCCCGCCGAAGGGGACGAGCGCGGAGAGCAGGAAAGCCGATGCGAACAACGCGGAGAAGCGATGCATGCCTTGTTTCTTGTAGTTCATGTGAGTGGTTGATTAGAGGCTGTTAATCGACCTTTGCCACAGATAACGAAACGCCGCCGATTCTCTTACAGCCCCTCAAGAACGCCAGAAACGGACTCAACCACTGATTCAACTGACGCCCGCGCATTATCTGAAGAGCGATCGGCGCTCGAGCGAGGGCCGTCGTCATTCGAACGTGAATCAAAGCCCCTCCCCCCGCGCGAGCTTTCGTCACGATCACCTTCTTCGTCGTTATCGTCAGAATCGTCGCGAGAATTGTCATCGCGACCGCCACCCCTCTTCTCGAATGAAGAGGTGGAAGCAACCACGGGAACATCCATAATGATCATTATCTCTGGAATCTTGTCCTCCCGAATCCTTCGGGGTGTTTCGCCCTTCTCATTCCTCTCTTTCTTCCCCTCCCCATCATCCTTATCATCCTCGCTCCTGCCCTTCTCCCTGTCGCTGCCCCTGCCCTTAAACACATCCCACTTCTTCGTATCAAAAACCGTGACCTCCTTCCTCGCGCTCGTCTCGAGCGATGCCCTGAGGTCCCTGGCATCAGACGAGGCGCCGGCGCGCTCGAGCATGTCGAGGCTCTCGCTCACGACACTGACCGACTTCCTGAACTCGACGCCGAGCTCGACCCGAGTCTTTTCATCGAGCTTTCCCTCGCTGGCCAGGGCATTCGCCTCGCCCAGTCTTCGCTCTGCCTTCTGGGCCTCCCATTTCGCCCTGGGAACGGTGCCGATGGCCAGGGCCGAGACGAGGGGCTCGTTCACCTTTACCTTCACCGCATAGAGCAGGTCTCCGGGAAGAGCGCCCTCGGCCGCGTATGACACAGAGGTCCCGATGACGCAGAAGACGAGCGTCGCGACCACCACGCGCGAGTAGGAAGCATTCCAGAAGATCGAGATGCCGGCAAAGGAGAAGGGCGATGTAACCGATGCGGGAACGACCGCCGGTCGGGATGCCGGAGAGGCCTCGACATGCCCCATGAGCCTGCCGAGCATCTGCTCCTTCTCGCGCGCGGTCATGCGCAGGCCCTTGAGGCCCCTGATCCCGGCATCGAAACTGTTGTGTCTGTTATTCTTCATGGTGTAAGAGTATGCGAAGCTTATGCAGTCCCCTGTTTATGCGCACCGATATCACGTTGACCGACTCCCCCAGCATCTCCGCTATCTCCCTCGGCTTGAGCTCGTCGACATAGCGCAGATGCACCGCCTGCCTATAGGGCTCCTCGAGCTGCTGCATGGTGTCGATGAGCCGACGGGCGTCGGAGTCGATCTCTGCCGTGCTCTCGAATCGGGCGACGGACTCTCCCGGCGAGTCCTCCCCATCCTCCTCGAGGGCATCGAGCGAGACGGGCTTCTTCTTGCGGTACCAGTCTATGACAAGGTGTCGGGCTATGGTGAAGAGGAAGGCTCGATGATTCGATATGTCCGCGTCCCCCTTGGACAGGGTGTCCCAGAGGCGCACGAAGGCCTCCTGCGTCAAATCGATCGCCACCTCCCTGTCTGATGTCCTGAGAAAGCAAAAGCGAAAGACTGAATCCGACTCGGAAGCATATACCCTGACGAAAGATTCTTTCATGCTCTCTTTTCTCATGGCTGAGGACGAATGTGAGGCCTTATTCTTACCGATTAGAGGAGATTGCGCGTGTCATCGTTAATTATGGCCCTGGGAAGGAAAAACACAAGCCCGTAAGAATCCAAAGCCCCCTGCGTCTCCTGTCGGTGGAGGGCACAGAGCCCGCTACCAACGATAATCACACACCACCATGAAACACACATACACAATGACATTACTCGGTCTCGGCCTCTCGGCGATCATCACGGCAGTGCCGGCATCGGCGTTCGCGAGCCAGGACCGTCTCGGCCTTGGCCTCGACGTGAAGGCCGACGTCAACGCGCGACTCCTCGGCGAGGACCGCGTGAACGGCAATTTCTACGCGGAGGGTAAAGCCGAATCAAAGGGGCGAACCGACGTCCGCCTCGACTCAGACCTTCGGGCCAAGTTCGAGGATGACAGAAAGTCAGACAAAAGGGATGATGACAGGAATGACGACAAGGGTGACAAAAACTATGCCAAGGCATCATCAACCCGCTCAGATGACGGCAAGGTATGCTGGAAGGCCTGGGGACATCTCATAGCCCCCGGCTGGATCAAGCTCAATGCCTCCACCACCCTCTCTGAAACCTGCTTCATGCCCTTCGGCATAGGCAAGAGGTTCTGGGGCAACGGCACGACTACCCCGGACGTGACCGCGCCCGTCATCGCGGACATATCGATCAGGGCCGGCGAGGAATCGGCGCGCATCTCATGGGAAACCAATGAGAAATCAGACAGCGCAGTCTTCTACGGCACCTCGACTCCCGTGAGCATGAGCACGAGCTCGCCTCACATGATCATCCGCATGGACATGGACCGCGAGCATGAGATCAATCTCTCCCGACTCAGCGCAAGCACCACTTATTACGCGGTCATCGTCTCCCGGGACCGATCAGGCAATGTCGCCACCTCGGGCGTCCAGACCTTCTCGACCAAGCCCTCTGACCCAGACACCCAGGCCCCATCGATCCGCTCTCTCGTGAGCACCGTAGGGACCTCGACCGTCTCGGTCGGCTGGTACACGAACGAGCTCACCACCGCCAAGCTCTTCTACGGGACAAGCTCCCCCGTCGACGTGTCGGCAAGCACGACCGCGAGCGTCGCGCTTGACGCGACCCTCTCGACCCATCACCTCTTCTCCCTCTCCGGCCTGGCCACGAGCACGACATATCGTGCCGTAGCACAGTCTCAGGACGCGGCGGGCAACGTGAGAACGTCAGGCGAGTTCAGCTTCACCACCTCCTCGGGACAGTAGCCCGCGAAACGTGATAGCGCAATGAAGGCGCCGGCCCTAGGGCCGGCGCCTTTATTTTTTGGGCGGATTATGCTATTTTCTCTGGGCGCATACGCACATTGCCGGATCGTCTAACGGTAGGACGTCGCTCTCTGAAAGCGAAAATTTTGGTTCGATTCCAAGTCCGGCAACCCGTAAAGAAAACGCCCCTCATATGAGGGGCGTTTTCTTTGCGGGTCTAGATGGAAGCAGACCCAGTGGGTCTGCGGCTTGGAATCGAAGCCCAATTGAGCATTTTTCCAAGTATTCTGATACGATGGAAAAATCCAATCGCGGGTACTGGTCCCGTAGGGACCGATAAGCGTACTCGCGGTCCGAGGGCGGCAACCAAGTTGAGATAGGTTATCACACACGAAACGCGTACTTAGTAAAGTCATTAAACGCAATATAATTACTAATATGGCAGGAAAGAAAAAAGAACCCGAAAAAGTACAGGCAAACCTCTCAATACAGCAGATGAGGGAGGCGCTTCCCAAGATAGGCCGAAGACTAGATGAATTAAATAACTTTGATATCTCGTCCGTTACAAAATATGGAGACGCAAAGGTGTCAGCCATAGAACAGAAACTAGATAGTTTTCTTGTCTCAACTTTTGGCAGTGACACAGTCGAGTATCATAGGTATCGCTGGATTGCCCATATTATGCCAATGAGCTTCTGGCCAGACATGACTGCTTATGATGTTCAAAAAGGTGTTTCTGAAGGACTTGAGTCATCAAAATCCCAGCTCGAAGGAATTAAATCGCTTTTTCTTGAAGAGATTGAAAGCCAACCAGAGGTCGTTTCTGTTGCTGAAGTGATCGCACCAGTTACTGCAAGTGCGGATGTATTTATAGTCCATGGCCACGATGATAATTTGAAGAATCAGCTAGCTAGACTGATTGAAGGGCTTGGGCTTAGGGCAATCATTCTTCACGAGCAACCAAATGGAGGGAAGACGATAATTGAAAAATTTGAAGAACACTCAGCAAAAGCAGGGTTTGCCATTGCGCTGCTTACTCCGGATGACATCGGGGGCGCAGCAAATAAACCTGAATCACAAAGTAGCCGAGCAAGGCAAAATGTAATCTTGGAACAAGGATATTTTTTTGGAAAGCTGGGTCGGGCTCGGGTATGTGCTCTATATATTGAAGGCGTTGAACTGCCTTCGGACTTGTCTGGCATTTTATATATAAAAAAAGATGACGTTGGGACGTGGAAGTATCAAATTGCAAAAGAAATGAAAGCCGCAGGTCTTCCTATTGATCTAAACCTCGTTCAATAAAATATATGACTGCAATTATCAATTCCAAATGATTGATTTTTCGAAAGATATCAAAAAGGCACCTCCTCAAGAAGCTTCTTTGGTGGTTGTTAAAATGACAGACGAGATCAAGGGGCTATCTGAATTTTTAGATCAACCGTTACCGAAAATAGCTGAAGCCATCACGGGTGCCTTAGCTTCTAGTAAAAGCGACCTGCTGGTCGCAGGGGGAAGAATTGCTCAAGGGGCTTTAAAAGGTATCTTTCTTAAACAGACGGCTCGAGAAATAAGCAGGCTAATTGAGAAAGGTAAAATACCAGAGGACTACAGCACCGAAAAGTTTGGTTTCAAGACGTTTTCCGAATTACTTAGATTTATTGATGAGGAGGATGTGGATGAAGATAGGCTGTTTGCTGTTAAGGCCATGTTTTACACAGTGAATAAGATTGATCAGGTTCCTGGAGAAGAGTTGCTTAGTTACCAACTCTTTCAACTAAGCAAGAAATTAACCGCCTCACAAATCGTTCTCCTGACCACAACTTTTAGGACTAAAAATGATGGCGGTTTTGAAGTGACAAGAGGAAACGCTTATATAAGCCACCAGCAATGGTTGGATGTGATTTCCACGAATATGGGTCACGGTGTGATAACCCTCATATCACAAGATGCAAAAATGCTAGTTGAAATGGGATTTTTAGCCATATCAAGCATTCAGGGAGGCAGTTTTATTTGGAGTTCTGGTGGACTTACCGATTTAGGACAAGCCTTTTGTGAAAAGATGCACGAATACAGTCAGGTTATGGCCGAATAAGCTCTTGGAGTAGAGGCAGGTTCCAACACCATCCAGACGCCAACAAAAAATCCCTACCCTGCTATACTTCCCCCATGGAACCATCCAAATCCCCTCGCCCCTTCGTAGGAGTCGGCGTCTTCGTCATCAAATACAAGAAGATCCTCATCGGCAAGAGGAAGAGCGAGCACGGCGACAGCACGTGGGGCTTGCCCGGAGGACATCTCGAGTTCAGGGAGGACGTCTTCGACTGCGCCCGTCGCGAGACGATGGAGGAGGCCGGGATAAAGATCAACACCCTGCGCATGGGGCCGATAACAAACGACAATAGTCCGGTCCACGAAAAGCACTACGTCACCCTCTTCGTCGTAGCCGAATACGATTCGGGCAATCCCACAGTCATGGAACCGGACAAGTGCTCCGAGTGGCGATGGTGCGCATGGGAGAACCTGCCCCAGCCTCTCTTCTACGCGCTTCAAAATTTCGTGGACAAGGGCTTCTCGCCTTTTGACTACTAAGTTGGGTGGGCTCCAACATTCCAGATCAAGCAAAAAATTAAATTTGATATACAATCTGGAGATGAAAGAAAACCAAACGCCATCGACTCCGACACTACGAAATCTAAAAGATCGAATCCAATTCGTGGCCGTCTTAACGCTCTTCTTCCCCACCCTCATAGATGCACTCGGGGCGGGGTCAGAGCAGATGCAATCAAATTCAAGCATTCTCATGTGGGGCATCGTCATCACGGCACTTATCGCAAACTACCTCATCATTGAAATAATGGGTGCTGATTTAAAAGGGTGGCTCATCAAATGGGTGAATATCTTGCTTTTAATAAACGTGGCAGCATTTATACCCGTACTCTTCGTACTCGCCGCCGTACAGAAAGAATCCATCTCGGCCTTTTATATTGCCCCATTCTCAGCAGGACTCATAGGAACGATGACCTTGCCCGTTCTCATACTTATCCTATTTGTCATAGACATGGCAATATCACGAGTAGGAGAATTCAAGGAGCTTGTAACTCTCGTCATGCGTCGTAAAAAATAAAATCCCGATTTTCTACGTTTGCTATACTGGACGCACAAACCCATGAACCCCTCCAGCAACCCAAAGGCATACCTCGTCGGCGGTGGCATCGCCTCCCTCTCGGCCGCAGTCTATCTCATACGCGATGCGGGCATGAAGGGGTCTGACATAACCATATTCGACGAGTCAGAGAGAATGGGCGGGAGCCTCGACGCCATGGACCTCTCCTCGTCCGAGGGCTACAGCATGCGTGGCATACGCATGTTCGAGGAGAAGGCCTATGACTGCCTCTTCGACCTCATGTCCTCCATCCCCTCGCTTGCGCATCCGGGACAGACGCTTCGGGAGGAGTTCCTCGATTTCGTCCGGGTGAACAAGTCATACTCGAAGGCGCGACTGCTCAAACACGGACAGGCGATTGACGGCAGACCCCTTCAACTTTCCCTGCGGGACAGATTCGCGATGCTTCGGCTCCTCGTGACAAGGGAGTCATCCATCGAGGACAGGGACATACAAAGCTTCTTCTCCCCCTCCTTCCTCTCCTCCAATTTCTGGTACGAGTTCTGCACGGTATTCGCCTTCGAGCCCTGGCACAGCCTAATCGAGTTCCGCAGGTACTTCCTCCGATTCATACAGAGCTTCCCCACCATCGACACCCTCGAGAGCATCGAGAGCTCGCCCTACAATCAGTACGAGTCGCTCGTCCTACCCGTCATGGGCTGGCTGAGGAATCAGGGCGTCAGCTTCGTGCCGAAGACGAGAATCGTCGACATCGGCTTCTCGGAGGAAGGCGAGAAAAGGACCGCCACCCTTATCCGCCTCGAGCGCGACGGCACGGCGGGCGACATCGCCCTTGCGCCCGAAGACCTTCTCTTCGTCACCCTCGGATCGCTCGTGGCGAACTCGAGCACGGGATCAATGCGCGAGGCGCCAACCATAGACCCCGAGAGACGCGATGCCTCATGGGCCCTCTGGGAGCGCATCGCCCTGGGCAGGCCCGAGTTCGGCGTGCCCGCGGTCTTTGACTCCCAGGTGGACAAATCGATCTGGTCATCATTCACCGTCACCTTCCGAGACCCCCTCTTCTTCGAGCTTATAGACAGGTTCATACACAGGGACGTCACGGCATACGGCGGAGTGAACATGATTGACTCCAACTGGCTCATGTCGATCGTCCTCTCGTACAAGCCGTATTTCATCAATCAGCCCGAGGGAGTGAATCTCTGCTGGGGCTACGGGCTCTACTCGGACAAGGAGGGAAACTTCGTGAAGAAGAGAATGGTCGACTGCACGGGCGAGGAGATCCTGACCGAGCTCGTCTATCAGCTCGGCTTCGGCGAGCATCTCGAGCGCATACTCGCCACCTCGGTCTGCATCCCCTGCACCATGCCATACGTGACAAGCCTCTTCCTCCCGCGAAAGGGAACCGACAGGCCGGCTGTCGTGCCGAAAGGCGCCACGAACTTCGCCTTCCTCGGACAGTACGTCGAGATACCCGACGAGGTTGTCTTCACCGTCGAGCATTCCGTGCGCTCGGCCCAGACCGCCGTCTACGCGCTCCGATCAGTGAACAAAAGAGTATCCCCCATATACAAAGGAGCACACCACCCGGGCGTGCTCCTTCGCGCTCTCAAAACCCTCCTGAGATAATCCCTATCCCCACCTCGACAGTATCAGGGACATGACTGACAGAAGCACGAGCCAGTATCCGCTGTGTATGAGGAAGAGCTTCCACGGCTTTCCCTCCCAGGCGACCACGCTCACGCTCACCGGCACGGTCAATCCGAGCCAGAGCCAGAAGGCCCCCTGAAGGCCCCCCTTGATTCCCGTCACCCCAAGAACCACCGCGCTGAAGACGAGCCAATGCCCGAGGATGAGAGACATGAGCAATGCGCCGAGAAGCGATATGCCTATGGGCTTGAGCATGACAAGGAAGGAGGGCTTCTTGTCCGGCATCGATATGCCCGAGAGCTTCATCCAGGGCTTGCCGAAAAGCGGTCCGTACCAGGCGAAGCCGATGATGACCGAGGAAACCATGCACGCCGCGACCGCCCAATAATTGATGACTATGTTCATGCGATATGTGTGATGTGGCTAATGGCATAAGTATACAAGAAAAAGCCACACACGTATGCGTGACCCCAGAAAGGTTGATGCCCCCAGCATGGGCATTGCCATTATCAAACAGATGTGTCAGTGTGTGAAATGAAGCATCAGTTCATCGACATTCCGTCGACGAAACCTGCCAAAACCACATACGGACACAACCATGAAAAGAGCGTTGCTATCGTTATTCGACAAGAAGGGCGCCGAGACCTTCGCCGCCGAGCTCATAAGGAGAGGATTCGAGATCGTCTCCTCGGGAGGGACCGCGAAATACCTCTCGGAGCACGGCATCGAGGTCACGGACGTCTCGCAGATTACGGGCCACTCACCCGTGCTCGGTCATCGGGTCGTCACCCTCGCCCCCGAGATTCACGGACCCCTCCTGGCCACCCCGGCCATGCGACCGGAGCTCGACAGCCTGGGCTGGGTTCCCATCGACCTGCTCTATGTCACCTTCTACCCTCTCGAACAGGAGCTCGAACGGGATGGCTCGACCTTCGAGTCCTGCCTGGAGAAGACCGACATCGGCGGGCCGACCATGATTCGCTCGGCGAACAAGGGCGGGAACGTGATCGTCATGACGGACGTGGCGGACGAGGGCCCGGTCCTCGACTGGCTCGACAAGGGCATGCCAGACAGGAGCAGGTTCCTCTACTCCCTGCGCATGAGCGCCGAGCTGGCGGTCTCTGACTATATCGAGCTCTCAGCCGAGGTATACAGGAAATTCGCGCACGTGCACAGATAACGGCCGTCACGGGATGGCAACGGGCGGGGTCGCAAGACCCCGCCCTTTTTCTTTATTTGACTATGCTTTAAGAAAATGATATAATTGAAACCAACTTAAAAAACTATACATGAACGATTTCAAAAACAAAGGAAGCTTCGGAGGAGGACGAGGGGGCGATCGAGGAGGCTTCGCCCCACGACGCGACTTCGGCGGACGACCAAGCTTCGGCGGAGACCGAGGGGGGTTCCGCGGTGGCGCGGGCGCCGGCAAGTTCGGTCGAGCGACCGAGCTCCATCAGGCCATCTGCGCGGACTGCGGAAAGTCATGCGAGGTTCCCTTCAAGCCTAATGGCCGAAAGCCCGTCTATTGTAAGGACTG
>Ga0172380_10008487_pt1 | contig 11223 bp, 27 predicted proteins | sample Leawe162metaG_FD_119747 | JGI IMG/M metagenome (GOLD analysis project Ga0172380, IMG submission 119747) | Leachate microbial communities from a municipal landfill in Southern Ontario, Canada - Leachate well 162 metaG | ecosystem: Engineered > Solid waste > Landfill > Unclassified | place... | reverse complement strand
GTGGGCATTCCTTTGACCATGCAGGTAGACATTTGCCGCCGTGACGTTTTGCTGGGCATTTATCAGGACCACCACAATCGACATAATCCGCCGCCATCTCCAACCCCTCATCCCTCGCAGCGACAAGGGCAGCTAGGTACATTTCGTACACGCCGCCCTTGCCAGCGTTAATCGTCGCGGTGATGTCGTGCGCCAACTCTCGCGCCTCATCCTCGAATGGCTTACGTTCATCGCTCATTGTTCTTGTCCATGAAGGGTGCGGAGGGCTTTGGCGCGCCAAGCGTGGTCTTCGTTGATCCAATACCGCCACTCGTCGCGTTCGTCGTGCGTGAGCCTGTCGCCCTTGTTGGTTTGTTCGACGCGTACAAGCGGGTAGTCGTCGAGTTCCCAAGTTGTCATCATTATTGGGCCTGACCCCCAATGCGTCCCTTCGGATGCAGAAATCGTTGCCCCGAGCATAAGAACATGCCCGCCTCGCTCAAGTTTGACCGACTGAGCGACGGCGTAATATTGTTCGCGGGTGGCAGGTATCAATAATTTATCTATAGGGTCGCTCATTTCGTCCTCACTGCGTCTATAAGAGCTATGATGGTGGCGGGGTCGGCCTCGGCCACAAACTCAGCAATTGCCCAATTCCGTGACGACCATTCATCCTCGGTCCACGTGTCCTCTGTTCCGGCTGTGAAGTTCTCGACGAAATCACACACGTAGAGTCCGGCGTGCGGGTCAGGTGAGCCCGCGATGATGTAAGGCTCCGCCCCTGGCGGCAACCAAGGTTGTTCGACCACATACCAGTCGCCCGATTGTTTGCCGTCTCCGGTTGCCTTCACCGCCAACGCTCTCAGGCGCTCTAGCTTTGCTGCATCAATCATCTACACAGTCTCCACATGTTGTTTATGCCGCTGCAATTTGGCGGGCTTCGTTCAGCGCGTCATAGTTTCCGCTGTGCGCGAACAAATGCGCGGCCCCTGCAAGCGGGTTCGGGTATCCAAAGCTATTCCACCATGCCCGTTCGTTATGCCTGTGCTGAGCGTATGGGCTGTTCTGATGGCACTCCCCACAAAGAGGCACGCATTTATCCGATCCAGGCTTACGGCTCATCGTGAACCAGCCTATGCGGATATGTGCCAGCATGGATTGGCTAGGCTTTCCGCAGACAAAGCAGTCCAGAGTACGCAGCCAGTCTTCATGCTTTGGGCTGCTTATCTCTTTGACCTTTTGGAAAGGAATGACGTTCATATCTCTCTTACATTCATGCGGGGGCGGACGCGGCGTTTGGGGAGCATGTGTTTTACCTAACCGTGTTTCTGCAATCGTAATCTGTGAGAAGGTTTTGTTCGCGGCGGGGTTCCAACAAATATGTGTTGGGGGTTCACGCAGCACGGGACGTCGCACCTATGACACGCGAACATCCCGTCGGGAATTTTCTTGCGGTTAAATAATTCCCACGCAAGGCGGTGAACCATGTGTTTCTTGCCGCCGTAACCAACGCGTGGGTAGCCCTTCTTATTTGCATAACCAAGCCAGAGCCAGCAGCCAGAGTTTGGCTCTGGAATACTCAATTCTTCAATCAGGCCAATGGTGAGCTCTGTGTTGGTGTACCCGCGCCCTGGCATTTCTACCTCACTGTGTTTCGGTGATCGTACGTTGCGAGTAAAGCGTCCCAGCGTTTGCCAGCGGCTTCGTCGGTGTCGAGTTCGGTCTTTGATTGGATGTTGAGAACAAACTTTAGGATTTCGTCGTATGTAACTGCGGGCGCGTGGTCGTCTCCGTGCTCGTGGTTCAACCACCTTTTGAACGGCTCTTCTTTAATCCTCATCCCGGCTTGCTGTGACCGTTTGAGGTCATTGAAAGGAGTGCGGGGCTTATCCTGACCTTGGCCCTGCTGTTGCAGTGGGGAAGGCCCCTTATGCGCGGATTGCTCCGCATTCATGTCAGGCCCACTGTTGGTAGAAGATTGATCGGCAACAAGGCGCGCAATCGCGAACCATTGCGAACCACCCGGATCGACCACCCCAAGCATTTTCAAAGCATCAGCCGCGTATTCCTGCGGAACCTGAAACGTGATCTGTATTTCAGGCCGCGTGGCTAATGACTTGTAGCTATGCAATGAGGCTTTGATGGCGGTCATTATCAGCCCCATCCGCCACTGCTATCTTCCAGCGGTGCGCGGTCGTCAGGATCAGCGTTCTTGCCGTCAAGCATCACGAGTTCGCCGCCGAAGTTTTGAAGCACAACCTCGGTAGAGTATTTCTCGGCTCCGCTTTGGTCCGTCCATTTCCGGGTCTGTAGTGATCCGGACACGTAAACCTTGGAGCCCTTCTTGAGATACTTCTCGGCGATTTCAGCGAGACTGCCGAAGATCACCACGCGGTGCCATTCGGTCTTTTCCTTGCGTTCGCCGGTGGATTTGTCTTTCCAGCTTTCGGAAGTTGCCAGCGAAAGATTTGCAACCTTCTTTCCGTCCTGCATCGTGCGAATTTCCGGGTCTTTGCCCAAATTGCCGATAAGGATTACCTTGTTGACTGATCCCGCCATTATTCTGCCGCCTGTTGTTGTGGTTGAATGAGGACGCCAGCGCGTTTATCGAAGGCGTCGGTGCATAGCTTGTAGAGATTTTCAGGAAGCTTTTTGAACCACTCGTCATTGACAGCGGCAACGCCCTCAAGGGCTGTCATTGACTGGCACCCGGCGACAAGCACTATGAACTTGTCGGCCCAATCATCCGGAGTGGATGCCTTGATAGGCTTCATCGCTGGCGGGGCTTTAGCTTTATCGGCCTTCGTTTCCCCGTTGGCGTCGGTGACATTAACCTGCTCTTTGTCGTAAAGAGCTAAGCCGAATGGATTACCAAAGGTCATGAGGGCTCGTTTCATGGCGTCGGTTTCAGCTTCTTTGGACGCACTTTCATGCGCCTGTCCTAAGTCAGCATCGATCCCAGACCCCGCGCCGGTTCCCTCGCGTACAATATCGCCAACAGTCACCCGCACCTTTGCGATGTAGGTGACGCCCCATCCAGGCTTCTTCGCCTCACCCATTTCGCGGGGCTTCTCCGCTACCAAACGCATTTCGATGGTTTCGCGCATCCAAGCATCGAACCCGAAAATTCGGTTTGCTTCGTCAATCGTGCGCCAACCTTCGATGTATGAGTTCTTGCCACGGTCGGCCCGCTTCTTGACGTGCTTGCCTTCGAGAGGGGCCTTTAGTTGGGCGATTTGGTCGTCATTGAACTTCATGGTCAACGTCCTTCAATGGTGTAAACTCTTGGCAGTTGTTGTAGCGATTCACGTCAAGGCAGCGTTCGTAGGGCGGATCAACGTCGAGAATATTTGGTGCTATCGCGCCCCTCGGCTTGGCTCTGAAACGGAGACACAACCAGTTATAGGTTCGCTGCTTGCGCGAGGTCGCTTCGACATAATCGCAATCGACGCAGTAAACCGGGTTCATTTGTCATACTTCCGCGACAGCTTGGCATAGTGGCTCACGTCTGATTTGCTGATGCGTGCGAACCCAAGCCACCAATCGCGCTCACGTTCGGTTGAGGCATGACGGGCTTTATCTGCGTACCAAACCGCATCGCTCGCAGCCTTCTCCCGCTTCTCAACGTACTCACCTTGCATAGCCACTTCCTTCAGGCGCGTAAGCGCCACTTCAATCAATCATCACTCTGATAGGCCAGCTAATCGGGTATAGAACCCAGACATAGAACCTGTTCCACTTACGGCGGGAGGTGATGGTCATGGCTTGATCCTTGCCTTGTCTTCTCGATACCCATGGCGCGATTCAAACTCTTGCTGCCAATTCTCATCGCAGAGTGTGCATGGTCTTGCTGTGATGTAGCTTCCGTCAGAACACGGCCCTATGGGTTCGCGCCAACCCGTGTCGTTGCAGTGCTTGCATTTAACTTCCGTGATGGTCATGTTCTCTACATCCTGTGAGGGGGTTAGGCGGCTTGCGGGACATAACCCGCGCGGGGCTTGCCCTCGCCATTCCGCACGCGCATCCACTTGTCAAACTCACAACAGATGTTCGGAACATCCGTTGAATCCATAGTAACCTCGCCCCACTCTTTGACGGCCTGCCACAGTTGGCGCAGTTCCGTTCGCGCCTGGGGCTGCTTCAGTTTGAAATCGACGGGGCGACCGTGTAGTCGGTTCAACCCGCGCAAGGTTCCAGGCCCAGCCGCCCACCACGTTTCAATGTCGGGTGCGTTGGAAAGGATTTTTGTGAATCGCATATCGACCACGGCCTGATAGGCCAGGAAGTCTCCGAAGCCATTGGCCGCGCTGACGCGTTCGTGCATCCCCTTCATCGTCGGGGCGAATTGCCCTTCCTGCGCAAGATACCGCGCCACGCTCTCGCGGGTGTTCCATAGAGCGCCGACGCAATCCCTGGCGATATACAGTTGCTTGTCGGCACCCTTCTGGTGTGGGGCCGGTATCATATAAGCGCCCGTGTATATTTTGTGTCCCGCCGCCTGCCAGTCGTTCATAACATCGGCCATAATCGTTGGTGAGAACGCGTCACCGGGCCATCCGTGAACCGAGCTGATCAGTTCGGCCAAGGTTTCCGGGTGGTTGATAATCCGCGCAGCGCACAGCATCAGCCATAGGTAGGGATGGTCGGCAAACGGCTTGCGGATATTCTCGCGTATCCAGATCGTCACGCGATCATCCTCACGGCGCACGTTGCAGAAGCGATATGCAGCAATAACCGGGTCGTCTGTCCACGGTGGTACATCGCCGCGCTCCTTGCGAACGCGCACGGCCTCACGCTCGCATACCCATTGAAAAATCAAGGAATGGTCAACCATCACTTCTCCTTCAAGCCGCCTAAGCGGCGATCCATTGATAAATCCACTCCGCCCCAAACGGCACGATCACAAACCCTAAAGCCCACGATCCCATAACGAGGTAGTCTTTGAGAGTGGGGCGGGTCATGCGGCCACCTTCATGCTGTCGATGTTCTGCTGGTGTACGGTGAAGGTGAGTGCGACGACTTCGGGGTTGGCGTGCCAAGAGTCATCGCCGTGCAACGATTTCCATATCCGCGCGAAGGCTTCCCTCGGTCCGGCGTCGCTGGCCAAGGCCGGGTCGAACTGGCCGCGCGCATCTTCGACGCCGTAGAAGTTCTCGCCGGTCTCTTTGATAAAATGATGCCGCAGGCCTTCACGCACAGCATCAGCGGGGCTGATGTCCTGCAAGCGCTCGATCTTTGTGGCCGTCACCACCAGCGTCAGGCGGGAGGCCCAGCGCGGCATGTGGATGGAGGGGATGGACTTCCCAACCGAAGGTTTGGAGGTGGCCACAGACTTCCCACGCCCCAAAACAGGCGCTTTGTCAGCGCCGTAACGCCATTGCCCAACATCGTGCCACCAAATCGACTCCCGCACCCACAGCCGGTCGCCGGGCTTCACCTTCTGCCAGGGGGATGGGCCAATCCGCTCCTCGTGAGGCTCGACAACATCCATCTGACCACCTGCGCCGTCATGAATTACGCCGCCGTCATTCCAACGTGTGCGCCACGCGAGCCTTCTGGTCATGGTCTTGCGGCCATCTAAAAGGGCGCGCACCATCGGCGCTGAGAAGATAACGGGGATATCGCGGCTCATTTCTTCACCTGTTTGGCGTACTCTGAATAGGCGGTGAGGGCAGTGCTTGCGGTGTTGCAATGACGATGGCGAATCTCTCCGCATCCCTTTTCATTATGGTATGCGTAGATCACATCGCTATTGCCGGGTGGCGGGGTGTCCCCAACAAAGTGGACGTAGCGCGCAAACGGTTCCAACGCCTTCGCCAGCCTCTCTGCGTGAGCGCGTAGGGTGGTGAGTTCGGCCTTTGCTGCGTCCACCTCTGTAGAGAGGTCCATCATGCGGGCCTCTATTTGCTTCATGCGCGTAGCCATCACACTTCCCCCTCTGCCTGGGCTATGGCGGCTTCGACTTGGAGCAGTTCCGGGTGATCATGCGAAAGTTCACCGCGCAGTCGTGGTAGAGTGGATTTCAGCGCCTCAAGCATGAGGGGTGAGGCGGCGATAAGGCGGGCGTTGGCGTGCATAGCGGCGTCATTGTCTGGCTTTTCGTCGCCGTTTTCGTCTACATCTCCGTAAGTAATCGCCACAATCCCTTGCCCCTTGCGCTTAACGATGCCGAGGCGGTTTCCGCGATATTCCCAAGGCCCCGGCGTGTGTTTTGTATGCGTCACTGTCACTACTCCCCTAAGCCTTGAAAAATGAATTGAGGATTGAACGGAAAGGCTCGGCAACGTGGGCGTTTAGTTGTTCGGCCTTCGCTTCGGCTGCATCAGCGCGGTCCTGTTCATCCATGCGGTCGGATGCACACGCGGGGCAGAGTTCAATGTCCCCGTATTTGTGTTCGATCACTTCCATGTCGATAAAGTCAGAGTCGCAATCGCGCTGGCAGTCGTGGCAACGAATGATGCTCATCGTCCTTACTCCGCCGCCCGCATTACAACTTCATCGTTCGCCATACGCTTCACGTCGCCAAAAGCATCGGAGAACAAATCACTGGCAGCTGCGTCGGGGTTGAAGTTCTGGCTCAAGCCGTCCATCAGCTTTTCCCGCAGCGTCGTATCCATGCCGACTGAGACTAAGCGGGCTTCTGAAAGCGCCATCAGGAGGGCGTCACGAAAGATGTTCTCGATCTTTTCGACCATCGCGGCGTCGTCCATCGCGTAGCCAAGGCTCGCGTCTGTCTCCGCACGTTCAGCAAGGGTGAGTTCGTCGGTGGCGTGGAGGTTGATCATGGCTAAACTCCGATGCTCTTTGTTCGAGCGTGGTAACGCGCTGGGAAATCTTCGGCGGGAGAAACCTCGAATGTGACCCCAAAACTATGATTGCGAACGGTCACGATCGGTACGCCGCCGTCTATCCTGTCGCTTAGTATTTCCAGCTTGGGGTGTGAGAGATGCGCCCTGACCTCTGCAATAAAATCAGCGGGGGTGAGTTCCATGACCGCACCCTAGAAATCAACGGCGGTGGTGTGCGTAGCGCGGATACGGTCCCATGCGCTCTGGGACACGGTGTAGGTTGTGCCGTGACGATGCTTGATGCCGCGACCGCTCAGAACGGTGCCGTGCTGGGCGATCACATCCATGCTGGCCGGGTCGCAATAAATGGCGCGGACTTGGGCGGCTGCTTTGGCGGTGTCGATCTGGGTGGTCATTTCGTGTCTCCCCTAGTGGGTGGCTGATGGGGAGAATTGAACCACGTTCAAGTTATAGACGCAAGAACAAAATTGAACCTAATTCAAATTAGTTCCCAAAGAAGAACGTCGAGGGCACAAACCGGGAAAGTTTTGAGTCAATACAACTTTAGAGGGTAGGGCTCTAAATAATGGGTCTTTTGGAAAGACGACCTTGCGGGCCTAGAGGGGGGAGCCGATAAACAGCAGCGTTCCAGCCGCTTCTTCGGTATGGAGGCTCTTAAAAACCTTACGTAGCTTACCAAGCCACCACGCCGAGGTTTTTATAATGAGGTGGGCGTTGCGCCCATCTGGGAGGGTTTTTGTTGCTGGGCGCATATCCACCACAAACATGGCGACTTTCGCCTGTAGCCCCTGAATATGGGCCAGGACCGCGTCTAAAAGGTCCGGTTCGATATGCTCCATAACATCGAGAGCGACAACAAAATCAGGGGTTCCGACTGGCAAGGTTTCTTTGCCCTCAATGGCGGGGTCGTACTCCCATATATCCAGATCGGCGGCCACGGTAGCACAGGCGGCCTTGAGTGTGCCTTTCCCACAACCGTAGTCCAAGACGGTTTTAAGCCCATATTTGCGGGCGTAATAGACCACAAATTGGGCGTTTTTCCCCGCTGTGGTTCCATAGTCCGGGCGCTCCGCGTGGAGCTGCTTATTTAGGGCTGCGTATTCGGGGGAGATAAGGGCTTTCGACAAGCGTTTAACTCCCACCGATCCTTCGCTTTTGCGTCTTCAACGGTCTGCCACTGCAAATTGTTTATTGCGTCAGGACCATCGCACGCGAGAGGGATAATATGGTCTTTGATCCAGCCCGGGCAACCCCCGGTTTTAAGGCCCGTAGCGGGGCAGGGGTGGAGCTTTTGGAACTCCCCCCGGAGGACTTTGGATGAACGGTGCTGCTGAGCCTCTAATGGCTCGGAAATCAGGAATAAACTAAGAAGCCTTAAACATAGCCCGCATAACCTCGACAGCTTGACCAAGTTGGGCTTTGTTGAGGGTTCGTTTGTAGCGTTCAAATTCAGATTCCGGCCTGTCCGCTTCTGGGGGACCCAGCAAAACATGAGCAGCACCACCTTCACATCCAAAGGCTTCAGCTAGTAATTCCAAATGCTCTTGCGTATATTCAATGCCGCCGCTTTCGAGCTTGCTCAGCGTCCCATAAGACTTGCCGATGCGGTCCTCAACCTGTTTTTGGGTCAAATTACGGTATTTGCGCCACGCCCGAATACTTTTTCCAGGGGGGATATGGGAAGGTTTATCTTTTTGGTTGAATGGCATAGTTCATATTAAACCTGATCAAATCCGCAGAACATGGCGCGTGGTTCAAATTTTTACTTGCCTTATGAGTTGAACTAGGTTCAAACTGGCGCGATGAAAGACAAACTTCGCGCGTACCTCAAAGATAACGGAATCAAGGGCTACCAGTTCGCCGAGCGCATCGGACGCGACGGCGCGACGGTATCTAAAATCCTCAACGGCGACGTTGTTTTCCCCGACCCAGAAACCCAGCGCGCCATTATCCGCGAGACAAACGGGCACATTACAGCGAACGATTTTCTAGGCATTGCCGAGCATTCTCCGGATGGAGCGGCGGCATGAGCATCGACCCTGCGTTATTACAGGAACTCTCGCGGATATGTCTTGAGCAGGCAACCGAATCACTTGCAAAGAAAGCTGATGAGTTTTCCAGAACGCTCCCCAAGGATGTTGACGGTCGCACGGCACTAACGGCGTTCTCCGCTGCGATCAGATCGACCAATGCAAAAGTGTGGCCCTCCAAAGGTGCCGCATGACCTCACACAGTTTCACAGATAGCGCCCGGATGCTCCCCTACATCCCGCGCTCGCGGCTCGTCCGGACTAAACCCCCCACCCGGGCGGGCCGCACATACATTCAGAGTTTCGACGGCGGCGTGGAAGGACACGCTCCTGCAAGCGCTGACAGCAACACCCTCGACTATATCGCCGAACCCAATAACGGCATTAAGCGTGAACGCGAGGCTAGTGCGCAGCATTTCCCGAGTATCGGCAGGCATGTCGATATGAAGGGCAGCCGGTATCAAGCCCGGCCCGTCGAATTCAATTTTATCGCGTGTCCCACCATGAGTGGTGAGCGCATTCGGGGCCGTCGCGTTGGCGGCTCCAGCTATTCCGGCAGGTGGATATCCTGCATCATCAGGGGAGCGATTGGATACGGCGCGCGCACTGGCGTTCGTCCGCTCCCCACTAATTCCACCACACCCCGTGGTGAATCGTCCAACATGGTGTTGGATGCCTACCCCTGTGAAAGCAGGAAAAGGAATGACGTTGTTTGTATCGGTCGTCGTTCCATCACTCGGCAGATCGACCGCGCCGGAAGGTCTGCCAACTCCTTGAGGTTCAACTTCGCCGTCCGTGGGGTCAAACCCACGGGCGGTCTTTTCATTCGCCCAGTAGCTTTGCAGAGCCGCTTGGGCGGCTTGTCCGATGTTTTTGAATACTCCGTTCTCCATGCCCCGATCATCACGCATGGAGTTTTCAATGTCGTTCCGTTCAACCCAAAAGTATTTCCGTAAAACTATGTACAGCGCAGCCCTTGACTGGCCCAACATTATTTCCCGCGTGCCAAACGCGACCAAGGAAATCCCGGCGCGAACACAGAATACCCCGCGCACGGTAGAGAACTGGTTGCAAGGCAGAGCGAAGCCCAACGGCGACAATGTTGTTTTTCTCATGTCGCAGTTTGCCGAGATAGCCGATGCCATCTTGGAAGCTGCGAAGATCAACAATGGTTTAACCGAAGTCCAGAAGCGCAAGCTTCGTGAAATTATAGGAGAGCAATGATGAGTGATGCGCTCGATGCCAAAGTGGTTGAAATACTCGATAAGTCTCAGGTCGCTATTGCTGCGTTTGCGGATCAGTTGGGCGACCTTGCCAAACAGTACGGCCCGGATGTTGCTGACGCTGCTTTGCAGATGGCGCGGATTGATGCGTTGAGTGGTCTAATAATTCCGTGTGTTCTGTTTGTGACTCTAATTGTTGGCGCGAGGATTATATTTCCTAGGTACTGGAAATATACACGCGATATAGAGGCTAATCTTAAGGAACGAGGTTCATTCTGCCAAGGCGACCCGACCGCTTTTTTTATGATGGTAACGGGGGCGTACACTGTGGCAACGCTGACGGTTTTCTTTTTCGCCACTAATCTGTGGCGTTGGGTCGGTCTATTTGAACCAAAGCTATGGCTTGCCAAGCGAGTTCTCGGACTTTGAGCGGCTCCACCATCATCATAGAGGCACACCGCTGGCACGGCTTCAAGAGTGTTGGCGGTGAATTGGGCGTTGCCCGCACCTTTGGCTTCTGGACGTTCACCTACTGCCCTTTTTTGCTGAGCAAATGGCTCACAGATCGGACGAGCGCATTGCGTGGAGTTCTATCCAAGGGACCGACTAACCCCCCACGTCACCACGTAACCAAAATGCCGAGAGGGCCACAATGAACAATGTCGTAGGCAACAACTCAGCCGAACACCTCAAGTCCTTCATGGAACGAATCGAGCGTTTAGAGGAAGAAAAGAAGGCACTCACCACTGACATTGGCGAAGTCTACAGCGAAGCAAAGTCTGCGGGCTTTGACACCAAGATCATGCGGAAGGTTATCGCACTCCGCAAAATGGACGCCGCCAAACGCCAAGAGCAAGAGGCGTTGATGGAAGTCTACATGAACGCGCTCGGGATGCTTGCGGATTTACCTTTGGGCCAAGCGGCGCTCAGCAAGGTTGCGTAGATGAACTCCATCTCCCGCGCCCATAGCAAAAACAAATACGGCAATAAGAAAACTGTGGCCGAAGGAGTTTCGCACGCTTCAAAGAAACAGGCCCTGCGCTGGATTGAGCTTCGCCAAGCCGAGAGAGATGGAAAAATCCGCAACCTACGCCGTGAAGTGACCTACCGCTTAGAGGTCAACGGGCATTTGATTTGCAAGTACATCGCGGACCACGTTTACGAGGAACTTATCAGCGATTTT
>Ga0172380_10008486_pt1 | contig 11224 bp, 8 predicted proteins | sample Leawe162metaG_FD_119747 | JGI IMG/M metagenome (GOLD analysis project Ga0172380, IMG submission 119747) | Leachate microbial communities from a municipal landfill in Southern Ontario, Canada - Leachate well 162 metaG | ecosystem: Engineered > Solid waste > Landfill > Unclassified | place... | reverse complement strand
GAGGCGCTTGACGATCACGCGATCATGTAAGGGACGGATTTTCATAGAGTTCTCTCCTATTTTTGGAAACTAGAGGCGTTGACGGCTGAGCGCCGCAATAAAATCGGACCGAGGCAGGTTATTAGCACTCACTGCCGACGAGTGCTGATGATAAGGGTTGGCAGGCCTAATTTCAAGGCCTGATTCAAACAATTTCCAGTGTCTGTTTTGAAATTGCCTGCGGGCAGGGCCGATCCCGTCAACGCCGAACGCTCGCTGCCTCAGCGCGTCACCGTAACACGCTGGATAACTAAACGAAACGGTACCGTTTCATTCCATGGGCGCAGTGTGAAAAGCAAATGGCCGCGCAGAGCGGCCATTTGCTTTTCACATTAACGCTTCAAGAACGCTTGAATGCATTCTTGACGACTTCCTTTGCATCGCCATAGCTTCTCTCGGCTTTGCCGGATATTTGTTTGCTGAGACCTTTGACTTGTTGCTCCTTGCTACCTACCAGTTTTCCAGCCGCTTCCTGCACTTTGCCGGCGACATCTTTTGCAACGCCATTGACTTGGTCCTTGTTCATGATCGTACTCCTTCATCGAAATTGACAGGCTCTCCCCGAGGAAATGCAAGATTGAACGCCACGCTGCCAACGGTCCGTGCGTTGGCGCACAGTTAGGCCGCAAATTTCAGTCCAATCTGCTAACCATTCGGACAATTGTTAGGGGCCGACACCTCGATCGGTGCTCAGATTCGCAAGGAGATAATCATGACGACAAGACTGCCGTTCATCGATCGCATCAAAGTGCTGACACGGGGTTTCATCAGGGGCAAGAGCGTCGCCCTGAACAGGCCCCCGAGCTATGAAGTCGAAATACTCCCCTCGTCGACCCAAAAAGGGAAACAGAAAAGTCCCTCGTCCAGCGTACATCCGATCAAGCCCGGTGTGAAAGTTGCAGCGCCGCGGGTTTTCGCGAGCGCCATGCGCATCTGTTTAGTCAACCAGCGAAGCGGCTGGGACGTGGAGCATCCCCGCTCAAATCTTGGCTAAGCGGTGGCATCGTATTGCACAGTGACGGGCGGCCGCTATCGGGATAGCAGCATCGTTTCAAGTTAACTTTGTTTGACGCTTTTCCGCCGCGTAACTCAATGCAGCATCCAGCGCGGCCATAAACTCGTCGACCTTGATCGGCTTGGTCAAATAACGGAAGAACCCCGCCTCCATTCCCTTCTCGATGTCACGGGGGACGGCGTTGGCCGACAGCGCCAGGACCGGGATGTGGGCTGTGGCCGGGTCTTCGTGCAAGGCTCTCAAGGCGCCAATACCGCTGATGCCGGGCAAGTTGATATCCATCAAGATCACATCCGGCTGATAGGAGCGCGCCATCTCGATGCCCTTATGGCCGTCCATGGCCGACAGAAAATTCAGGTCGCTGCGCCGCGCGATCAATTGCTCGACCAAGTCCAGATTCGCCGGATTGTCCTCAACGTACAGCAGCGTCCGTTGGGCCAAGAACTCGTGCGCCCGTGATTGCTCCCTCCTATGGGCAACAATCTCGCCGCTACCGTCAAGCACCAGCCCCGGCGCGCTCGATGCGGGCAATTCAAACCAAAACACGCTGCCCACACCGACATTGCTTTCGACGCCGATAAGACCGCCCATCAACTCGACCAACTGCTTGGTCACCACCAGGCCGATGCCGGTACCTTCCTCGGTACGGGTCTCCTGCCCAAGACGATTGAACGGCTGGAATAGTTGTGCCAGCTGTTCCGGCGCCAAACCGGCCCCGGTATCCGTAACGCTGACGCGCACCCGATCCCTGCCGCCCTTCGCGCATTGGACAAGCACCGTGCCGCCGGCGCGGTTGTATTTGATGGCGTTCGACAGCAGATTGACCATCACTTGCTTGAGCTTGGTTCGATCAGCATGGACATGGAAGAGATCGTCAAGACGGGGGAAGGTCACCGCTATCCCGTGCGTCTCAGCCTCCGGTCCTATCATTGCCTGACAATCTTGCAGCACGTCGGCAAGCGATACCGACTCGCGCGACATCACCACTTTGCCCGATTCGATCATCGCCAGATCGAGGATTTCGTTGATCAGGCCCAGCAGATACCAGCCGGCTTTCAGGATCTGGTCGATCGATCGCTGCTGTACCGGCGGAGGCGGCGGTGTCGCGGCTGCCATCAGCTGCGCGAATCCGAGCACGGCATTGAGGGGCGTGCGCAATTCATGACTCATGGCGGACAGGAATTCCGATTTCGCCAAGTTGGCTTTTTCCGCGGCTGCCTTCGCACTTTCCAGTTCGACGCGACTCTCTTGCAGCGTACGCTCCAATTGCTTGCGCTCGCCGATGTCGGTCAACGCGATGCGTAAGGTCGGTGGCGCATCGCTGGCTGCGGTAAGCAGGCAATCCAGGCAGGTTGCGAACAGCGTGCCGTCGCCGCGCCGGAGAGTCAGTTCGCAGGTCTGCTTCCCGCCATGCGTCAACGCGTGCAGAAAATATCTCTGCCACCTTTCCTGTTCCTCGGGCACGACAAAGCGCGCGAACCGACGCTGCAGCAACGTCCTGCGGTCCTCCCCTAGCAAGGTGGCGCCTGTGAGATTGGCTTCGACAATCAAGCCGGTCTCGGTAAGGGTGAGATAGCCGACCGGCGCAAAGTCGTAGAGGTCGACATAGCGGTCGCGGGATTCCTCCAGAGCCGCCTGAGACTGGCGCAAGGTCTCGTTCTGCATCTCCAGTTCGATCTGGTGAACCTGGAGTTCGTGCAGCAACGCGTCGGGGGATCGCGTTGGCGTCTTGGCCAACGGCGCGTGGGCGAGCGGGGGCCGGGCGGGAGATTTTTTCGTGCGCATCGACACCTTTCTGCGCGGGTGAGGCGCCATAAGGCAAAGCCCGCATTCTCCGCACTGCCAGTTCAATAGACCTGCACTTTACGCCATTTACGGTCGTATCTAGCACGCGCATCGCTTCACGCACTCCCTACAGCCTCAATCGCCAGCGGGATTTCGCTCAAGATGGTAGTGGCTGCCCCAAACTGACGCTGCCCGTAGCCGAACTGCGGAGCATGGCCTGGGACGAATTTGCGGCGCCGGGACCGCCGCAACGCCGAAATGAATCGCCGCATATCGCTAATTACCCGCATGCCGCTAGGGAAGCTCGATGCGATAGCGATCAGTCGGCAGTATCCGAAGATGGCGTCGCCACACTCGATTCGGGGTTGCGGCTGGCATCCTCGTAGGTTCGGCGATTGCAGTAGAAGCTGTTGCCTTTGATCGCCTTGGCTTTCTTCTTTACCTCTGCAGTGACCACCGCCACCGCGAGATGATTGCTGAACATTCCGGGCGTCACTTCCATGGCACCGATGGACAGCGTCGTCAGGCCATGGAACTCCATCTGTCCCTTGCGGTTTTCTGTCACATAGCCGCCGCGTTCGATGTCGTCGTGACTGAAGAAGCTCAAAATTTCCTCACCAAAAATCCTTAACGCACGTTCACAGCGAGCCTGCCAGTCCTTGCTGCGGAAAACCAGGACAAAATCGTCGCCGCCGATGTGACCGAGAAAATCCCGTTCCGGATCGCAGATTTCGCTCAGGATACGGGCGCTGAGGCGGATCACATCGTCGCCTTTGGCGTAACCATAGACGTCGTTGAAGGGCTTGAAGTTGTCGAGGTCGCAGTAGCAGATGGCGGCGTGTTCGCGGGTTGCGAGCAGATGGTCGATATGCTCGTTGATCGGCACGTTGCCTGGTAGCTGGGTGAGCGGGTTGGCATACTTGGCAGCCTCCATTTGCATGGAGGTGATCTCCCGCACCAGGTCTTGCACCGAGCCCATGCCCAGATAGGTGCCGCCATCGGTGATGATGAAGCCGCTGATGAGGTGACGCGGATGGGCATTGGCGAGGTGCTCGGTAAGCTCCAGCAATGGGGTTTGCACGCTCACGATCAGCGGTTCCGCGTCCATGAAGCGGGTGCAAGGCTTACGGCCATAGAGTTCGTGGCGGAAGGGCCGGGCCATGTTGTCCAGCATCTCGTAGCGGGAGATCAGGCCGATGGGATAGCCGTCCCGCACCACGGCCACGGCACGCCGATCGGGCTCGCGTTCAAACAGGGCGAACACTTCCTCCGTCAAGGTGTCCTGATGCACAGGTGGAATTCTGATGAGCATCTTCTCCAGAACATAGTCGGCTACCGGCTTGGCCACACTACGCCCATCGGCTTTCGACTCGACGATAGCCCTGTGCGCTGCCACCGACAGAGTGCGCGTAGGGATGGTAAATGGCTTACCGACAAAATCGCCGACCGCGAGCCCGACCCCTGTTTCCTGAAGGACCTTGAGAGCGGCCAGGGAGCTGACGCCCATGCCGACAATGCGCCGCTCTGCGCCCAACTCACCCGCAGAATCACCGCGCAAGCTGCCCACATAGCGCTTGAAGTGCGCCAGGTTGACATCGAGATCAGCGAATAGCTCATCCTCCGTCAATACATAGTCCGGTTCCAGCGATGACCAGAGCCGTTGCCTTGAGCGCGTGCAGCTAAAACTATCGCCAGCGAGTCCAACCCCTAAACCGCGTAAAGCATGGGCGGCGGCAGCGGCGTTGGTGGCTGCTGGACCATCCATGCCCATCACCCCGGGATGAATGACAATCACACGGGCGACGGGTAGCCCTGCCCCGTCCAAGGCTCGTGCCAGCAGATCGGCGGTCTCCTGACCCAGCTGTTCGACACAGCCGCCAGGCAGCGGTATGAGTAGTTGGCCTTGCCCCTGGCTTCTCACAAACCCATTGGCTACCGCTTTGAAAGATGCGCCGACCAGGGCTGGCAGTTTACCGAGCCGAATGGCCATGCCGAGCAGACGGGCAAAATTCCACGGCAGGAGATCCACGCGCACATGAACGCTTGCCAAGTGGCCAAAGATGCCGCCCACGGCCAAGTCAGCCACCGGACGAAACCAGGCAACCAGGCTTCGGGCGGAGAGGATGGCTTCCAGCCCCTGCTGGCAACTCTCGCACCCCTCCATCATGGCGGGTAAATCGTGGCGGGCAGATTTTTTCATCGGCGCAGTTCCCGTTTCCTGGACATCGATCATTCGGATGTAGGCAAGGAAATGCCCTCCTTGGACCAACGCATGCTGGTGGACTGGCCCCATCTCGGATCGGGAATCCAGGATCGAACCCAGTCCGGCAGTGCGTCCGCTGCCATGGGTCTGGCGATGCCATAGCCTTGAGCCAGATGGCAGCCAATGTGCAGCAGAGACACGCCATGTTCTACCGTCTCGACGCCCTCGGCGATCACGCTGCGGTTGAAAGCGTGAGCCAGCGCGATGATGGCCTCGACGATGGCCATATCTCCCGAATCCTGGAGCATGTCGCGAATGAAAGTTTGGTCGATTTTCAGGGTGCCCGCAGACAAGCGTTTGAGATAGGTGAGCGAGGAATAGCCGGTACCGAAGTCGTCGAGTGCAAAATCAATTCCCAATAGACGGCAATCCTCTATGAGCGACGAAGCGTAGACAATGTCGCTGAGAAGCACGCTCTCCAACACCTCGATTTCCAGTCGGTTCGCGGGACCATCCGGATGGCGGGCAAGCGCTTCCTTTAGCTTCGGCAAGAAATCCCTGTGAGCCAAATGGTGGGCCGAGATATTGACGCTGACCGCCAGGTCCAGGCCTTCGCTGCGCCATTGGGCCATTTGCCTCAGGGCTTCACCGATCACCCATTCACCCATGGTGATATCGAGAGGCGTACTCTCCACGGTCGGCAGAAACTCGCCAGGCGCAAGCAGGCCCTTCTCTGGATGCTGCCACCGTATCAAAGCCTCAGCCCCGATCACGCGGCCGAGGTGCATATCCACCTTGGGTTGGTAATACAGCCGGAACTGGCCCGCTTCAAGAGCCTCTTCCATGCGAAAAAGTCTATCGCGCAGCAGGCGAGTCTTGCGATCGTGCTCGGCGTCGAACAGCTTGAAGCGGGCGCGGCCTCCTTCTTTCGCCGCGTAGAGCGCTTGATCGGCATGGCGCAGCAGCTTTTCGGCGTCGGCGTTGTCCTGCGGGAACAGGGTGGCGCCGATGCTGGCAGTAAGGGCATGCTGATCGCTGCCGATCAGGATCGGCTGCGCGATGGCATCGAGAATGCGCTCCAGTATCCGCGAGCACTCGTTGGCATCGGTAAGACCGGACAAGAGCAGGACAAATTCGTCGCCGCCCATGCGTGCAGCGGTATCGCCGTCACGCAGTACCTGTTTGAGTCGTTCGGAGATATCGCCCAGAACACGATTGCCAACGTCGTGGCCGTAGGATTCGTTGATGGGCTTGAAGTGATCCATGTCAAGGTAGCAGACCGCAAGCAGGTTCCCGGTGCGACGCGACTGTGCCAGCGCGACCTTCATGCGGTCCAGCAACAGCGTCCGGTTCGGCAGCTGGGTCAGGGGGTCATAATGGACCAGATGTTCCAGCTTATCCTGTTGTGCCTTGAGTTGTGAGACGTCCGTGAAGATCCCGATGTAATGGTCCGGCAAACCATTGTCGGCGCGCGCGACCGAAATCGACAGCCACTCCGGGAACACTTCGCCGTTCTTGCGTTTATTGAAAATTTCTCCCTGCCACTGCCGTGTCGCCGCGATGGAGGACCACATGGCCCGATAGAAGCCCTCGTCGTGGCGATTTGACTTGAACAGGCGCGGGTTCCGGCCAATGATCTCCTCGCTGCTATAACCGGTGATCTCGCAAAAGCGAGGATTTACCTCGAGTATCGTTCCGGCCAGATCGGTGATGACAACACCTTCGCGCAGGCGCTCGAAGACGCTGGAGAGCAGACGGACTCTGGTCTCGGCAGCCATCTCTGCGGCGCCTATGAGGCGAACGATGGGAGTGCCTGGGGCAATGGCGGCCACGGCGGAGTTCATTTTCGAGGGGATGATAACTACCGAAGTGTTTTCCCGAAGGAGGCATTTTGCGTGCGGCTTGTGACCAGCTGATGACAGGCCACTTCGAGAGGAACAGGCGCGCCGAAGCAGTCATATCCTCGTAATGGACGCGCTATAGGCTCGAACTTACGCTCCGGGGCGCATCCCGAGGCGCAACTTCCAGTAACGGAGGTAGCCCGATTGCCTGAACTGAAAATCCGTCTCAAGAATTTCCGCGCCGTCTTCCGGCTATGTCGAGCCGGCCTGCATCTGCTCTGGGCAGTGGTGACGGTAGCGTGCGCCTTTCCCTTCTTGCCGATCCAGTTGCAGAGGGCGTTGCGGGTCCGCTGGTCGCGCCAGTTGCTTGAAGTGCTGGGTATTCAGCTAAGGATTTCCGGTATACCTTCCGCCGGCGGACTTCTTGTATCCAACCACATTTCCTGGCTGGATATTTACGCCATCAACGCCTCGGTGCCGAGCAACTTTGTTTCCAAGGATGAGGTGCGCGCCTGGCCCTTGGTCGGTTGGCTCAGTGCGCAGACCGAGACAGTCTTTCTCGAACGCGGCAGCCGCAACGCGGCAATGCGCGCGAAGATGACCCTTGTCGATGAATTGAGAAAGCGGTCTTGTATTGCGGTATTTCCAGAAGGGACGACAAGCAAAGGCGACACTGTGCTGCCTTTCCACAGCGCACTCTTTCAATCTGCGATCGATGCCGGTATACATGTGAAACCAGTGACAATGCGCTACACGGATCGTGATGAAATGCCGTCGGCAGCACCTGCCTATGTCGGTGAGACCACTCTCTGGCAATGCCTGCTAGCCATCGTCAGCGCAGATCGTCTGACGGCCCACGTCGACTTCCTGCCGGCGTTCGACCCTGCTGGAATAAACAGGCGGCAGCTAGCCGAGCAGACACACCGCCTTGTAGCCAAGCATCTGGCGCGGCAGGTCACGGCAGTCCAAGTCGACGATACCCGTTCGGACGGCGAATTCTTGAGCTGCGCGGGAGCGCTGCAGGAATGAACTCCGGCCATCATCGCCACCCATGCCGGCGCGCACCGCCGGCGGAGTTAGCGGGGCAGCTTTTGCCGGGAAAGTTCTTTCAGGCCGGCGGGGATGGCGGTGAGCAGTGCTGCGTGGCGCGGCCCGTGCCAGCCGCCGATCAGTGTCACCGCCTCGCGCAGATTGGCGTCGTGGGCAGCGCAGGCCATCAACACGGCACCGGCGCTGGCCAGGTCATTGATCTGCCCCAATTCATCCTGCAGCGTAACGAGCAACCGGAGACTGGCCTCCACCCGTTTGCGTGGCAGCAGGGTGGCGAAAAACTCCAGTCCGTAGCGCAGGCGCTTGATGGCGATGCGCAGCGCGTGCAGGGAGGACGGATCGTCGCTGCTCGCCGCCGCTGCGAGTTCCAGCACGCGGCGCTGCAGCTTGCGCAGACGGCGATGGGCGAACAGCGGCAGCGATAGCGCTTCCGCGCCGGCGTCGGCATCATCGACGGGAACATGGTTGAACAGCGCTCCAGCCTGCAGCAGCAGGCGACCGTACTCGGGTTGGCGCAGGGCCAGACTCACGTCCTGGCGCGCCTGGTAGAGGCGTTCGGCGAGGATGCCGGCAAGGTCGGTGAGGCGCGGCTCGTCGGGCAGTGCCGCCGCCACGGGCGTCACGATCTGGCTCATCAGCACGTCGAGGTCGCGCGCCCGCCCCAAGGGCTCCATCAGCTTTCGCAGGGATGGCAGCAGAGTATCGGTGAAGTGCTCGGGCAGCACGGGCGCGAACAGGCGCAGCGCCGCGCGCAGTCGGCGCGTGGCGACGCGCATTTGATGGATGTATTCGGGATCATCGCTGGCGATGGCGCCGGCGTGGTTGCGCTGCAGGTGGGCGACGCAATCGAGGGCGATGAGGCCCAGGGCGGCAAGTGGGCTGGCTTCCTTGGAGAGGGCGATGCTGCCCGCCTTGGCTGGCGCCAACGGCTGGTTCAGATAGAGCGCATAACCGCGCTCAGCCTTGGAGTTGAGTTCCGGCACCAGGGTCACGCGCAGGGCGAGTTGCTCGGCGAGGGCGTAGAGATCGCTGCTCGTGCCGGCGAGAAGTTCGAGTTCCAGTTCAGAGATGGGGGCACGGCGGCCGGCAGCGGCAATCCAGCCACGGTCGAGCATCACCAGGATGGCGACATCGGGCGCCGGTTGCAGCAGCCAGGTGACGCGGTGGAAGCTGGTCTCGAAGACGGGCACCAGACGGTTCCTGAGCTTGCGCCGCTCGATGCGATGACGCAGGTCGGCGTCGTCTATGCAAGAGAAGTCGAAATGGCCGCCATAGGCGCTCTCCCATTCGGTGCGTCGGGTCAAGCCGGCAAGCGAACGCGCCTGGCGCTTGACGGTCTGCATCCAAACGCCTTTGCTCTTGCGCAGCCGCAAGAGGATGCGAGCGCGCTGCAATTCGAGGCGAGGGGTGTCGTAGTAGATGCTGACCAGCTGCTCGCGTGCACGCGTGTTGGCCTCGCGCAGCAGGCGATGGCGCAGGATTTGGCCCTGCCGTTCCTGAGGAACCGAGAGCTTGAGGACGATTTGATCGGACATTGAGGACGGAGCCGCGCGCCTCCCTTTGGCGCCCCCAAGTCTAACCCATGACGGGCTCTGGGATTATTACAGTCCCGCTCCGGCGGGCAGGGTGGCGCCGTCGCCCTCGGCCAGGCGGCCCGCGTGGACCGTTGCCGCGGCATACTGCAAGGTGGGCTGCCAGCCGCTGACCAGTTCCAGGCGGCCGTCACAGTGCTCGACGATGGCGGTGCAGCTGTCCACCCAGTCGCCGCAGTTGATGTAGCTCAGCCCATCGATCTGGCGGATGGCGGCGACGTGGATGTGGCCGCAGATGACGCCGTCGAGGCTCCGCTCCTTGAGGGCGTGGACGACGGAAGTCTCGAAATCGAAGATGAAGGACAGGGCGTGCTTGACGCGCCGCTTGGCGTACCCGGCCAGCGACCAGTAACCGGGTCGCCGCAGCCAGCGCCGCAGGCGCGACAAGGCTGCGTTGGCGCGTACCAGCAGGTTGTAGCCGACGTCGCCGAGCAGCGCCAGCCAGCGGTGGTGGCGCGTCACCTGGTCGAATTCGTCGCCGTGGATGAGCAGGAAACGGCGCCCGTCGGCGGTCTGGTGCACGTGTTCGTTCTTGATGAGGATGGCGCCGAAGGAGATCCCGTCGTACTCACGCAGGGCCTCGTCGTGGTTGCCGGGAATGAGGATCACGGTCTGCCCGTGGCGGGCGCGGCGCAGCACCTTCTGCACCACGGTGTTCTGCGCCGGCGTCCAATGGATGCCGCGATTCATGGCCCAGAAATCGATGATGTCGCCAACCAGGAAGAGATGCTCGGAATCGTAGTCGCGGAGAAAGTCGAGCAGGCGCTCGGCCTGACAGGCGCGGGTGCCGAGGTGAACGTCGGAGATGAAGATGGAGCGAACCTTGATAGCATTGTCGTTGCGCTCGGCGGGCATTTAGTCGGGCAGGAAGCGGTAGAAATTCGGCTCGTCGCTCGCCCGCTCGCTGTGGTGCATGGCCAGGCGCAGCGCCTCGACCAAGCGATCGTAGATCTGCTCCCAGTCGAGCCGTGAGACGCTGGCGGCGATGTCCCACCCGCGGTCGCCACGCTCCGGCAGCCTTGCGGCGAGCGCCACAGCGGCGCGCACGAAGGCTTGCGCGTCTCCGGGGGGAACAGCCATGCCGTTATCGCCGTCGTGGATCAGTTCCGCCGCGGCGGCGTTGCGGTAGGCGACCACCGGCATCCCGCTGGCCAGCGCCTCGGTGACGACGTTGCCGAAGGTCTCGGTAAGGCTGGGAAAGAGGAACAGGTCCGCCGAGGCATAGTGTTCGGCAAGATCGACCTCGTGCCGCACGCCGGCGAATATCACCCGCGCAGCATCGCTGCGCGCGGCCAGCTTGCGCCGCGAAGGACCGTCGCCGACCAGGAGCAGGCGCGCCTCCGGCCTGCCGCTGCGGATCGCCGCGTGAGCCGCGAAGGCCAGCGGCAGGTTCTTTTCCGCGGCGATGCGTCCGACGTAGGCGACCACCAGGTCGCGCTCGCCGCAACCCCAGGACTGGCGAAGGCTGGCGCTGCGCCGCTGCGGATTGAAGAGCCGCGTATCGATGCCGCGGGCGACGACGCGCAGGCGAGCATAGCCGTCGGCCGCCAGTTCGTCGGCCAGCGCCTGAGTCGGCACCAGGGTGAGAGCCCCGCGGTTGTGCAGGCGGCGCAGGTGCGCGGCGATCGGGCGCTCCAGCCATCCCAGGCGATAGTGGCGGCTGTAGGCGTGGAAGTTGGTATGGAACTCGGTGAGCACG
>Ga0172380_10008485_pt1 | contig 11226 bp, 12 predicted proteins | sample Leawe162metaG_FD_119747 | JGI IMG/M metagenome (GOLD analysis project Ga0172380, IMG submission 119747) | Leachate microbial communities from a municipal landfill in Southern Ontario, Canada - Leachate well 162 metaG | ecosystem: Engineered > Solid waste > Landfill > Unclassified | place... | reverse complement strand
CTCTTCATTGGACTTGAACTCTCTCATCTCTGCCATGCCCAACGCCCGGGGTCATGATGCCGAGCTTGTGAGGCTACCATGGACCCCGTTGTTCGATGCCTCACCTAACGAATGTCCAGCCGCATTTTTCACACGTTGATTTCCCGGCCGGAATCACAGCTTCGCATTTAAGACATGTTATGTCTTCTTTGGTGTCATCTAACCCCATTTGCTCGACTTCTGGGAGGTTGCGATAACCAAATCCACCGATGACGACTGATCCGCATTTTGGGCAACGATAGCTTAGTCGGTCGATCCAAGGTTGCAGGACTTCAATTCTTTTGTTGGTTCTAGCATCAGTGAAGAAGAGCTTCATCCAGGAGAGCCCAATCAGCAGAAGTCCGAAAAATGTGCCCTGAATTCGGCTGGTGCCCTCAAGCATTTGTGTCTGGCAATGTGGGCAGTTCATTTTCTTCTTTCATCGAACGGCCGGCATCAGCCTGGAGGTGAACCCACTGCGGGTTCACCGGATAGGCTGGGTGCCGTGGTTCTGCGATTCAGTCTCTTTGCGATTTGTCGAATAAGGGCGTTGGCCGCGACATTACTAAGGATAACTACTCCGATCAACAGAGATGCAATGGTGGTAACAGGATAGTTTTCCGTTAGCCGGGGAAGCGCCGGGACGAGTGAGAACGCCGCAACGATTGCCGCAACAAAGGCAATCATGACAGTGACATGGATCGCATGTCGGATGTGCATCATCCGCCGGATGTAAATGAGATGCGCGATGAGGCCATCGGCCTCTTCGCGTTTTCCGGCAACCAGAAAGTCGAGCATTTGATTCACCAATGCAGTCAACCCCGGATCATTCCGGCCTTTGCTTTGAAATCCTTGAACACCCAAACGAATATTTTCCTTCCCGTTCCAGTAATGAATACAGCTGTCCTGCAATCGGCGGTTCATCATTTGCACAAGTTCAGTCTCTTCCCGCCCGATTCTGATTCGATCGGGATAGAATCGCAAGGTCTTGATCTGCGATGCCGAGACGATCCCTCGATCCTTCGGATCAAGAACGATATATGTCCGGTAAATCTCTTTCATCACTCTCCGCAGAACGTTGGCGTTCAGGTTCGGCGAGCTTGCGAGCCGTAGCCTGCGACGCATGGTTCGGCATCCTCAGTGAAGATCGCTGTGACTGAATCTGAAAGCACTCTTGCTTTGTGCCGGTGTTCTTCGCCACTTGGAATGAAGACGCCGTCACCCTCTTCAAAAACACGGGTTCCATCCCGAAACTCGATCTCAAACCGCCCCTTCAAAATGCAACCGTAATGTCCCTTGATGCACCAGTGTGGCGGCATGGATTTGGAGTACTCGACCAGTCGTACCCTCTTCTCGGAATCCGCGACCACTTTCTGTCTCACACCGTCCATAACCAGTTCCCAGGGAAGCGCCTCGAAATCGACCCGGTAATCTTTCATCATCTTGTTCCTCTGTGCCGAACGGGGCGAATCACCGGCGCGCGGGAGCGCGTACGGTGAATGTGCTGGTTCGGCTCAGATTCTATCTTTCCAGTATCCGGGGCGACGATGCAGGTTGGCGACGGCAATAATCCGAAGTATGTCGTTTTTGATCTGGAAGATGACACCGAAGGGGAATCTATTTACGAGACAACGCCTTGTGTTTTTCGACATCGGCGACCACGCTTCGGGGTACTCCGAAATGCGAGCAACTGCCACATAGACTTCTTCGGCAAACTCAAGACCAAGGCCAAGCTGGCAATTCTCGTAGTACCGCACGGCTTGGTCAAATTCATCGTCTGCCTGCGGGTGAAAGAGGAATCTCATCATCGGTACTTCTTGCGAATGCGTTCAAACACCTTCGCGCCAGGGATAAGTTCCACTTCGCCACGGTCAATTTGGGCCACCCGTCGCTCGGCTTCGTCTGCCCACAACCGATCAATTTCGGGCTGTGTGGGAAGGTTTAGGCTGGACAAAAGCCGCCCAACCAAACCGATGCGAGCATCCGCCGGAAGCGAAAGTGCCTCATCATATACCTTGTCAGCGATGGTCGTCATGACGTGCCTCCTTTATATTTTCAATTAAACCACATGCCTCCTTTAGAGGCAATGCTTTTGTTCCACTGGTTGTTGAACTGGGCGCGCGTGTTCCCGCTGCTATGACCTCTGGTTGGAAGTGAATTGGGGTCACGTCTTCACTATTCACATTTGGTTCGAACCGCACGCAGGGCGACTTGCAGGTCCTTGTCCAATTCCGCGCGTTGTTCAAGCCGCCGAATTGCCATAGACACCGCTGTATAATCCAGATCACCGGTTTGCGCCCCAATCTCGCGCAAACTCAATCCTCCCCATCGCCGCGCCACCCACATTGTTAAATCACGTCCCCAATCACCATGACGATTGCAAAACTCCACCCACTTTGCGCCTTTGACACTTTCAACTATACTCACTATCTCATCCCAACTCTTGTGCCCCCGCAGCGCTCGACGTCCACTCGTCTCTCGATTAAGACGGGCTTTCTTCCGCATCCGCTCTGCAAAAATGTTCCCGCCCAGCACTGCGCCCCATTTCAGTCGCGTCCAGAAGCCTTCCTCTACCCCTGAACTTAATCGATGCTCTATCCGTTCCCGGTATTTTCCCTTTCCCCTCGCACGTCGCCACAACTCCCCCGTCTCCAACCATGCCGGCGCTTTTTCGTATCCCGCCAGCGCTCGATACGAACTCCAGACATATCCACGTAACGTCGCCAGCCTTTGCCGCACCACCTCTATCGACGGCACTGGCCCAAGCCCGCGGACTTCCATTGTTTTGGCGCGCTTGCTTAATCCCAGCCCGCGGACTGTCACCGGATTTAAATGCAAATACTCGCTGGCATCCAGCACCCAATTGCCGTTTTCCACTATTATGCTTTTGAACCGGCCTTGAAATACGCTCCCACAACGCCCGTGTCGCCGGTTCCACCAGATGCTATAGCTTACATTCAGCCACTGAATTGCCTGGCTCACATTGGCTTTGGGTGTCCGGATCAGCAGGTGGTAATGATTATCCATCAACACATACGCGTGCAACTCAATCTGAAATCGCTCCCCACATTCCGCCAACAGCGCCAGCATGTGTTTCCGGTCGCGATCATCCAGAAATATCGCTTCCCGGTTGTGGCCCCGCGCGGTGATATGATACCATCCGCCTTCTATGTCTATCCGCAATGGTCTGGACATGCTCAATAACTACCCGTATGCACTCTTGCGGTCAAGCCATTTGTGAAATGTGAAGACGTGACCCCGATTATTCGGCGACGGCGTCCGGGCATTGGATGTGTTTCGCGTTCCTCATTCTCATCGTTCCTCCAAACGTACTCAGGATTAGGCGCTGCAGAGCCGAAGGTCACGGGTGAGCGGACGGATCGCCCGCCGCGGGCGAGACGTACGCTCCGCCCGCTGGTTCAATCTTCCTGATGTATCCGATTAGGATCAGGGTCCCGCCTTGGTCCTCAAGGTAGAATGTTCCGGACTGTCCGAGGGCCGGAGTATTGTATTCCTTCTCAATGATAATGCACCTGCCGGGGTACTTGTGTCTGAAGGTCAACTCCTTCGCCTCAAGTTTCCCCTTCACGACTTTGTTGACGAGCGCCTTTGTGGGGAAGGACACCTTGTACTCGGCGTTGGTCTCAATACCGGCTACGGTTCCGTCAAACACCAACGTACTCATTTCGGTGAGTTGCTCTGGCGTATAGAAAGCCTCGGGCGCGCGTGATTCCGCAGGTGCGGACAAGGCCGCAGTCACCAAGAGACTTAGAACCAGGAATCGTTTCATTTCGTTTCTCTATTGACCGAACGGGGTCCGGTGCGCTCGAACGGCTTGTCAGGCCAGGCGCTGCGCGCCTGGCCGCAAGCCGCGAGAGCCTTGCTCAACAGACCCCGTTAGGCGGCGCGCAGCGCCGCCTAACGTCCTGGGTCTGGCTGCGAGCCCTGCGAGCTAGCCAGCAGCCGATGGTTAGAAATCCTATACGATCATTTCCTTTGTCAGCTCTGGTGCAAACAGCTCGATCTTTTGAGCAAATGTCATGGGATCATTCGGCGTCAGGTATAAACCCCATTTCCTGTTCTTCCGGGGGAGAACAAGGCCATTTGATAATCTCACACATGGGTTGATGGAGGGCCAACCAATCTTAGTGATGAACATGCCCTTCTGCCAGTATACCGTCTTGAACTCCTCCCATCGTGACGTGTGGGTCCATGGGCCATACTTCACCGTGATGCCGTTCCTATCGATGATGTAGTATGTTGTGTAGAGTGGCCAAAAGTAAAATGCCAGAACAGCTATTGAGAGCCCAAGAACTGTGAGGACGCCGATTGCCGTCGCCGAGCCAAGCTCCTCCCTTGGAATGTCGTCAATAGCGAGAGGAATGACGGCAATCAGAAAGCAAATGATGCCCAGGAACAGCGAGAACAGTCCTATGCTTGGAGCGGGATGGTCAACAAACCTTTCCTCGATTGGTTCACTCATATTGCTCTCCGATTTCTAACGCCGCGCCTCATGATTTCGAGCGGAGCGAGAATATCATGGAGGCGATTGTTGGCCGCTTCCGCCCCGAAGTCTTTGACTCTCCACCAGCCATCGCTCTGTGCCCTTCTTCGTTCCCGCATCCCATCCTGCGGACCAGATCTTCCGCATTTCCACGCTGAGGTCGGTTGGAGTCCCGAATGTACCGTGCAACAATGCGCCCGAGATGGCGCAATCCCAACCGTTGCGGAAGCCCTGCTCGAATGTATCGCGCTGGCCAGAATTGCGATCGTATGGAGTCGTCTTTGGCAAGGGGATTGGCTCATTCCTGAGAGTGGCGTAGATCTCCTTCTCATGGAAGGTGCCCATGGTGCCCGTGCGCGGAGTCTGAGGGCTACTGCACCCGAGGAGGGTCACCGCTATCAGACTCGCTGCGATGATCTCTTTCATATCTTGGTCGGCCAACGAAACGGCTCACGCTGAGAGAAGCGATAGCGTGAAGCCACTGTTCGTCATCATTTGTCTGGATTATTCGCAGTAAAATCACTCACGCCGGATGCTTCTACCACACTTTTCTCTGCATCGCCCCCAGGAGCAAGAGAAACATTTACAACCCTGTAGCTTATCCGCCAACTATTGCTACTTTTTCCTCTTCCCTTCTCGATCTTTATTGTGCTCTGTAGAACAAATCTGACGCGGAGTTCATCTTGGAATGGCGCCTTCTCGCCCTTCACATGGTGTATGCACGCTATCTGGTAGAGCTGTAAATCACTCTGGTCAATCTTTGGTTTGTGCTTGGCTATGGCGGCTTTACATAACTGAATGATTCTTGTTTCATCTATCGTCAGAAGGTCGGAATATGAAGCGTTAGTGGCGTCTAAGGCATAAGAATTGCTGGCATATGCAAGCATAAGGATTACTATCATTTTGTACATGTCATTTCTCCTTAAGGCGAACGGGGCGGGTCAGACTGAGCGCGAAGCGCGATAGTCTGAACCCGCTTGGTTCGGAAGTCTATTTGCTGAAAATGATTGACGGCGGTTCCTTCTGGCTGCCAAGTCCGTCGCCACCCCAGGGTTGTTCGGTTTTCAATTCATCTAAATTTGCTTGGTACTGATCCTCGGTTATTTCGCCGCGCTGTTTTTTCATAACAAGGTTTCGCTGTGCTTCGATATATGGGGTTGTGCACCCGATCAATGACGCAACTACAATCAAGGAAAGCATGTATCTTGTTTTCATTCTTGTCCGAACGATGCGGGTCAGACTGAGCGCGTAGCGCGATAGTCTGAACCCGCTGGTTCGCCGAATTGTTCCATCTTGTCTATTCTTCGAGTGTGCCGCCCACCTTCGAATTCTGCATTCAGCCAGGCGGCCACGATCTTGATGGCTTCCTGCTGACTGACCATGCGGGCACCGATGGAGATCATGTTGGCGTTGTTATGTTCCTTGGCAAGCCGCACACTTTTTTCGTCCCAGCACAAGGCGCAGCGCACACCTCGGATCTTGTTGGCCACCATGGCTTCACCGTTACCGCTTCCGCCGAGAACGATGCCGAGGTCATTCCTTCCCTCTGCGACGCTCCGAGCGGCTGGATGTACATAATCCGGATAGTCCACCGGTTTGTCACTGTCGGTTCCGAAGTCCTCAAATTTGTGTCCCTTCCCGCAAAGGTAATCCTTGAGCACTTCCTTGAGCCGGTAACCGGCGTGGTCTGAGGCTATCGCGATTCTTGTCATATCTTTTTCCGGCGAACGGTAAGTTCACATCACCGCTTCGGCGGCGCGGCCCTTGGCCGCGAGTCAGGGGCGGCTGCGCACCTGACTTGATGTGCAACGACTTGTTCTCCGATCATGACCTTATTTCAAGCGTCGCTTGATGGTGGCGCGACGGCTTGGCAGTTTTGCTGCAACTCCCATGTTCAGCTAAACTGACAAGCCGCATTCAGGCGGCGCTTCCCTTTTCTTGATCGGAGAACGAATAGCTTTTTATCCAGTGTGCCGCGAGCATACAACGGTGGCCGAGGCGGGACAAGCGCAAATCAAGCGGCATAATGATCCGCAGGCCGGAACCATGGGGAATTGGCATCCCATGGGATGCTCAGGCTGTAGGCTGAAGGCTGTAGACTATGGGAAAAACGAGAATTTTAAGCGCCGGATTGGAAAACACAGTCCCGGTTTTCATAAAGGTCTTTTGGGCGCTTTTATCCTACAGCCAGTCTAATAACCTACAGCCTTGGCGTCCCTGTGGGGCGCCAGTGGATATGGGGGATAAATGAGCGATAAACGAGGGATAAGTGGGGGAAAGACGGACAACGGACGACAGACGACGGAGGACAGTGCGCTCCCGATCAATTCATTCCTAGTGTAGTGTTTCAAAATTAGCTGTATTTATCGAACGTTGTTTTATTGAGGTAGGGCCGGTTTTATACCGGCCATAGCCGACCTAAAGTCGGCTCTACCAAAGAAAACGCTGTTTGCATCATACATCAACATATGTGTGAAACACTACACTGGTCACCCAACCGATACACCGCGGCGGCCGGCCGCTCGCGCGCATATAAAAACAGATAGGACTGGTCAAGGTCCGCCCGGAACACGCGCGCCGGGCGCACAACGATCGCGCCTTCCACCAAAACCGCCGATTCCGGAATGGGCCCTTTCCAGGGAGAGGCCGGGCAGATTCCATGCTGGGCGCTGAACCCGTGCCTGAGCCAGGCATAATGGAGCGCATGCCTTAGACCCAAGTCCCGGCCGCTGTCGGCTTCCCGGCCGTTGTCGGCGTTCCGGCCGCTGCCGGCGGGCCGGCCGCGGAAAAAATCATCCAGCAGGCGGAACCGGTTTTCCAGGCTGGGCGCCCCCACCGCGAAGGCCATGTTCCCGCCAAACAGGATCAGTTCCTGCCAAAATTCCGGAATCTGGCGCGTGGCCGCAACCATCAGGGCCTGCAGTTCCGGCACATTATAAAACCAGTCCACCAGGTTGGATAACCCGCGCGCCGTCTCGAGATCGGCCATGGTCATGGTGGCCGTGCGCAGAACCTCATAGGGCGGCTCCGGCGCCGCCACTATCCGCCATTGTTCTTTTTCAGCCGTTAAGCGCGTGCCGGGCAATAGTTTCAGGAGCTCCAGCTGGATTTCAGCGGGCCCCAACAGGACGAGCGTGCGCAACTCCGCGAACAGGTCAACTAACGTGCCGCCGGGCAGACCGGCGATCAGGTCCGCGTGGACCGCCAGCTGGCGATGCGCGTTGAGGCTGGTCAATCCGGCCAGGGCGCGCCGGACCGTGCCCTGCCGGCCGATCGCCCGAATCACTTCCGGATTCAGGCTTTGCAGGCCGACCTCCAAGTGAAAGCGACCCGGCTCCGCCAAGGCCAGTTCCGCAATAAAATCCGGGGTCAGACGCGCCGGATCAATTTCCAGGTGAAAACGCAGGGGCCGGCATTCATCCCGGAAGAAACGCAGTAGCGCCAGGCACCGCGCAGGACGCGCATTGAAAGTGCGATCAACCAGCCGCACTTCCGGCACACCCTGCGCGCGGATCAACTGCACATCGCGGCGCACGCGTTCCAGAGAAAAATAGCGCACCCCGCCGCCTACCCCGCTCGTGCAGAACGCACACCGGTTGGAACAGCCGCGGGAAGTTTCCAGGAGAATGAACGGCTTGCGAAAGCCCTCCAGGTGTTGAGGGTATGGCGAGGGAATATCGTCCAGGCATTCCACATTCTCCGCCATCCCGTTATCCACATAGCGGCCGCCAACCAAGCCGCAGAATCCGGGAATGCCGGCCTGTTGTTCGCTCCGGGGCATTAACTGCAGCCATTGGGCAAAAGCTTTTTCACCTTCGCCGCGGATCACGGCATCCACTTCCCGGTGACGCTCCAGAAAAACGCGATTATCGCCCAGGAATTCCGGACCGCCGCCCAGCACCCGGCAATCGGGAAACAGACTTTTAAATCGGCCCAGAAAAGCCAAAAGGAAGGGACGATTGAACAGGTAGAAGCTGGCCGCCAGCACCGCCGGCTGGAGCCGCGCCACGCGGTTCAGGGTAACGCAGAGCGATTCGTTCTGGGTGACCTCGACTTCGTGCCACTGCCAGCCGGCGGCCTCGGCGCCGGCGCGCAGCGTCCAGGCCGCCAGATTCGTGTGCGAATAGGACGCCGTGACCGAAAGGAATACGAGGGAACGCTCCATGATAAAAGCAACCAAGCAAACGCTCAACGTCGAACGCCCAACGCCAAACGCCCAATGCTCAATGAAAAACAAATCGCAGCAACCGAACCCTCCATGATAAAAGCAGTAAGTAAACGCCCAATATCGAATTATCAGAAAATTCTGTTTTCATTCGACGTTCGGAGTTGGGCGTTTGCTTCACGCTTCCGCCTGCCAGAGCCCCAGGGCCGGATTGGAAATGTAATAAAATTCCTCGCCATCCGGCAGGGTATTGAAACCATCGGCCAGTTTCGCCGGATTATAGCGCGCCAGGGCCGGCTTCAGGTCGGCATAGCGGAACCCAACGCCTTCAATATCGGCGCGGCTCAGGCCCCCCGGCGCGTACGTTATCGTGAAACGGCCCTCGCTGGAACCGTGGATGAGATGGGCGGCGGCGCCCAGGCTGTCGCGCAATTCGGCGTCTTCCGCCACCGCTTTCAAGGTCGCCGGCGTACCGCGATAACCATAGCGCCGGATCATGCGCTCGTTGATCTCGGCCTCGCCGAACTCGACCAGGCCGGGCGCCAGAATCAGCAGTTCGCCTTTGTCGGCCAGGGCCATGCGCGTGCGGTAAATCGCCTTGTTGCCCAGCCAAGTGCTCTTGAATTCGCCGGGATCAAGATACACCACCACTTTCTTCAGGCGCGGGGTCTTGACAATGTTGACCTGCTGACTAAGGCGCGCGGCACGGACATAGCTCTCGCGGTCATTCCCGGCAAAGAGTCCGCGCGTTACCAGCTGGCCTTTGGCGTTCTTGGCGCGCACGGTCAGGACATACGTGAGCGGCAGGTGCGCCAACAGGCAGTCCTCGGCCTCGTTGAGCAGGGTGCGCACGGGGCTCTCGATGCGGCCCATGATATTTTCCATGTTGCAGACCGCGCCCAGGAAATGGCTCTTGTTGATGGTGTCCGGCCCGGCGCAGCCAACCAGGATGTTTTTATTGCCGCCCGCCATGCCGATAACTTCGTGGGGCACAATCTGCCCGCAGGAAATTATTGCCTCGTGCTTGCCCAGCGCAATCAGCTGGTCAATCTCGATATTGACGGGGTAATCCACCTTGCCCCCGCTCAATTCGCGCAGGCGCTCGCCGGGGATGGCGCCCATCGGGGTCAAACCTTTCTGCCAGTCGTGGACCCGGATCAGATCGTGCGGCACGCCGGGAAACATCTGCGTGATTTCGGCCGCGGTCATCGGCCGGTGCGTTCCCAGGGCGGGCAGGAACTCCACCGCCGCGCGCTTCGCCAGGAGCTTGTAAAGCCGGCTGCAAATCGCGCCGGCCCCGGAATGAAAGCGCGAAAAATCCGGGGGAATCAGCAGGACTTTTTTCAGGCCCGCGGGCAAGGCGTCGGCCACGCGCTTGAGACAGTCATCGGTTTCCCGGCTCGATATCTCCCGGTCCGGACCACCTTCGCTAATCCAGGTTGGCATTGGTCAATCTCCCTGTAATAAGACATTTTTCTGATTCCAGGCAAGTATACTCCCCCCTCCGGCGGTCGCAAGTAAAGAAGATGTCCGCTGCGCCTTGACGGGTGTAAGACAAAATTTTTGGCGCGTGAATAGATCAGGCTAAAGGTTTCGCTTTTTTCACGATTTTACCTACGGTCTACAGCCCTCAGCCTACAGCCTGAGCATCCTGTGGGATGCTAATGAAACAGATACAATAATTTTTTTCGCGCAAATTCCAGGGGAAATATCGCGCCTGGTTGCCAGGCGCGATGGCGCCTGTGACACGCATTTCGGTTCCCGCCTCGGGATTCGAAAAGGGTCGGCAAGTTTGCCGCAGATGGCGGCGCGCGGCGGGACTCGCCTCGGCGAAGCGCTATGGCGGAGCCGGGAGCGCTGGATATGTATCCGCGCGAACGCCGGAAGCAGACAGATGCGGCAAAATCGCCGGCCCTTTTCGAAAGAAATGCGTGGCACATCCGCACCGTCAACGGAACCATGCCCGTTAAAACCAAAGATTTGTCTTACACCCCGCCTTGACCGGCAGCCCCCACGGCCCGCGGGAAAATCAAGGCCGGCAATGATAGCGTTCCCCGCGGAACCCGCGCAGAACCGCCCTGCGGCTGGTCATGGAAACGATATGCGCCGGCTGGAGCGGAATTTTGCCGCCGCCACCCGGCAAATCCACCACGAACTGCGGCACGCTCAGCCCCCCCAGCCCGGCGCGCAACTGCTCGGCCAGCCGGACGCCCAGGGGCAACGGCGTTCGGAAATGCCCCACTCCGCGGACCGGGTCGCATTGAAACAGATAATAAGGCCGCACCATGATGCGCTGGAGAGCATTGCACAGGTCTTTCAGGGTTTCAAAATCGTCGTTCACGCCGCGCAGGAGCACGGTTTGGTTGGAGACCGGCAAGCCGGAGCGCAGCAGACGGTCGCAGGCCTGCGTCGCCGCCGGCGTCAGTTCGCGCGGGTGGTTAAATTGCGTGTTGATCCACAGCGGCCGGTGCCGCGCCAGGAGCGCGCACAACGAGCGGGTAACGCGCATCGGTAAAACCACCGGCACGCGCGTGCCGAT
>Ga0172380_10008484_pt1 | contig 11227 bp, 10 predicted proteins | sample Leawe162metaG_FD_119747 | JGI IMG/M metagenome (GOLD analysis project Ga0172380, IMG submission 119747) | Leachate microbial communities from a municipal landfill in Southern Ontario, Canada - Leachate well 162 metaG | ecosystem: Engineered > Solid waste > Landfill > Unclassified | place... | reverse complement strand
CCCGACAGCCTGCGGCTTGGGCACAAGAGGCGCAACGACGCGCAATGGTCATTCCATTGCCTTCTCTTGTAGTTGCAACGCCGCCATGCGCCCGGAAAACCGTGCAATCCAGCCCGTTCAACGGAGGTTTCCAGGATAAAGGCTGTAACTATAATTTTTGTAATTGTTCTTGATTGAACATGCTGTATTGGCAAGCGGTCAACGGAGGTTTCTAGGATCATCAGTTGCAGCGGTTTTTCGGTGGAACTTTAGAGGTAATGTGCTGCCCATTGAGGTTTAAGCCAGAGGAATGTTGCAAGCGCTGTAACTTTTGTAATTGTTCTTGATTGAAAATGCTGTATGTTGGTAGCGGAATATCTGGGTAACAACGAAAGTCAATTATCATGACCAACCGCATTATCATCGATCCCGTCACCCGTATCGAAGGCCATTTGCGTATAGAGGCGGAAACCGATTCTGCGGGCGTGATCGTTTCAGCCGCCGGCACCGGCGCCATGGTGCGCGGGTTGGAGATCATTCTCAAAGGACGCGATCCGCGCGACGCCTGGGCTTTCGCCCAGCGTATCTGCGGCGTATGCACGCTGGTGCATGGCATCGCCTCGGTGCGCGCGGTGGAAGATGCGTTGAAATGCACCATCCCGCCCAACGCCCAGTTGATCCGCAATCTGATGATCGCGGCGCAATTCGTTCACGATCATGTGATGCATTTCTACCATTTGCATGCGCTCGACTGGGTGGATGTGGTGTCGGCGCTCAAGGCCGATCCGCAGCGCACTTCCGAACTGGCGCAGTCCATTAGCAGCTATGCAAAATCATCGCCGGGTTATTTCTCCGACGTGCAAAAAAAGCTCAAAGGTTTTGTCGATGGCGGCCAATTGGGTATTTTCGGCAACGGCTACTGGGGACATGCCGCCTACAAATTGCCGCCGGAAGCCAATCTGATGGCGCTGGCGCACTACTTGGAGGCGCTGGCGTGGCAGCGCGAAGTGGTCAAGCTGCACACCCTGTTCGGCGGCAAGAACCCGCATCCCAACTTTCTGGTGGGCGGCGTGCCGTGCGCGATCAGCGTCCACCCCGGCCACGAAGGCAAAACCCTGCACGGCGGCCAGAGCGCCACCGCGCTCAACATGACCGGCCTCACGCAGGTGCGCAACATCATCCAGCAGATGCGCGATTTCGTCGATCAGGTATACGTGCCGGACACGCTGGCTATCGCCGACTTCTACAAGGACTGGTTCAAGCTCGGCGAAGGCGTGGGCAATTTCATGACCTACGGCGAGTTTCCCGAGAACGGAACGGGCAAAATGCTGATCCCCGCCGGCGTGATCCTCGACCGCAATCTCGACAAAATCCACGCTGTCGATCTGCATGCCGCCGACCAGATACAGGAATTCGTCAGCCACGCCTGGTACGATTACAGCGTCGGCAAGACGCAGGGGCTGCATCCCTACCAGGGCGAAACCAAGCTCAACTACACCGGCCCCAAGCCGCCGTACCAGCATATCGATCCCGGCCAGCCGTATTCCTGGCTCAAATCGCCGCGCTGGAAGGGCAAACCGGTGGAGGTCGGGCCGCTGGCGCGGGTGCTGATGCTCTATGCCAAGGGGTGCCAAACAACGCGCGAACTGGTCGGCATGGCGCTGAAAAAACTCGACCTCCCCGTAGCTGCGCTGTATTCCACCCTGGGACGCACCACCGCGCGCACCCTGGAAACCAAACTGCTGGCCGATGCGCTGCCGGACTGGTGCGACGCGCTGCTGGGCAACATCAAGGCGGGCGATCTCGCCACTTTTAACGACACCCTGTGGGAGCCGTCCTCCTGGCCGAGCCAGACGCGGGGCGTCGGCTTCACCGAAGCGCCGCGCGGCGGGCTGGCGCACTGGATTGTCATCAAAGACGGCAAAATAGACAACTATCAGGCAGTCGTGCCGAGCACCTGGAACGCCGGCCCGGTCGATCCGCAAGGACAGCACGGCCCCTACGAGGCGGCGCTGCAAGGGCATCAGGTGCTCGACGGCAAACAGCCCATCGAAATCCTGCGCACCATCCACAGCTTCGACCCGTGCATCGCCTGCGCGGTGCATGTGATTGATCTGCGGAATACGCGGGGAAGTAGGGTGAAATGCTGAAGCCGTAGCGCGGGGAGCCGCAAAAAAGCTTTACCGCAGAGGCGCAAAGACGCAGAGAAAAACAGGGGTTTCCCGGTTTCCCCTTGGGTGTCGCTTTCTCAGCGCCTCTGCGGTGAAAAACATTAGTTTATGGAGCATGAATAGCCGCACCGTAGCTTGATCTAAAGTTGGCCGTATTGACCAAGCTTTTCCAGGTCGTGGATATGCACGTCCTTGCCTTTGACGCTGATCAGGCCGGCGGCGGTGAGGTCGTGCAGCACGCGCGAAAAGGTTTCCGGCGAGATGTTCAGGCGCGAGGCAATGACGGTTTTGCTGGCCGGCAGGGCAACCGTCAATTCCGCGCTGGGGGTGTCTGCATAGACATCGTGCTGGAGCAGATAGCCAATCACGCGTTGCGTGCAGGAGCGCAGGGAATAAGCCTCGATATCGGCGATCAGGCCGTGCATGCGACCGGATAGTCCGGCCAGCATCTTGCGGCTGAAGCCGGGATGGTGGTCGATGCCGTCGAACACCACGGCCTTGGAAATATGCAGTAGCAGCGAATCCATTAGCGCCTGCGAATAAACCGGATAGGGCGTGTTCATGAACATCACGGCCTCGCCGAAAGTCTGGCCCGCACCCACCAGACTAACCACCTTTTCGATGCCTTGCGGCGAGGAAAAGGCCAGCTTGATCTGACCATGCACCACTAAATAGAAGCCGTGCGGCTGGTCGCCGCGCTGAAACAGAATTTCACCGCGCGCCACATGAATTTCCCGGCATCCCTGAGAGATACGCTCGATTTCCGCCGGACTCATTTCCTTAAACAGCGGCAAGGTGGTGAGTATTGTGTGTATCTTGGCTGTGCTCAAGTTTTCTCCAAAATGGGTGCAGGCGGTGAATGTTTTAACGATGCATTCATTATGCAATTGCTTGGCAACAATTGCCACCTCCGCACGAATTATCGGAAAAAGGATTTAATAACTGAGCCGCATAAAAAAACGGTTTACCTATAGATTAAAGTCCAAAATTTTGCACCGAAAATTCGTTTCGCCGGGTAAAACGTTGCATTTTTAAACACACCTCAAGCCGTCGTTATTTTCCGAAAAAATTCAGTAATTTTTTATTATTGAATTTAAAAGCATTTTGTGTTTTAGAATGTTGTCGGTTGTGGTGGTTTGCGTGTATGCGACAATCATTATATTAGAATTTACTGTTTTTTTACCGGGGAAAAAGCTGATATTATCATCCCGTCGTCCTTAAAAATTCATTTTCGGATGGTGATATTACCGTGCTTTCAATTAATTACGTGGAGGAGGGGCAATGAGACTCAAATTACTTATGGCATTAATTGCGGGTGGAATGGCATTCAGCGCGTCGGCTTTGGCGCATGAGCCGTCTTATACCGCCATGATGGCGAATACTTGTAACGGCTGCCATGGCACCGACGGGGTAAGCGCCGGTCCGAACATGCCGAATCTGGGCGGCGTGCCGGCCAATTATATGGTCGAGCAGATGAAGCTCTTCAAGAGCGGCGAGCGCCCGTCCAGCGTGATGGGACGCTTGGCGAAGGGTTACTCCGAGGGGGATTTCACTGCGATGGCAAAATACTTTGCCGCCATGAAATACGTCGGCGCGAAGCAGCCGGTGGATGACGCCAAGGCGGCCAGAGGCAAAGTGGTGCATGAAGAACGTTGCGAAAAGTGCCACGAAAAGGGCGGCTCAGTGGGTGCGGATGAAGGCATCCTGGCTGGTCAGTGGCTTGAATATCTCCAGATTTCCATGAACGAATTCCGCTCCGGCAAACGCCCGATGCCGAAGAAGATGGCGGCTAAGATCGAAGGCGAAGGCAAGCTTTCCGATGCCGACGTGGAAGCGCTGGTTCATTTCTACGCCAGTCAACATTAACCGGAGGGAACCAAGATGTCTATGAATCGCAGAAGTTTTATCAAACTGCTGGGCGCCTCCGCCGGCGTTGGTCTGGCTGGAGCGCCGATGTTTTCCGTCGCCAACGAAATTATGCCCAAGAAGGGGCGTCGTGTGGTGGTTTTGGGTGGTGGCTATGGCGGCGCGATTGCCGCCAAATATATTCGTATGGCCGACCCCAGCATTGAAGTGGTGCTGGTGACGGAAAATAAGGAGTACATCTCCGGCCCCTTGAGCACCTTGGTGATCGCCGGTTTCCGCGATCTCAAGGATAACACGATCACCTATGAGAAACTTGAGGCCAACCACGGCATCAAGATGGTGTACGCCCATGCTGAAAGCGTCGATGCAGCCGCCAAGGTGTTGGTCACCAATCAGGGCACTATTGCCTATGACCGTCTGGTGCTTTCGCCCGGCATCGATTTCCGCTTTGAAGAAATTGAGGGCTATGACCCCAAAACCACGCCCGACGTGATTCCCCACGGCTGGTTGCCCGGTGCGCAAACCCTGTTGCTGAAGAAGCAGATCGAGTCGATGAAGCAAGGCGGCGTAGTCGTTTTGACCGTGCCGCCCACACCGTATCGTTGCCCGCCCGGACCCTACGAGCGCACCAGCCTGTTTGCATACTACCTCAAGCAGCACAACCCCACGGCCAAGGTCATCGTCTGGGACGCGAACGAGAAAATCGCTTCCAAGGGACCATTGTTTATGAAGGGTTGGACCAAGCATTACGGCTTCGACGCCAAGGACTCCAGCAAGGGTATGGTCTCGTACCACAGCAACAGCAAGATCACCAAGATCGACGTGAAGGGCATGGAAGTCGACAACGGCGTGGAATCCATCAAAGCCGACATGATCAACATCATCCCGCCGCAGAAGGCCGGCCTCATTGCCTTCAAGGCAGGCGTGGTGGGCGAGGACAAGAAATGGTGCCCAGTCGATCCGGTCACTTTCGAATCCAAGCTGGCGCCGGGAATTCACGTCATCGGCGACTCCAGTAGTGCTGCGCCTATGCCCAAGTCCGGTTACTCGGCAAACTCCCAGGCCAAGTGCTGCGCGACGAACGTCGTCCAGTTGATGAACGGCAAGCCGCTGATTCCTCCGTCATTCGTCAACGTGTGCTACAGCTTCATCACCAACAAGGAAGCGATCAGCGTTGCCGCAGTGTATAAAGAAGCAGGCGGCAAAATCGCTGAAGTGCCGAACTCCGGCGGCGTTTCCCCCGACTTGTCGGAAATGGATGCGCGCTATGCTTATGGCTGGATCAAGAACATCCTGACGGAAATGTCCACCTGATCCATGGTTGTTTCCAGGATGAAAAAACCCCGCTTCGGCGGGGTTTTTTCATCCTGGATTCCTCTGTTGGTAGAGAATAAGCCTAGGCTGTCGAAATATAGCGTTTATAACGAATTTAAGTTTTCCGCGTTTGGGATATACAAGATGCCAAAAGGGGGGACACAGGGTAAATTTGTTCTCAGCACGGAAAAAACCGATTCACCGCAGAGGACGCAGAGGACGCGGAGGAAGAGCATGAGGGTTTTCCTCTGCGTCCTCCGCGTCCTCTGCGGTGAAAAAGGTTTTGTCGTAACTACTCAGGTACAACATATTGTGCGAATAAATTCGCACCTACGACCATGTCAACAGAGGAATCCAGGATCATCGATATGCCGAAACGCCGGACTGATTTTTTCGATTTCCTCACCGGGTGCGCCGAAGCTCTCGAACCAGGTTTTCCACTCGCGCGTCACCCGCCAGATGCGCTCCACGATTTCTTCGGCGCGCTGCAAGGTCAGCCCGAAACGCGAATAGCCGGAAAGTGCGTTGCCCAGTGTTGCGAGGCGCCCTTGGGCGCCGACGCCCAGATGCAGAAAACGCTCGCTCGCCAGCGTCGGGCGCGGCATCACATCGTAGAGCGGACTCAAACCCCATCCGCCCACCTCGGTGTTCCACAGCAGAGCATGGTTGCGCAGATGATCGTCGTCGTTGGTGACGAAAATATTGAACACCATACGCCCGAACAACTCGGCGTTGGCGGCGGCGATAAGCGTTGGGGCGGCGTGGCGGCGCAGCCCGTCGGCGATTTCCCCATAGCTTTTGCGGGGCGAGTCGGCTTCCGCGCACCCCAGCAGGGTCAGCGCGCTGACCATATGGCGGCGGTGCTGCCGCCCCTCAATCCGCAAACGGTCGAAACGCCGGATCAACATTACCGTTTTGCCGCGTAGCTGAAGGGTGTACACGGCAGGCGCATCCAGCCCGGCTTGCGCCGCCAGGCGCAGGGTGGCGGCTTCGATGCAGGGAATGTCGAGCGAATCGCCCACCGAGGGGAATTTCGCCAGCCAGAGGTCGCCGTTGTCATCCTCGACGGTCACTTTGGGGCGCATGCCGCCGAGAGAACTGCCGGCGTCGAAAATATCATCCAGTTGCGCCGGGATAGGCAGTCCCTGCTCAATGCGTTCACTCGCCTCCATCAGGTATTCCAGCCGATGCTGGCTATGCGGCACCTCGTGGGACGGGCTGTGCAGCGTCGGGCGCACATCAAGCGCGCCCACCCGTTGGCTGCCGGCATTGAGCAGGTAGAGGGATTCCGGCAAGCTGTTGGCCGGCGCTTTCAGGCGCGCTTCGATCACCCGCCGCCCCCACGCATCCGGCGCCGCATCGCGCAACCCGCCGAAATAGGGCAACCCTCCCGCAGGTGCGAGCACTTGGCCGCGCACCGCGTTCCTGTCCGCCAGCGCGAGGCTCACCGGGTCGATCTCCAGCGCGTTGGGCCGCTCCAGGTAGCGCAAACCGTAACGGAAACTGGAGGCCAACAAGTCCGCGCCTTGCTCGGTCATATCCAACAGCCCGGCCGGTTCGAATTGACCGTTGAGGTGGGCAAACACCGCCAGCGTGCGCGTCTTGGCCTGGAGATCGTCAATACGACGGGTGGCCATGTCAGAAATCCAGCTCCTTCAACGCCGTCTCAGACAAAAGACGGGCGCGGTGACGTTTTTCCGTCACGGCAAGCGCGCTGACCGCCGGATCTTCCTCACCCAGCAATTGCATCAGCGTCTTGCCCGGCGCGATGGCATCCAGGTAGCGCAACACCTGCCCGATAGCGACTGCAGGGTCGCCCTTCTCGATACGGGAAGCCGTGCTCCGGGCGATGCCGGCGCGAGCGGCTGTGTCAGCCTGACGCGCCCGGCGCGCCAAGCGCAAACGGGAGAGCAACTCACCCAACAGCCGTAGTTGAGTTGCAACGGCTTCGGGAGTGGCCGGTTGTTGCCTGATCTTCATGTTCGTTAATTAGGTCTTAATTGGCGTAACGACCGAAATAACGAACATGCTACGCCGGCAGACCGCGAAGTCAAGCGACCATGACTCCTGTCGCAGGGTAAATTTGTTCTCAGCACGAAAAAAACCGATTCACCGCGGAGGACGCAGAGGAAAAGCATGAGGGGTTTCCTCTGCGTCCTTTGCGGTGAAAAAGATTTTGTCATATTGGTTGTGGCCAGGAACCGCGCTAAGCTTGGCGCACAGTAAAGCAGGGAAACAGGGAAGCGATCCGCCCAACCAGGTCAGCGTTTAACAGCGGCTGGGACGCGGCGCACAAGTCCGCATCGGCGCAGCCTTGCGGGCGGAACTCCTGCAAAACATAGTTTTGCACTCCCATGCTTTTCAGATCAAGGGCAAGCCGCAGTAAGGATTCCGGGGTGTGCAACTGCGAGTGTATCGTGGTGCGGACTTCATAAGCGACGCCGCTCTCCAGCAACGCCATTAATCCTGCCCGTGCTTTTTCCCCGCTGCCGGGAGCACCGGTGACCGTTTCATATTCGTCAAACGGCGCCTTGATGTCCAACCCCACCCAGTCCAGCCCAGGCAGCAGGGCATGGAGCCGCTCGGGATAAGGCGAAGCGGTGTGCAGCCCAACCTTGAAGCCAAGATTGCGCACTTCAATAATGGCAAGTGCAAGCGCATTTTGCAGCGTGGCTTCACCGCCGCTGAACACCACGGCATCCAGCAGTCCGCGCCGACGCAGCAGGAAGGCGACGACATCGCGCCAGACAATAGTGCTCTCCGCGCGCGGCGGCAGGAGGTGAGGGTTCTGGCAATAGCCGCAATGCCAGGGGCAGCCTTGGCAGAAAACCACCGCCGACAGGCAACCGGGATAATCGGTAGTAGTCAGCGGCGTTAAGCCGCCGACGATCAGTTCCGGCAAAATTGGAAGCCTGGAAAGGGCAATTGCTTAACCGCAGAGGCGCGGAGGCGCAGAGAGGAGCAAGGCTTTTCTGGTTTCATCAGTGTGTCTCTGTGGTTCAATTGATTTTTCGAGAATCAGGCGTTGAGGCCGGCGCGGCATTCCCGGAAATATTTACGCTCGTAGAACTCGCCCTTCTTACCAATGTTAAAGGACGCGACCGGGCGATGATAACCCATCACGCGCGTCCAGATTTCGCACGGCTGGCGCTCTTCGTCCGTCAGTACGAGTTGTTGCGGCTTCAGGTTGATTTGTTGGGACAGGTCGGTCATGGTCGGAATCTTTCTTTAATTATCAATTTTAGTAACATAGCAGCAGGGTAAATTTGTTCTCCGCGCGGGGAAAAACCATTCACCGCTGAGGCGCTGAGGAAAAACAATGGGTTGTAGAATTGAATGGTTTTACTCTTTTCGTTGATTTCTCGGCGTCTCGGCGTCTCTGCGGTAAATATTTTTGCTTCCGGCTCGTCCGGGTTAGACATTGGTTAATTGCTTACGTTTCTTTTCCAGCAATTCGGCATCGCATTTCGGGCAGAATTTATGTTCGCCACCCAAATAGCCATGGCTGGGGCAAATCGAGAAGGTCGGCGTGATGGTGATGTACGGCTGGCCGAACCGTTCCAGCGCGCGCTTCACCAGCAACATGCAGGCATGAGCGCTGGAAATGCGCTCTGTCATGTAGAGGTGCAGCACGGTGCCGCCGGTGTACTTGCGTTGCAATTCCTCCTGTAACGCCAAGGCTTCGAAGGGGTCGTCGGTATAACCTACAGGCAATTGGGACGAATTGGTGTAGTAGGGCATCTCGGGCGCACCGGCCTGGAGGATGTCGGGAAAGCGCTTCCGGTCTTCCTTGGCGAAGCGGTAGGTAGCACCTTCCGCCGGTGTGGCTTCCAGGTTGTACATGTGCCCGGTTTCGTCCTGGAACTGGAGCATTTTGGCGCGGATATGGTCGAGCAGGCGCACCGCGAATGGGTGACCGGCATCGCTTGCGATATCGTGCTCGTTGCCGGTGAAGTTGCGTATCATTTCGTTGATGCCGTTTACGCCCAGTGTCGAAAAGTGGTTGCGTAGCGTGCCCAGATAGCGCTTGGTATAGGGGAACAGGCCGCTGTCCATGTGGCGCTGGATCACCTTGCGCTTGATTTCCAGGCTGTTCTTGCCGATTTCCAGCAGTTCGTCGAGACGCGCCAGCAGTCCTGCTTCGTTGCCTTTGTACAAGTAGCCGAGGCGTGCGCAATTGACCGTCACCACGCCTACCGAGCCGGTCTGTTCGGCGGAGCCGAACAGACCGTTGCCGCGTTTCAGCAGTTCGCGCAGGTCGAGTTGCAGGCGGCAGCACATCGAACGCACCATATTTGGCTTGAGATCGGAATTAATGAAATTCTGGAAATACGGCAGCCCGTATTTCGCCGTCATCTCGAACAACAGGCCGGCGTTTTCGGATTCCCACGGAAAATCCGGCGTCATGTTGTAAGTAGGTATCGGGAAGGTGAACACGCGTCCCTTCGCGTCGCCGGTGGTCATCACCTCGATATACGCGCGGTTTATCATATCCATCTCGACTTGCAGTTCGCCGTAGGCAAACGGCATTTCCTTGCCGCCGATCATGGGGATTTGTTCGCGCAGGTCTTCCGGGCAAATCCAGTCGAAGGTCAAATTGGTGAACGGCGTTTGCGTGCCCCAGCGCGAAGGGACATTGAGGTTGTAGATCAATTCCTGGATATATTGCTTGACCTGTTCATAGGCCAGATTATCCTTGCGGATGAACGGCGCCATGTAGGTGTCGAATGACGAAAACGCCTGCGCGCCGGCCCATTCGTTTTGCAATGTGCCGAGAAAATTGACGATCTGCCCGACGGCGCTCGACATGTGCTTGGGCGGGCCGGCCTCGACCTTACCGGGGACGCCGTTCAAGCCCTCGTTCAGCAACATGCGCAACGACCAGCCGGCGCAATAGCCGGCCAGCATGTCGAGATCGTGTACGTGGATGTCGCCTTCGCGGTGCGCAATCCCGACTTCGGGGGGGTAAACGTGGCTCAGCCAATAATTGGCGATTACCTTGCCGGAAACATTGAGTATTAGCCCGCCCAGGCTGTAGCCCTGATTCGCGTTCGCATTCACACGCCAATCCATTTGCTCCAGATATTCGTTGACCGAACTCGCCACGTCCACCACGGTGCGCTTGTCCTGACGCAGCTTGCTGTGCTGCTCGCGATAGACGATATAGGCGCGGGCGGTTTTCAGGTGATTGGCGGAAATCAGCACCTGCTCCACCACATCCTGGATGTTTTCGATGGTCGGCGGCTCTCCGCGGAACTTGTGGGTGAGCACCTTGACTACTTGCGCGGTGAGCAACACGGCCTCGGAAGCATCGAATTCGCCACTTGCCCGCCCGGCGCGTTCGATGGCGGAACGGATTTTTTCCGCGTCGAACGTGGCCGACGAGCCGTCGCGCTTGATAACGCCGCGCGGCTGCGCAACGAGACTAACCGAGCTGCGCCCGGCGTTGGTTGATGCCATGCTTTTCCCTTATCGAACGTTTTTCCAGGTTTTTCAACGACCTGATTGCTTTACAGCGAAACCACAAGATATTGTGGCAAGGGATACAATTTAATCTTTATATTGTGGTGCGTCAAGGGGCTGGGGCAGGGTGAATTTGTTCTCTGCCCGGAGAAAAACCATTTACCGCAGAGACGCAGAGACGCTGAGGAAAAACAATGATCGTTCCCACGCTCCGGCGCTCATCGTTATACACAAGTCGGAGCGGGAAGCCCCTCCCCCTTCAAGGGGGAGGCTGGGAGGGGGATGGGGTAGAACGACACAGACTAAAATCAATATCTTACATTGTTGCCTGCGTCTTCCACCCCACCCCCACCCTAACCCTCCCGCTTTCCGGGGAGGGAATGCCACGCTCCATCTTTTCTGCATGTAATCAAATGATTGAAAAGATGTGTGAT
>Ga0172380_10008483_pt1 | contig 11230 bp, 11 predicted proteins | sample Leawe162metaG_FD_119747 | JGI IMG/M metagenome (GOLD analysis project Ga0172380, IMG submission 119747) | Leachate microbial communities from a municipal landfill in Southern Ontario, Canada - Leachate well 162 metaG | ecosystem: Engineered > Solid waste > Landfill > Unclassified | place... | reverse complement strand
GACATATATGGCTTGTATTGAACTTGGTTCGGCAACGGCTGGATCTATCGCTTCCCAAGCTAATTTGCCAAGATCAACAGTGTACGGCAACCTTTCAAACCTAACCAAAAAAGGCTTTCTATTCACCTTCTCTAAAAAAGGCAAGACCCATTATTCTGTAAATAATCCACGTTTTCTTAAAAAAACAGCAGAAGATTATCTAGAAAACGTAAAGGAGATTCTTCCAGAGCTTGAAACCTCATACTATTCAAAAAAGGCATACAAACCGAACATTAGATACTTTGAAGGTACAAACGGCATCGAAGTCGTACGTGAAGAAATTCTTTCTGAAGCGAAAGAGGTTTTAGTTATCGGATCTGCAGAGAAAGAAGCCGAAGTATTTTCTGGTTTTATAAAAAAAATTCGAACGGAAAGAGTTAAACGAGGAATAAAAAGACGTTTTATTGCTTCAGATTCAGAAAAATCAAGAGCATACAAAGAACTAGACGATAGCTTAAGCATTACAAAGATAATTAAAAAAGAAACGCCGTTTTCATCAATTATGTATCTATGGGAAAACAAGACAGTGCTCATTTCCCTCTCTGGAAACATATCTATCACAATTATCGAAGACCCGGAGATATACAAAATTCACAAGGAAATGTACGAATCAATATGGAATCATAGTCCAGAAAATATTTAATTTGTCTAGTAATATTTTTTAACTTGATACAGAAAACCCGACGGCTCCGCCGTCGGGTTTTCGATACTTGATACTGAACCTTACAAAATCAAATATTTTTATTCTCTATTTCTTTCAATTGTTTCGCGATTAAATCAAAAAGCTCTTTTTGATACTGAGGTGGTAAAATTGGGAAAACCTTCTTCCACATATTCATTTCCTCAGTATTTTTTTCATAAGAAAATAATTTTTCAACATTTTTTTCAAATTCCTGTATATCCATATTATTTTTTATTTACGTCTGCGGTTTTTTTATTAGCATCTCTTGAACGTTCCCATATTTTTCTTAATAAATATAACCCGTCGTCTGAGAGCTTGTCCGCAAAGGATATTCCGGATGCGTCCATGATAGCACCACGTCCTGCTCCTATAACATGTATCGTTCTTTCAAACTTCGACAAATCTTCACCCTCTGAACCTTTTCCAGAAACAGCTTTTATTGTGTCCTGTAACGGCTCCACAAAAGGGATATACCGTATGCCTCTTTTAGTCAGTTCATTGTCAAGAATCTTTTTTGCTAGACTACGTCGTTCGTCTTCTCTACGTTTCAATTCTTCTGGTGATAACATCGGAATCTCTTTAGCCTCCATAACAGGCAAACCTTCCTCTGGAGAAACGGTCCCTGGTTTATCTAATATCACACCCGCAGACAAAGGACTTGCAGCCCCAAGTATTTCATCTTTCGTTGAAGCCCCTAATTCTGCCATATTCATACTGTTTTTTTCTAATGCACTTTTGACCCCTGTATCTGTCATTAATCTACCAGATTCCTCTGTTTCTAATCCAACAATATTTGTTGCATACTCAGAAAGACTGTCTAATGAAGACTCTGTTGTTTCCACACTTCCTATCTCTTCTTCAACCACTTTTAGAATTCCGTCAATTCTCTGCTGTTCCGTCACCACCTCTACAAGAGGCTCTTTTATTTCTTGTTGTCCTTCTATCCTAGAATCTATTTCGTTTAAACCTTCATTTTTTGATCCCTGCATAGTAAATGTTTATTATGATTATTGTTCTTGTGGAACTATTTTCCTCCAATCTTCTTTAAGTATTCTCTAACCACATTCATCTTTGTTTCATCCACCCTTCTCCTAAAAGATTCTAGAATATCTCTCCTTTCCTTTTTTAATTTTATCATCTTATCCTTAAATTGTTTTTGGATAAGGTCGATTTTATCTTCGTTCATTGTCTTCAATTATACCATTTAAAATAAAAACAAGAATTTTATAACTCATATTTACCGACAAGGCCTTTGGGGCGATATAGCATAAATGCTATAAGAAGCACTCCATATGTTAACTGACGCATCTGGGCGGCGATGTCTGTCGGGAAACCGACGAAACGCAAAACTTCGGGAAGAAGTATCACAAAAACAGCACCGAGTATCGCCCCTCTATGATTTGAGAGCCCTCCGACTATAATCATCGCCAAAATAAATATTGATTCGCTTAGGGAAAACGATGATGGATCAATGTATGTGACGTATGTTGCGTAAAGCGCCCCCGCAACACTTGCCATCATTGCGCTAATGACAAAAATCAGAAGCTTGTAGAAAACTGTATTGTAACCAAATACGCTGATTGCCTCTTCATTTTCACGAATTGAAAGCAAGACGCGACCGAATGATGAATTCGTAATAAATCTTGAAATAAAATACACAGCTCCAGCGAACACTACACACAAAATCAGAAAGAAAAAGTTTTCCGAGAATTCAAAACCAAAAAGTGAAGGCCGATCTATACCCGGAATACCCAAAGGTCCTCTTGTGACACTTTGCCAATTCAAAAACACACTAAAAACAATAGTATTAAAACCCATTGATGCCAGCGCGTAGAAATCATCACGAAAACGGCTTAAAACAATTCCGAAACCAAGAGCAATAACACCAGAAATGATTATGCCGAGAAATACCGCAAGAAAGAAATTTATTCCGAACGAAGTGAGCAGTATTGCAGTTGCATAAGCACCGAGTCCGTAAAAGGCGGCGTGCGTAACTGACAGAAGTCCAGTAAAACCCAAAACCAAATCAAGTGATATGCCGAGTATCGAGTATATGCTTATCAAAACCGCAATGTGAATTAAATATTCCATTTTATTTCTTAAACAAACCTTGTGGTCTTACAACAAGAAAAACGATAAGCAGAGCGAAAGCAATCGCATCTTTCCATTCTCCAGATATTTTCCAAATACCAAAGTTTTCGACAAAACCCAAAATAAATCCACCGACCACTCCACCATAGACATTGCCAATACCGCCGACAATAGAAGCAATCACTCCTTTCATGAGTAGCGAAAGTCCCATTGTCGGCTCAAGTCCCACATCAAAACCAATAAGAATCCCCGCCACACCAGCAATGGCCGAGCCGATAAAAACCACTCGACGGATTATGACTTTTGTATTTATGCCGACTATTTCGCTCACTTCTTCATCATCGTTTATAGCCCGAATAGCTTTGCCGAATATTGTGTATTTCAAAGTGAGAGCTAAGAGAACCGAAATGACGACAACAGAAATCATCACCATCAATTGCACTTCGGTAATAACAGCACCGTAAACTTTGTACAATCCTGTCTCTGCCGTAGAAAGGGTCTGAAACTGACTTGTAAAAATCATTGCGATTACGGCTTGAATAACCGTAAAAATACCTAGAGACGCAATGAGAAGAACCATACCAGAAGCCTTTCTCGCACGTAGGGGCTCATACACAAAACGCTCAAAAAGATATCCCGCCAAACCTGCGCCAAGAATAGCAATGCTAGATGCGACCCAAACAGGAAATCCAAAACTCTTTAGACAAAGAAGCATAATGTATCCACCGAGGACAGCGACAGCGCCATGTGCTAAGTTAAAAAACTTTGTTGTGCCGTAAATTAAATTAAAACCAAGAGCGAGCAAAGCATAGAGAGATCCTGCAATAACACTGTTTGCAATTAATTGAGGGATGATACTGTCCGTTTCCATAATGATAAGTATATATGAATTACATCAAAGCTTAAAGCGATTCGAAAAACCAACACAATGAATTATTTTGATAATAGGTTCAATATTAACTTAACTGTTTTCTCTTTGTGTTTTGGATCACTTTCTGCTACCAAAACCGTAAGGGCAGTAAGGGCAGACGGTGTAATTTTGTTTACATCAAGCATCTCAGCCTGCTTTAAAAACCAAACAAAAGCAAATGCACCCGATCGTTTGTTACCATCGACAAAAGGATGATTCTTTACCATAAAATACAGCAAATGAGCTGCCTTTTCCTCTACGCTCGGATATAGTTCTTTTCCACCAAAAGATTGCATTACATTACCAACAATACCGGACACAGCGCCTACGCTTCTCTCGCAAGCAAAATTGTCTACTACTCCCCCTTTACCAACAAGGGAAGAGCGTAATTCTGATATACCTCTTGATATTTTTTCTGAAGTGACATCAACTTTTTTCTTGGTTAATTTTGTCTTTTGCAGAATCTCTTTATCATACGAATCAAGAGAAAGCCAAGTGTCTGCAAACAATGAAACAAGTTCTACAGCATCCTTTGGGTCAACAGCCGATGACTGAGGAAGAAGTTTCTTTATATCTTCAACAATGTCGAGAAACTTCGCATAATTTCTGGAAATTCTCTTTTTATTAATCACAAAACCGTCCAGAATATAACTTTTAAGTGTTCTTGTGGCCCACTGACGAAATTGGGTTGCTGTTTTAGAATTAACTCGATAACCCACTGACAAGATAACATCGAGATTATAGTGATCGACCATATACGTTTTTCCGTCCTTTGCAGTTGTTGCATTTTTTGCAACAACTGAGGTCTTAAGTAATTCACCTTCAGTAAAGATATTTTTTAGATGTCTTGAAATGGAAGATTTATCACGACCAAAGATATCGGCAATTTGATCGAGTGTAGCCCAAATTGTATCGTGTTTAAAATCACCCTTAAGCTCGATAGAACCATCTTTTGCTTGATATATGACAATTTCTTTTTTCATAATTAAATATTTTTATTATAAGTCTAAAGATTGAAATTTATTTATCTGTGGAGATATCCCAAAGGATTTCAAAGAGGGCGAGCATTGTATCGGCCATTTCTTTGCTTTCGATAATAAAACCAAAACCGCTTTCGGGAGTAGAGATGATTGCAACCCTATCTTTCATAATAACTATATTGTTATGGATATTGATATTTTTAGGGGCAAATCTAATGTCTCTCAATCTATTTTTTTGATCTGTATAAACATTTTCCTCCACCTCATGTTCTCTAATCCTAACTGTGGTAACCCTTATACCAGCTTCTACTCTACGAGCAATATATCTCTTCATAAAATCATCACCGACCGTCTGTACAATAGCAGTCGATGCCCCAATGTGATAGACTCTTTTCCCTTTTGCTTTTATTGTTTCCTCTAGGATATTTTGTATTCCCTTTTGACCGGTATAAAAACGGATTGTAGGACTTTTTGCATTTGAACTATTCAAAGATTTTAGATCCGGCAGGAAACGCTCCACAAATGATAGCTGTTGTCTTGCTTGTTTTTCAAATATATCTGGGGATTCTGCTTTGTATTTAATCTTCTTTGATCCAGGCACAAAAGAAACAAGACCTTTCTTTACCAATTCACCCAAAACAATGTAACAAGTTGATCTTTTAACACCAGATTGCGATGATATTTCAGAAACGGTAAACGAATCCAACTGTAATGCAGATTTATAAACCAATGATTCTTTATCGTTTAGTCCCAATAGGTTCAATTTTCGCTCAATACTCATCTATATATGATATACGAACTGATATTTTTTGTCAAAAAGATTGACAAATTTATATGTTTTTCATAAAAGTCTTATTCTGCATTATAAAATCAGTATTGCACAAAATCTTTCTTTGACTAAATATATTATTGGATGTAAAATGATGGCATAGAAAATAAAGATAAAATATGAAAAAGACATACTTAATTGGTGCAATTGTATTGATTATAGCAATAGTAACAATCGGACTTACAGGTAAAGATAAAGGTGAAATAAAAATTGGCGGTACTTTTGCTCTAAGCGGTTCCCTTTCAGCTATAGGTGACTCAGAGAAAAAAGGAATTGAAATGGCAATTGATGAAATTAATGAAAAAGGCGGAATCAAGGGAAGAAAGCTTGCACTGATTGCAGAAGATAATGCTGGAGACGCCAAAAAGGCAGTGACAAGCGTGCAGAAAATCACTTCTGTCGACAAAGCAGATGTAATTTATTCAGCTTTTACACACGTTACACAGGCGGTCGCTCCGGTAATATCAGGCGCAAAGATCCCATTACTTTACAGCTCGTCTGATAGAACAGTTGCAGAAGGTAACAATTTATTCTTTAGGGATTATTTTGATAACATGGATATAGGGAGGTCTGCTTCTGATATCATCATTGATAATAAATATACAGAAGTAAAAGTCATATCAGAAGTAAATGACGCCTGTAATCAAATTATCTCTGCCCTCGAAAAAGGATTAAACGGCAAAGCGACAGTGACAAAGAAAGAATTCTATCAAAATACCGAGTTGGATCTTCGAACACACCTGACCAAACTCGCTCTTAAAGACAGTGATGCATTGTTCGCATGTTCATTCAGAAGCGCTCATACACTTATGAAAAATATGAGCGAATTAAATCTTTTGAACACACAAACATTCCAAGTCATCGCGCCGTTCCTGCCTGTAGCGAACACACCTGAAATAAAGGAACTGTTCTCAAGGAACAATACAGTAAGTAGCTGGTATGGGTTTGCAGAAAAAGGTGATACTGAAAAACAAAAAGAATTCAAAGAAAGATATTCGAAAAAATTCGGAACCGAGCCAACTCCAGATTCTGCATATACATATGACGATATTTGGGCAATGAAACCTGCATTAGAAAAATGTTATTCTGACAAACTAGATACCGAATGTTTTTCTACCGAGATGCTTAAAACAAATTATGACGGTGTTTCTGGAAATCTAAAATTCAACGACAAAGGGCTATCTAGTAGAGAAACCCTATTCATCCAAGCCAAAAACGGCGTTTGGGAGAAGATATAGAATATATATAAACAATATAACAAAACACAGCGCGGCCTTCGGCCGCGCTGTGTTTTGTTTTGACGAAATTTCAGAAAGTTATACACTACAGATATAGTAATTAAACTAAATGGTATGAAAAAGTCAGCTGTGGCAATTATTATTGTGATTTTAGTTATTCTTCTGATATTAATTAATCTCAGATCAAAAGAAAATATTGTAATCGGTGGAACATTTGCACTTACCAATTCCCTTGCCTACGTTGGAAACGATGAGAAAAACGGAATGGAGATGGCGATTGAGGATATAAATGCTAAAGGTGGAATAAACGGAAGGAAACTCACATTAATTGCAGAAGATAACGCTGGAGATGCAAAAAATGCAGTGACAGGAGTACAGAAACTTATCACCGTTGATAAAGCAGACGTTATTTATTCTGCATTTACACACATAACTCGAGCTGTGGCGCCTGTAGTATCAGAAGCAAAAATTCCTTTATTATATAGTGCAGTAGACAGAACTGTGGCCGAAGATAATAGATACTTCTTCAGAGATTACTTCGATAATATCGATATCGGTAAGAGATTAGCAGATTCTGTACTTGATAATAAATATCAAAAGGTAAAAATATTATCCGAAATAAGTGATTCTTGTAATCAACTTGTTAATGCGTTCAAGGAAGAGTCCACTGGAAAATTAGTCATTTCAAAAGAAGAACTATTCCAAGGTACGGAGACTGACTTTCGTACACATCTAACAAAGCTAGATCTCAAAGAAAACGACGCACTACTTGTTTGTGCCTTCAAGCAAGTAAATATTCTAATGAAAAATATGAATGAATTGAACCTCCTTGGTACTCAGACATTCCAACTTTCTGCTCCCTCAATACCCGCAGCAAACACACCGGAAATCAAAGAATTATTTTCAGAGAACCAGACGGTAAGTAGCTGGTACGGTTTTGCAGACAAAGGAAACACAAAAAGACAGAACGAATTTATACTAAGATATAAGGAAAAATTTGGTGTTGAACCTGGATCAGATTCCGTCTTTGCATACGATGACATAATGATATTAAAAGATGTACTAAAAAAATGTTACAAAGATAAACTTGATAACGAATGTTTTGAAAAAGAAATGCTTGCGACTGATTATGATGGAGTGGCTGGCAAATTAAGATTCAATCAAAATAGACTTTCTACAAGAGACACATTGTTAATTCAAGCCAAAAACGGCGTTTGGGAGAAGATATAGAAATAACGTGGAGTGATAAGACAAAACACAGCGCGGCCGAAGGCCGCGCTGTGCTTTGTTTTGATATGCACATCGCATTCTATTTTTCACTTGAAATACTCCACAGAACACTAAACAAAGCGAGGAATGTTTTGGTCATTTCTTTGCTTTCGATAATGAAACCAAAATCAGCGTCAGGGGTAGAAATCACAGCAACTCTATCATTGTAAACCAAAATACTATTGTCTATTTCAACCCCAATTGGCGCATATCTAATACTGCGTAAAGTGCCTTTTTCTTCGCTATAAATATCCTCGTTTACTTCGTGTTCCCTAATACGGACCGCTTGTACTTTTTGTTTACCTTTAATTCTGCGCCCTATAAACTCCTTCATAAAGTCCTCTCCGACTGAATCGACAATATTTCTGGAGGCTCCTATATAATAAGTCGTCTTTGCTCCGCTCTTTAAACTTTCCTCAAGAATATTCTGTACGCCTTTTTTGCCGGTAAAATATCGAATGACGGGACTACTGCCCCCTGTTTTCTGGAGTATCTTTAGATCTGGAACAAATTTTTCAATAAAAGAAAGGTGTTGCCTAGCCTGCTTTTCAAAAATATCTGGTGATTCAACTTTGTATTTTATCTTTTTTGATCCAGGAACAAACGAAACTAGACTTTTCTTTGCAAGTTCATCAATGATGACGTAACACATCGATCGTTTTACACCTGAACGTTTGGCAATCTCGGAGATAGAAAACGATTCTAGTGGTAGAGCCGCACGATACACAAGAGATTCTTTGTCTCCCAAACCAAGTAACCTTAATTTTTGTTCTATGCTCATAGATAAATAATATCAATATCTAATTATTTGTCAATAATTGTTAACAAATTATTTGCTTTTTTGTTTTAATCATATATATAGGGATATTTTGGTTAAATAAATTTAATACCTTTTGACTATATTTGAAACTATTGTACGATATTGCATGTAATATTAACAATTACAATTATATGAATAGAAAAAGCATATGGACTGCTATAGGAATAGTTGTAGTGATAGTGGTTTTGATCGCTATCGTAGACAAACCAGAAAGTAACAATTACAAAATCGGCATTGTACTTCCCCTATCTGGACCGGCTGGTGCAATAGGAGAACTCGGGAAAAATGCCGTGACTCTCGCCCTGTCACAATTACCGGAAAAAATCGGTCCACAAGTCGAAGTCATTTATGAAGACGATCAATTCGATTCAAAAAAGACAGTGACTGCTGTGACTAAACTAATAGAAATCGACAAAGTCGATGTGATCATCACATACAGTTCAGCATCGTCTGTGGCCGGTTCGTACATTGCAGAAAATAAATCAGTGCCGATGATTGGACTTGGAAACTCGGCGGATATTAACAAAGATAAAAAATGGGTAACTCGTTTTATCGGGAATCCTGATGTATATAACGAAGCTTTGATTGATTTAGTGCTCGACGGAAAATATTCACGACCAGCAATTATCTGGAATCAATCGGACGGACCAAAAGTTATGCACGATCAATTGGTGCAGATACTTCCAAAGAATACCTTTACATTGGCCATAGACGAATCAGTTACAAAAACAGAAAATGATTTTCGATCTTCAATCGCTCGTATTAAACAAGCAAACCCCGATGTCATAATATCGTATCTTTCGCCACAGGTAGGTGTTTTTGCAAAGCAAGCAAAAGATAGTGGGCTTAATATCCCACTGGTCGGCTATCTTAACTTTGAATCGACAGACCAAATCAAAGCATCGAATGGTGCGCTTGATAATCAAATATATGTAGGAAATGACAATGTGGAGTTTATAAAACAATATTACGCGATGTTTAATACATATCCAACTGTCGCGGGCGATCATCTCTTTGATGCCGTAACTCGCGCATCACATGCAATCATCGAGGCAAAAGGAGATAAACAAGAAATTGTAGATTTCCTTAGAGAAGACTTTGCGGGTGCAGCAGGACAGTATGTCTATATGGACGACGGATCGTATGATCTGGGCAATATAGTCGCCAAAAAATGGGATGGTGAGCGGTTTATTGTGGTGAAATAGAAGAGAGGAGTTAATACAAAAACACACCACCCCGCAGGCGAAGCCTGCGGGGTGGTGTGTTGTAAGTGTTGTATGTTGTGCGTGCTTCTGTATTTCTAATTTTTAATCTTTGAATTCATCGACCAAAATCTGCTTGCCGTTTTCGATTCGATAGTTTGAAAAACCAACACCGACGACGTCACCATTCTGGTCGAAATGGTATGTACCGAGAGCTCCCGAGTATTTGTCCAGATTATATAGATAATCTTTTATCTTCGTTGAATTATATCCAACGCTCTCGATTGCTTGTTTGATAATATACACGCGATCATAAGAACCTGCCATTTCAAGATCATATGCCGGCTCTTTGCCAAACTTTGAAACATATTTACTTCGCAAGTCATCCCCAGAAGAACTAAGTTTGCTACTATTTGTCGCAATCACTCCGTTTATATATTTTCCAGCAACATCAGAAGCTTCTTTGCTTGCAAGAGCAAGGTTACCGTGGATTGGTATTTGAATACCAAGTTCTCTAACTTGCTTTATGAACAAACCAGCACCTTTTCCGCCAGAACCAGCATTAAAGTAGATAACATCCGGGTTTGCCAATTTAATCTTTGTGATAATGTCACGAAAATCTGTAACGGAAGCTCCTTGACCTCCAAACTTTTCATCGAACTTTACCCCAACTCCTTTCTGTCTGAAAGTTTCAATCATTATATTATAAGAACCAATCGCCCCTTCTACATTTTCAGTAACCAAAGCAACTGTTTTATACATCTTTGATATTGTTGTAGCATCAAGTTTCCCAACATCGGAATCAGAAGGACTATTTCTAAAGATATAGTCCCCAGCATTTGTTATGGTCGGATTACTTGAGAAAGCCGAGAACAAAATCACTTTGTTTTGTTCTGCTATCGGAGCAACCGCAAGAGTTTCTCCTGAACACGCACCGCCAAGAATTACTTTTACTTTGTCGATATTAATGAGTTTTTGCCCTGCAGTAACAGCGTCTTTACCATTACATTTGCCGTCTTCATATATTATTTCAATCTCTCTACCATCAACACCTCCATTTGCGTTTATTTCTTCTACTGCCATTACTACTGCATTCTTTTCTGTTTCTCCATAAACAGCAGCTTCGCCTGAAAGAGGAGCAATGAAACCTATCTTTATAGATCCCTTTTC
>Ga0172380_10008482_pt1 | contig 11232 bp, 25 predicted proteins | sample Leawe162metaG_FD_119747 | JGI IMG/M metagenome (GOLD analysis project Ga0172380, IMG submission 119747) | Leachate microbial communities from a municipal landfill in Southern Ontario, Canada - Leachate well 162 metaG | ecosystem: Engineered > Solid waste > Landfill > Unclassified | place... | reverse complement strand
GTCGGACCCCCATACCTTCGTAGGGATTTCGACCCGCCCCCCCTGCGTCCATCACCCACGCCTCCTCGAATCCAGAGGCCAGCCATCGGCATCGCAGCCGCGAACGAACGTCTTGCCGCCATTCGCCCGAACGCCGTCCGCGCCCTCCTTGACCTGATTGTCATGGTCTCGGCAGAGCGTCCGAAGGTTCGGCATCTCGTCCGCGCCACCATCGCGACGGGCCTTGATATGGTCGACCGTGAGCCGCGAAGTCCGAACCGTATGCGGGCAGCCCGGCACCGTGCAGCGCCACTTGTCGCGCTTGAGCACGGCGGTTCGCAGCACCTGCCATTCCGGGGATCGGTAAAAGGGATCGGGGGTTTTCATCGGACCCCACAAAAGGAAACGCCCGGCAACGGCGAACCGCTCCGGGCGAAAAACTTGACACTGCATTTCACTAACCACAAACGGGATCAGGCGTCAATCTTTTCCTAACCCCGGCTCACTTTCTGTCACGACGATGCCTTCTGGCCCCCGAATCGTCTCCACCACCAAATACCGCCAACCTGGCGGCACCACAGTCCGGGCAATGGCGTTTATGGCTTGTTCTGCCGACGCTTCTGGTAATTGGGTCTCGCATCCACTAGGAAGCCGACCGTCTCTCTGCCAGTCCTGGAATAGTAGGGAGACACGGGCCTCTATATCGGCTGTTTTAGGCATTGGGGGATTACCGCTTCGGTGGTGCCTTATCGAAACCCGGCGACGGGCCATTGTCCAGAGCCACCACGGGGACCGCGTCGTCCACAACAAGCCGTTGCTCGTCGATCCACGTCGGATCCGGATACGCGCCGTCCGGCTTGCATTTGGGCAAGACGAGAGCCTGGTTGCACCCGGTGAGGTACTGGACGTGGCCGATCACGACTCCGCCGAACCCCGTGATCTTGTCGGAAACCGTACTGCCTAAGACGATCATGCTTTGCTCCTCTGGTGAAAATAACTCAACTAGCAACCCGTTCCCGCTCCGGTATCCGAAAGAACGACGCCAGCCGATCCAGCGTCGCCCGCAACGTTGGCAATGCGGCAGGGCTGACGATGCCCCGGCGCCAGACCTCGGGCTCCCAATCCTCAATCACGATCATATCGATCAGCGACCGCGCGAAACCTGGCGGGATCAGCCCATCGGCCTCCCGCTTGCGTGCGATCAGGCGGCGCTCGCGGTCAATCACCTCGACCGGGTCCAGCAGCACGAGCAGATCCCGCAATCGCCCCTCATCGCCGGGACTCAGCGGATGCCGGCCGGGAATGCCGTTGATGCAGGCCCAAGCGATGTAGACGAGCCGGTAAGTCTCCGCCGCCTCCCTCTGCCGCCGCGACAGCATGCCCCATTGCTCCATCGCCTCGGGCGCCGTGCCGATGGTCCGCGCATGTTCGATCTTGCCGACGAGTTCATACCTGCGTTCCATCGCCGCTGCTGGAATGGCCGCCTCCTGTTGCTGGACGAGTTGCCCGGACGGGTGACGATCGCCGGATTTGCGTTTGCGGCCAGTGCGGCGGGGTCTCATCGGCCACCCACCCATAGCCAATCGAGGAGCCCCCTGGACATGGGCGCCGGAGCGGAGAAGTTTTCCGGCGGAAACGTCTGGAACGCGAGCGCATGGATATTCCGTTGAGCCTCCGCGCTCGCACAACACCGCTGTAGCGCAGACTTCGCCGCCCGCTCCTTGGCATCCCAGTAGGCCGGCGTCACGGATTTGAGGTATTGGCGCATCACTTCCCCTCGCGAATGGCGCGTACAATCGTTTTGATGTCCTGCCGCACGATCACGTGAAAGTTGGTCGGGGGCGAATATTGAGCGGCGACGAATGCCACCAGTTCCTCGCCCGGCCTCTCCATCTCGGCCAGGACGGCGTCGACGATCAACCAGACCTCACGCCTGCTTGCGCTGAAGTCGAGTTCGGTTAGTTTTCTCATCGCGGCTTCGCATAGCCGGTCCCGCGTTGAGTCGGTCATTTCGCCTCCCAGAACTTGCCCTCGGGGCCGCACTCCCCATCCTTCAACCTAAGTTCCTCGCATCTCGCGGGCCTTGGGTATCGGTGCTGCCCAAGCACATACTCCCAGACGGGCTCAAGCCACGGCCTGGGGCAAATGGCCGTAGCAATGGTGTTTGCATCCGCGATGGAGGCGTGCCGACAATCCCTGCAAAGCCTGATCTCAGTCATTTCGCCCTCAAACATGCAATCTTCGCGTACTCCGGCGCCTGTCGCATAAGCTGCTCGTCCCACGCTTTGCACAGGGCTCCTGCGTCATCGCCAGGACTGGCAATAACCGTGACGCCGTTCCATTTGGCGTGGACGTCGATTTCCAGTCGTGCTGCAAGCGCGCATTGATGGCGGATCAAGTCGGGGATTGATGCGCCTGCGTATCCACTGACCTCGATGTGAAGATCGCTCATTTCGCGTCAACCTCCATCTCCACAGCCCCAGCCGCCCGCCCCAATTCCTCGCCGACCAACCGCATGACCGCCTCGTTGACCGTGTCGTTGATGCCGCGCCCGTTGATCGCGAGCAAGGCCTTGAGATCGGCGTACACGGTCGGGCGCAGGTAGATCGCTTGGCCGTTGGTGAGGCGTTTGGGGTTCGGACTCATGACATCACAGCCTCGACAGGCGCCGGAACTGCTCCACGATCTCGTCGAGCGTGGCGGCGTTGCTCTGGATCAGCGCCATGATTTCCGAGACGGCGCCGGGACCGACCGGATAGCCCTGCGGCTTGGTCGTGTTGGTCGATTGCGGCCCAATGCCGAACAAACGGTCCGCCAACTCTTCCATCGCGAGACGGGTCTGCGCCAGTCGATCGGCTTGAGTGCGCAGATGGTCGATCAGAATGTCGGTCGCGGCCTTGTCCGTCGGCTCGCAGGCTTGCGCTCCCGTTTGGTAGTAACTCAGATCGGTCTCTTTCCTCATGCCCCGTACTCCTGTGTTGAAATTATTCACGAACACCACCCCATCAGCCGCCCATAAAACCGCGCCCGCTCCTCGGTCAGAAACCCGGCGAGATAGTCCAGATCCAGCCACCATTGCCACAGCAGCGGCCATTTGCGGGGCGTGGCGTAGAGGGTGGGGGTCATGCGGGGAGAAGGCGGCGCTAGGCCGCCACCTCCGCCCAGTCTTCGGCCAGCATGTCGGTCTGCGAAGCGAGCCAGGGCACGAACTGCACATCGGCCGTGCGCATTTCGATGAAGAGCAGGCTAGTCTTCAGCGCGGTCTCCAGATCGCCGGGGAGTTGATCGACGATGTACGGGCCAGCAAGCCGCAGCCACATGCCCTTGCCGTTCCACCCGGCTCGCGAAACCCGCTTGCCGGCCTTCATCGACCGAATCGCATCACCAAAATCCATGTGTTTTACTCCACTGATGCCCGGAAACCGCCGGGCGCGGGTTTCATCGCCCAATCGCCGCCGAGACGAGCCGGGATGTGTCGAATTTTGCCGTGCTGCTGACCGGCATCGGCGCCCGCTTTTCCGCCATCTCCAGCCGCACCAACATCACCTTGCGTGCCGTCAATTCCGCCTCGACCTGGTTGCGAATGTCCGCCGGCAGCGGAATTTTGTTGCCCCATTTCCACTCTCGCACCACGTCCGAAACGGCGCGTTGCAGCAGGTCCGGCGGCAAATCGGACAGGGCTTCCCGATAGAATTTCGTGGCCGCTTCGGTGTCGGGATTAGCTAGGCCGAACGTCCGCGCAAACTCGAAAATCTTGGCCACCAGGACGGCGAAAGCCTTGATGTCGGCCGGCTCGAGCAACGCTTGCTGGGCATCGATCGCCGCTTGCAGCCGATCCCGCGTCAATTCAGCCGGAACCACTTCCGCCGGCGACCAGTTCCGGAGCGAGGCCGCGCATGATGCCCTCAAGGTCTCGCTGCTTGCGGTCTTCAAGGCTTTCGGTCGTTCGGCGGTGAGTTCCGTTCCCATTTTTCATGCAGCCTTCGATGAATGCGACGATTTCAGCCCTTTCCGCCTCGCCGGCATGGACGAGGATCTCGAGCAGCGGCTTGTCGGGGACGCGCTTTCGCCAAGCGGTGATCAGCCCGCCGGCCTTGCCGGGTGCGATGCCGTACCGGGCCAGCAGATCCTTGCCGGTGTCGTAAACCCGTTTGGCAGGATCGACGGCCCGGCATTGCGGCGCTTCGGCGCCAGTAGCGTCAGCTACTGAATCTTTCTTATGGGGATGGGGATGGGTGCTAACGGTTTGGCTGGAGTTTGGCTGCTCGCTCGCTGCACCATTCGGTTCAGCGGTCGCTGTAGCAGTTTCCTTATCTTTCAACGCCCTAGCTTCCGCGCCCCTGCGCCCATTCTCCCGGTTTTTCTCAATTTTCTGAGCAGTGTACAGCCACTCTTTTTCGAGTCTTTTTTGCCGAAAAGTGCCATCGGTCAGGTCAAAGAACGGTTCGAGCACGGGGCGCAATTTCTTCCGCCAGTGGCCGACCGAGACCCCCAGCATGCGTGCCAGCCTGGCATCCTCATCAGGGATGGGCTGTCCGTTGTTGCGCCACGTGATGATCAAAAGTTTGAGGTAAGCGCCGTGCTCCTCGAGCGACAGGTGCATGGTGTCCGCAAGGTAGGCGTCGCAAAACAGAGGCATGGACGGCGCTTGGCTCACGTCTCCACCCTCTTCGACTTCGCCAACCTGCCCACCGCGTACAGCACCGTCGTATGGTCCCGATTGACTGCCGCCGCGATCTGCGTGCTCGAATACCGCCCGCAACCCCATGCCAGCCGGTAGAATTCCTTGCGCGCGTCGGCGACAAGTTTCGTCCGCTGCGGCCCCTTGAGATGCGCGATGCTGGTCTTGTGTTTCGCCGCGACCTTGAGCATGAGGGCCTTCAAGGAGACTTCTGCGCTGTTGATGGCTGGCGAACGGATGGCGGTTTCGGCGGGATCGGTCACGCCGGCACCTTCCTTCCCCGCGACCACCGCGCGAACGAAACGGGCGAAAACGACAGCCGCCATTCCGCCTGCCTGATTCGATCTTCCAGCCGCTTGAGCATCGGACCAAGCAGCGGGTCGACGCAGACCGATTGCAGGGCCGCGAAAGGATCCGGACGCACCGTCAGGCACGGGCACTCGGGCTCAGCCTCCAGGCGCCTCTTGCGCGGCCGCGGCGACGCGCTTTTGGTGATGACGCGCTCCACGCCCATCAGCCGGCGAAGGTCGGATTGAGCATTCAGCGGCGCCCGGAAATCCGACGACGTGGAGGGCATCACGTAAAACATCTCGCGGCCCTGAAACGTGAAGATCAGCCGGCGATGCTTCCGGCCTTTCTTAACCTCGTATTGCGTGACGCCATGGCTCTTGAGTTCGCGGACGAGCGCGGAGAGATAGGGATCGGTCATTCTGCTGCGACCTGAAACTTATCCGTTTCGTTGCCCCAGACATCCCAGCCAGGCCATTGCTGCCGGGCAAACATTTCGAGATAGGGGCCTGCAGCAAGCGCCTCGATTCGCTCGTACTGCTCGTCCGGCTTCCGCGAATGCTCACGGCGCGGTGAAACGATCAGCTTCTCGACGCTGGCGGACAGTCGCTTCGGCTTCCCGCGCGTGAACAGCAGGCATTGCTCAGGATTGGCCCGAGTCCAATAGCCCGTACCCATCGGAAACGGCCGCGCCTTCACATGCGGGCGCTTGTTGTGCTCACCCTTGTTCCGGCGCTCTTTCGCCCAGTAGAAGCCGACCGTCTTGTATTTGAAGCCCCATGCGGCACCAAGCTGCAGCGCCTCGGGAATCATCGGGTCGATCGCCCACATGAGCAGGACGCAATCCCGCGCGGCATAATCAGCGACGGGAAGCTGCAGCAGGTCATTGAATGTCATGGTCGAGTAGTGCCGCTCCGGCGTGTTCTGGCGCTGCTCGTTTCGCGTCACGGCGCCGTCTGGACAACGACCGCGCCCTGCAGCACTCCATGTCGAGAACCGCCAAGGCGGATCGATCAGGATGACGCCGTGCTCAACGCGGCTCATTCAGCGGCCCTCGCGATTTCCGAGCGCGGCAGAACGGAGGCGTGGAGGGGGACGCGCCACTCGCGAAGGACCCACTCAACGCCTTCAACCGATCGCGCGACTCCCCACCGCGCGCCGATGCCCGTAACGAAATCGGCCGTCTCGTCCTGTGCTTTCGACAACCGCCCCTTACCCGCCTTCAACTCGATGAACCCCGCGCGCCCACCCGGCAGCACGAACGCCAGATCAGGAACGCCGGCCCGCAACCCCATCTTCTTCAGCCGCGCGGCCTCGATCTTCGACCGCTTGCCTCCATTCGGAACTGAATAGAACAGGCACTCGTCATCGCGCAGGGCCACGCGCAGAAACTCGGCAACGGCGATTTGGAGCGCGTCTTCGGCGTGGTTCATCAACCCCTCATCGGCATGAGGACGAAAAGGGCGTCGCGCTTCGAATCGATGCCCGTGATCAGCAGCGGATGCAGCGCACTTTCGAGCGCGATGCGCACCATTTCCGTGTCGACGGTCGCCAGGATGTTCGCGAGATACCGGCCATTGACGGACAGGGCGAATTCGGACGTCGCCGGGGAGGCAAGGTCGACATCCTCCTCGACTTCGGCTGCTGCCGAGCCGGAAGCCGTCAGGTGTACGCTATGGCCGCCGAAGCGCAGGCTGATGGCGCGCCCCCCGGCGTCGGAGACCGATCCGACGCGCGACACGGCGCCGCGCATATCGTCGCGGTTGATGTCCATGAAGTGCGAGTTTTCGCTCGGGATGACGCGGTCGGCGTCGGGAAACGACATATCGACCAACTTACTGATGATGCTCGTCCCGCCGACCGTGACGGCCATCTTCTCCGTGCCGATCGTGATATGCGCCTCGTCGTCGCAATCGAGATGCCGGCGGAGAACGTTCACCATCTTCGTGCCGACGAGGATTCGCGGCACTCTCTCCGCGCCCTCGGGAATGGCGATGGTAGAGCGGGCAAGCTGATGGCCGTCCGTGGCCGTCGCTCGCAGCATCGTCTCTGTTGTGTCGAGACAGACGCCGTTGAGATAGCGCCGGGTCGTTTCGGTCGACATGGCGAATGCCACGCTATCGAGCATCGCCAGAAGATCGCGCGCCAGCATCGAAAAGGACGCCGAATCGGTGGGCGGCGAGAACACCGGAAAATCGCGCGCCTCCATCGTCCCCATCGCGAAACGCGACCGGCCGCAGCGGAGCGTCATGCGCCCGGCGTCGACGGCGATTTCGATCTGCGATCCATCGGGCAGGCGCTTGACGAAGTCACCCAGAGCGGCGGCGGGGACGGCGATCGATCCTGGCTCGACAACATCGGCGGCCAGATCCATCGACACGATCATGTCGGTATCGGTCCCGGCGAGATTGATGGCCTGACCGTCCGTGGCGATCTTCACGCATCCCAGGATCGGGATGGTCGTCCGCTGCTCGATGACGCCGGCGATATGCGTCAGCGCCTTAACGAGCGGCGTTTTTTCGATGCGAAACTTCATGATTCGTCCTCTTCGTCGTCGTCATCGTCCAAGACGCTCGATTCCTCGACGCACTCATCGCGATTCGCCCAGCCCCGCGCCCATTCGGCGTGGTTCTCGTGCTGGCGAAGCGCGCTGTACGGGTTGTCGTGGCTTGGCGTGCCGGCGAGATGTTCGGCCCATCCCTCGCAATACGCCGTGCTGCTGACGTATTCCGTGGGCTCCTCCAGATTGAGATGGATGGCGGCATTAAGAATCGTGTTGGATTCCCAGTCTCCGTAGTCCGCCAAATCCGCGCTTATTTCGCCGAACAGATCGCGTTCCGCCGCAATCCGGTCGTGGCCCGTCATCAGGGCAATTCCCCGGTTCATTCCGCCGCCTCGAACAAATCCATCTGCATGCCCAGCGCGCGCAGGTACAGTTCAAGCAGCGACTCCTGCTCCTCGCGGTCGGCCGCCTCCATCCGCCTCAGTTTCAAGACCTGGCGCATGACCTTGGTGTCGAAACCCGTTCCCCTCGCTTCGGCGAACACATCCCGGATATCGGCCGAAATGGCGGCCTTCTCTTCTTCCAGCCGCTCGATTCGCTCGATCAAACTCTTGAGCCGATCCCCGGCAATTCCGCCAATTTCAGGCATCCCATCCTCCAAATCTCAAAACGCCGGGTCTTGATGGGCCACGGACCCGGCAACGTGGTTGACGGCAGCGGTTAGCGCCGAAGGGTGTAGGTGGACCCTACGGCCAGTTTCCAGCCGCTACGCATACGCCGCTCCCATCTGGTTTCATTCGGTGGATTCGACCGTGTCATGCGTCGCCGCACGTTCGGCGCCCATGCTCTCGATCCGCTTCCGGAGCGCCCAAACCAGATCTTCGCTGGCGACCACACTGCCGCCACGAGGCATGAGCCGGATAATGGCTTGCAGGTTTTCGTAGGCTTCGGCTTTCGGGGTGAGACGGTCGATCTGCGCGCGGAGACTTTCGATCTCTCGCAGGCACCGATGCATCATCTGAAGCGCTTCATTGTGGTCCATGCGATCTCCTTGTTTCAGTGTTCGGCGCCGCACCGTCCCAAACCGGCGGCCCTTTAACCGCGCTGCTGTCTAGTGCGATATCCGCCGGCCTGGGTCGTGGCGCGGCGCCGATGGGGGTCATTGTTGCGGCAGTCCATCGCGGAGGTTGGACCGCACATGCACGCCGAATCGGTCCTTCTCCGTCCAGAAAGACGCCTTGCCGGCCCATGCTTGGCTAAGCCGCGCTGCAAGCCGATCCGCGCCTGCTCCGTCCGAATGCTCGGGAACGCCGTCACCCCGGCCATTGGTGACAGAGCGGTCACGCGACCCGGAAAACTTCATCGCCTCGGAGATTTCTTGCCGGACCTTGCGAGGCAGCCGGACTAAGGCAAACGCGCCGGGACCAAGCCGCACCTGGGCCAGATCGATAAAGCCCGCGTCGAACTCATTGCGCGCGCCGTGCAGGCTGCCGGGCGTGGTGTCAAGCCATGAGGGAACGATGTCGATTTCGGGGTCTTTGTGGTGCGCTACCAAGGATTCACAGTGTGCGGCGATCGTCCCCGGATCACAGACCGCGACGACCGTGCCGGCGAACCTGTCCGGCACGAGCGCGAGAAGTTTCTTGAGTGTCGCTCCGGGCCGCTGAGTGATTACCGACATTCGCTTTCCTTCATCTGGATTGTGTTCATTGTCCCCATCCCGCCCCGTTCGCTCCCATCCGTGCTTCGCCGCTGACTGGGCATCGCGGTTGCTGCGGGCAGGCTGTCACCGGGGCGGGTGGGGTTCATGCGGCGCCCGTCTTGTCGAACACCGGGCCGGTCAGCCGTCGGAAAGCGTCGATCACCGGACGCGCGCCAGATCCCACCGCTTCCAATTCGGTCAGCATGACCGGCCATTGTTCGTGCGGGACGTGTTCGGCGAGACGTTCGGCAAGGCTCTCCATCGCCTGGAGGCGAAGTTCCTTGCTGTCTTCGTTCTTGGCGATGCGGTCCGGCGAGACGTATTGCCGGGCGGATACGGCCTCACCGTTGCGCGCCCGGTCGATCAGGGCGCGCTGGTCCGCTTCCGGCATCTTCGCCAGCGCGTCGAGTTCGACGCCCTTGTCGAGAGAGGTTCCGGCAACCGCCTTGATATCGGGGATTGCTTCGGCGCGGGCGATGGAGAGATTGACGTTGCGCTTCGTCTGGCCGGTTCGCTCCGCCGTCTCTTTCGCGAATCCAGTGGGAAAATTTTTCCCACCCCTCGCTTCCCAAAGCTCTTTCCGACGCTTGAGGTGATCCGCAATCTGGGCTGCCGTCAGTTCCGCGCGAATCAGATTCTCGTCGATCTCGGCAAGTTCGCGGTCGATCTCATCGAGCGAGACGAAAATGCACTCGATTTCCGACCAGCCCAATTTGATCGCGGCGGCAAGGCGATGCTGGCCGGCGACGAGGGCGCAGGTTTCGTGATCGGGCGCCCACACCAGGATAGGCTGGAGCAGGCCGACGCGCGCCAGGGACTCGGCCAGATCGTCAACCTTCTTCGCGTCCAGTTGACGCAACCGCGCCCCGACCGTGACGCCGTCGGTGAAGACCTTGCCGTGCTCCATCACACGATTCCCGGAAACGGCTGATCCGGGTTTTGATCGCCGCGCCACCGGAAAATCTTGATTGGCTGGCGCGTCCGCACCGCGTTCCAGGCCTGGACAGTGAAAGCGGCGATGTAGATATCGGGGATACGAACCGCGCCGGTTTTCCCCTCAATCAGTTTGTCACGCAGTTTCGTCGCGGGCTCGCGCGCTGTCAGATTGATGCCCGTCGCCACCTTCTCGAAGAAATCGTCGGCCTGCTGGCGGTTGCGCCTCGCGCACAAGCAATGCAGTGCCGTCATCAGGCTCGGTGATGCCAGTTTGCACACATGAAACCGGCCGCCCACGGTCAGGGACTTGGCGATCTCGTTGTTGGCCAAGTAGTATTCGTAAAGCTCCTCGTTGGTCGGCTTATTGACCGTCGAGGGCGACCCCATGTCGCAATGCTCATGCCGCCAGAGCCACATATTCGCGCCCGCGACCAAAGACGCTTGCGGCACGCCGTGGATGCCGAACAAATCCGCCGCAGATCGCGTCTTGCCGATATCCATGAAGGCGAAGGCGTCATCAGCGATGCCGAACACCATGAGGGTCGGGAACGCCACGCCAGCCTTTACGCACCCCATAAGGCGATGCTGGCCATTAAGCAGGTTGCCCGATGCCGAAAGTATGATCGGCTCCCCCGTCAGCGCCCACGCCCCCTCGGTCATAAGCCGGGCATACCGGTCAACGACTTGCCGCGTGGCCGGGCGGTTCGTGTAGGTCTCAGATTTGTTCCGCTGCAATAGGATCTCGGCCAGCACTGGCGATACCGCCACCGCTTCGGCAAAGACGCACTCCTGACCCGTCTTCACGCGAGAATCGAGCCAAGCCGATTGCCTGCGTGCCTCTTTCTGATCGGCCGCGGCGAACAGCGCATCGGCGCCGGGACCGCTTGCCTTGGCATTGACGTGCATGTCGATCACTCCCAATTCACCAGCGCCCGAAGGCGCGCATTCAGTTCGCGGATCCGATCCATCAGCGAGTACCTGGACACGCCGACCGTGACCCAGCCGACGACCGCGAAGGCATGGAACAGATCGCGGGCAAACGAGATGCCGCGCCACGGATGCGCCTCGACGAAGAACGTCATGCCTCACCGAGGATCTTGAGGATTTCAGCGACTGCCGCGCGCTTTTCGGCACTGATCGTCG
>Ga0172380_10008481_pt1 | contig 11233 bp, 10 predicted proteins | sample Leawe162metaG_FD_119747 | JGI IMG/M metagenome (GOLD analysis project Ga0172380, IMG submission 119747) | Leachate microbial communities from a municipal landfill in Southern Ontario, Canada - Leachate well 162 metaG | ecosystem: Engineered > Solid waste > Landfill > Unclassified | place... | reverse complement strand
TTGTCGCTAACTATTTTTCCGTCAACTAGTCTTATAATTCTTGTTGCATAACGTGCTATTTCGTCTTCATGCGTGATTAAAATAATTGTTCTCCCTTTATCATTTAAATCTTTTATAAATTTCATAATTTCATGAGAAGTCTTGCTATCCAGATTTCCTGTGGGCTCATCTGCAAGAAGAATACTGGGGTCCATAACGAGAGCGCGTGCTATGGCGACCCTCTGAATTTGGCCCCCGGAAATATGGTTTGAAAGGTTCTGAGCCTTTTCTGCAATTCCGACAAGAGTAAGTGCATCCATAGCGCGTCTAGTTCTTTCTATGGGTTCTATTTTTCCATAAAGCATCGGGCGCTCTACGTTTTTTAAAACTGTAGTTCTGGGAAGTAAATTAAAAGATTGAAATACAAACCCAATCTCTTTATTTCTGATTTCCGCAAGCTGATCATCGGAATACGAGCTTATGTCCTTTTGTTTAAACAAATATTTCCCAGTCGAAGGAGTATCAAGTGCACCCATAATATGCATAAGAGTGGACTTCCCACTTCCCGAAGGTCCCATAATTGCGACAAATTCACCGCTTGTTATTTTTAGATCTATTCCGTTAAGGGCTTGGTAGAATTCATCGTCTGCAAGCGGGTATTTCTTGGTGACATTTTCTAGATTAATAATTGGAGTTTTATTTGGCATTGCATCGTTGTTTAAAATAATCCGGGTCTTTGGATTTTTTCATTTGAAAGCGACGTAACTACTTCCTGACCTTCGTTAATTCCGCTAAGTATCTGAGTATTCTCCTGACCGCGTACACCGATTTTTACAGGTATATATGTTACCTCTTTAGTCTTTTTATCGATTATTCTAACGGCGCGTCCTCCCTGATACGGCTTTATAGACGAATTAGGAACAGCAAGGGTATTTTTGATTTCATTTGTAACAACTTCCACGTCGGCAGTCATTCCTGGTCGAAGATTACTATCCGGATTTGTTATTTCTATATATACGTTATACCGTATTACTCCTAACTCATTTGTTCCTACGGTATCAGCTCTGCGTACTATTCCGTCATAGGTTTTGTCATTTACTGCGCTCACGTCGATTTCAGCACGCTGTCCTTCTTTCACCTTTGCGATATCACTTTCGCTAAGTGAGAGTATAAGTTCCGTTGTCGAAAAATTTGCGATTGTTAAAATCGGTTTTGGAGTAGTTGTAAGTGTTTGGATGGCGACATTACTGCCGACTGCTGCTGAAAGATTTGCTACGGTTCCATTAGTTGTCGCTTTTACTGTCGCGTTTTGAGTCGCCTGATATAAAAGCCAGGTGGAGCTCACTTGTGCAGATGCCTGACTAACCACAGTCTGCTGATCCTTATACTTTGCCTCTGCAGCAAGCCAGCTGTCCTGCGCTATTTGAAATTCTGCCGCTTCTCTGTTCTGATCGCGGGCAGTACCGTCGCCAGTCTCATAAGTGTCATTTGTCGCTAGGTTTCTAAAATCATCCCACTCTGAATACATAGTAGCTCTTAAAGAATTTAGATTTGACTTTGCTGCGTTAAGAGTTGCTGAGGCGGTTAGGTAATTTGCATATGCGCTTGACTGTTCCTGTTCTGTTGCTGTACTTTCTATTTTTAAAAGATCCTGTCCTTCGGAAACTATATCTCCATTTGCCACATAAACCTCAGAAACGACACCATTTGTAGGAGAATACACCTGCACGCTGCCATTAGTTGCGATATTTCCTGTCTCTGAAACAATTTCTGTTATGTCTTTTCTTTCAGCTTTTGCCAGCGTGTATCCTGGAGGGGCAGTAAGCGCAGTGATTTGCCCGATAATAATTGAAATTAAAACGATCGCAATAATAATAACTAATGTTTTTTTCTTCCACGATAGGTTGCGAAACCAATGCAGTAATTTTTGAGGAACAGATACTACTTTTCTAATTATTTTCATATAGCAATCTTATCATTTAAATTAATTTCTATAAAGTTCTAATTGACGTTTAGGTTATAATATCTACTGCATTGAAATTGTTAAGGCAAATAATCACAAATAAAATTTTTCTTCTAGTTCTATTAATTGGAATTTTTCTTTTACTTAGCTCTTTTAGAGGAGGCATAGAATTAGAAGAAAAAAGTGTAAAAAAGGAGAACAGGATAGTTAAGGAAACATTAGAGGAAGATACAGAAAAGGCAGAAATAGAAAACGCGATTGAGATAAACGATCAGATACCAACTAAAGACAGTGCTTCTCCAACGAGTGTTCCAGCAGTAAATCAAAATATTGACGCTTTTATCTATCCAAATGGCAGTGTTGTTAATAGAGAAAACAGTAGCTTTACGATCGAATCGAATGATACTCCAGAGCAGATAGTCGATTGGTATAGGTCTAAAATTAACGAGCATGATATGAATTCAACTTCTGTAGTTCAGACGAATACGAATGGGAATGTGCTAAATAAGCTTGCTGCAAGCAGCAGCACTTTATCAATCGAGGTAGAGATTTCACGCTCAAATTCGAGTAACACGACCAAAATTACAGGAAAATTACTATAACATATTGACTCCTTTTATACAGTTTGATACTATCCTGAGACTGAACTGCCCCACAGAGATGGGGTTTTTTTATAGGCATCACATTAATTTAGACAAAGAATATGGAAAAAAATAATTCAACAATTTCGATAAGCATTCCAAATCCGTTAGTTGGGATTGAGAGAATTAAAAATGCGATTCTTAACTCTTCAGTAAATTTTTATAACGGTCCTGTAAAGCAGGCTATTGGTCCTTCAAAAAATATTTTCAAATCCCTAAAAAATCCATTTAAAAACTTTCAGTTTCCAAAATTCAAATTTAACTTTAATAAAAAAGTACTAATTAAGTTTGCTCTACCTGTATTTGTGGTTTTAATTTTTATACTCGGTGCTGTAAGTCTTTTAAGAAGCTTTAACACAACGACTGCAAATCCAAATAATGTGGAAGTGGGATCTGCTCTTCCAAAACCAGTTGCAGTAAAAGAGATAAATAAAACATTAAACTTTCCGTTGACTGATGATGAGGGCGAGTCCGTGGGGTCATTTGACTATACAATCGAGAATGTTGAACTTAGAAAGCAGATCATAGTACAAGGGAAAAGAGCAACTTCAATAGAGGGTAGAATATTTTTGATTCTAAACCTTAAGGTCGTAAACAAATTAGATCAAGCAATCCAGCTTAATACACGAGATTATGTAAGGATAGTGGTTAATAAGAACGATAATGAAAAACTTGCTGCGGATATCCATAATGATCCAGTTGAGGTGCAGGCAATTTCAACAAAATATACTCGACTCGGACTTGCTATAAATGAGTCAGAGACGAAACAGCCAATAATTCTTCAGGTTGGAGAGATTGGTGGAAAAAAGCAAACAATAGAAGTAGATCTTAGATAATTCTCTTTGTCCTTTGTGCATATGAGTAATCTTAAACAAGACGAACTAGTTTCGGAAATAACGAGCGCACTAAAGAGTGTTAGATATGGAAGCGTTGAAATTTTTATTCAAGACAATACTGTTACCCAAATTACCGTAAGAAATATTAAAAAAACCAGTGTCGGAATAGGTGACGAGCAAGCTTCTGTTGAAACTAATCCTTTTAAGAATAATATTCAGACAAGATCTAAAATTAGAATAAACTTACACTCTTGACAGGGAAAGTTACATAGAGTATAAGTAGTAACTAGTAACGATAAGCTGACCGCAAACGGAGGCTTCTTCACACAATTAATTGTGTGCGGAAGTCTCCGTTTTTCGTTTTTCTGGGCTACCAAAAATGAAATAGGCGGGGCAAGTTACGAAGTGTTCTCTTTACGGAGAAATCTTATTAAGAAGGAGGTGAATTATAAAATGACAAACTTTAAAAAACAAACTTTTTCAGTACTAGCAGCAGGAGCAATGCTTCTTAACGTTGCATCTCCAGTTCTTGCAAGTACTACAATCGAAATTTCTGGAAACGGTTCAGGATCTGACAACAAAACTGTTGTTGAATCTACAAATACAACAACCGTTAATCAGAACAACACAGCAAACGTCACCAACAATTTAAAAACTAACGCAGATACAGGCGACAATAATGCTAACTACAATACTGGTGGAGATGTAGAAATCAAAACCGGTAATGCAGATGTAACTGCAAGCGTTTCAAACAACCTTAACAGCAATGCTGCAGAGGTTGATTGTTGTGCAGCAAATAATACCGATGTAGAAATTTCTAACAACGGTTCAAAATCTGATAACTATGTTGGATTAGTTAATACTAACTCAACAACACTAAATCAGAAAAATGTTGCAAACGTAACTAATGATGTAGATGTAAAAGCTGACACAGGAGACAACAAAGCAGGTGCTAACACCGGTGGAGCTGTTTCAATTACAACTGGTAAAGCAATAGTAGATGTTGACGTGAAGACAGTTGCTAACAGAAATGTTGCAAAAATCGGAAGCGGAAACAGTGCTACACCTACACCATCAGCAAGCTTTAAAATTATCGGAAACGGTTCTGGATCTGATAATAAAATTGAAGCGGAGCTAACAAATGACACCAAGTTAAATCAGAGCAATACAGCAAATATCGGCAACGAAGTTGATGTAGACGCTGACACAGGTGATAACAAAGCTAACTACAATACCGGCGGAGACGTCGTGATCAATTCTGGTTATCCAGGAGGAGCAAATGTAACAGTTGATGTTGACAATATGGTTAACTTCAACGCTGCAGATGTTGATTGTGGTTGTGAATTTGACGTTCTAGCTAAAATCTCTGGAAACGGAGCTGAAGCTGACGATAATCACCACGACTGGTGGAAGAAATGGTGGGATAAAGACGAGAACTACATTGGTCTAACTCTTGATAATGTTCAGGCAGTAAACCAAGGTAATCTTGCAAATCTTACCAACGATGTTGATGTTGATGATGCAGAAACTGGAGACAACGAAGCTAGCTACAATACAGGTGAGGCTAATACCGATCCAAGTATAACAACTGGTGCAGCTGTTTCTGATACTTCTGTTTCAAACAGCGGAAACACTAATACATTAGGTGATCTTTCTTTTGAAATGCCTGAAATGCCTGATTTTGAATTTTCTTTCAATTTCGCAGCAATGATGGCTTTCTTCGGAATGTCATTCTAATTGGGAGTGAGTAGAGGTTCTTGCTAGCACTTCGGCAAGACCTCTACAAAACCCAAAACAGAAATAAAAATACAATAAAAACTAAACAAATGAAAAAAATACAACAAAAATTATTAACAATAATACTTATTCTAGCCCTTCTCGGAAGGGCAGTAGTGCCGACAGTTGCGATCGCACAAGAGGCAGTAGAAGAGACGACAACAGAAGCAGCTCAGACCCAGCAAGAGCCTGTTCAAGAGCAGCCTACATCACCGGAGTCACCAACAGCTCCAGAAGAACCTACATCACCGGAGTCACCAACAGCTCCAGAAGAACCTACAACGCCGGAGTCACCAACAGCTCCAGAAGAACCTACAACGCCACAAGGTCCTTCATCACCGCAGGGTCCTTCTGCGCCTGAGTCGCCAAAGACTCCACAAGCCCCAAAGGCACCAGAAACCCCAAGCAAGCCATCTCCAAATGCTTGGAAGCCAAGGCCAAATTCAAATTATATACCTAGTGTAAATTCTGGAAGTACAAATAATTCACAGCCTGGATCGAGTGCATCTACAGGCACAAGTTCTAGTGGAAATGTTGGGGATACGACAGTTGGAACAGGAAATGCAAGTAATTCGTCACTTATCACAACGAATGCAAATAGCAATTTAGCAGTTGGAGGCGGGCCAAAGGGTGGAAGTGCGGGTGTAGTTAATAGTGGAAACGGTGCTGGTTCTTCTAATAGCGGCTCTGCGTCTTCAGTAGGTAACAGTAATACAAATCAGAATAATAGTGCAAATGTTACAAATAATCTCGATCAATCGTCAGTTACCGGAGATAATAATACTTCTTATAATGTAGGAAATTCATCTATAACAACGGGTGATGCTAATGTTACTGGGACTGTGATAACGTCAGTTAATACAAATGTAGATGGAGTGGCAATAGCAGAGTTTAATATAGTAGATGATCATGTTGGCGATATAATTCTCGATTTTGGAGCGAATTGTATCCAAGGGTGTGGCGGTGGCAGCACGACAGCAGAAAACATTGATAACGGTGAAGGATCGTATAATACTGCAGATTCATCAACAACAAATAACGACAATACAACACAGACAAACAATGCGTACATTGGAAATAACCTTGATCTATATGCAGATTCAGGAAATAATACTGCAAGCTTTAATACGGGTGGAGATTCATCAATAACAACCGGAGATGCTAATGTATCTGCAAATGTACTAACTTTTGCAAACAATAACCTAGCAGGTAACGTAATATATGGAGTCGTAAATATATTCGGAGATCTTATCGGAGATATAATTCTTACCGAAGATGCTATGAATGCAATTTGTGGTGGTGTGTGCGGACAAAATACCACAGCATCTAATACGGGAAACGGAGAAAATTCAACAAATACTGCAAATGCATCGACGACAAACACAGATAATACTTTTCAGTATAACGATGCGACCATAAATAACAATTTAGTTTTTGATACAAATACAGGAAATAATGATACGAATTACAATACAGGTGGAACATCAAGCATAGATACAGGTAGTGCCTCAATTGATGCAAATGTACTAAACATCGCAAATTCAAATATAAATGGCGGTGACTGGTGGTTAGTAATAGTAAATGAGGCTGGAAATTGGGTAGGAAAGTTATTTGGGGCACAGGATGGAGCTAATATGGCAGGGTCCGCAGGGACAGAATTTATAATAGATCCTATAACAGGTGCTGTAACAGCAAAGAATGGCGACAATGGAGCAAATTCAACAAATACTGCAAATGCATCGTCTACAAATAACTCAACAACTACTCAAACAAATAATGCAACAATTGATAACAATATTAATCTAAGTGCAAATACTGGTGACAATAAATCTAACTACAATACAAATGGCGCATCAAATATAGTAACTGGAGATGCAGAAATAGTCGCAAACATAGTCAATTTCGTGAATAATAATATAAGCGGAGGCGGAACTCTTTTAGTAACAGTTGTAAATGTTTTTGGGAGCTGGCTAGGAGACTTTGTAACGCCAGGATATGAGAAAACCGCAACTACTGCTCAAAACGTAGGTGGGGAAAGTGCCGAAGCTACATCAAGTAACTCATCAAACAGTACAAATTCAGGGAATTCTAACTCAAATGTCAGTGTAGCAAGCACTGGAAATAAAAATACCGTAGTTGTAGAAAGCGTTACGGGTGAAGATGACAACGACTCAAATAATTTCGCAGCAGGCTATGTTCAGGGCGAAAAGACATCTGGTGGATCAAATTCTGAGGCTACTGTTGTTAAAACCGTTGGGCAAGACGATTCTGCAGCAGTAGCTGAAAAGAAACTACATATTAATCTTGCTTGGATGTTTTTAGCACTTCCAATAATCGCAATGATAATCTTAGGTAGAAAAACATTTGTTCCCGTAAAGTCACTTGCATTAAGAGGAATACACTTATTTTTATGATACGAAAGGCAGCGTTACTTATAATCTGCCTGCCCATCCTGACCCAAACACTTAGCCAGCAAGTACTGGCAGAGCAAATAACCATCGTTGTAGATGGTAATTCTTCTAATTCTTCAAATGAGGCTAATGTTCATGTGGAAAATAATACAACAGTAAATCAAAGCAATGAAGCGAATATTAATAATAATGTTGATGTGAATGCAAATACTGGCAACAATTCTGCAAATAATAATTCAGGTGATGTAAATGTTACGACTGGGGATGTAAATGTTAGTACAAATATAAATAACGAGAATATAAATTCAAACCATGCTGATATTGCTAATTGTTGCAACGGTGCTACGGATATTAAAATTTCAGGAAACGGTTCTAACTCTTCAAATACTGTAAATTTAACAAATAGTTCCAACTCTAATATAAATCAGTCAAATAAGGCGAATATTAATAACGATATAAATATTAAAGCGAATACTGGAAATAACTCAGCAAGCTACAATGGAGGCAATACAACGATTAAAACTGGAAATATAAAGAGTGAAACAAATATAAATAATAAGAACATCAATAACAGCTATGCTGCTTCTCTCACAGGTACTAATTCAGTATCAGCCATCATTATCGGAAACGGTGAGAATTCTGTAAATATTCTCAACGTTACTGAGTCAAATGTAACTAACACAAATGTTACAAATATCGCAAACATTACAAATAATGTAATAGAGGATTTAAATACCGGAAATAACACTACAGATGGTAATTTAGGAGACGTGGCTATACTAACTGGAGGAATTGAGAGTATCGTAAATATCAATAATGAAAATATAAATAGCAGTACTGCAATTACAACGTGTATAACGTGCAAGCCGGAGACTCCAGAGGAACCAGAGACACCAGAAGAACCTGGAAACGGTAAAACACCACCACCTCCTGGAACGTCATACGTACAGCCTGGAAGCGGCAGCAGTAATGGTGGAAATGGTGGAGCAGCTGGTGCGATCCTTCCAGTAACTGGAGGACTACCACTAACATACATGCTAACTTTAATATTTTTCCTAACGTTTCTTTTCGGGCTCTATCTGCGTTTTTCATCGGGCAAATCTCCGCCGGCTGAGGCAAAGTAGCCTAACCCTAAAACCCCGAAAGGGGTTTTTTGATGGCAACTTTCATTGTTCTTTTCTACCGAGAAAAGAACCAAAAGCTCTTTGCATACCAAGGGTCGCTATTTTTCTCCTTTGTGGTGGGTGTGATTTTACCCCCTCCTCGACAAGTTTGCGAGGAATCCCCCGCCAGCACTTCAGTCGAAAAATTTTAACGCGCTTCCTTGAAATGCAAAAAATATGGGATTCGATTAGCTTGTATGTTCAGTCAGCGATTTAAATGAGCATTTTGAGCTCAAAAGTGGTATCATACGCCTATGAATAAAAGATTTCAAAAAACGTTCGGAAATATATTGATCGTAGTTTCGGTATTAGGGCTACTATTTATATATTATCCGCTCACAAAAGAATTCTTTTTTCCTCCAATTTTTACTCAAGAACAAAAGGAAAGCCTAAATTTTTCAGTTGAAATACCATCTATAAATGTTTTTTCTAATATTGTTGAAAATGTAGATCCTTTTAGTAAAGCAGAATACATAGAAAAACTTAAGGATGGGGTAGCGCACGCTTCAAATTCCGATCTTCCTGAAGGAAGTAAGACAGTATATCTTTTTGCGCACAGCTCTGACGTGCCATGGAGAATAACGCGCTATAACACGGCGTTTTTTAAGTTGGGAAATACGAAAATCGGAGATGAGGTAATAGTTCGCCATGATGGTAAAAAGTTTTTCTATAAAATATTTGATAAAAAAGAGGTCTGGCCAAATGAAATAGAATATTTAACACAGGATCAGGGGGATATTTTAATTCTTCAAACATGCACACCTGTCGGAACAGCGATAAAAAGACTCCTGGTATTTGCAAAACCAGAATAAGAATCAAGTATTAAGAATTAAGAATCAAGAATTTAACAAGTCTCTATTACCTATTTTCTAATCTACTATTTACTTAAGTGTGTGGGGAAGAAAGGGAATTACCCCTCTCCTCCCCGAAATTCCTTTTCAAACGCCTCCGCTGTCGTTTTCAGCGGCGTTAACCGCTAGGGATTTTTCGACGGGAATAAATCCATCTTTGTCTTCTATGAAGCCGCACGCGACGAGTCGATCGTGCAATTCATCAAAGCTTTTGCGGCCGAAGCTCCTCTCTCCGAGTATCTCGTCTTCTCCCGCTGCGAGAATTTGCTCAACTGTGTCGTAGCCTGCCCCCTTAAGGGCTGTGTAGGCTCTTACTCCAAGCTGAAGCTCTTCAATGGGAGTATCTGACCCCGAACCTACTAGGAGGCCCCGCTCGTTAAGAGCTTTACGAAGTGCGCTACCGAGTAAGCCTAGCGATTCCGCTTCGGCGACCTCGAGGCCGATCCGGTAGATCCGATCCCACTCTTCGACTTGGTCGACGACTTCTTGTGGAATGAGTATATAACCCGCGATTGGCCAGTCGATTACCAAGTCATCGAGTATGTTTATGCTTTGGACCCGCGGTGTTTTGCCTCCCTCATACCAGTTGGCGAATAGTGTTCCTTTATCCTTCGCCCGCTTGTTCAAAGCTGTGATAAAGTCGTGGAACTCCTTTCCTTTATGGATGAGATACGCGGCGAATGCCGGGTTGAGATCTTCGCAATTGAGATTGGACACGGGGAGCCTCCTCAGATAGAATTTGGACTCTGTTTTGCTCCACGCAGCCCCGAGTTCATCGAAGCTCTGCGGAGCAAAACATTTAAGCGTTTTTAAAGGTGCTTTATATTTCTAACCATTAAGTCTCAAGCAAATGAAACTGTCTGATTGATAAATATGAAGGGATTATACATCTATAAAAAATTATATACAACACTATGGGTTAAGTTTTCCTAAAGAAAAACCCCGCCTAGTGGCAGGGTTTTTCATGTCTAACCTTTAGTAAAAGCTATTAAGGATTAAGCTGATTACCGCCAGTTGTTGTAGTGTTAGTAACTGTTGATTCTGCATCACCAGAGCCAACGTCGATTCCACCGTCTCCAGTGTTACCCGTAGCTGAATTTCCTCCAGTATTCTGGGCAACTACAACTCCATTTACTACAAAAGTATAATTTGACTGATTTGCAGTAAAAGTACTCTTATTTTTAACGGTTACGTTGTTTTCACTGCCAGCACCGTTTTTTCGAACAACAACAGTTGTATCCTGATCTTCGCAACCGCAAGGATCAACGTTTGCTACGTTTCCACCTGTAGTTGTTCTATTAGTAACTGTTGATGTTGCATCTCCGGAGCTTACGTCAATATCACCGTCACCTGTATTATTTTTAACTTTGTTTCCTCCAGTATTCTGGAATACTCCAACAAGATTTACGACAGCTGTAGCATTTGTTTGTACTACTCTTGTCTTTTTCTTGTTTTTTACAGTAACAGTATTATTAGAGTCTGCACCGTTCTTCTTTACCTTAACAGTCGTTGCTGCAAATGATGTCGGGGCTACTACGCTCGCCATCATCGCGCCAATTATGGCTGCACTTGTTAATTTTTGTTTTATATTCATTATTTATTCACCTCCCTTC
>Ga0172380_10008480_pt1 | contig 11234 bp, 11 predicted proteins | sample Leawe162metaG_FD_119747 | JGI IMG/M metagenome (GOLD analysis project Ga0172380, IMG submission 119747) | Leachate microbial communities from a municipal landfill in Southern Ontario, Canada - Leachate well 162 metaG | ecosystem: Engineered > Solid waste > Landfill > Unclassified | place... | reverse complement strand
AGGAGCGTCGTGAAGGTGCTAGTCACGCTGGACGCGGTCGAAATGATATCCGCTTGATTCATAATATTGAAATCAGCGGCCGTCGGGTCGGAAATTTTATGGCGAGCGAGGAGCAGATCAGTGACTGCTTGTTGCGCAGCCGTAATCGTATCAGCAGATGTGGCCGCGATACTGATATCGGAAACATAATTATTACCGGCCAGATAATCCCCCAAATCGGGAAATCAATGCCAAAAAGATTGCGAGCCAAATAGAGAATACCGATAACCACGACGATTAATCCCCAAAAGGCCGATGTAAAAAACCAATTTTTCATCATTACCTCTAATTTTAATTATAACAGGAGGAGTCGACAGAATCAAAAACCGACACTAATTAATGCCCTGTTTGCCGAGATAACTTTTCATCAATTTTAGATCGCGGAGATCTTTCTGGCGAGCCTCGCCTTTTTGACACCAGTTGCTTTTGACTTTAAACAAAAATTTTATGCTATTATAGCGGACTCCTTTGATTACCTCCGATTGGAGCAACAGATCAGAAAACAACCATCTTTTTTCAATCACTCGCCAGGAGGTACCGATTTTGAAGAGGCCTTTCACTAGTATTTTTCGGCCATGATTAAGTTTTTCTAAAAATTGACCACTGACCGATAATTCCCGAAACTTCTCTTTAGTCACTATCAGATCAATGTCTTTGCTTTGCCGAAGACCTAGAACATTCAGAATCCCCGAACCGATAACAATTGAATTATCGGGAGTTAACAAAAACTCGTTTAGTCTTTTCTTTATCTCCACTAGGGATTTAGTTAATTTTATATTTAGCTTCCGCGGCGGGTTCCGACCCACCTCTTTTTTTAATTTTTGTTAAATATGACTGGTGGGCGAGGTGGGAATCGAACCCACACGATGTTTTACCACCATTGGATTTTAAGTCCAACGCGTCTACCAATTCCGCCACTCGCCCAAAAAGAACTACTCGATAACGCTAAACAATGTTGAAATAGTTACCTTCAATCACAAGCCGACCAGGGATCAAAAAACCCGAGGCCCGTTTATGACCGCCACCACCGAAAAGTTTGGCGATCCGAGCAAGATCAATCTTCGTCGAATCGCTTCGTAAACTACCCCGAATATTACCATCTTTCGTCTCATATAGCAACAAGACAAACTCCGGTCCGGGGACAGAATTCATCATATTCACCACCCCCGCCAGGTCATCATCATTGGCGCCGGCAGATTGAATATCAAGTTGAGTAACAACGCTGATCATCGCCTGGAAGTCCTCTTTAAAACGAAGATTTTTCAGAACCGTTCCCCAAAGTTTGAGAGTCGGGAATGGGTGCTTATCAGAAAAACTTTCGCTAATCTCCTTCAATTTTGCTCCGGCGCTTAAAAGTCTTGAGGCAATCGCTAGAGTTTCTGAGCTCGTCGTCGAATGTTTAAAACCACCGGTATCGGTATATATTCCGCAGAGTAAGGCAGTCGCGATTTCCGAATTTATCAAACTTGGATCGATTTTCTCAAGAAGATGATAAATAATTTCCGAAGATGATGAGACTTCCTCATTGATTAAATTAATTTTGGCAATTTTCCAAATATCATTTTGCGGATGGTGATCAATATTAATAATCGGTTTTTTCAATCTGGCATATTCTTTGATTCGCTGATCAAAACCGGTTCGCTTAAGATCTCCGTTATCGACTAAAATCACCGCTTGAAAATCACCAAAAAGAAAATCTTGACGAAAATTTATGATCGATCTCATAAAGTCAAAAGCTTTTGGTACCGCCTCGAGACATACCGGCGTTGATTTTTTCCCGATTTCTTTTAAGAAAAGATTAAGAGCGAGAGCGCCGGCGATTGTATCGCCATCGGGTTTTATATGAGAAATAATTAAAAAGTTATCATTTTTGATAATAAAATCGGCACTCTTTGAATATTTTTTAGTCAAAGATTTATTCATAATATTCTATTGATCAAAAAAATTATTCCAGAATTATAACTTCCCGCTCTTCCTCGTTTGGCAGTTGGCTGGCAGAGAATTTATAAACTTTTTCTCGACGGGGTGCCGATTCACCTTCAGATTTTAGAAATTCGGCTTCGTTCTGAATGAAAATCGGAATGACTACTTTGGGGTCAATTTTTTGTATTAATTTTGAAGCGGTTTTTAAATCGATCGTTCCTAGATCACCGGTTGGAATCAAAAGGACATCGGTATTTTCGAGGGTATCGATTGCTTCGGCGGTTAAAGTTTTTTTCAGAGCGCCGAGATAAGTAATATTCAATCCTTCGGCTTGAATTGAATAAATCGTTTCCCCTAGATTATCAATTGCCTCAACAAAAACTCCACCAACCTCGTATTCTCCCGGTAAGTTAATTTTAATCTCGCCAACCTCGATACCGCGATTAAATTTAACCAGGGTGCCATCGGCTTTCAGCTCAAACAAGTCTTCGCTAATTCTTTTTATTTGCATCTACCCTCCGCAATTATTTTTCGGCCGGCGGATCCGGCTCGATCTTTTTGGAATCCTTCTTCAAACTCAAACCCAAACGATGACTTTCTGCCTCAATCGAAATAATTTTGAACTTGTAGCGCTCACCGAGTTTCACAACGCTCCCCGGATCAATAACATGCTCGTCCGAAAGTTCAGAAATGTGCACCAAACCGTCAATATCTTTATCAAGATTAACGAAAGCACCGAAAGGAGTGATCTTGGTTATTTCACCGCTGACTGTTTGTCCGACTTTAAGGCCTTTGATTGATTCTTCCCAAGGGTCAGGCGTCAACCGTTTAGCCGAGAGAGAAACCTTGTTGCCATCGTTGCTGATAACAATCACTTCGAGAGTATCGCCAACACGATAATGTTTGTTAATATCGGAAACCCGACCCCAAGAAATCTCCGAAATATGGACCAATCCTTCAATTCCTTCACCTAAAGAAACGAACAGCCCAAAATCAACGATTCCGGTAATCTTTCCGGATAATTTTTGGCCGACCTTAATTTGCGATAATTTATCCTTAGTTTCATTTTCTTGGGCCGATTTCTCGGAAAGTATTAATTTCCCGCTCTCTCGTTCACAGGTAATTACTTTGACTTGTAAAACCTCACCAATTAAGCTACTCAAACGATTTAATATTTCGTCACGGTCGCCTCCTTGAACTCGAGGATAGTGTTCCGGCGTCAATTGAGAAACCGGAAGAAACCCTTGAATACCGGCATACTCGGCGATTAAACCGCCCTTATTAGCTTCGGTAATTTTGATTGTTAGGGATTCGTTATCTTTCATCTTCTTTTCCAAATCAAACCAGTAGCGCTCGCGATCGGCTCGTTTTAGAGAAAGAACAACATTCCCCTCGTCATTTTCCAGCGAAATCACATAGGCCAAGATTTTATCGCCGACTTTTGTTTCGGTGACGTCGGACATTTCCTTCTCCGGAATAAACCCAAGAGAAATTCCAGCGACATCAACCCAAATCTTGTTTCGAGTAACTGCTAAAACTGTTACCTCTTTGAGTTCACCGACTTTTAGCGGATAAACATCTTCACCGAGATCATCAATAATTTTTTCAAATTCGCTTTTCGGATTTTCTTTTTCTTCAGTTTCATCGACTTTAGTCGCTTTTTTCTTCTTTTCCCCCTTTGCGACTGAAGATTTCACCGTTTTTTTTGGTTTTTCCCCCACTTCTTCAGCTTTTTTTACCATTGTTACAAATTCCTTTCAATTCCGTTCTGCGGAATAACTCAATCTCGATAAGTACTTTGTATTTATCGGGAAAAATTATTCTTTTCGTTTCTTCTTCGGTAGATAAGCAGAGAATTTTTGATAACGGCGAGTATTCTCGATCTCTTTCGGCATTTGAACGATCAAATAACAGAAAAGCGTTCCCACCCAGATAATCATTACCAAAGAAAAAATTAAGAAAACGAATCGGCTGGAAAAAAAATTAATTCTCTCTAATCGTAAGAGTAACAAAAATGCGCCTAAAAGTCCAGTCGTTAGAAAGAAGGTCGCAAATTTTTGGCGCATTTTTTTATAGAGATAACGATTAAAAAGAGTCAGCAAACCGATAATTATCAAAACGCCAAAAATAATAAATGAGATTTTTAGATCGTTAAAACTGTTTTCTGCTGGGATAGAAAGCCAAAAATCCTTTGAAGTTAATTTATCGAAATCCATCTTTAAACTGGAAGGCTATTAATAATTAAAGTAAGTCATCTTAAATCATCTGACCTGATAGAAGCCCCGTTTCTCGCTTCGCGCTTGGCAATCTTATCAGTCTTGGGCTAAAACTAATCATCTTTGTTGGAAAGTGTGACCTTCGGTCACTTCGCTGGTCCGAGTCTTAATATTTTAGCGGGGTGGCTTGCCATCCGCCGTGTCCTCCGTAGCCATAGGGGCGAAGGAGGGTAGCCTTCTTGACCTGTCGTAGCTTTAGCGAAGGAGGTGACGAAGGATGGTGGACGGTGCTGGACTCGAACCAGCGACCCTCTCGGTGTAAACGAGACGCTCTAGCCAACTGAGCTAACCGTCCTAGATATCCCGCATAGCCCCTTTTGGCGATGTGGGGGTGGCTTGCCATCCGTAGCCTTGGCGAAGGATGGTGGGCAGAACAGGACTTGAACCTGCACGGGATTGCTCCCACTACCACCTCAAGGTAGCGTGTATACCAATTTCACCACCTGCCCAAAACCGAAAATACTGGAGACAACTTCAGAAAAATGGTGCCGGATCCCAGAATTGAACTGGGGACACGAGGATTTTCAGTCCACTGCTCTACCACTGAGCTAATCCGGCATTTATTACTTACAAAATTAACAATTTCTGCCTTAAAAGTCAATTTGAAATGGTGCCCATGGCCGGATTTGAACCGACACGACCTTGCGATCACTACGCTCTGAACGTAGCGTGTCTACCAATTTCACCACATGGGCTTATTTTCTGACTCGCTTGGTTTTAATATACCAATTATTGATGTTTTTTAAATGTTCGGCAGCGGTTAATGCCCCGTCGAGAATAACATTTTTATATTTTTTATCGATACTTAAATAAAATTTTTTCTCTGAAAGTTTGATTTGCAGGGCTTCATTCTCAACTATCTGATTAAATTGGGCGTATTTCTCCTGGCGGGCAGCCGGGTCATTGATTAGCCGAGCGTCTTCTAAAATGATGTCGCTCTCTTTACTGGTGAATCCAGCCAAGTTCATTCCCGATTCAATCTGCGACGAATGCCAAAGCGGATAAGGATCAAAATCATGGCCAAAGTCGATACCGATAATTAAAGCTTGGTAATCTCGCTGATTTATTTTTTCTTTATAATCATTTTCCTTTAGAACAACGACTTCAACCTTAAAGTTATATTCAGCGACTCGCTCCTTAAATTGATCGGCAGCAGCGACTAACTCCGGATTATCGATAACGGTAATTTTAAATAACTGCTCATTCTCTAGTTTTTGATTATTTTTCAAAGCCAAACGAAGGTCTTTATTACTAAAAGGCTCTTGACGGAGATTAAAAAGAAGGAAAATCTTAGCCGAGGTATCGTAGCTTTTAAGATCGGCGTTAACTCGATTAAAATTGTAAGGGAAGGCGCCATACTCCTCTTGTTCATAAAGACTTTTTGCATCTTCGTAGCTACCATAATAGCCAAACTCGACCCGTTGCAAATATGGTTGTTTGCCAAAATACTGGTCGAAACGCTCTAAAATGATCTTTTCGACTTTCGAGCTCTTTGTTTGTGAACTTATATAATGATAAGCTCCGAGACCGATCGGTTTGGTATTGAGTTCAGCAAGCGTTTTCCCAGCCGGAATAATACCAAAATTCAAGCTTGTCAGAAACGGACCATAGGAATTGGCCAGATTAAATTTGATCGTCAAATTGTCAACAATTTCAACCTCAACGTCTTTAAAATTTGAATAGAGCGGGCTTTTTTGCGCCGGATCTTTGATTGTATAGATCGTGTAAGCGACATCTTCGGCAGAGAACGGCTTATTATCGTGCCAAACAAGATTTGGTTTCAAGCGAAAAGTATAGCTTTTTTTATCTTCAGAGATTTGATAGGATTCGGCAAGTTCTAAAGTCGCTTGGTTTTGATTATTAAGAGAAAGTAAGCCAGCATAAATCAAATTGCATAGAGTCTTATCGCCTTCGGAGACCGCAAGAATCGGGTTAATATATTTTGGCTGACCGAAAAGCGCCTCTGAATATATCCCCCCTTCGGCCGGGACTTCCGTTGTCAGTTGACAATAATAGGCTCTAGCTTTAATGGTCAAAGTTACAAAAAGGGTCGCTAAGAGAAAAGCAAGAATCAGTTTTTCTCTTCGACTCATTAATCGGTACAAAAGAAAAAGGCGGAGAAAAGTGCCCTTTAAAAAACCTGCCAGTCCCATATAAAGTTGTTTCAAGCAAAGCCAGAGTTGTTGCCCCTTGATACGTTTTTTCATAAATTGGCTCTATTTGTCCCAGAAAACAACTGCGAGAGAAACCAGGACGAAAAGAGTTGCAACCACGATTGTAGCATTAAAAAGAAATTTTTCAATCCCCCGCCGGCTTCTAAAAGCGGTACTTCCACCGCCGAAGGCTGATCCTAAACTGCTTCCGCGCTGTTGTAAAAGGATAAAAAGGATTACCAGTGCCGATAAGACTATTTGCGAAATCTGTAGAATTTTAAACATCTTGAACGACCATTTTAAATTATGATTTAAAATATACAAGAAAAATCAACTTTACACAAGCTAGCTTTTTTGTTATATTTTCCTTAGGTTTTCGCGGGAGTAGCTCAGTGGTAGAGCGCGTCCTTGCCAAGGATGAGGTCGCGGGTTCAAGTCCCGTTTCCCGCTCCAATACCTAATCAAGGTTGTTGGCTTTTAGAAACTATGAGCGTTTTGCGCTCTTTTTTATTAGGAATCTTTAAATTATTGTTTTTCTCTGCTATCTTTGGTAAGAATCGGCACAAAGAGATAGTGGTCTGATGGCGGAGTGGTTACGCAACGGTCTGCAAAACCGTGTACGCGGGTTCGATTCCCGCTCAGACCTCCAACTACGGATGGTGGAAAAACTGTTTACAACCGGTTCAATTCCGGTCGAGACCTCCAAAATAATTAAAGAATAATATGTCGAAAAAGAAAAAGAAATTTAAAAAGAGTCTAAGTCAGAAACTTGAGGAAAAGCTGACTGAAGAGAAATCGGCAGTTGATATGGATGCGGCTACCAAGAGTCCGGTCACTGCAAATAAGGATTCACTAAATGAGGCACCAGCAACTGATAGATACCAAACGGCAAGACGGGACGTTACTCACAGTTTGACCTGGATTGTGATTTTGCTAGTAATCCTTATCGGTTTTACGATACTAAACTCAACAACCGATTTTCTAACTGCTTTTGGCGACTGGCTTTATCAACTATTAAATTTAAAAATCTAATAATTCCGTTCTTTTGGTCGATATTGAAGGGCCTCAGCAATCTGTGAAGCGGAAATTACGTCCTGACCGTTTAGATCGGCGATCGTTTGGGCAATCTTGATGATTTTATGGTACGAACGAGCCGACAAAGAATACTGATTAACGGCGTTTTTTAAAACCTCTCGTGCCTGATTATCAATCCGGCAAAAATGTTTGATATCTTTTGCCCGCATTAACGAATTACTTTTAATTTTACCTTGGAAACGCTTTTTCTGCCGATCTCGAGCAGCGACAACTCGTTTTCGAATTTCCGCCGAGTTTTCACATTTGTTTGGCGATTCTAATTTTTCAAATTTAAGCCTTGGGACCTCAATATGAATATCGATTCGATCAAGCATCGGACCGGAAACTCTTTTTTGGTAGCGAATAATTTGTGTCGGCGTGCAGAGACATTCCCGATCGGGGTCGGTTAAATAACCGCAAGGACAAGGATTTTGAGCAGCAACTAAAATGAATTCTGCCGGAAAAGTCAAACTCCCCTGGGCACGAGAAACCGTTACTACACCATCCTCGAGTGGCTGACGCAAAGCTTCAATAACCGATCTTTGAAACTCGGGAAACTCGTCCAAAAAGAGAACCCCGCGGTGCGATAAAGAAATTTCACCCGGCCGTGGATATTGGCCGCCGCCGATAAGAGCGATGTTTGAAGTTGTGTGATGGGGCGATCGAATCGGCCGGTTTTTAATCAAAGCTTCCTTCAGCAAACCGGCAATACTGTAAATTTTTGTGATCTCGACCATTTCCTGATAATCAAGCTTCGGCAGAATTGAGGCAAAACTTTTTGCCAATAAAGTCTTACCGCTTCCCGGCGGGCCGGAGAGTAAAATATTATGGCCGCCGGCAGCGGCGATCTCCATCGCCCGCTTCGCCTGTTCCTGACCGGAAATATCTAAAAAATCATCCTCAAAAATCTCTTGATCGACAATCTTTTGAAGATCGATTCGTTCGATAATCGGCTTAATAAGTTCCTCTGATCGAAGATGAGCGACCAACTGTTCTAAACTTTTTACCGGATAAATTTCGATGCCATCGATAATTGAAGCTTCAAGAAGATTGTCTTCCGGAAGATAAATCTTTGTGAAACCATGCTCTTTTGCCATAATGATAATCGGCAAAATACCATTGACTCGACGAATTTCGCCATTTAAAGAGAGCTCGCCAATAAAGAAACTCTCCTCTTTTTCCAATCGAGAAATCTGCCCACCGGCGATTAAAATTCCGATTGCGATCGGAAGATCATACGCTGGACCCTCTTTTTTAATATCGGCCGGCGCCAAGTTTACCGTTAACCGATGGTCGGGAAAATTAAAGTCGGAGTTCTTGATTGCGCTCCGAACTCGCTCGCGAGCCTCATCAATCGCTTTATCGGGTAGTCCGACAATCAAAAAAGAAGCCAGGCCGGCGCCAAGATCGACTTCAACTTCGACCTCATGAGCATCAAGACCAAAAGTCGCTGCCGAATAGACTTTAGCAATTTTTTTCGCCATCGATCATCCCCTGTGACTTTTGGTTTATTATAGAACAAAATTTAAAGTAAGAATAGCGATTTTACCACTTTGGCGGTTGCTCTTCAGTACTTTTTTCAATCGTTGGCACCTCGACCGCGTCAAGATTGGCCGGGGCTTTAAATTGAGTGATTTTTTCTTCAGTGTTATTAGTATTACTGAGATGGTTTTTGATTTTCTCAATGACCGTTGCTTGCGAATCAGCGAGATTGGCTTTTTCAATCTGAAAAGCGGACGCTAAAACATGGCCGCCGCCGCCGAAAATTTTTGCAATTTGCGAAACATCAACTCCTTTAGCAATCGATCGCAACGATCCATGCAAATCATTATTGCGTTCTGTCAGAAGAAGAGCAAAATCGACACCGGAGGTTGTTTTTAGGAGTTCATCAATGACTCCATTGGCGTCTTCAGCAGCCGCCCCGACCGACTGAAAATCATTTTTAGAAAGCGCCGACCAAACAAATTTTTCTCGATTTTCGAGTTGCATTCCAGAGAGCGTCAACCCCCAAAGCTTCAATGTTTCCAGTGACCGGGTTTTGTAAATATTTTTGACAATCTCTTGCTGACGAGCCCCGGCCGCCACCAGTTGTGCAGCGATTGTTAATGATTTCGGTGTCGTGTTGGCATTCTGAAATGAACCGGTATCAGTCGTAATTCCGCACAAAAGGGCGGTTGCCGTATCCTCATCAAATTTCTGACCCAGTGCCTCAATCAGAGAAACCAAAATCTCGGAAGTCGAAGTCGCTGTCAAATCAACAAGATTGATCTTGCCAAAATAGTCGTTGCCGGCATGATGATCAATATTAATTACCGGATTCTCATAAAAAAGATCCGGGTTGGCTTCAAAAGAAATCCCTAAACGATCGGGATCGGTTGAATCAAGGACAATTATCAGATCATTTTGAAAGCCGCCGTCAGATAAACTGACCATTTGCTGATTATAGCGGCCAATTTTTGGAGTAATGACAATATTGAGCTTGTTTTCTTCAACTTTATAGAAAACTTTATCCGGAAGAACCGTCGAAGCATCAATCGAGATAACAAAATCTCGAGTCGCCTTAAATTCTTTTTGAATTGCTTCAGTCGCCGGCAAAAATGAAAAAACTGGCGGAATCGGATCGACGCAGATTGCACTTACTCGCTTTCCAAGTTTTTTCAATGTCAGATAAAGAGCAATCATACTCCCTAAAGCATCGCCGTCCGGACGCTGATGAGTTAGAATCAAGGGTGCGGTTGAGCGATTTATTAAATCAACAAATTGTTGTTTTGGAGATAACTCCATAGTTAATTACCATTAAAGTGTCACAGCTAAAAAATTGCGACATTTAAATTTAGCGGAATTTTGAAGGCTTGTCAATCACCATCTTTTATGATAAATTGGTCTCGTTACTACTGATTAATCTATTTTAAAATTATGCCAATTACCAAGTCTGCAAAAAAAGCCCTAAAGGTTAATAAACGCCGTCACGCTGAAAACCTGTTGATGAAACAGGAGATTAAAAATAAACTCAAAGGCCTTCGTTTGGCGATCGCCGATCGAAAACCAGAATTAAAGTCAAAAATCAGCGAAGCTTATTCGGCCCTAGATAAAGCAGCCAAGAAACGGTATATTCATAAGAATAAGGCCAGTCGTCTAAAATCAAGATTGGCGGCAGCGGTGAAGAAAGCTGAAACTTCCAAAGAGTCTGAAGCAAAAAAAGCCGTCAAAAAGAGCCTTAAATAGAGCCTAAAATCCAAAAACCGGTTTTTGGATTACTATTGTCATCTATTTTTTCCGTTACCCCCGCCTTTAATCAAAAGAGCTCACTTATCAGCGAAAATGGCAGGACGAGATAGAGATAGAGATAGAGATAGTTATTCTTAGTCAACGCTCTTAAAGTCCGGCCAGAGAATTGTTGTTACTTTACCAAAGATAAATCTTCTTTCAACTGCTCCAAAATAGCGTGAATCGTTTGAATTCCGGCGATTGTCGCCCATTAAAAAATATTCGCCGTTATTTAATTGCCAACTACCCTCGGGGAAGGTAGCTGAAATTTGATCGAGATAATCTTCCGCGAGAGGCCATTCTCCGGCAGCGTCGGTAATATAAATCCGACCGTTATTTATTCTCACCTTTTCATTCGGTAAACCGATGATCCTTTTGATATATTTTTTATTTTCCGGATCGCCAGGATAGAGAACGACAACGCTTTCCCCTCTTCCCGGATCACCTAAAAGATATCCGATTTTGTTGCTCCAAACAATTTGACCGTCTCGAAAATTCGGCT
>Ga0172380_10008479_pt1 | contig 11234 bp, 14 predicted proteins | sample Leawe162metaG_FD_119747 | JGI IMG/M metagenome (GOLD analysis project Ga0172380, IMG submission 119747) | Leachate microbial communities from a municipal landfill in Southern Ontario, Canada - Leachate well 162 metaG | ecosystem: Engineered > Solid waste > Landfill > Unclassified | place... | reverse complement strand
CTCTTACCATTGTAAGAACTAATAGGAGGTATAAGACCATATGGCTTACAAGCACACAAACTCAAAAGGTATTACATACTACTTGCACAGCACCGAAGTAACCCTTCGTGGTGGCAAACCACAGACTATCTACTTTTTCGCTAAAGTAGAAAAAAACGCAAAGGGTCAACCAGTTGATCTTCCAGAAGACCGCGAAGTGAAAGAGAACCCACGCAACGGTTTCTTGACTGTTTCAAAGAAAAAATAATATTGCACCATAAGCACGTTTGGTGATACACTCGTATCAAACAAACAGGTGCCAAAAATGCCCCCTCTTTGGGGGCTTTTTTGATAAAACGACGAGTCGAGTGACAATAAATGCTTGCATTTATTTCTGAGACGAAATTGTTTTATTTCTTCTTTTTCTAAAAGAAGAAGCTACTAGTCTTTGAACAAGTTTAGATCAATTGTTATACCATCTAGCGTTTTCCATGCATTATGAGGTAGAATTATACGTATGGCAGATATGATAACAGTGAAAAATCTGAAGAAACGCTACGGCGACAAACAAGCGGTCGACGGCGTGAGTTTCGGTGTCAAAAAGGGTGAAATATTCGGTATCCTCGGGCCAAATGGAGCAGGTAAGACCACAACACTTGAAATGATGGAGACACTTCGGCCGATCGACAGCGGTTCAGTGACAATTGATGGAATTGATGTGTCGAAAGATCCTCAGAAGATCAAATACCTCATTGGGGTTCAGCCTCAGTCACCAGCGTTTCAAGACAAGACCAAGCTCAAAGAAATTATCGAAATGTTTGCCGCCGCCTACGGCGAAAAAGTCGATCCGATGGAGTTTTTGCGGGATGTTGGCTTAGAGGAAAAAGCCGATAGCTACGTCGAGGATCTCTCGGGTGGCCAAAAACAACGTGTCAGCATTACCACCGCCCTTGTGCATGGGCCAAAAGTCTTTTTCCTCGACGAGCCGACCACGGGTCTTGACCCTCAGGCCCGTCGCCATCTGTGGGAACTCATCGAAGAAGTGCGAGCCAAGGGAATTAGCGTCATTATGACCACCCATTACATGGACGAAGCCGAAGTGCTCTGCGACCGGATTGCGGTCATGGATGAAGGCAAGATCGTCGCGATCGACACGCCAAAGAATCTTATTAAAGCGCTCCTCAAGCGTGGCTTCAAAAAAGAACAACACGTCGAACAGGCCAATCTGGAAGACGTCTTTATCGACCTAACCGGCAAAGATTTGAGGGAGGGCTAGCTATGAATCGTTCACTCTATACCGTTATGACTTTTGTGAAGATCAATACGCGGCGGTTCTTCCGCGATAAGTTAGCGATTTTCTTCACCATTGGGTTTCCGCTCATCTTCCTATTCGTATTCGGAGGACTCAACAGCGGCGATAAAGATATTTCGTTCAATGTGGCCCTCATCAACCATTCAGATAGTTCATTTGCCAAAGAGTTCGTCAAATCGACCGATGGCAAGAAGAGCGTCCTCAAGGTAAATAAAGATGTCACTACGCTTGAGCAAGCCAAGGCACGTATGAGCCGTTCCGAGCTTGATGCCGCAATTGTGCTACCAAAAGATTTTGGCGCTAAAAAAGCAGGTTCAACCATCCCTAGCGGCCAAGCGGAGATTGTCTATACCCAGAACAACCAGCAGTCAGCCTCGGCGCTCACCTCCATCCTTGACGCACAGTTTAAGGGTATTAACGCGCGGTATGTGCCAAATGAGACACCGTTTACTGTCAAGGAGACTCAGCTGAACGAAAAGAGCCTCTCGGCCTTTGACTACACGTTCGCTGGTCTGCTTGGCTTCGCCATCATCGGTATGGGCATCTTTGGTCCGATCAATGTCTTCCCTGAACTCAAGAAGATGGGAATTCTACGCCGCCTCAGCACGACGCCGCTCCGGGTCTGGCAGTATTTCCTCGCCACGATGATTGGGCAAGCGATTATTGGGCTGCTGTCACTGGCGATCATGTTTATCATCGCGATCGTGGTCTTCCATCTCAAGGTGGTAGGCAATTACCTTGAACTGGCGCTCTTTATCGTCTTTGGTATCACCATGATTCTTGGGATCGGTCTTGCACTTGGTGGCTGGGCCAAGAACGAACGCCAAGCGGCACCACTCTCGAACATCGTGGTCTTCCCGATGATGTTCCTCTCCGGCACCTTCTTCCCGCGCTACATCATGCCGGAGTGGCTCCAACATATTTCGTCTATCTTGCCCCTCACACCAGTGATCGATGGTATTCGCATGATTGCGACAGAGGGCAAGCACCTTGTCGATATCCTGCCGCAAATCGGCCTCATCGGCCTCTGGCTCGTGATCATCTATGCCATTGCCTTCAAAGTCTTCCGCTGGGAATAAGCATTGACGTTTTAGCACTTTTGTGATACAAATAGTGTATGACTGAAGTCCTCAGTAACGGTACCGATAAACCGCGCATCTTTATAGATGATGCAGGCGATCCGCGTCCGATTGAAGACTTGCGCGACTGGTCCGAAGATCCTGGAGGCGACCCGAGCGATATTGTTGAGGGAGAATTACCATATCACGAACGAGCCAATGCTCAGTACGAGAGGCCGAATGTACTCGAGGCAAACATCGAACGTATTCGTCGCATGGATATTGCACATCAGGCGATTCGCCCCCTGACAGCCTACGAAGAGCTAGGCGGTGGCATACGAGAGTTCACCGATAAGTTTACCTCCGATGAACGTCCACTTGATGGCATTATCCGAACTATGGGAACAAAGGTACCAGAGGTAAGGGAAGCAGTTGAGCGCTTTGGGCTGAATGAGCTAAACCTCGCTGAATACGAAGCAATGAGCGATACCCAGAAGAAGCATTTTATCATTGCCTTTCAAAAATTTTATGACCATGTGCTAGGTCACGCACGTCGTATAGACATCGTGGAGGGTGATGTGAGCCTAGACCCAGGCCTTGTCAGGTATGGACATACGCTTAATGAGCTTCCTGATGATGTAGCAGAGTATGGCCGCTACCTAGGAGCTTTAATCGCTGCTATGGATGGCACAGGTATACCAGCGCACGTGAAACAAGATCTTCAGAAGTTTTATACGCAGAAGAATAAGCTAAACAATATATTGAGAAAAACGAATTATCAAAAGTATCAGCTGACTTTTCGACTTTATAAAGACGGACAAAAAAGACCTATGCGTGATTCACATAGGCTTACTGTGCATTAAGAGCAAGGTAGCTCTCTCAACTGCCTGAATGAACCCGACCAACCTATCCGTTGGCCCACGCTCTCCACGGTCCTGTCGTCGTGTCTGACGAAGAATAGCCGTGGGTGAGGGCATTAGTCATTCCCATTTCAGTACATACAGGGGCTAAGGTTGCGGCAGTGCTATTCCATGTGGCTGCTCCAGAGTACCCACTGACACTCCCTGTGCTGCTAATAACATACCTCTGCCCAGATTTTGCCATCACCAGTAGTGCAAAATCAGTGTACGTTCCGTTCAGGCAGAAGCCCACATTGACTGTAGCCTGCGGGAAGATCGCATATGCAGACTTCGTAAACCGTAAGCCTGCGCTTTCCAGCTCAGATAGAGTGCCGGGAAATCTCGAATTATCGACCTGAAATAGCATCATTTTTTTGACGTTCGATGCTGCATCCGACCGTACCGACGCCTCGTATCCTCGGTTCTGAATCCCATTGTACGCAACCACCGTGATAGCAGCCAGCACTCCAATCACCACGATCACAATCAAAAGTTCGACAATTGTGAAACCGCTTTTGGTTTTTTGCATAACATCAGTATAACAGGGAGAAATCACAAGGTCTACCACGGGTCATAATAACGCTCACTTTTTGATCTAACGGCCTCAGCTATCTCACCATAATATCCTCCATGCCTCTAACCTTCCGATGTAGTCGTGGTATCAAGAGTTAGCACTCATACCATAAGCCCCCGCCATTTATACAAGCCCTTAGGGTAGGAGAGGAAAAGAAGCGCTACAGACAGTGGTGTCGGCATTCTGATAGCGAAGGCTGTTGGGTAGTCCGGCGGGGTTAGGGCAAGACACATCTCCTCGCAAGTAATAGCGTATCAGTGCGCCTTTACCGCCGTTTGTATATGAGTAGTAGGCTCCGGCATACTGCTTTCCATTGCAATTCAGGCTTTGTAGACTGGGGTCTGGCAGACTTGTGGTGAGTGCCGATAGAGAATTGTTCAGATTAGACGACACCCCCGCCCGTCCCGACCCTTCACACCCTGATCCTGTATCTGTCATATTTGCACAGTAGGCAACATTATTACCAAGGCAAGGATAGTTTTGAGTTGGTACGGGGTAAAGAGAGGTCTCTGCCGCAAAGGCAGTAATAGCACGTGCATACGCCGCAACGGCATTAATAGTCTTATTGTTTTCAGCTCTGGCTTGCGTTCCATTAAAAGCAACAATTGTGATCGCAGCAAGAACTCCGATAACCACAATAACAATCAATAACTCCACGATAGTGAAGCCATGCTGCTGCCTGGGTGCGGGCGATAGTGTGAGCATACGTGTCTTAGTTATAAACCATGAGCGTAGTTGTGGCAAACCCGGCCGGCGTCACTATTTTTTCCACATGATACCAATGGTGTGAGAGCGAGTCCATGAGAATGCTGGTGATCAGGTTGGGGGACGAGTGACGAAGATATTAGCTAGGAGAGGAATAGTGCTTCCTGCCTCTCGTCCGTCGCCCAGCGAGTCAGACGGACACTACCAGGATTCGACACCTCCTCCCGTCCATGCCTTCCAGCCAGGATTTCCCCAGGTGGAAGGCTGGTAACCCTGACTCATAGTGAAACCAGGTTCGCTCGTGGTAAATCCGAATATCGGACAGTCCGTCGCCCAGGCACCCGTCCATGCTCCCCCGTACGACTGTAAACCGGAGCCAGAGGAGTATGTAAAAGCAGCATTGTCCGCCGTCCGCGCCGAGATCGTATATTTTGCAGCCGTTCCAGAGGGAACGACGCAGTAGAGCAGGTTGCCACCTGACGTCTGTTGATAGCTACCGAAGGATGCCCGCCAGTCAAGCGTCTTCATGGCCGTTAGATTATTGGGATATGCGTCATTGATTGCGTAGTAGGCAGCAAGCTTCTTCGCTAAAGAATTCAAGTCGGACTGGATTGTCGCCACGCGGACCCTGTTCTGTATTCCGTTGTACGCTACAGCAGTAATTGCAGCTAGCACCCCAATCACTACAATAACAATCAAGAGTTCAACGATCGTGAAACCGCTTCTGGTTTTTCTCATACGCTTATTGTAGCGGACATGACAGATAGATTGCAACGTGGCCGATACATCTGTGACTTCGGGCAGCTCGCGGATCAGGGTACGAAGGTACTGAAGTTAGTGCTACCTAGCCTAGGGGTAGCCTTACCTTACTACGAGAAGTGGATTATCTATCAAACCTGAAAAGCGTGAACCAGTACCGAATGAACCTATAGAGACTGCGTCATTTGGATCGTTCATGAGTGGTATGGAGGCATTTGTTACGGCCATGGTTCCGTCAACATATAGTTTCATAGTCCCATTTGTACCCGATGCATTCTTTGTGTACTCAGCCGCCACGTAGTGCCATTTTCCGTCGTTCAAAGCTTTCGTGTCCATAACATCAGACCAAGCATTATTATGTCCAGTAGCTAGCTTAAAATTATTGAGATAGAGCGCGCTTCCATTTGGACTTGCCACAGCGGACGATATTATATTCATTGCTCCCGCCGGAGCACTGGTCTTAATCCAGGCAGCCTTTAGATAATAGTTATTGCTTAAGGTAATTCCGGTATTAATATAAGTTGTTGAGTTAAATGAAAGAGAACATCCGCCTCCACTAGGGGTATCTGTGGACCAGCCTACAGTTCCGCTGATTGCATACGCTGCATTTGTACCATTGCCCGAGCTGTCTTTTACCGTGGTTCCGCTACACTCATCAAATGTCCAATAACCTATAGCATCTGCCATGTCACGCTTTGTGACCTGTGACGCAAACGCCTGTGCAGATGCAAGACGCGCTCGCTCTTGTATTCCATTGTATGCCACGATAGTAATGGCGGCTAAAATCCCAATCACCACAATTACGATCAATAGCTCGACAATTGTGAACCCTTTTCTTGTGGTTTTAGGCATAAGCTTATTGTAGTGAACGGAGGAGATGATTACAATGCAGGCTTCACTTCTAAATAAAAACCCCGCCATGACTAGTCGGGGGTTCTTATAAATAACTTTTGGTGGTCATCGCTCGACTAAAGGGGAACACCGGGGTTCACCTATCACCCCCTTCCGGTCGCTTGCGTACCCAGGCCCCAAAACGCATCACCAACAAGGACCGGTCTAGAGCAGTCGAGCTTTACCTGACAGGTCTCAGCCTCAGGCAAGTCTCCGAACAACTCGGTGTCTCACGCCACGTCGTGACCGCAGCAGTCAGACGAGCGGGGCATGAACTCAGGCTCCAGAAAAGCAAATAGCCCCACGTTATCGACGCAGGGCTACTTGCCACTGCGGATGATGTGAGGCTTGTCCTTCACGCTTCTAGTGATGGGGCAGAACGAGCGGGCGAACCAGAGCTACCGGAGATGGCGCACGCCACCGAAGGCTGATCCTCTCTGGGTAGTCAAGGTCAGGGTCCAGTTCCACCCTGCCTGACAGCCACGCACCCATCTGGATCTCGTGAACGTAAGCGGTCTCGAGAACGACGGTCTCTCGCCGCATCGCGCGAGCGAAATCTCGGACTTGCTCGCGAGAAAGGCGAGTGTGTCCGTAGCTGTAGATCGGACTTCGTCGCAGCATGATCAGCGCCACGGCCTCCGTCTGGTCGACCAGGTTACGTGGCATCCACGGGTCAACGAGCACGAAACGGCAGGGAGCATCGAAGAAGTCCTGTCGCGCCGTCAAGACCAGCTTTGCTCCGCTGGCGAGCGTGACTTCGAGGAGATCACCTCCATTTACGTCACGTGTTCCAACAATGAAACAATGCTTCACCGTGAGGGACATCGCCCCCACTTCCTTTAAGGACAATAGGGAACGATGAGTAGATTATGTTATTAGGACGGCATGAATGCAAGCATGAGCAATTAACTCAAACAAGCCTATGCTTGCAATACCCTCACTTTGAAATCATAATGTTCATAATTCCTCAGTGAGTGGCTGTACTGCTTCCGCGACACCCTGTCTCGGCAGCTCACATCCACTCACACAGAGAGGAACGCACATGACAGCTGTGGCTGTGCACGATCTTCTGGCCGACATGCACAGGAGTAAGCCTGACCGGCTATACGACCTGGGCTTTGTCCCGAGCACCACGATCCACTTCGTCGCCCCCGAGTTCAGACAGCAGGACGCTCTCGACTCGATGGAGTCGGGTGACAAGAAGGTTCCACTCGTTCTCACGCTGCACAGCAGTAGCGAGGAGAACTGTGAGTTCTTCGTCCTGATCAGCCTGGTCAAGCCGGTCTACATCTCCAAGGGGATGGACTCCGGCCAGTGGTACCTCGACTGGTACTACGAGGGCTTCGTCTTCAACCACGCCGAGGGCCTCCGGCTCGACGGCACCATGGTCCGGATCTACGCCGCGATCTTCCGTGGTGACGCTGACCTCAGCGCCATTGCCTGGCAGTTCATCGACCGTGACCGACAACCCGTCGGTGGTGGCTGAGCTTTGTCCTGAGCTGTACTAACTCACAGAAACTGAGGAACCCATCATGGTAAAGACCTTTGTTGTTCAGGACATCAGCGAGATCCAGGCACGCGTGATCATGGAGACCGAGCTGCCTCCGCTGATCAGGAAGCTGATCCGCAAAGCTCACAAGGAAGGGGCGAAGGGTCGCAAGGCCCGCGCCGAGTACTCCTTCCAAGGTCCGCGCTCTTCGACGCTGCAGTCCAGCTCCGCGACGAGTTCGAGGACTACGTCCGAGCATGTGTTGGCAGTGAGGTGTGGAAGGTGAGCTTCGGCTACTCCATCCACAACCACGCACCGCACTACCTGATGATCGATCTCAAGTAGTCACATGTGCGAGCCCGCACCCTACGAGGTAGAGTCCCAAAAAACTCCCTTGCGGGGAGCGGGCTTTACTTTATTCTAGACAAATTAGAACCTCCGCCAAGCCTGGTCGGAGGTTCTAATATATAACTTTTTGGTGGGGGTGGAATCGAAGTTTTAATAATATGACTTGGTGGGGGCGGCTGGACTTGAACCAGCGACCAACAGGTTATGAGCCCGCTGCTCTGACCACTGAGCTACGCCCCCGACCAAATCAAATTATTAACAACATCCAAGCCAGCGATGACCTGCCCGTCCTGTCGACCAGACAGGCGGGACTACACCCCCCAACTTGGTACATTATAACCCAACGACGTGAGAGATGTAAGAACTCGTTCTTGCATCCGAGCGAGGCAGGGTTTCAGCCACTCAGAATGAGGGGTTATAACATTGGTGAGTGAGAGATGTAAGAAGTGTTATAATACATACGTATCATGAAAAAAATAAACATTCGCAAATTTTACTATCATGCTCGTCACAATTATTTCACCCTCAATAACATGGTGGTGGTTGTGGCACTCTTGATCGCCGCCAGTTGGGCCTGGGGTTCGATAGGGGTGATGCAGCGCAATTATGATCTTCAAAAAGAGGTGGACGGCAAGGCGAGAGAGCAAAAACTCCTTGAGCTTCAGACGGCCACTCTTAGCTACCAGCAGCGGTACTATAAAAGTGATGAATATAAAGAGCTAGCGGTTCGTGAACGTCTCGGCCTTGCTCAGCCGGGGCAAAAAGTGCTTGTTCTGCCTCCCAATTCTATTCCGGCTCAGCAGGCTGATGATATCGTGCAGCAGCGCCAACCGGCGTCGAGCGTAGCGCCCAGCAATTTCCAACAATGGGTCAATTTCATTTTTGGTGGCAATTCTAAGAGCTTGCAATAAGTTCTCACATCTGTTAATATTGCATATGTATCGCGGGGTGGAGCAGTCTGGTCAGCTCGTGTGGCTCATAACCACAAGGTCGCAGGTTCAAATCCTGCCCCCGCAACCAAGAAAAAACGATTACCATTTGGTGGTCGTTTTTTCTTAGTATGTCGGAGCAGATTCGAACCTGCGACCGCGCCTGCTTGTCTGGCGCTTGGTCGCATGGTCGCGTAGCGAGTGAAACAAAAGAAAGCACGAAGTATTTTCTTTTGTGAGCGAGCGGAGGAGGCTTCAGCCGATAATCCTGCCCCCGCAACCACGGTGAAATAATAGATAGAGATTAGCAAACGGGCTAATCTCTTTTTCATTGCACCTCTGTTGATATATTAAATCCTTCCAAGGAGCAAGTAATTTAATATGATTGACATATAAACAAGCTTATGCTAATATATAAGACATAAGTTAACTAAAATAAATATGTCTGAAGCATTTAATCACTCACCGAATGACCTTTCAACTGGAGAAGGTAATGTCAGAATCCCAAAAACATACGTTGAGGATAGTGAGCTTGCGCATGATATGGCAAATGCTGAAAGGCCGTTCCGCGAGGAACAGCTTCTCGCTACATCGTATTACAAGCATCTATTTGATACCGTTAAAGATCGTTATAAAAATGTACCTTATGACCGTGATGACATGAACATGCTTGCACGTACAGCATATAGGACCACAAGAATTGCTGCTTATCTTGGACGTCGTGCTGCATTTGAGGGCAACATAGAATATGCTACTCAAGCTGGTGAAACAACGCCGTCATTCAATCATGGTCCGCGTTCTTATGCACATGGCTCGTCAGAGCTCGAAGTTCTCGACAGTCGTAAGCGCGAGGAGCTCTTAGGAAGCATACTTCAGGAGCCGGACTTTATTGATAGAGAGGGCCTAAACGCTGAAGCGCTTGAGTTAAAAAAATCGCAAGCTCGTGATATTATTCACGCTAAGCAAAAAGAGGACAGGGAGAAATATAAGGCTAACAAGAAGTCACCCAATTTTAAAGGCGCAGATACACTTGATGCATCTGAAAATCCTTTTCTTAGAAAAATGTTATCCTTGCTTCCCGGTTATAAAGAGGTTTTCCTCCCGGACGGCATTACTGGCTTCTCAGCCTCTGATGATATGGAAACCAGGTCTCTTTTTGAAGGTCATATACGCAAGCAAGATATAGGGCCACGAATATACGAATTCCTCGCTAAGTCATCGTGGCAGCAATTACTTGATACAACAGGGGAAGATATAGTTGATATATCGAGTCAAGCAACAAAGCTATGGAAAAGTAAAAATATACTGAGTACAGCTGAATCTCTGGTAGCCGGATTTAACGGCACTGTTACTGATGTTTCGGTGCTCAAACTGCCATTAGATGAGGAGTGGGTAGAATCGTATTTCGATACGGAAAGTCTCCAGAGCATTTATCCAGACAGTATTCAGAGGCTGCAGTTTATTGCTACGCTTAAGTCCAGTGGGCGTCCTGAAAGCCACTCTGTACTAAACTGTGTGCAATATGTACGAGAGACTGATTCAGGACCATGCGTGGCTGTAACTACTCGCAAAGCAGATCGCGTTACTGCCGAAGCCCTTATCAGGTCTCATAGAGAAGAGTCTATCGGTATACATGAAGTCTTAGCAAGCCAGAACCGAGAAATCCTTAGCGGATTACCGTCTCTCGGCAAGCGTTACTAGGCTTCTCATTAAGAACAGTACTTCTTCCGAACGGCTAAGATAGGTTCTGCTCCAGCCTGGTAGAGTATCGTAAGCTAGGCTCACCACTATACAACTTCTTCCGTCGTAGTATCTCCGCACAGATAGAGTTCCAATGCAGATGTACCTGGGCAACCAAGAAAAATGCCTGTCCGAACGGATGGGTATTTTTCTTGACAGCATACGGCAGTCTTTTTTGTTTTGGACCTAGCATACTCTATACTAGATTTATCTATGGGCGCTAAGACAAAAACAGCAGGTTTCACAATCATAGAACTACTGATTGTAATTGTGGTGATTGGGATTTTAGCCGCGATCACAGTAGCCGCCTATAATGGTATTCAAGGTAGGGCGCGAACCGCGGCACTGCAGAGTGATGCCCGAAATGGCAGAGCCCAGCTTGAACTTATCAAGAACGACGGGGGGGCTTATCCAGCCGACAGTAGCTCGCTTAAAAAGAGTGCCGATACGACATTTCAATATAATTTGGTAGGTGACGGATACTGCTTGGCGGCCACTAATACTGCAAGTGGTTCGTTTTTTGTCACCAATACTGGTTCGTCAGGAGTTGG
>Ga0172380_10008478_pt1 | contig 11234 bp, 10 predicted proteins | sample Leawe162metaG_FD_119747 | JGI IMG/M metagenome (GOLD analysis project Ga0172380, IMG submission 119747) | Leachate microbial communities from a municipal landfill in Southern Ontario, Canada - Leachate well 162 metaG | ecosystem: Engineered > Solid waste > Landfill > Unclassified | place... | reverse complement strand
TCTCCTGACCACGAATCACGCTACGCCATACTTAAAGCAAAGGCGGTTATTCTTGGTTTTACTATTGAACACGAAATTTTAGATCTTCTTGCTGGGGCAGTTGCGGGTAGTATTCGTGAGTTGGAAGGAGCCCTTAATGCCGTTACATGCCAAATGAAGCTTAAAGCCAGACCTCTTTCTGTGAACGAAGTTAGAAATCTAATCAAAAATACAGCAAAACCAAAGAAAATAATGTCTATTGAGGAAGTGGTTAGGGCGGTTTCCGGATTTTACAGCATCGAAATGGAAAGTATTTATGAGAAAACGAGACGTAAAGACATAATCCGACCACGTCAAATCATCATGTATTTGTTGAGAAAGGATTTTAATATCTCATATCCTGCAATAGGCCAAAAAATAGGGAATAGGGATCACACAACAGTAATTCATTCCTGCGACAAAATCGAAAGGGAGATGAAGGAGAATCCTGCAGTTGAACAAGAGCTTAATCAGGTACGTTCAATACTTGTGTAAAAACTGTTGATAAGTTTCTTACAACCCAATGTATATCGGTCTTACAAAAAATGATAATATGGGTACAAACAAGCTCCTTTCGTTATTAATCCCCAAACAAAACAAGAAGTGCACAAATTAATTTCAACCGTATTATAAAAAACCGTTATAAAGTAACAAGATTCAGACTTATACACCTATACACAGGACTAATAGTAATAATATGAAATTTGAAACTAAGAAAGATAAAATTATAGGAGCTGTGCAGTCTGCTGATCGTACAACAGCAAAGAATACTTCTCTTCCAATACTCGAATGTATTTTGCTGGAAGCTGAACAATCCGGTGTAACTATCCGCTCTACCAATCTCGATCTTGGTCTTGAAATAAAAATTCCTGCAAAAGTTGAAGAAACTGGCAAAGTTGCAATTCAAGGTAAGGTTTTTTTGGCTTATCTCAATAATTTGAGTGATGGCGATATGTTGAGTGCTCATTTGAAGGACGGTATTTTGCATGTTTCTTCTCAAAGAGCTAAAGCAAGGATAAAATCCGTGCCTTTGGATGATTTTCCTATTATTCCAAAGGTTAAGGATGGGCATGAAGGAATTCTTGATGCAGGAGAGATGGTTTTGGGTCTAAAATCTGTTGCTTTTGCTTGTGGAGCCCAGAGCATGAAGCCAGAGCTAGCAAGCGTCTACGTGTACTCTGATGGTTCAGAGCTAGTCTGTGCCACAACTGACTCTTTCCGCCTCGCTGAGAAGCGAATAAGTACTAATAAACGCATACCAGCACTCTCTGTCCTCATACCATATCGTAACGTTTTAGAGATAATTAGATTTCTTGAACAAGAGAAAGGAGATGTTTCTGTTGTTTACAATCAAAATCAAATAACTTTTGAAAGTAAGACGTCATTTATTTCTTCGAGAGTTGTAGATGGTGTTTTCCCAGACTACAAACAAATAATTCCAAAAGAATCAAAAACAAAAGCTTTGGTTCTTAAAAAAGATCTTATGCACGCCCTCAAAACTACCGTTGTGTTCTCTGACAAGTTCAGTATGGTTTCGTTTATTCTGAATATGAATGACAAAAAACTAACTCTCACTACAAAAAACAACGATGTTGGTGAAAGTGAATATGAAGTAGAGGTGTCTGGAGAGGGAAGTGATATTTCGCTCAATTTCAATCAGCGATATGTTAGTGATTGTTTTGGTTCAATAAATACAGAAAGCTTGTCTCTTGAATTTAATGGTCCTGGAAAGCCTCTACTCATTAGAGGTGCTGGCGATAAAAGTTTTCTTTATGTAGTAATGCCGATGAATAAATAGTGGGGACGCTTTTGTTTTATTGATAAAACTTTTTATGGAAAGTTTAGGTGAACTTCTCAAAGGTAGAGAAATGGGTGTGGTGGGGAACGAGAGAATCAAAGTAAGTATTGTTGGTGTACTCAATCATATGATCGGAGAATTCTTTACTACAAAATCAATTTCTATTGATCGTTTTGGTGTTCTAACTGTAAATACAAATAGTTCTGAAGTAAGAGCAACAGCTCACAGGAAAAAAGAAAAAGTACTTTCTGAGTTAGTAGAAAAAGGAATAAGCGGCATAAAAGAGGTCAAAATCTTTTAATCTGGATTCATAATTACTCAATAACTTGTCGTATGGCAGGCGGGCCTGCCCGCCACGACAGTATTCTGAGTGCGTGGTTATGTTTGTATTAGAACAACATATAAAACGTTCAGTACCATAATTAGATAATGAACGTGGCAGGCGGGGCTGAAGATAATGATGTAAGGGATTAATACTCCAAAGTTTTGGCTTGGAGATAAATGAGCTTTTGAGAGTTTAGACGAGAGCTGTCTCAGAGAAAATAACTTTTATTGATCACTCTTGATATTGGCTGAAAACACAGCTGTGGCCTGGGCGGAGTTCTTTACACTGTCTTTTACCACCACTCTCAGGGAGTTTAGATTGTTTATTCCAGGAATATCGCCTGCTCGCATTGCAAAATCAAACGGCACTGAAGTGATTCTTTTGATGAAGAGATCGTTATTGTATATTTCAACACTCTGGATAGGGTAAGCGCTAGTATTTGTTACGCGGAAACTAACGATGTCTCCATCGGAATAAGTTTTTGAAGTTATTCCAACAATACTTGGGCGTGGCATTTTTTCTGGTACGTGAACGTCGTCGTATGCTGTTGGAACAATTATTTTGTCGAATTCTGGTATATTGTTTCTCTGGACCCATTCGCGGACAGGCTTTTCCCATAATTCAAATTGAGGATCATCAGCTGGGTTCTCGGGAGACGGACCTGTGGGGTTATTTTTTGATATCCAGAACAATTCAGAATGTACTCCTCCGTATACTACTTCTGATTTAGTTTCTTCCGGAGTGTATTGTGTCGCTAGTTTTTTAGATATGCTGTCAATAACAACTGAAGTTCCACCATTCCAAACTCCTCGTAGAATTGGTTTAACATTTAAGTTTGTTCTGTAGCTTAGCTCAGGTGGAACAAAGCTTTCATTTGGAAGTGATGGGAGTATTTGATTCATGTAATTATTCCACATAGGAGCAATTACCTGACCGGCGACTTTCTTCTCCATAGGTTTGTTGCTGTTATTTCCAGCCCATGCGCCAACAACGAGTGATGGTGTGTATCCAATAATCCACACATCCTTATAGTCGCTTGTTGTTCCCGTCTTAACGGCCACATCTCTTCCTGGGAAGTGAAGCATTGAATTGGGCCCGTATGCTGGAGTTCTGGCTTTGTTATCAGAAAGCATGTCTGTAATTGTCCTCGCAATATTTGTATCAAGAACTTGGTTTTCGTATTTCGTGTATGTTTCAAGAACCGCGCCCCCCTTATCTTGAACCTCAAGTACTGAAGTGTACTGTATGCGCTTGCCGTCGTTAGCAAAAACACCATAAGCACTTGTCATATCTAAGAGAGACACTTCGCCACCTCCGAGCACGAGAGTGAGACCGTATCTGTTTGCGTCCGTGAGTGTAGTGATTCCTAAGTTTTTTGCTGTTTTGATTGTATCTGTTATCCCGGCAAAATACAGGGCTTTGATGGCGGGGATATTGATTGATTGAGCAAGAGCCTCACGCATTGTGAGAGGTCCACGGAAACGATCGTCGTAGTTACCGGGAGTGTAACAAATACTGCTGGTTGCGAGGGCCTGTTCTTCTTCGGTACAAGCCGTTGAAAACTGCGTTTCTACATCGAAGAATACTGTGTCTGGGGTGAGTCCCTTTTCGAGCGCTGTTGCGTAAGCAAAAGGTTTGAACGTGGATCCGGGCTGTCTATTAGCTGTCGCAATGTTAAATTGTCCGTCTATTTCGGTATCAAAGAAATCTCGCGAACCAACCATGGCTCTGATTTGTCCAGTCTTCGGGTCAATTGCTACCAAAGAGGCGTTTTCAGAATCGAACTTCTCTTTGTTTTCGAGGGCATACTTCTTTACGGTTTCCTCGGCCTTAAGCTCGAGGTTGTAGTCTAGGGTAGTTATGACCTTGAGACCTCCTTTTTCTAGAATGCCTTGCCCATATTTCTTTTCGAGATAATCTTTTACAAAAAACACAAAATGCGGAGCTTTAATGCCCCCGGTGTCTCTCGGAAGAAAAGTTACGCTTTCGTTTGAAGCACTCTTGTACGCCTCGTCAGATATGAAGCCCTGACTTTTCATTTCTCTCAGTACAGTATTTTTCCTGGTGTCGAGCTCTTTTGTGTGTGTTCCGTAAGGTGAATAATAACTCGGTGATTGTGGAAGGGCAGCAAGGTAAGCGGCTTCAGCAAGTGTTACATCGTTGGCCGTTTTGCCAAAAAATCTTTTACTGGCTTCCTCAACTCCATAGACGTTGCCTCCATAAGGATTGTCGTTGAGGTAAAGGGACAGAATCTCATCTTTTGAAAGCATGTTATCTAGTCTGTATGCCAAAACCCATTCCTTGAGTTTGCGGGATATTGTCTTGTCTTGTGTTAGAAGAGAATTTTTTACAACCTGTTGAGTGATGGTTGATCCTCCTTGTGTGTATCCTCCCGAAAAGATGTTGGCAATAACAGCGCGGATGATAGATGTTATTTTTATACCTTTGTGAGTATAAAAATCTTTATCTTCTATTGCGATTGTAGCTTGCTTGATAAAAGGTGAAATCTTTTCGTAAGAAACAGGTGTCCTTTTTGAATCTTTAAACACATCATAAAGAAGTATTGTTCCGGTGCTATCGTAAATTTTTGATGACTGGTCAACTCGGCGCTCCTCAAAGGTGTCGATAGAGGGTATTCGGAAAGTCGAAACCCATAGAGTGAATATTCCACCAACAATGAACACTATGCCGAAGCACACTATTAGAAAGTCTCTAAGATAGTGCTTTGTGTTCTTTATGTGGCGCTTAATGTGTTTCTTGAGGGGCATACTATTATTTAAAAATGGATATGATAGATTTATACCATGAAATGGTCAATATATAAAAAGCCGGTGGTATCAACCGACCCGGGTAAGATAGAAGAAATCCTTACAAGGGGGGTTGAAGATGTTTTTGTAAAAGAATTACTCAAGAAGCGCCTCATGAGTGGAAAAGAGCTTCGGGTGAAGCTTGGCTTTGATCCCACTGGTTCAAAAATTCATATTGGCCGCGCAATAGCCTTAAGAAAACTCAAAGCTTTTCAAGATTTAGGACACAAGGTGGTTTTTATTGTAGGTGATTTCACTGCCCAAATTGGTGATCCTTCAGACAAGCTTGAGAAGCGCCCAATGCTCACCTCGGCCAAGGTTATGGAAAATCTGAAAGACTACAAGAGGCAGATCGGGAAGATTATTGATCTTTCGCGCGCTGAATTCCATTTCAACAGTCGTTGGCTTTCAAAACTTACTTTCAAAGAGACGTGTGAATTGTCTGAAAGTTTTACTGTTCAACAAATGCTTGCTCGTCGAAATTTCAAGGATCGCTTTGATCAAGGGCAGGAAATATCTTTGCGAGAATTTCTGTACCCTCTGATGCAGGGCTATGACTCCGTCCAAGTAAAAGCTGATATTGAAATCGGTGGTTTTGATCAATTATTCAATCTTAAAGCTGGCCGAGTAATACAAAAACACTACGGACAGACAGAGCAGGATGTCCTCACCATTCAGATGCTAGAGGGTACCGATGGAAGAAAAATGTCCACCAGCTGGGGCAATGTTATAAACATAATCGATGAGCCCTTCGACATGTATGGCAAAATAATGTCAATGAAGGATGAGCTCATTTCAAAATACTTTTTGCTAGCCACTGACGCGTCCCTAGATGAAATTAAAGAAGTCGAGAACAGTCTTAAGGCTGGCGCAAGCCCGCGTGACATAAAAATGCGGTTAGCGCGCACTATTGTTTCTCTCTATCATGGGGACGAAGCAGGAAAAAATGCAGAAGCCGAGTTTGTGCGTGTCCACCAAGAAAAGCAGGTTCCCGAAAAAATGGATGAGATACGCGTTTCTGTCGGGGCGGTCCTTGGCGACGTGTTAGTTGAAAACAAAATTGTAAATTCAAAGAACGAGTGGCGTCGACTGATTCAACAGAACGGGGTCCACAGTACAGACGGCGAAGTTGTAATAACTGACGATAAATTCTCTGTTACGCAAGATACGACAATCAGAATTGGTAAAAGAAAGTTCGTAAAGATAATCTGCAAAAAATAGTTAGACATATCAAAAAGCCAAGGGCGTTGCCCTTGGCTTTTTGATATTTAGAAATTATCTACGTCGTCAAAGCCTCCCAAATCTTCGTCCTCATCTTCCTTCTCCGCCATTTCATCAAGAGATACCTCTTCTGGTTCTTCAGCCGGCTCAACCTCTTCCTCGACGGCTTCTTCTTCGAAGACTTCTGCTAAGGCGTCATCTGATATTCCGCCCGCATCCTCGTCTTCTTCTCGCTGTTCATCATCTGCCATAAAATTACTATTTATTTTTAATTTACTTTCAATGAATACCTTTTACCAAATGAAAGATTTTTGTGCAAGCTAAAAACAAATAGCACGTTGTGGATATCTCAAAGACAAGGGGGTGCGCAACCGCCTTTGGTGGATCAAATTTTTGGGTTACAAGCAAAAAAAGTTATCCCAGCCGAGATGGCGTCATACTCATCGTCCTGTGGTTTTTTGTTGGTTGTTTTGACGAGTAATGGGACCATGCGCATCATTTGGTCTTTTGTGCTTTTGCCATAGCCCGTAACAGCTATTTTAATTTCTATAGGACGATATTCAAAAAGTGGAACGTTAAGGTTGGCAATTTCGGAAAGTAATGCGCCTCGTGCTTCTGCGACCATAAGCGCTGTTTTTTTGTTTAGGCTAAAAAATAGAGTTTCCATTGATATTGCATCCGGTTTGAACTCCTTGGAGACCGCTGATACTTTGTTGCGAATGAGAAGTAGTCTTTCGTGATGGGGGAGGTCTCTGTCTGTGGTGAAGCACTCCGAATAGACAAGTGTCGGAGCACCTGTCTTTGTTCGTTCGAGAACAGCCAAACCCAAACGGTCATACCCTGGGTCAATCCCTAATACCCGATTCATTGTGAGTCAGTGTGTTCTGCGTTGGTGAAGATTTCCTGTACGTCTTCATTGTCATCAAATTCGTCAATTAGAGCTTCAAGTTTGGATGTGTCTTCTGGGCTAATTGGCATTGTGCTTTTTGGAACCCACTCACCATCTTTCTTTTCAAAGGCCCAAGAAGCAGAGCCTGGGTTTGCTAATGCGAGGCCGTTTTTTGACAGTGTGTGGCGGACTTCGGCGGCTGTTTTGTTGCGATTGTCTGTTAGTACTTCGATCATCAGGGCAACGCCTCCTGGTCCATAGGCTTCATAGGTAATGTTTTCCATCTGCGCTCCGCCGGTTTCTTTTGCCTTCGCTATAGCACGGTCAATGTTATCGTTTGGCATATTGAACTCACGAGCTTTTTCGACAACTGCCCGAACGTTTGGGGAAGTTGCGTCTCCTCCTGATTTTTTGGCTTCGGTAGTAATCAGGCGGGCAAGTTTACCAAAAATTTTGCTCTTCTTGGAGTCTGTAACTGCTTTCTTGTTCTTAATCTTTGACCATTTATTATGTCCCGACATGTTGTTGTTTTGATTAATTGAGTGGCTGGCTGGTCTATGTTATAAAAGTTTTTCGTTGTTTTCAATGGGGAAGGCAATTTCTAGGTGGGCGTATGCTCTCTCAGTTGCAACTCTTCCTCGAGGTGTTCTTTTGATTAGACCCATCTGGAGTAAATAAGGCTCATGGTATTCCTCTATAGTTGCTTGTTCGTCGGACAATGTTGCAGCAAGAGTATTGAGTCCAACCGGACCGCCTTTGTAATCGTTGATAATTGATTGAAGTAATTTGCGATCCGAAGGGAAAAGTCCCAAATCATCTACTCCTAGTAGACCTAGGGCGCTTTTGACCATTTCTGTATTAAGCTCACTTTTATTGACCTGAGCGTAGTCTCTGCATCGCTTGAGGAAGTAATTAGATGTTCGAGGAGTAAATCTGCTTCGTTTGGCAATCTCATCGACTGCCTCTTCACTAATTGTGACTTTTAAGAGCGTGGCCGACCTTCTAATAATTTGTTTCATCTCGTCTTGTGAGTAATACTCGAGCTTGAATGTGCCGCCAGAAAATCGTGACCGAAGAGGGGATGAAATCATGGATACGCGTGTCGTTGCCGCAATCATTGTGAAGGGAGGGAGTTCGAGCTGTATGGTACGAGCCGAAGGACCTTTGCCGATTATAATATCAAGCGTGCCTGACTCCATTGCCGGGTAGAGCATTTCCTCGATATTTTTGTTCAAGCGATGTACTTCGTCGACAAAGAGAATGTCTCCAGACTGAAGATTGGTTAGAACAGAAGCTAAGTCGCTTACTTTCTCGATTGCTGGTCCAGAAGTAACCTTCATTTGAGCCCCTGTTTCTTTGGCTATGAGATGGGCGAGAGTGGTCTTGCCTAGCCCTGGTGGGCCATAGAAAAGCAGGTGTTCTGGTATGTGTTTTCGCTCTTTTGCAGCCGAAAGCAGTATGTTTAGGTTCTGTTTTATGGACTCCTGGCCTATATACTCTTCCCAAGATGAGGGTCTTAGTGTATAGTCGAGGGCCTGTGTATCTTCCTGATTTTGTGGGGAGGTGCTTGACATAATAATTTGGTTGTGCTATATTGTCTGTACACGCATTGGCGTTTGGACATTACATCCAAGACATAAATCTCTAAGCAACTTGACCTGTTCACTCAGGTTTACTTGTAATTTCGCAAGGACGATTTGGTGCGTGCTTGCACGATACTGAAACTATCCTCAGGGGATTATGATACTTTATAACACACTTTAAAGTGTTGCTTAGAGATTTATGGTTTGGATGTCCCTACAATCAACCGCTCATGGCGGTTTTTTGTTCTGTTATGATTATCGTCTTCTATCTGTATTCGCGCAACCTTGTAGCCCTCATTAAAGTATTTTGTGCTTTTAAGTTTTGCATAAAACTGCCTTTGTTGTAGAGTATGTCAAGAAAAGTTATCCACACAACTAGCTCAAATGGAGGATCTGGTCATGGACAATGAATCACGCAGGACTCGTGATGCCGAAATCCGTCGTCAGGAGAGGGAGCTCAAATTCATTGTGGGCATCGTCTCTATTGTTGTCGGCATCATCTGTGCAATTTATTTCTCTGCCGTGGGATCTCTCGCTTTTTTTGATGTGATTAGCGAAGAGACGGCGAAGCCACATAAGATCTGGAGTGTGGTTGTGGGTGTGATTTCTCTCTTGGGTATAGCCAGTTCAACCGAGGAGGAAGATGATGGTGATGATGGTCCGTGTGATGAGGTGATTTGAACAACTGTGGAGCGTTCGTTTGTGGCCGCACTTAACTGTGCGGTCTATTCTATTTCTATAACTCGTCTTGAGTCTTCAAGAGATGTTGCACCCGAAAGGATTTTTAGTATTGCGTCTTGAGTCATGTTCAAGATGTTTTGACCCTCCGCTGCTTTCCGTATTTCGTTTTCGCTAGGATTTGAGTTCACGGCTCTTTCTACGTTTTCATCGGCCAAAATTGCTTCATACAAACCAATTCTACCTTTGTATCCTGCGTTACACTTGTCACATCCAACTGGCGCCCACATAACTTCTTTCTGTATTCCGTCAAAATATGTTTTGTCGTGAGTTCCTTCTATTATCTTGCTGAATATTATTTTATCCTTTTCTTCAATCGGGACCTCTTTCTTGCAGTGAGGGCAGAGCTTGCGAGTAAGACGTTGCGCCATCGAGACGGTAAGTGCTGAAGGTATGACCTTTGGGTTTATGCCAAGGTCGATAAGACGGGGATATGTTCCGGCGGCATTATTGGTGTGCAGAGTCGAAAGCACCAAGTGGCCAGTGAGGGCGGCATTGATTGCCACTCCGGCTGTTTCTTTGTCTCGGATTTCACCCACCATGATGATGTCAGGGTCTTGTCTTAGAGCAGCGCGCAATCCCGCGAGGAAGTTGTAGCCTTTCTTTTCGTCGGTTTGAGTCTGAACAATACCCTCGAGGTGGTATTCGATTGGGTTTTCTATTGTAAGGATTTTTGTGTCTGGTGTATAAACGTATTTCAAAAAGGCATACAAACTTGTCGTCTTACCAGATCCCGTCGGTCCTGTGTTGAGAAGCATGCCGTTTGGTTTGCTGAGTTCTTTTTTGAAGACTTCGAGTAAGCGAGGGTGTATACCGAGGTCTTCGAGCTTCACGTTAATTGATCTTGGGTCAAGAACACGCATAACGATAGACTCACCATATCCTGAGGGAATTACTGATTCGCGAATTTCAATATTGTCATCTCCTGCTTTGATTGAAAAACGACCGTCCTGAGCAAGTGCGAGGTTGAGTTTCATTCCAGAGACCAGTTTGAGACGAGCGAGTATATGACGATAAACACGATAGTCAAAAGATGTGACTTCAGTAAGCATGCCGTCTAGACGATATCTTAGACGGACGAAGTCTTCTTCGGGTTCTAGGTGAAGGTCAGATACTTTTAGAGCCAGAGCGCCCGCAAGCATGACTTCGAGTATTCTCGAAATTTGGTTCATGTCTTTTGATGAAGCAAGTTCCGAGAAAAAGTTTACAGCATCATTAAGAGATTTGATTTTTTCGCGAAGCTCTGTGACCGCTTCGTTTGAAATTGATATTGTACCAGCGACTGATGCTTGGGTGGTTGAAAGATCGTCGTAGCGAGCCCAGATTTTTTTGAGCCCATCTTCGGAAGTCATAGAGACCGAAACGTCATAACCCTTAGCTTGAATGTCTGCAATGGCCTTCTGAGTCTCTGGGTGTTGTGGTGAGAGCACTGCGACAAAGGCGCGCTTGTTGATAAGGTTGAAGACGCCCATCTTGGCATCTTCTGCGACTTTGCGGTCCACAACTCTCAAGCCGTCTAGGTTGATAGGGAAGGCGAAGAGGTTTATGTAAGGAAGCCCGTAATCGACGGCGAGTCCTTTTACAAGTTCTTCCGCCTCCTTCCTTCGTGAATCAGTGAGATTGTCTTTTGATTTATCGTTGTCAGATAAAAATGCCATGTATCTATTTTACCGCCTTATCCCAGATTCTCAAAATATCGCTACCCCCAATGGAATCTTTTTGATACCATAGGTGCATGATAAGTCATGGGATTGAAGAAACCTCAGATATTGCTCGAGCTTTTACAAAAACACTTGTATTAAAGGATGGTGCGACTGTCGTTGCGCTGTCTGGTGATTTGGGCTCTGGCAAAACT
>Ga0172380_10008477_pt1 | contig 11235 bp, 6 predicted proteins | sample Leawe162metaG_FD_119747 | JGI IMG/M metagenome (GOLD analysis project Ga0172380, IMG submission 119747) | Leachate microbial communities from a municipal landfill in Southern Ontario, Canada - Leachate well 162 metaG | ecosystem: Engineered > Solid waste > Landfill > Unclassified | place... | reverse complement strand
TGGAAGGGCGAGTTCTGCAACAAGCGCAAGGACGGCAGCGAATATGTCGAGTTCGCCATCATCACGCCGCTGCGCCAGCCTGACGGAACCATCACGCACTACGTCGCGGTGAAGGAAGACATCACCGAGAAAAAGCGCACGGGCGATGAACTGGACGAGTACCGGCACCGCCTTGAAGAAAAGGTAAAGACGCGCACGCAGGAACTGGTCAGGGCCAAGGCGGAGGCGGAAGCCGCGAACCAGGCCAAGAGCGCCTTCGTCGCCAACATGAGCCACGAGATCCGCACGCCGCTCAACGCCATCCTGGGCCTCACCTATCTCTTGCAGCGCGGGGCGGATCCGGCGCAGATGGACAAGGTGGCCAAAATTCGCGGCGCTTCCCAGCATCTGCTCTCGGTGATCAACGACATCCTCGACTTTTCCAAGATCGAGGCCGGCAAGCTCGGCCTCAATGTCGTCGACTTCGCGTTGGGTCGCATGCTGGACAACATCGTTTCCATGATCGGACCGCGGCTGCGCGACAAGCAACTGCAACTGGTGATAGACCGCGACGCATTGCCGCCGGTGCTGACCGGCGATTCCACGCGGCTGGCGCAGTGCCTGCTCAACTACCTGTCCAATGCCGTCAAGTTTACCGAGCGCGGCACCATCACCGTGCGGCTCTCCAAGGTCGAGGAAACGGACAGCGATCTGCTGGTGCGCTTCGAGGTTGCCGATACCGGCATCGGCATCTCCCGCCAGAACCAGGCACACCTGTTCGAGGCATTCGAGCAGGCCGATGCCTCCACCACGCGCCGCTACGGCGGGACGGGCCTGGGCCTCGCCATCAACCGGCGGCTGGCGCACCTGATGGGCGGAGAAGTCGGCGTTGACAGCACGCCGGGTCGGGGCAGCAACTTCTGGTTCACCGCGCGTGTGGGCAAGAGCCGCTACACCGTGTCCGAACTGGCCGAGGCGCCGACGGTGCCCGAGGATACCGTGCGCAGCCTGCGGACCGGCGCTCGCATCCTGCTGGCCGAGGACAACCTCATCAACCAGGAAGTGGCGATGGAACTGCTGACCGAAGCCGGCCTCAAGGTGGAGGTGGCCAACGACGGCCGCGAGGCGCTGGAGAAGGCGCGCAGCGGAAGCTACGATCTGGTGCTTATGGACATCCAGATGCCGAATATGGATGGCCTCGAAGCCACCCGTGCCATCCGCCGGATTCCCGGCCTGGAGGCGCTGCCCATCCTGGCGATGACCGCCAATGTCTTCGACGAGGACCGCGAGCACTGCATCGCCGCCGGCATGAACGATTTCGTCGCCAAACCGGTCGATCCGCAGCAGCTCTTCAGCGCGCTGTTGCGCTGGCTGCCGGACCTGGCGCTGGAAGCGCCTGTCGCCGCATCGCCAGCGCCGACTCTTGCGGCACTGCCCGCCATCGCCGGCCTCGACGCGGCGCAGGGCCTCAGGACGCTGAACGGCCATGTCGCCTCCTACACCCAATTGCTGCGTCGCTATGCGACCGCTCATGCCGGCGACATGACCTGGCTGCGCGCGCGGCTGGCCACGAGCGAGCGTGAAGAAGCGCGGCGCATCGCCCACACGCTCAAGGGCAGCTCGGGCAACCTGGGGGCGACCACGGTGCAGCGCATGGCGGCGGAACTGGAGGCAGCGTTGAAGCAAGGCGAAGACGCGGCGCAGATCGAAGCGCTGGTGGCCGCTGCGGAAGCCGAGCTGCAAACCCTGACCACGGCGATCCTCGCCGCCCTGCCCGAGGAGCCTGCGGCGGCGCCTGTCGAGGCGGACTGGGCGGTGGTGCGCCGGGTGCTCGACGAGCTGGAGCCGCTGCTGGCGGCCTCCAGCATGCATGCCAACGATCTGTTCGAGGAAAACGCGGCACAACTCGAGGCCGCGCTCGGACAGCGGGGAGTGTCGCTGGCGCTGCGCATCAGGGGCTTTCTCTACCCCGAGGCGCTCGAAACCATCCGCGAGGCGCGGGCGGAACATGCAGAACTGGGAGGCGGACTATGAAAACCTTGGCAGCAACGGGCAGTGTTTTTCTCCTCCTCTTGTCGGGCGCGCCTGCCTTTGCGGGCGGGCTATCCACCCCGGGCCAGGGCGCACGCGCCCTGGGCATGGCGAGCGCATTCACTGCAGTCGCGGACGACGGATCGGCCGTCTACTACAACCCGGCCGGGATCAGTCAGATCGATGGAACCGTGCTCGCGGCAGGGCTGGCCGCGATCTCACCCGAGCTGCGCTACACGACGGCCGGCGGCGCAAACGAGACCAGCGACAAGAAAGCCCTCGCCCCGGCATTCTTCCTTACCCGCCGCCTGACGGACAAACTCAGCGCCGGCCTTGGGGTCTATGCGCCCTATGCCCGGGATGCGGAACTTCAGGACGACCTCGTCAACGGCTTCGCCTGGCAGCGGTCGAAGATGGTGAGAACCGATCTCAGCGCCGTCGCTTCCTGGAAAATGAACGATACGTTTTCCTTCGGCGGAGGACTGGTCGCGGGCTTCAGCCAGGTGGATCGGTCGATCCCGGCTGGCCCCGGCGTGAGAATCGCCGACAAGGTCGACGGCACGGGCTTCGGCGGCATCGTCGGACTGCTGTGGAAAGCCGGCGACCGCCTCACGGCAGGCGCCACGTACCGCAGCGGAATGTCCATCGATCATGACGGCCAAAGGACCATGACCATCGCCGGAGTCGCCACCACGAGCAACGCGCGGACGGAAGTCCGCTATCCGGCATCGTTCGGTCTCGGCATCGCCTTCGCCCCGTCGGAAAACCTGACCCTGGCCCTGGATGTGGACTGGTACGGATGGAGCTCGATGGATCAGGTGACGACAAGGACGGACATCTGGCCCGATTCCACCACCCAACTCAAGGCGGGAAACAGCCGGGATGTCAGGATCGGCGGCGAATACAGGCTGCCGGCGGGCTGGAGCCTGCGGGCAGGCTATGCCTATATCCAGGGCGCGTTTCCCAATACCCATATCACTCCTTCACAGCCGGACGGAGACGGCCATGAGCTGGCTCTGGGAGCAGGCAGGATAGTGGGGAACTGGCGCATCGATTTTGCCTACCAGAATACCGTCGCTCGCGAGCAGGATGGCGCGGGCAACATTTTCGGCTATAACGGAAAACAGAACATCAGGCAGCACGTGCTCGGACTCACGGCCGGGTACAGGTTCTGACGGGGCAGGTGCAGGGACATGGAAAACCCGGAAATCGTCAACATCGCCAAAGCCGGCATGTGGCTGGGAGAGGACGGTATCGTCCGTATCATCTGGGTTCCCGGCGCAGAAGTGACGCTGGAGGACGCCGAGGAGAGCATGGCGGCCTGGGTGAAGATCAGCCAGGGCAAGAGGCGACCGATGGTCGTCGACACCGCCACGATGAAGTCACTTGCCAGGGAAGCCCGCCACCTCTATGCAAGCGAACGGGCCGCGAAGGTCGCCTGCGCGGTGGGCATCGTCGTCGGAACGCCTGTCAGCCGGGTACTCGGCAACTTCTACCTCGGCCTCAGCAACCCCCTCCTGCCGACCCGCCTGTTCGATTCGGAAGATGAAGCACTTGAGTGGCTGAAGGGATATCTCGAGTGAGCTCGACGCTCAGGAACATCGAAGACCCGAGGCTGGCGGAGGTACTCGAGGTCATCTTCAGGTTCGCGGCGGGCGACCTCAAGGCCAGGGGCACGCTTTCCGACGACAACAGCGCGTTGGACGGGGTCATGGCCGGCATCAACATTCTCGGCGAGGAACTGGAGGCCCAGCTTGCCGATAACAAGCGGGCGCTGCACTCCCTGGCGGAATCCGCAGATCAGCTCCGAGCCGTCTTCAATGCGGTGCAGGATGGAATCATTGTGGCGGATGTCCAGACCAAGCGGTTCCGAATGGTCAATGACGCGACTTGCCGCATGCTCGGATACGGCCCCGGCGACTTGCTCGCACTGGGGGTGGAAAACATTCATCCCGCGGAAGACCTCCCCGACGTCGCCCGTCAATTCGAGCTGCAGCTGAAAGGCGAAATCGGCCTCGCAACGCTGCGCGTGAAAAGAAAGAACGGCACCGTCTTCAATGCGGACATCAGTGCCGCTCCGGCAACGCTGGACGGACGACTCCATCTTATCGGCGTTTTCAGAGACATCACCGAGCGCATGCTGACGCAGCAGGCACTGTCCGACTCCGAAGCCCTGCTCAGGACCGTCTTCGACTCCGTGCAGGACGGGATCGTCGTAGCCGACGCCCGAACGCGGCGCTTCCGGATGGTCAATGCCTCGATGTGCAGCATGCTCGGCTATAGCGCTGACGAGTTGCTCGATCTGGGAATGGAGGGCATCCATCCCGCGGAAGGCCTCGCCTACGTCCGGCAACAATTCGCGCGCATGGCCAGTGGCGACGTCGGCGTCGCGCCGGATGTGCCGATGAAGCGGAAGGACGGCAGCGTCTTCTATGCCGATGCCAGCGCCGGTCCGATGACGGCCGGCGGCGTTGCCTGCCTCGTCGGCGTTTTCAGGGACATCACCGAACGCAAGCGCATGGATCGGGCGCTGCAGGAACGCAACGTCGAACTGGAAAAAGCCAAGGTGGCCGCCGAGGCCGCCAACATAGCGAAGAGCGCCTTCATCGCCAACATGAGCCACGAGATCCGCACGCCGCTCAACGCCATCCTCGGCCTCACCTATCTGCTGCAGCACGGCTCGGACCCCGGCCAGGCGGAGAAGGTCGACAAGATCCGGTCCGCCTCGCAGCATCTGCTCGCTATCATCAACGACGTCCTCGACTTCTCCATGATCGAGGCCGGCACGCTCGGCCTGGACGTCGCCGACTTCGCCGTGGGCCGCATGATCGACAACGTCGTATCGATGATCGCACCCAGGCTGCGCGACAAGCGGCTGCAACTGGTGGTTGACCGCGACGCGCTGCCGCCGGTGCTGGTCGGCGACTCAACCCGGCTGGCGCAGTGCCTGCTCAACTATCTGTCCAATGCCGTCAAGTTCACGGAGAGCGGCACCGTCACCGTGCGCCTTTCCAGCGTCGCGGAAACGGACAGGGACCTGCTGGTGCGCTTCGAGGTCGCCGACACCGGTATCGGCATTCCCCCCGCAGCCGTCGAACGCCTGTTCGCGAGCTTCGAGCAGGCCGACAATTCGATGACCCGAAAGTATGGAGGCGCCGGGCTGGGACTGGTTATCAACCGGCGGCTGGCGCAGCTGATGGGCGGAGAAGTCGGCGCCGACAGCACGCCGGGCAAGGGCAGCACCTTCTGGTTCACCGCGCTCCTGGGCAAGAGCCAGCACAGCCTGGTGGAACTGGACGAGGCCCCGGCACCCGAAGTGGCCGTGCGCGACCTGGAAACCGGCGCCCGCATCCTGCTGGCCGAGGACAACATAATCAACCAGGAGGTGGCGCTGGAACTGCTGACCCAGGCCGGGCTCGAGGTGGACGTGGCCAATGACGGCCGCGAGGCGCTGGAGAAGGCGCGCAGCGGCGACTACGGCCTGATCCTGATGGACATCCAGATGCCGAATATGGACGGCCTCGAAGCCACCCGCGCCATCCGTCGGCTTCCCGGCCTGGAGGCACTGCCCATCCTGGCGATGACCGCCAACGTCTTCGACGAGGACCGCGCGCGCTGCATCGCCGCCGGCATGAACGACTTCGTCGCCAAGCCGGTCGATCCGCAGCAGCTCTTCGGTGCCTTGCTGCGCTGGCTGCCGGCCCTGGCGCTCGCCGCCCCGCCGACGCCGGCGGCGCCCGTCCCTTCGGGAACTCGTGCGGCGGCGGAAGGCGAGGCGGGGGGCATCGCCGGACTACCGGCCATCGCCGGCCTCGACGCCGCGCAGGGCCTCGCGACGCTGAACGGCAATGTCGCCGCCTATACCCGATTGCTGCGCCGCTTTGCGACCGACCATGGCAGCGACATCTCCAGGCTGCGGGCGCTGCCGCGCGAACCGCCATCCGCGGGATATCAGGACGAGGCGCGACGCATAGCCCATACGCTCAAGGGCGCCGCGGGCAACCTGGGGGCGACCACGGTGCAGCGCCTCGCGGCGGAATTGGAGGCGATGTTGAAGCAAGGCGTCGATGCGGCGCGGATAGAGCCGCTGGCCGCCGCCATGGACGCCGAGCTGCAGCGCCTCACCGCGGAGATCCTCGCCGCCCTGCCCGAGCAGGGCGCGGCCGCGTCGGTCGACGTAGACTGGGCCAAGGTACGCGGGGTGCTCGACGAACTGGAGCCGCTGCTGGTGGCCTCCAGCATGGGCGCCAACGATCTGTTCGAGGACAATGCGGCCCTGCTCAAGGCCGCGCTCGGCCCCTTGGGCGAGTCGCTGGAATTGTGCGTCGAGGGATTCCTTTATCCAGAGGCGCTCGAAATCGTGCGCGATGCACGGGCAAGGCATGGGGAAGCGGAGGGGAAAGTCTGAATGAGCACCGAGGCGACAACACAAGCGGCACGCCAGACCATCCTGGCGGTGGACGACGACCCCGGCAACCTCGGCATCCTGCGCCGGCTGCTGCACCCGAATTACAACGTGCTGGCCGCGCCCTCGGGCGAGCGCGCGCTGGCCATCGCCGCAGGCGAGCCGAAGCCGGACCTGATCCTGCTCGACGTGCTGATGCCGGGCATGGACGGCTATGCCGTGCTGGCGCGCTTGCGCGACATGCAGGCCACCCGCGACATCCCGGTGATCTTCGTTACCGGGCTCGATTCCATCGAGGACGAGGAAAGGGGCCTCGCCCTCGGCGCCGTGGATTACATCGCCAAGCCCTACCGCCCGCCGATCATGCTGGCGCGGGTGCAGATCCACCTCGAGCTCAAGCGCGCCCGCGACTGGCTGCGCGACCAGAATGCCTTTCTCGAAGCCGAAGTAGCGCGGCGCGAACAGATGCTGCACTCGGTGACCGCCGCCACCCGCGATGCCATCATCATGGTCGACGGTGACAGCCGCATCGCCTTCTGGAATCCTGCGGCGGAGAAAATGTTCGGCTACGCGGCGACGGAAGCACTCGGCCGCGAGCTGCACGCCCTGCTGGCACCGCCCCGCTATCGCAAGGCCATCGACCATGGGTTCGCGGGCTTCAAGGACACCGGCACCGGCGGCGCCGTGGGCACCACGACCGAGCTGTCCGCCCTGCGCAAGGACGGCACGGAATTCCCCGTGGAACTCTCGCTCGCGGCGGTCAGGCGCGAGAACGCGTGGTGGGGCGTGGGCACCGTGCGCGACATCACCGCGCGCAAGGCGCTCGATGACCAGCTCGCCCAGGCGCAGGCGCATCTGCTGCAATCCGACAAGCTCGCCGCGATCGGCCAGCTCGCCGCCGGGGTGGCGCACGAGATCAACAACCCGATCGGCTTCGTCAGCTCCAACATGAGCACGCTGGACCACTACATACAGGAAATTTCGGCAGTTCTGGATGCCTACGCCGCGCTGGGAGCGGCGGGCGCGGCAAACGAGACGGCGCTCGCCGCCGTGGAGGAACTCAAGCAGCAGAAGAATCTCGACTACATGCGCGGGGACATCAAGCAGCTGATGGCCGAATCGCAGGAAGGCCTGCAGCGCGTGCGCAAGATCGTGGCGGACCTCAAGAGCTTCTCGCACGTGGATGACGCCAACTGGAAGTGGGCCGACCTGCTCGCCGGGCTGGAGTCCACGCTCAACATGGTCTGGAACGAGCTCAAGTACCACTGCACCGTACACAAGGAATACGGCGAACTGCCCGATGTCTGGTGCCTGCCCTCGCAGCTCAATCAGGTGTTCATGAACCTGCTGGTCAACGCGGGCCAGGCCATCACCGGCAAGGGCGAGATCACCATCCGCACCGGGCAGCGCGGCGAAGAGGTCTTCATCGCCATCGCCGACACCGGCAGCGGCATTTCGCCGGAAGTCCGGGCCCGGCTGTTCGAGCCCTTCTTCACCACCAAACCGGCCGGCAAGGGCACCGGGCTCGGCCTCTCGCTCGCCTACAGCATCGTGCAGAAGCACGGCGGGCGCATCGAGGTCGACAGCACGGTCGGCAAGGGCACCACCTTCACCGTGTGGCTGCCGGTGAAAGCGCCGGCGGAAGCGCCCGCCACTGCCGGCAGCTGACATGGGAAGGGCAGAGACCGCAATGAGCACTGATACGACACGCCCGACGGCGCGCCCGACCATCCTGGCCGTCGATGACGACATCGGCAACCTTTCCGTCCTGGGCAGGCTGCTCCACAAGGATTACGACGTTCTCGCCGCGCCCTCCGGCGAGCGGGCACTGGCCATTGCCGCCGGCGAACCGAGGCCCGACCTGATCCTGCTCGACGTGCTGATGCAGGGCATGGACGGCTACGCCGTGCTGCGGCAACTGCGCGACAACCCGGCGACGCGCGACATTCCGGTGATCTTCGTTACCGGGCTCGATTCCATCGAGGAAGAGGAGAAGGGGCTCGTGCTCGGCGCCGTGGATTACATCGCCAAGCCCTACCGCCCGCCGATCGTGCTGGCGCGGGTGCGCACCCACCTCGAACTCAAGAGCGCGCGCGACCGGCTGAAAAACCAGAACGCCTATCTGGAGGCCGAGGTGGCGCGACGCACCCAGGACATCCTGCTGGTGCAGGACATCACCATCGACGCGCTGGCCGAACTGGCCGAGACGCGCGACCCGGAAACCGGCAACCACATCCGCCGCACCCGGGAATACGTGCGCATCCTCGCCATGCGTTTGCAGGGCAATCCACGCTACGCGGACTTCCTCACCCTCACCACCATCGAGCTGCTGACCAAGTCCGCCCCGTTGCACGACATCGGCAAGGTGGGCATCCCCGACCACATCCTGCTCAAACCGGGCAGGCTCGCCCCGGAGGAGTGGACCATCATGCAGACTCATGCGCGGATGGGCGCCAACGCGATCGAGCGCGCCATCGAGCACGCCGAGCGCCATGCCGCAAGGCCGGTGGCATTTCTCGCCCTGGCCCGGGAAATCGCCCATTGGCATCACGAGAAGTGGGATGGCAGCGGCTACCCGGACGGACTCGCGGGGGAGGCCATCCCGGTCTCGGCCCGGCTGATGGCGCTGGCGGATGTGTTCGACGCCCTGATCTCGCCGCGCGTCTACAAGGAGCCGATGCCCTTCGAGCGGGCCCGCGAAATCATCGTCGAGGGACGCGGCGGCCATTTCGAACCCGATGTGGTGGACGCCTTCCTCGCCGGCTTCGACGAATTCACGGCCATCGCCGGACACTACCGCGACGACGAAAAGACAACGGAAAAACAAGGCTGACTATTCCGTTTCATCGCCCCGGCAGCAGCGCTGCGCGCCACGCCTGCAGCTTCCTCTCGAACGACCAGGTCGCGTTGGCCGGGCTGGTCGAGGGCAGCACCAGAGCCTCGCCCCCAAGGCCCCGGCCTCGCGGATGCGCATGGCGAAACACCTGTCGTCTGCAGGACTCCGGTCAGCGAGGCCTTGCCCACGTACTGATGCGGACAGCTTGCGAGGCGTCCGCCCCATGCCTGTTTGACCTGGATCAACATCGTGGCCTAGGGGATGCGCAGAATGCCGTCATACATTGCGTCATGTCCCGGCAGCTGCAGACACGGCAAAACACCATTCCGTCCGGCCATGGATATCCGGTGTTGCGCCGCGCTTCGACTTCCGGCGCGGAAGGGGGCGGGTGGCTTCATGGCATTGCGCTTCAACGGCGAGACGTATTTCTTTCGCGACCAGGGCCAGTCCGACCTGTTGCGCCTGCGCCTGCTGCCGGAGTTGATCGAGCGTCGCCGCAATGCGAAAAGCCTGCGCCTGTGGAGCGCCGGCTGCGCCAGCGGCGAGGAAGCCTATTCCCTCGCCATGCTGGTGGATATGCTGTTGCCGGAGCACGAAGGCTGGGACATTTTCATCCTCGGCAGCGACATCGACCCGGCGGCACTGGTGAAGGCCCGCGATGGACGCTATGGCCAATGGTCGTTCCGCATGGTACCGCCCACGCTGCAACAACGCTATTTCCGGCCCACAGGCGACCAATGGGAGTTGGACGAACGCATCCGCCGCATGGTGAGATTCCATACCGGCGACTTGATCACCGAACCCTTCCCCGGCGGAGAGTTGCGCGACATGGACCTGATCCTGTGCCGTAACGTATTCATCTATTTCGACGCGCACGCCGTGAATGCAGTTGCGGAGAAGCTGGCCGCCACGCTGCGCGATGGCGGCTACCTGATGACCGGCCACACCGAGCTCATGGGTCATCGCATACAGAATCTGCAGAGCAGGCTGTTCGTAGAGGGCGTGGTGTATCGGCGCACTGCCGCCGGTATGCCGCTCCCCGCGGCAGTCTCGCCCGCAGTCCCGCCGGCGGCCCGCACCGCCCCTCCTCCCGCCGTTGCGCCATGCGCACCCGGCGCACCGCCGGCGACCGCGCCGGGTGCGGAAGGCCTGCTGGGGACGGCGCAGGAACTGGCCGACCGGGGCGAATACGAGAGTGCCGAACAAACCTGCCGCCAGGCGCTGAGCGTCGCCCCGCTCGCACCGGGGCCACATTTCCTGCTGGCGCAACTGGCACAGCTCAGGGGGGATTTCGAGCGGGCCGGGGAACTGCTGGACAAGACGCTCTATCTCGATCCCCGCAGCGTAGCCGCCACCCTGGAACTGGCGGCACTTTGCGAGCGTACCGAAAACCTGCGGCGAGCGCAGTCCCTGCGGCGCGCGGCACTGGACATCGTGCGTGCGCTGCCCGGCGACGCGGTGGTCGAGCCCTATGACACAACGGCGGCAGAGTTGGCGCAGTGGCTCGCGCAGTCGTCGCCCGCGTTAACAGCGCCGCCGGGCAAGCCTTCACCCAGGCGCACTGGCTAGCCCGTACCCGCCGCTGCCCGACCCCTGGAACCTCATACGAAAGCCATATCGATGCCAGCCGCCGCCTGTCCAGCCGCGCCCGGCAACGCTCGATGACATTGACTTTGCCCCCCATGCGCCTATGCTAAAAATTCGTAACGCCTGCACGTACCGCTACATGGACGCCCTTTCCCTCCTGATTTTCGAGCTCGACGGCGCACGCTTCGGCCTGGACGCGACGCAGGTGCGCGAATGCATCTGGCTGCCCGAACTGACGCCGGCCGAGGAGGCGCCGCCCTGGATCGTCGGGCTGTTCAACCTGCGTGGTCGCATCGAGCCCGTTGCCGACCTTCGGCTGCGCTTCGGCCATCCGGCGCGGGACTACCGTCCCGGCGACCAGGTCGTGGTGGTGGAAACCGACGGCCGGCCGATGGGG
>Ga0172380_10008476_pt1 | contig 11236 bp, 6 predicted proteins | sample Leawe162metaG_FD_119747 | JGI IMG/M metagenome (GOLD analysis project Ga0172380, IMG submission 119747) | Leachate microbial communities from a municipal landfill in Southern Ontario, Canada - Leachate well 162 metaG | ecosystem: Engineered > Solid waste > Landfill > Unclassified | place... | reverse complement strand
CCAGGCGGTCGCCCATAAAGTCTTGGAAACTATTGTTTATGCCCAATAAAAGCAACATAAAGAGGACGACAACCACGCCGGATAACAGCTGGAAGGGATACTTCAGGACCAAACCCAGGTATTTGGCGAATAGACGCAATCCTTACTCTTTTATATTTTTTGACGCAAAATAGCGATATTGAGCCTGAATACCGCAAAATTGCAAACAGATACCCTCATTTTAGCGATAGAGTCGAGTTGCGACGATACCGGCGCAGCTGTAATCCGTAACGGACACTTATTATCAAATGTTGTCGCCGGCCAGGCGATACATGCCGAATATGGCGGTGTGGTGCCCGAATTGGCCTCCCGTGCCCACCAGGAACACATCATTCCTGTGGTTGAAGCGGCCCTCAAAAAGGCCGGTGTCAAACGCGAAGAACTCACGGCCATCGCCTGCACCAAAGGTCCTGGTTTGTTAGGCGCCTTGCTCGTGGGTAGCAGTTTTGCCAAAGGTCTGGCGATGAGCCTGAACATTCCCCTGCTCGGTATCAATCACATGCAGGCCCACATACTCGCCCATTTTATAGACGATCCCAAACCTGCTTATCCCTTCATTTGCCTCACAGTTTCGGGCGGACATACCCAGCTCGTTTTGGTGAAATCATCCATCGATTTTGAGCTGTTGGGGCAAACACGGGACGACGCTGCCGGCGAAGCCTTCGATAAAATCGGTAAGCTGCTTGGTTTGCCCTATCCGGCCGGTCCGGTGTTGGATAAACTTGCTCATAGCGGTGATGCCAGTCGTTTTGATTTTCCCGAGCCTCAAATCCCCGGCCTCGACTTCAGTTTCAGCGGACTCAAAACCTCGGTTTTATACTTTCTGCAGCGCGAAACCCAAAAAAATCCTGCCTTCATCGAGAATAATCTCAATGATTTATGTGCCGCTGTTCAGGATAGAATCGTAAGCATACTCATCAATAAACTCCGCAAAGCGGCTAAGGCTAATGACATTCGCCAACTGGCCATCGCAGGTGGGGTATCGGCCAACAGCGGATTACGCAAAGCCATGGAACAATTGCGTGACAAGGAAGGTTACACCATCTTCATACCCGACTTCGCCTATTGCACCGACAATGCCGGCATGGTAGCTATGGCCGGATATTTGCGTTGTGGTTTGGTCGACTTCGACGATCAGTCCATGGTCCCCGATCCCCGATTGCCATTGACTGCCAGCTGAAACCTTGTTTAACCCCCATTGAGCCCATGCGCCTATTATTTGCATTAGTTTTTACATTGCTGCTTTTCCCTAACCTAAAAAGTCAGGCGCAGGCAGTGGTAAAGGGGAAAGAAGAAGAAGTAATTACAACCACCCGTATCCTCTTCCTGCTTGATGCATCGGGCAGTATGCTCGGCACCTGGCAGAATAATTCCCGCTGGAACGTAGCCAAACGCCTGTTGACCGACTTGATGGACAGCCTTGAAACGCGTGAACATTTGGAAGTCGCACTCCGGGTATACGGTCACCAAACCGACCGCGGTGAACGCGACTGCAAAGACACCAAACTCGAGGTGCCCTTTGCTGCCAACAGTTTTGGAAAAATTAAAAGCCGGCTGAAATCCATCCGCCCACTCGGCAATACGCCCATCGCCTACAGTATGTCGCAGGCCGCCACCGACTTCCCCCGCGACCCGCTCAGCCGCAACATCCTCATCCTCATCACCGACGGCCAGGAAAGTTGTGATGGTGACCCTTGTCAGGTTTCGTTTCAATTACAAAAACAGCATATTTTCCTGAAGCCATTTATCATCGGTTTAGGTCTGGATATGGGCATGAAACAGGCTTTTAACTGCGTGGGCACCTATTTTGATGCCGAGCAGGAGGTTGCATTTAAACAGGCCCTCGATATGGTGGTGGCCCAGGCACTCAACTCCACAACAGTGCAAGTGAACCTCAACGACCAGTTCATGCTGCCCACCGAAACCAATGTGCCCATGACCTTTTACGATACCGAACTGGGCATCGAACGGTATAATTTCATCCATACGCTCAACTCCCGCAAACTCAGTGACACATTACTTATTGACCCGGCCAATCGTTACAATCTGGTAGTGCACAGTAACCCTGAAGTCAGTAAATCCGACATCACTTTACTACCTGGCAAACACAATATCATCACCCTCAATACCCCCATGGGTGGCCTGGAGCTGGTGGTGAGCGGGGTAAGCGGCTACCGTAATCTACGCGCTACTGTCCGTGACAGCAAAAGTGGGGCGTTTATTTGCACCCAGGATTTTAATACAGTACGTAAATACCTCACAGGTAAATACGATTTGGAAATACTCACCACACCCGTTACTAATTTTAAAGCTGTCGACATTCAGCAGGGTGAAATCAGCCGTATACAAATTCAACAACCCGGTATGGTCAACATCGCCTGCAATACCGAAGGTTACGGCGCCATCTTCAGCACCGACGGCCCGAAACTGGTGAAAGTTCATGATTTAAACCCGGCTACACTCACCGAAACCGTCGTTTTACAACCCGGCAATTACAAAGTCATCTTCCGCTCGAAAAACTCTACCAAGGCGGTATTTAGTCTGGAGAAGGAGTTTGCGGTGAGTTCGGGGGCTATTATTACTGTACGATTTTAACGGGAGGTTTCTCGCGACGGCGCTAGACGTTTGTTCGACGGGGAAGGCGCGAGAAAGGGGGCTTATGTGCGGCAGTCGGTTAAACGGTGGCTCGACCAGGCTCGCCATGACGGAAGAAATATTTCAAGTCATGGTGATTTATCGAACCATGGTTAAACGCGGTTTTTCCTGCCCTGCGTTTAGCGAATGGGGGCTAAATGGAGAACTAAAAGAACCGGTGCCTGAGGTTCCCGAAGGCATCCGGTGCTTATACATGGACCTCGGGCATCGAGCCAAATCAGAACTGGTCGAAGATTTGAGTCGAGATGATGCGAAAGACGAATCCTACAATCTATCCACGGAAAACAATTAGTCCGTTTCTCGCTAGGGCGCTAGGCGTTTGATCGGTGGGAAGGGTGCGAGAAAATACGCTGAGGAGCAGTTTTTCTTCATTTATCTACCTTATTAAAAAACAAAACCAGCCACTGCAGACGGTAATGTCAAACAGTAACTGGTTTTATATTATTTGAGCTTACTTAATATCTAGGCTAACAAAACCCTATCGGGTAATTACGAATTTAAGGGTTTGAGGAGGGGTCGAGTTGTTAATTATCTGCAAGAAATAGACACCATTACTCAGCATGGAAGCATCCAATGTGGTTTTACTGTTTTCAGTTGAAATACCTCCTGAAAGATGTATCGTTCCCTGCATATCTGTAACTCTGTAGCTCATACCAGATAAAGTAACATTTGAGGAAACTGTCAACAATCCATTGTTTGGATTCGGATATAAAGTATAGTTGATTTGACTCAAGTGTTGACCAAGCAATTCTACGGCTATACCAGGGCCAGGACTCCTTCTTCTCAATTCCGGTGCATTCAAAACACATTCATCTAAAGCTTCCATGTATTGAGTTGCATCCGTTATCTCAAGAATAAAATCCGCCTCTGCTTCACAAATACAGCTCCAATAGTCGCGGATACCTTCAAGTTTTCCGTCTTCTGTTGAAATTCCGGCTAATTGTTCGAGTGCATAGTCGTAATGTTCACCTGAGCGATAGGCTTGTGCTTTCGCCAGTTTATTGTAAAACCAACGTTCTTCATCATAATCCTGATTGTAATAATAAAGCTGGTTATCCAATTCGTCCTGAACTGTTTGTAGTTGCTCACTGACTTCGGTTTCATTTACAGCTCGATTGGGTTCTAATAATTCATATCGGTAGGCATTACCGAGTGCTTTAAGGGCTTTGTTAATGACAAATCGCATGAGTTTTACTTCGTCTTCCGAAAGTTCATAATCCAGATACTGTACATCACTTCTGTAAGTGTAATGATTACGCACAAAACTAAAAATCTCCCCAAATTTGGCTACTGCTTCTTCATCCCGATTAGCCACACCGGCTAAATCATCCGTCATATCGCTGATTGCAGTGGCTATCACTAAGGGTAGTTTGCCATTTTGATAACTGGTTTCAACCGGCAGGGTAGTAATGGCATTGCCGAGCATCATTGAATCTAACGAAGCCAGTGCTGCCAAAGGGCAAAGGGTGGCAAAGGCACTTAAAGGTTGCCAGTTGTGTAGTAAAACAGGCGCAGCACTGTAGGTTAACAAATCAACGGCTACCAAACCATGCTCGGCAGGCAAGCGGTTGTTTTGTACGTTCAGTTTATAATTTGTGCCATCATAAATCAAATTAGGGTTATCGGCAAAGGCACCATACAAATAGGTTGTACTTGTTGCAAAATTATTATAGCCGTCGTGTAATATGAGGTGTTTTACATCGCTGATGGAAATACCGATCTGATTAGCGGTAAAATCATTCCGGGCCTCACCGCCTAAAAGAACTTCGACAGTATAAGCATCTAAGCCGATGGTATTGTTTGAGATACTGCTGCAAGTGAGGCGTACCGGGCAATTACCGCTTGCCTGTATGCCTGTACCATTGTATTTGCTTTGGCTTTCGTGAAAATAGAGTGCAGCAGTGCTCTGACCACTGAATTCAATACCCATACTGCTGTTGCGGTTAAATTGGGAGTTGCGAATATCACAACTTGCGGTTGCTGCATCAATTTTAAGCCCTACGGTATTGCTATCGAGGCGGCTGGTTTTGAGTTCTAAGTTTTTACCATTTATGCGCAAACCGGTAATACAATGTTTAAAATCGGAATTTTCGACTTTAAGGGGATGAGCAGCGGAAGGCAAAAGTGCCAGCAAACCGTAGTTGCCATGCAGAAACTCTGCATTTTTAACGATGAGGTTGGGCTGGCCATATACCACTACCGAACCATATCTGCTTATAGCACCTTGGGGTTTGGTGATACGTGCATTTTCGATGGTTGCCCGGCCTTTGATATGCATTTCCATACCAGGATGAATATCAACCCGGCAATTCAGTACTTTGAAAAAACTCAATGCTGAGTCGAGAGCCAGTTTACCAGTAATTTCTGCCTTTTTATCTTCCTTACCACTGCCGTTTAATTCAATGACGGCACCGCTTTCAAATTCCCAGAAATCAGACGCAACGGCCTGGTTCACCGGCTGGGCAAAACGCAGATAACCATCGCCTGTAGGCTTCAACAAAGCACTGCTTTTTAGGGTAAGTTTGCCTCTTATTTCCAGTACCGCATTTTTACCATCCAGGTGAATGCTGTGCTCTTTGTGAAGAATAAGCTCTGCACCTTCTTCAATTACCAGGCGCGAGTTATCATTAATATGCAATAAGGCATCGCCCAATAATTCCAATTTGCTGCCTGCTCTGAAAAACACATCGGCTTTGTTGTTGTCTTGCAGTCCACCACCCAGGTTTACATAATTATTGTCGCCTATGTAAAATTCGCCATCGGCTTCAATGATAATATGCGGACTGTCGCAGGCTGACCAGGCAGTATTTAGAATAAAACCAGAATATTCTGTCGGACTACCTAAATTAGAATTTTGATACGCTATCGAATCGTATTTATTTACGTGCAAGTTGCCGCCAGCCTTAATAGCTACAGTAGGCAAAAACACATCAGGCGCCAAAATAATAGAATCTGGATCTGAACTCACAGGTGTGCCGAAATTATAATACTCATCCAGCTCCGGACCACTTTGCTGAGATAGAAATTTGGGATGGGTTTCATTCAATTTTCTCACCATCCAATTAATGTTTTCCTGAGTGATTTCCACGTGACGTTGGTTTTTACTCGGCTCACCCTCACTCCCATTCGCCCAATAATCTTCAAAAGGAATAATAGCTTGATTATTCCTTACCTCGTCTTCTACATGCATAAAAAGGTTATTCGTAACAATATCCAACGCACTTACTGTCGAAATAAAATTGTGGTGCGGATAATAGAGGGTGGAAATTTTACCTCCCTGTTCATGCAAGTCTTGTATAGTAGTATTGTAATCACCGGGAGCATTATCGTAGGGTAGGGTAGGAAAAGAATAGGGGGTACTGGTACTGGAGTTATTTATGAAGTTTCCATCGTAATTATCGTTCTTGTTTATTATCAATGCTGTAGTAAAGGCTGCACTGATAGCTGCTTTCACCGCGACATCTGAAACCTGGATGGCAGGACAAAACGAGCATAGCATACTTGATAAATTGATTACTTTGGCAATATTATGAGCTAGGTCACTGACAAAAAGCACATACATTCCGGTGGTATAAATTCCCCATTGTTCGATGTAATCATTCCAATTTTCAGAGCCTCTTTTCCCTCGTTCCAATGCCCAGCTACCAGCTGGCTGACCAGGGCTATACGGTGTGACATAGGCTTTGGCTTTGACTAAGGTGATGATACCGTTTGAATTAGGGTTGCCACTATATGTAGCATATGCATCTCCTAATCCAAGTATGGGCAAAATTATACCAGGAACAGTTATAGGGGTATACATCTTTAGTACCAAATCAATGAAAGGAGCGCCTGGGACAAAATCGGCACTTTGCAGGTTTTCGTTGTCCAACTTTTGGCCAATGCCAACATCACTTCCATTGGTGAGAGCAAGCCTTCGGCAATTAATGGGTTGACCAATGCTATCTAACTCATTTTGAAATTGTGTCCTGTCTGAACTAGCTCCACTTCCAATATGGTAGACTAAAATTTGCCTGGCAGCCGGACTATTTAAAACATGATCATACCTCTCTTTTGCTATATCACCTTTTTTGAACAAATTTAATTCATGACCCATTTCATAAATCAATTGTTGAATGCTATAAGGAATATTGGCTCCTTTATGGGGTGATGAAAATGTGATGTAGGTTTGTGTATTGTGACAGCATGAGCTAAGTTCCATTTTCCTCAACGCATAACGCACTATCAGGCCACCCATACTTGCACCTAATACTGTCAATTGATTGTAACTTTCATTAATTCTTAACGAATCATTAACAAGTTGAATCAAATTAATCAGTGCATTGGCATTCTTCTGTATTTTGGCACGATTCGAATGAATATCCACAATAATAACATCATAACCCATCTGGATCAAGGTGTCTGCAAAATTGGGAAACATGGCTAATTGTGGTGCAACTTCACCAAAATTGCCAGATGAGAATGAACGCCAATTAAGATCACCAAAACCCCAACGGTCGCCTTGGTCGAATTCGGGCTGCCCCACCTTATATCTGCCGGTTTCGAAACCCTCTACCAGTATGAACGGCCGAGTAAGTTTGCCAAGTCCATGATTACCATATTTGACATAACCAACCAGGTTTCCTGTGCCGAAGCCCCCATCTGGAACACCGCAAGGATTAAAGCCAGTTGGGTCAATTATGGCATCGGGCGAAGTGCCCAACTTACAGTGTTCAATATAAACAAAGGTTTTTGCCGAGAGGTCATGTAGCGGATTGCCCATGCTATCGGTAAGCATGAGGTAAATGGTTTTTATGCCGAAGCTCGTATAGTTAATGTTTATTACTTGCCCTGGAATAACTGTCCTAAACCCTTGACCGTCATCAAAGTCGATAAGAAAACTGAAATTTAAATTATCCGGGAATTGAAAAAAGAGAAAGGCAGGCGGAACAATAAACCGGACAGACTCTTGCAAGCTACCAATACAAACTATTCCGGAAAGATTTGAAATTGTAAGTAGTTCAAGTTCGTCAAAGGCATTCGAAGATGAAGGAGAGCCCCGGTACCACGTACTATCTATGACAATAGTGGTATCAATGGTGACCCATTGGCCGAGCACATCATGGTAATAAGTGGTATCGAGAACAATGGTATCGCTAATATGAATGTCACCGGTAAGTAAACGATATTTATTCATGGAGTTATCGAGCCAAATCATATTGCTATCCCAGGCAGTTGCACTAATCATATTGTAGCGAAAGCCCATTAAGCCCAGCACTACATCTGCTTGCGGGTCAAGACCTAACAATTGCTGGGTGTTGTAGCCTGATGGATCTAAGCCATAGTAGGCAAGGTTATACCTGTATTCAAAGCTGTCAGGATTAAATTTGAAAAGCTCATTTTGATAATCTGAATGATAAAATAAGCTATACAAATCCCTGAAAATGCGACTTGAACATGCTGAGTCAAGGTTAGGCTTAAAATAATAAGGATTGTAATCGGCGTTGGCCGCCCACAATGCATGTGGACTGCGGTCGAGGAGTATGCCTGAATTAACAAAAGGCTTTAGACTATCATACTGAGCAGTATATTGTGCTAAGGTTAGCTGTGCGTGTGCAAAGGTGCCGTGCAAACACAGCATAGCCGTAAATGCCACAACAACCCCAAATTTTAGGTTTATTAACTTCATGAGATTAGTTGATTAAATTAGCTAGCCTTAGAATTCTATCAGGTAGTAGGTGGTGTCGAAGGCAGGGACAAAGGGAATAGTGTCAATAAGATTAAACGATTCGTTATTCCTAAACACCGTAATTCCGATTCTACACGAACTATTACCTCCGCTGGAATAAATAGCTTGATTATTTACCGGGCCGTATAGCTCTCTAATTTCACCTCCGCACACAGTGAACCTTATTTTATCACCTGGATAATAAGGGCCGTTATTAATAAGGTGTAATTTCACCCAAGCATAGGGTGACAGCACGATGTTTTTGGTTTGTTTCATGCCTATTACTAGTTGCACCTGATTGGAATAACTTATTCCATAGTGACCGGCAATTGGTTGAGTAATAAGACGCAGGTAGTAGGTAGAATTTTCACTATTTTCTTCGGGCATAAAAATGAACTCAAAGTTTCCATTTGAATCCGTGATTGTTTCATATAACTTTCGTTCTCCTGTTCCAAAACCAGAACCCGGTATGGACCTAAATAATCCTATTGTGAGCGGCTGGTTGGTAGCTTTGGTATCAGTACCATAGGTAATTACCCGGCCGTTAACGGTGGTTTCTTTTTTTTCTTTTTTACAGGCGATAGTGCTACAAAGCAGTACAACCAGCCAGAGATGAATGATTTTCATGTGGGTTTTTTGGGAAAGTGAAATAAATTACAAAACGCATCCGTCAGCCGATGAATGGTTTTATTCGCAAAAGCTGAAACTCACAAAGTATTCCCCGGCAGCGTAGTAATACACCTGCAAGTAGCCCTAATGCTATGCGAGAGCGATATATCGCTGCGGCCGGCTTTGGAGGGGGTGTTGTTTAACATGCTGGTGTAAAGGATTGTAAAAGTGAAGCTACACTTATTTTTCTAAATAACAACACTTGTGTGAAAAGTTTAATATGGTGTTGCTATACCACCAGCATGGGTTGAAAAATGAATAGTATCCAAAAAAAGTGTATCGTGAACGGCATAAGGCTGCACTTGCAGATAATAAAAGCCGGCCGTATCGCGGGGTATCCAAAAACTGTCGTAGGCCATCAAAGAAATGGCATGAAAATCCAAATCCATAAAACCCAATACGGCATTGTTGGGTGCAGGGATACTCATAAACTGTTGGGTATTCCAGCTCGACACATCGGTTTCGTACAGTGCAGTGTTAATTACGCGATTAAGGTGAACCGGGTTAAACCTTAATAAGGTGGTATCAAAAGATTCGTGGTATTTTGTTTCGTGTAATTCGGCAAAAGCTGCCTTGCTACAAAGACTATCTCTTGTGCCATCATAATTGACAATGTTAAAATTTGATCCGACCCAAATCATATTATGAGGGTTACGGTCATATAATATCCCACTACTCACCCATGGGGCAAGCGGGTTATAACGCGCCTTGAGGCTGTCTAAATTTTGAGCTTTTGTTGTAACTGTTGTGATAAAAAACAGCACAAAAAGGCCTTGTATGTTTATGTATGTTTTCATGATTTTAATTTTAAAAAGTTTGATTTATAATCAGTATTCTATCAGATGATAGCTGAAGTCAAAAACTCGTAGATAGATTGAAAAATTCAACGAATTCGATGCGCCATCCCGGAAGAGTCCACATTAATGACTTCTGTAAGTATTCCTAGCTGAAAGGTGAATAATTTGCCCTTAACTGCTTTTAGCTCAACTAGTATTCGAGATAGTAATAGGTAGTGTCGAAGGCAGGTAAAAAAATATTGAATGTGAGATTATATGTTGTATCCTGTCTTGTTAGCCAGCAGCTTATATCGTTATTAACATTGCCAGCCCTTAGGAAAATATTCTGCCTTTCAACAGGTCCCCATATATCGTATCTCTCCCCGCCCCCCAAAGAAATAGTTAACTTATCACTCACATGAGGATTGATATTTTTAGTATGTAGTCTAATCCATGCATGAGGGGTATACCGAAGTTGTAATTCCTGCTTCTGGCCAGGGTTGAAAAATATCCAATTATTACCACCTGGATCAAAATGATTTGGAATGACCGTGGACATAATGAGGAAGTATCTTGTATCCAAGCTTTCGGCTGTAAAACTGAAGCTGTAGTTCCCGTTGGTGTCGGTAGTGGTTTCAGCAACCAGTTCGCCATGAGCACCGCCGAACCAAACGGAGACGTATTTATACGCTTTGATTACTACATTTTTATTTGTCGCCTTCTGCTCCGTACCTCTGAGCACAACCCGGCCATACACTGTTGTTTCAAGTGTGGCTGGTTCAACAAGTTTTTCTTTTTTACAGGCAGTAGACTGTATCAACAGCAACACCAAGATGAGGATTAACCTTTTCATGATATAGTATAAATGAGGTAAGGTTTAATATTCAATCAGATGATAGGTGGTGTCGAAAGCAGGTAGGTAAATTGAAAAATTCAACGAATTCCATATTCCATCTCGGTAAAGTGCACATGACACATTTCTGTTACTATTCCCGCCTGAAAGGTGAATAATTTGCCTTTCAACTGGTCCCCAAATGTCATAATCAATTCCCCCACCAAAATATACATTAAGTCTATCTCCTGGTTTTGGATTTATATTTCTGACATGCAGTCGTAACCACGCATAAGGCGTATAAGTAAGTTTAAGCTCCTGACGTTTCCCCGAATCGAAAAATATCCAATTATTACCACCTGGATCAAAATGATTGGGAATAACCGTGGACATAATGAGGAAGTATTTTGTTTCCAAGCTTTCGGCTGTAAAACTGAAGCTGTAGTTCCCGTTGGTGTCGGTAGTGGTTTCAGCAACCAGTTCGCCATGAGCACCGCCGAACCAAAAGGAGACGTATTTATACGCTTTGATTACTACATTTTTATTTGTCGCCTTCTG
>Ga0172380_10008475_pt1 | contig 11237 bp, 10 predicted proteins | sample Leawe162metaG_FD_119747 | JGI IMG/M metagenome (GOLD analysis project Ga0172380, IMG submission 119747) | Leachate microbial communities from a municipal landfill in Southern Ontario, Canada - Leachate well 162 metaG | ecosystem: Engineered > Solid waste > Landfill > Unclassified | place... | reverse complement strand
TTAGGCAAAGATACCTTACGGGTGTTAGCTGTGTGTAGAGGAGGGCCACAACACCATGGCCACACACGACGCGTTCACGGTCGCACCGTCTGCAGATCACTGGAACGGGTTTGCGATGCTCGCTGCGTTCCACATCCATTTTCTCGGTGCTGCGATGATGATCGTCCCGGAGCTGGTCGCCCACGGCATGACCGGGCAGATCCGGCCGGTCGAGAAGTCATCGAAGAAAGAACTCGGAGTTCAAAAGTGAGTTCGGCTGAACTCCAATGATCGGTTCTTGTGCGGCGCATCCAGCGCCGCACAAAGCTTTTATATTACGAAACGGAGCTTTGAGCCCCCCGTCGCTTTGCTATAGTAGGTACTCATGAAGCGCGTTGCGGTCATCGGTGGAGGGATATTTGGCTGCACTGCGGCCATCTATGCCGCGCGCGCGGGGCACGAAGTGCATCTCTTCGAAAAAGAAAAAGATCTCCTTCAATCTGCTTCGGGCATCAATCAGTACCGTTTGCATCGCGGGTATCACTATCCGCGCAGTCCCGAGACCGCCTTCTCTGCTCTCCATGCGGAAACAACGTTCAGAGAAGAGTATGGGGGATCGGTGATCGATGGAGGCAGGCACCTCTATGGAATAGCGCGCGAGGGAAGTCTGGTGAGCGCCAAGCAATTTCTCGATTTTTGCGATGCGCAGGAGCTCGCGTACAAGAAAGTCGATGTGCCGGAACTCGTCGACCGGGCAAAGGTCGAGCTCGTTATCGAAGGCGTGGAGGCACGGTTCGACCCGGATATTCTGCGCACGCTCGCAAAACAGAAGCTTGAGGAAAGCGGTGTCACCGTGCATCTCGGTGTATCCGCGGACGCGTCACTGAGCGATTCATTCGACAAGATCGTCATCGCTGCGTATGCGAATACCAATGAGGTGCTTGGCTTGTTCTCGGAGACGAGCAGCGAGTATCAGTTCGAGATATGCGAGAAGCCGGTCGTGTCGCTTCCCGCGAGTTTCGGCATGACCGACCTTGTCATTCTCGACGGCCCCTTTATGTGCGTGGATCCTTTGGGCAAAAGCGGTCTCTATGTGCTCGGCAACGTCGTGCATGCGATACACGCGACCAATGTCGGTCAAAAGCCCGAAATTCCCGAGCGCCTCAGGCCGCTCCTCAATGCGGGTATCGTGAAAGACCCTCCCGTTTCGAACTACGGGAAGTTCATCGAGGCCGGCGTGCCATACATTCCGCTCCTCAAGAAAGCGAAGCACGTAGGGTCTCTCTACACCATCCGTACTGTGTTGCCGCGTGTAGAAAAGACCGACGCGAGGCCGACGCTCGTCACTCCGGTGGACGAGAAGTGCATACAGATATTCTCCGGGAAGATCGGCAATTGCGTTGAGGCGGCGATCAGGGCGACCTCACTTCTTTAACTTTTCGGTTTGTACTTTTTGTCTCGGAAAGCCTTAAGACCTTCTTTTTCCATTGCACGGTTTGTTGCTGCTTCCGGAGTCGCGTCAACGGCGGCTGCCCACTTTTTATACATCGGGTGTCGGGCCGCGAGGACATCCTCGACGATAAGCCAATCAATCGCGATCCCTTTCTCTTTAAAGTACGGATTCGCGTCGAACATTTCCTTCGCGCGCTCAAATTGGAATCTGGGCGAAAGCACTGCGATGCGGCGTCTCTTCGATGCGCTCGGGTTCTTTTCCAGATAATCGATCACGTTCTCAACGTTGCCCATCGTATGACTTGCGGAAGCGGTGCCCATAGGGATGACCTTTTCCGGAGGCACGCCGTATCGTGTGGTGATAAGGCGGGCAAGTTCTTGTGAGCGCGATGCGCGCTCTCCCGTTTCCGGATTGATATTGCTGCCGCCGGTCACGAGCAATTTTTCAGCGTCAGCCTGAATGTGGCTCGCCGCGATGGCGCGCGCCTTTCCCATAACTATTCGGCCCGAATATTCCTCGGGCTCCATGATCGTCGGAAAGTCCCACTGTTTGTTCTCGGCATTCCACCGCATGACGGCTCCAAGGACGACGATGGCATCGTATTTCGGCTCCTTTTCATTGCGGTCGATGTTCGAAGGTACGTTGAATGACATGGAGAAATTATATCAGCGTTATGCAAGCATTTCGTGGATCTCGAGTACGCGCGCGCCGAAGTCCCCGGCGCTTACCGGCGCAGGGCCGCCCGCCGCCGCATCAAGGAATGCTCGCATCTCTCTCGTGAGAGCCTGGTCGGAGTTATCGAATACAACCTCTTCGTTCTTGTACAGCTTCGTTCCGCTCCACGAGAGAGTTGTACCATCCGCGAACGTTGCGGTGACGGAGTGAGCATCCACCTTTGATGTCCTGTCGATGGCGGTAACGAATTCGAATTGTTCGTAGGAGAGAACGGTTTCGATCCGGTCACAGGCGGTTTCCACTGCTTCGCGCATCGTGACGGCCGCTTTCTGTGGCATACCAAATAGGTCGTAGGCGATCGAAAGGTAGTGAGTGAGGAGCGCGTTATCAATAGTGTCGGTGAAGGTCCCATATTTCGTTCGGACGCATTGCACACGCGTGGGGGTCGTGTTTTTTATGAGACGTTTGAATTCCTGATGCGCCGGGTGGTAGAGGAGGGTATAGCCTGTCACGATGGCTCGAGCATTCTCTTGTGCAAGCTGCGCGAGCGCGTGTGCCTCGGCGGAAGTTCGCGTAAGGGGCTTTTCACAAAGGACGTGTTTGCCCGATCTGAGAGCGGCACTCGCGATCTCAAAGTGGGTAGGGACGGGAGTCGCGATCGCCACCGCCCGTATCGAAGGGTCGGCGCAGATGTCGTCCACAGAAGCCCGTTGTACATGCGCCAGCCCGAGATCGCTCGTCTTCGAGGCGAAGTAGGTAAGCTCGCTCGCCTGGTCGAGTTCCCGCGCGATGTTCTTGCCCCACCTGCCGACACCGATAACGGCGGTTTTTAGGCGCTGTTGTTCCATTGCACTCTACGGTAGCATAGACGGAATGAAAGCGCTTCTTACCACCGGTATCTTTTTTCCCGACGTCGGGGGACCTGCGATACATGTGCGCAAGATCGCCGAACATCTTGCGGGCCGGGGCTGGCAGGTGACGGTCGTCGCATTTGGTGAGCTGGCAGATGGCTCGGAACCGTACCGCGTGGTGCGCGTGAGTCGCGCGCGCGGCAAGCTTCTCTCATGGCTCCTCTATGCGATAGCTATCGCGCGCGAGTCATTCCGGCATGATGTCCTGTACGCCTTCGACCTCACGACGGCGGGCATTCCGACGGCGCTTTTCTCACGGATGCTCGGCAAGCCGTTCATGCTTCGCATCGGAGGCGATCCTATCTGGGAACGCATCGTCGAAAAGGGCGAACGATTCTTGCCGATGCGCGCGTACTACGAACAGGAACTCTTTAAAAAGGATAAGCCGATGCTCTACCGCACGATCCGTTCCGTCGTGCGCTCGGCCGATACCATCGTCGTGTATTGCGACTTTATACGGGATATCTATGTGAAGCACTACGGGGTGGACGAGAAAAAGATCATACAGATCAAGAATCCGTTCCCATCGAAAAAACCGGTGACCCTTGAGAGCGGTACATTCACGTTCCTTTTTGCCGGGAGATTCGTTTCCTACAAGAATCTCGCGACTGTGCTGCGGGCGTTCGAGGGAGTTGCCAAGAGGCACTCGAATGCGCGCCTCGTCCTTATCGGGGACGGGCCGGAAGAGAGCGCGCTCAAAAGAATGGCCGCGCCGATGAGTTCCCTTGTCGAAATAATTCCCAAAGTGGACCAGAAAACGTTGTTCGCGCGTATCAATACGTCGTCGGTCGCACTCGCTCCCGCGCTCACGGAATTCAATCCGAATTTCATTCTTGAGAGCCTGGCGCTCGGCAAACCTGCTCTCATCAGCCGCGACAACGGCCTTTCGGAGCAGCTTCCGGATCATATGCAATTCGATCCGCTTGATGAAGGCTCGCTCGAATCCGCTATGGAGTTCATCGTTCACGCCGCGAACTACCAAGAAGCGCTCCGATACGTTTCAGAGCTCCGGCTCGATCAGACATGGGACAAGGTCGTCGCCGAACATGCGCGTATTCTTGAACAAAGTCGAACGGCACGGTGATTTGATGCAGGCCTCAATTACGGCTAGAATGCGCGGATGCGTGTACTCGTACTCTCCACCGACTGGAACGCTTTCAATGAAAGGAGCGCCGTCACCAGGCGCTTCCGAATGCAGGCACGCACCGTCGAGCGCATGGACGTGCTCGTACCGCACGGGCCGAAGCAACTCCTTCAGATAGCGGGCAATGCCGCCGTGCGCGGCTTTGGGCTGGGGCGCCTTTTGGGCTCATTGCGCACCATTGCGGCAGGCACGAGGATCCAGCGGCCCGACGTCGTCAGCGCGCAGGACCCATTCCTGGTAGGGCTCATCGCGTGGGTCATCGCCAAGTCGCGCGGCTCGAAGCTCCATGTGCAAGTGCACACCGATCTCTTCGACCCGCAGTTCTCTTCGCGCTCGGTCGGCAACCGTCTGAAGATCCTGCTCGCTCGATTTATATTGTCGCAGGCGGATGCGGTACGCGTGGTCTCAAAACGCATTGCGGATTCACTGGTCACTCGGGGTTTCAAAGCGCCGACGGTGCTTCCCGTGTTCGTCGATATCGAGAACCTTTTGAAAGCGGAACCGATCGATCGAAGCGCGCGCTATCCGCAATTCAAGAAATTGATACTGGTGGTGTCGAGATTGGAAAAAGAAAAGAACGTTGCCGCCTCCATCCGTGCCTTCAAAGAGATACTAGAAAAAGAGACGATGGCCGGACTCGTGGTGATAGGGAGCGGCTCGCAGCGCCTGTCACTCGAGGCGCTTGCGAAAGACCTCGGTATTGCAGAGAGGGTGGTCTTCGAAGGCGCGCAGGACCCGTTCCCGTTCTATAAAAGTGCGGATCTCGTACTCGTCACCTCGGAGTATGAAGGGTTCGGCATGGTCATCGTCGAGGCGCTCGCGGCAGGTTGCCCCGTCGTATCGTATGACGTGGGACTTGCCCGCGAAGCGGGGGCTATCGTCGCGACGCCTGCGGATCTGCCGCGGGTCGCGATCGCCGTTCTTTCGGAGGGGAAGCGCGGAAAGCTCTCTTTGGATCTGCCGAATGAAGTCGAGTATCGCGATCTGTGGTACGCGGATATCGCATCCACCGATGCTGAGCGCCGTACGATCGAGAAAAAGATCGGCGGGGAGAAGCCGACGGTCGGATTTATAGGGCAGGGATTTATCGGCAAGAATTATGCGGATGAGCTTGAGGGCAGGGGATATACCGTCGTGCGATTTGCTCTGGAAGAGCCGTATCGACAGAACAAGCACAAGATAAAAAACTGCGACATCGTATTCATTGCGGTGCCGACACCGACGACTCCCAAGGGTTTTAGTGACACGATCGTCCGCGAGGCCGTCTCGCTCGTCGGCGAAGGCAAGGTCGCGGTCATCAAATCCACGATGCTTCCCGGCATGACGATGGAGATACAAAAACAATTCCCGAAACAGGTCGTCATGCATTCGCCGGAATTCTTGCGGGAAGCGACCGCGGCATATGATGCAGGGCATCCGGACCGCAACATCATCGGTATTTGCACCGACACGCCCGAAGTGCGCGCGCTGGCACAAAAGGTGATCTCGATCCTTACGCCCGCGCCATTTGAGCTCGTGTGCTCTGCGATAGAGGCGGAGTTCATCAAATATGCGGGGAATAACTGGCTCTATATCAAGGTCGTGTACGTCAATATGCTCTACGACTTCGTGCGAAAGATGGGCGGCAATTACGATGCAGTACGCGACGCGATCGCAGCGGATCCTCGCATCGGACGCTCTCATCTCGACCCCATTCATCAGAGCGGACACGGAGGTCCTGTGGGCAGAGGCGCCGGCGGGCACTGCTTCATAAAAGATTTTGCAGCATTCCGTTCGATGTATGAGAACGTGTTCCCTGAGGATGCCGCCGGTATCGAAGCGCTGAAGGGGCTTGAGCGGAAGAACATCACACTATTGCGGGACACCAACAAAGACCTCGACCTGCTCGAAGGTGTCTATGGTAAATAAACCGTCACGCTTGCTCATCACGACACAAGTCGTCGATCGCACGGACCCGTTCCTCGGATTCTTCCACGGATGGCTCGCGGAGCTGGCAACACACTTCGAGCACATTCATGTCATTTGTCTGAAGGAGGGTGAGCATTCGCTCCCTGCAAATGTCACGGTCCACACACTGGGTAAGGAACGCGGGAGGTCACGCGCCGGCTACATATTCAGTTCTCTAGCGTATGCATGGCAGCTTCGTCGCGAGTACGACGTTGTGTTCGTGCACATGAACCAGGAATACATCCTCGTTGCCGGCTGGCTATGGAAGCTCCTCCAGAAGCCGATATATCTATGGCGGAATCACTACGCAGGGGGAATCCTTACTGACCTCTCGGCGTTCTTCGCGAAAAAAGTATTTTGCACCTCGCGTTTCTCATACACCGCAAAGTATAAAAAGACGGTGTTGATGCCCATCGGCGTCGACACTGAATTATTCACTCCGAACCCTTCTCTTCGAACGCCGCGCTCAGTACTCTTCTTTAGTCGTTTCGCTCCCGTAAAAAGACCCGACATGTTGCTTGAGGCGCTCGGTATTCTCTATAGGGAGGAGATCCGCTTCCAAGCATCCTTCTATGGTACGGCGCTCCCGCATCACGCCGAGTATCGCGAACGAACGGTTCGCCGCGCGGAAGAGATAGCGCCGCATTGCGTCACGTTCCATGAAGGCGTCCCTCATTCGGAAGCGCGCGCAATATTCAATGCACACGAAATATTCGTGAATCTTTCCGCGAGCGGCACCTATGATAAGACGATGTTCGAGGCGGCGGCGTCCGGCTGTGTGGTGGTCGCAGCCAGCGAGGACTTCGCCTCAATTGCGGGGAGCCGCTTTCATGTCGCTGAAAATGCACACTCGGTAGTGGTGGCGTTGCGCGAACTTCTGGCGCTTTCGCCCGAGGAGCGTTCGAATATTGCGTCCCGCTTCCGCGACACCCTTATCGCCGGTCAGAGCCTCAAGTCGCTCGCAATGAGACTGGAGCAGGAGCTAGCCTCATGATGCATTCGTGTCTATAATGCGCGGCATCACCGCTCTTCGGCGTATATGAAAACTGCACTCATCACAGGCTCGGCAGGTCTCATCGGTTCGGAATCGGCCCGTTTCTTTGCCGAGAAAGGATATGCCATCGTCGGCATCGACAACAACATGCGCGAGTATTTCTTCGGAGCCGAAGGAAGCACCGAATGGAACCGAAAGAAGCTGGCGAGCGATCTTGGTGCTGGTTATACGCACTATGCGGTCGATATCCGCGAGAAGGATGCGATCGAACCTATCCTTGAAAAGCACACGCCGGATATCGTCATTCATACCGCGGCGCAGCCGAGTCATGATTGGGCCGCCAAAGAGCCGTACACGGATTTCTCGGTGAATGCGCTCGGTACGCTTGTGATGCTTGAGAGCACGCGGAAGTTCGCGCCGGATGCGACCTTCATCTTCACCTCGACCAATAAAGTGTACGGTGATCAGCCGAATTTCCTTCCGCTTGTCGAAAAAGAGACGCGATGGGAGGTCGATCCGTCCCACAAATTCGCAAAGGGGATCGACGAGACCATGTCCATCGATCAGACGCTTCATTCCGTATTCGGCGCCTCAAAAGTCGCCGCGGATGTGATGGTGCAAGAGTATGGAAGGTACTTCAAAATGAAAACGGGCGTGTTCCGTGGGGGCTGCCTTACGGGGCCTATGCACAGCGCCGCAGAGCTCCACGGCTTTCTGGCGTATCTCGTCAAGTGCATCATATCCGGAAAGCCGTACACGATATTCGGATACAAGGGTAAGCAAGTACGCGATAACATCCATGCACACGACCTGGTCAATATGTTCTGGCACTACCACCAGGCTCCGCGACACGGCGAGGTATACAACGCGGGCGGCGGCATTGAGTCCAATATCTCGATGCAGGAGGCGATCGCAAAGATAGAAGGACTGACGGGTAAGAAGGGGAACATCACGTATTCCGACGAAGCGCGCGTCGGCGACCACATCTGGTATATTTCCGACCTCACGAAATTCAAATCGCACTATCCCTCGTGGAAGCTCACATACGTAATGGACGATCTTCTAAAGGAAATGTGCACCGCCGCCCAAAAGTAACATGCACAAGTTTGCCCGCTACGTTATCTCCGGGGTCGCCGCTACTGCGACAAACCTATTCATTGCATACCTCTTTACGGATGTATTGGGCATTTGGTATGTCCTGTCGACAGCCGTAGGATTTTGCATCGCGCTCTCGGTAAGCTTCGGGCTACAAAAGTTCTGGACTTTCCGTCATAACGAACTGGCAAGAGTACATATGGAGGCGACGCAATTCGTCCTGGTCGCCGTTGCCGGGCTCGCATTCAACACAGCCTTCGTATACACGCTTGTTGAGTACTCTCATTTCAATTATCTTATCGCGCAAATATGCTCGGGGGTATTCGTCGCCGTCGCTAATTTCTTCTTCTATCACTTTATTTTTCATCGAAAGCGGGCCTCGCTTTCTTCGATGTGGAATGAAGAACTTAATGAGTTCGGGAGAGGCATCGTTATAGCGGGGGGAATTGCGATCGCTTTGCTTGCGCTCAAGCTATTGGGTATCGGACTGCCGCTCCATCAGGATGAATGGAAGACGGCGCGAGTCATCCTCGAAGGCGCGGCTGCGTCCGGAACGTACTTTCAGCATCCTCCACTAGCGGGCCTTCTCTTTCGGGCAGCCGGCACACTGGTGCCTCCGGAGCTCTTTCGACTGCTGCCGCTATTTTTTACGGCAGCCTCGTATGCGCTGTTCTACCTTATCCTTGAGGCCCGTGTAGGAGTACGCGCGGGAATCCTCTCGATCGCGCTTTTTGGCACCGTGGCATACGGCACGCTCGCGGCGCTCATGTTCGACATCGACGGTGCGATATTGCCTTTTTTCATGCTGCTTGCAGTGTATGCATACGACCGGTGGCGAAACAGCGTGGGGAGAGAGCGGATACTCTATGCCGTTCTCCTTTTCGCCGCGCTCACCCTCGGATTCCTCGTGAAATTGAGTTTCGTAATCGTTGTTGGCGCGATTCTCCTGGACTATCTCTATGAAAGGCGGAAGGATATAACAGCGCATGAAATTTGGCGCATAGGGGGATTGTTGGCATTATTTATCGCGATTGCGGGGATCAGTATCGCTGGCGCCAGTTTCGTATATCCGGCATTCGATACAAACGGGATGGTATCTCACGCACTTTCGTATGTCAGGGGATTTCACAGGAATTGGGCGCAGGTCGTATTTGAGGGCGTAAAGTCGTTTCTGTATATCGGACCGCTCGCATTCGCGTGGTTGCCGTTTGCTTCGCGTGAAAACGTCGAGCGCACACGCATTTTTCTCATCTACCTCGGGCTTGGTTTTCTCTTCTATTTCGTGCTGTTCGATTTCTCGCAGGGCGCACTCGACAAATACCTGATGTTCACCATTGTGCCGCTTTGCGCTATCGCCGGCGTGACGCTTGCGGGCCATCTTCCTCGCCGTTCGGAATGCACATTCGGATATATCGTGACACTTATTATCGGCGGTTTTTTTATTCTTGCATTGAATTTCCTTCCACACGACGTGCTATCGCTCTACCCGAAAGCCCAATGGGCAACACATGTGCTCTCGCTGCATTGGAATATTCTTATCCCATTCATGGGTGGGTCCGGCCCGACGGGATTTTATGTTTCATTCCTCTTTATTGTCGCATCATTTATTGTGTCTGGCGGCGTAGCGTTTCTTGCCTTCGCACGACCGGGACTACGTAGTCTCGCTGTCGGGGCTCTCTTGGTGTTGAGTTTTTTGTATGCAGGCGTCTTTACGGAAGAATTTCTGTTTGGCCGGATCAATGGCAGCACGACGAAAGTCGTCCGCGAAGCAGTTGCGTACATACATGATTCAAACGAGGTGAGTACAATTATCACTCATAACGACATCGGTGCCTTTGAGCTCTGGCAAATGGGCAAGTATGCCGGCCGCTTCTATGCAGTGCCGCAGTACGAGGACGAGCATAGAGCGCTGTTTGCGTCTCACACAGGTCAGTACCTGGTCGTTGATATGCCGCGCTGGAGCGAAGATAGCTTCTACGCGAAATTCTTTTCTTCATGCCGCGCCACCTTTTCTTCCTCTTCGGGAGTGATCTCCGCCCGCGTGTATGTGTGTCCTGAAGCGGCGGCTCCTCATAAATAGCCGGCACCTAGATATCTTTTGAATTACGTTCTTCGAACATTCGTCTTGACGCATATAGTGTCGCTACGTACACTGAACCCATGAAAATCGAGGTGTTGAAGCCCTCCTGCAATTTGGAGACGGTTCGCGACGGTCGCGGTGGGATTTTTACATGGCTTCCAAAAGACCCGCTCGTCGAGTTCAACATGCTTTACTTCCAGCCCGGAAAGACGAGGGGACACCACTTTCATCCTGAATTCAACGAGTATTTTCTCGTTGTTGAAGGCTCCGGTGTGATGGTGACGAAGGATTCCGAAGACGCTCCGGAAGAACAGATCCACATGAGCCGCGGTTCGTGCGTCCGCACGCCGATGGGCGTATCGCATGCGTTCTATGCAATTACAGCAGTTACCGCCATCGCGATGCTCTCCAAGAGGTGGGATGACTGCGATCCGCCGATCACTCGTGTCGAGCATCTGAAGAACCCCGACCAAGGAAAAAAGTAGCTCATGGCTCGGATTGCCATAGTGGGCGCAAAAGGGTACGTAGGAGGTGCTCTAAGCGCGGCGCTTGCGCGCGATGCGTCATACACCGCGGTACGAGTTACACGTGACAATTACACGGAGATGCAAAAGGGGGAGTACGATATTCTCGTCAACTGTGCGATGCCGAGCGGTAGATTCTTTGCAAAAAATAACCCGGAACAGGATTTCATCGAAACAGTGAAAAAGACGGGCGATCTGCTCTACGAGTGGAAATTCAAGAAATTCGTGCAGATAAGCACGGTTTCTGCGCGATGCCAATTGGATACGGTATACGGGCGTCACAAAGCGGCGGCAGAGAAGTTGTGCGATTTTGGTGACAACCTCATCGTCCGCCTCGGAGCCATGTACAGCCCGGACCTCGCGAAGGGAGTACTCGTGGATATGATGCAAGGCAAGAAAGTATTTGTGGACGGAGAGAGCCGGTACTGCTTCACG
>Ga0172380_10008474_pt1 | contig 11238 bp, 5 predicted proteins | sample Leawe162metaG_FD_119747 | JGI IMG/M metagenome (GOLD analysis project Ga0172380, IMG submission 119747) | Leachate microbial communities from a municipal landfill in Southern Ontario, Canada - Leachate well 162 metaG | ecosystem: Engineered > Solid waste > Landfill > Unclassified | place... | reverse complement strand
CAAGGTTACAAACCATAAATGAGCCAGTCCTGCCTTGATAACGGAATTCAACTGCTTGTCCTCATGATTAAACCAGTGCAGAAAATACGCTATCTCGCTTTTAAGCGTATTGGCTGGAGGCGCTTCATAATGTACTTTTTCACGTCCAGCACCACCTGAAACCACCTGCATAGGCCCTTCGTTATCGCTTCTGAAAGCTGCAACGGTGATTTTGTGCATACCACTATGCCCAGTCGGGAAAAGCGCAGCATGCCAGCCGAAAAGCCGGTTCTCATCCAGTGGTTTAGCATGGTTGTTTGTGGCGTCGAGCACCATTTCAACAACGCCATCCACGTTTTTGTCTGGAGGTATAAACGCGCCGACTTCTATGCCTAAGCGTCTGGCCAAAGATGACCGTGCAGATTCAGGATTAATCTTCTCGCCTTCTATTTCGCTAGATTTGACAACATCGCTGGTTAATGCCTTCAGGCAAAATTCTTCCGAGGTTTTAAAGCCAAGCGCCTGCATTGAGCCTAGCAGTTTGCCGCGTTCAAGCGTGGCTTGCGAAAGTAGGCTGTCTAGGCGCTTATAATCAAACGTCCAACGTGGCCATTCTTTCTGCTGCCAGATATATTTTTTATTATCACCGTAGTTCATGCGGTGATAATTGCATGGTTTTGCCGTGTTGTCAATTTATTACCGTAAATTATGCGGTGATTATGACTGATTTATGCCGCATGCATAAGGATTCTGAAAGAGTTATGCTTGAAATTGTGTTGAATTATGTCGAAAACTATAATTTAAGAGTTTTGCACCACAAGGGTACTCCGATCAGAATAAACTGATAAGTACTACTAAGCCTGCTTTGCAGGCAGGTATTACTAATTTTCTAAGTGCTAAGCCAGTATTTGGCTTCCCCGCATAATATATGAGCTAAAGCTCATTATTCTGAGTGAAAGCACTTGAAAAGTCGTATGCACGAAGCTGAAAATAGTGCTATTTTTAGCCAAAATATCAAACACCGTCATTCTTCGCTACGCTCAGAATGACAAAATTAACGTTTTTAGCAATACTTGCCAGCTTTCTGGATTTAGTATTGCTTATCAGTTTTATGATTAGCAATAAAATAGCTTCGTGCAAGCTCTCTTTAAGCTTGTTGCAACAGCAGGTGTTCAAAGTCACTTGCTGGTATAGGTCGACTAAATAGGTAGCCTTGGTAGTTGTGACAGTCGTTGGTGATAAGAAATTGACGTTGCGCTTCTGTTTCTACGCCTTCAGCGATGACAGATAGCCCTAAGCTCTTGCCCAATGCGATAATGGTGCGGACGATAGAGGCATCATTGGGGTCGTTCAAAATGTCGCGTACAAATGACTGGTCAATTTTCAGCTGGTCGATAGGTAAACGCTTCAGATAAGACAGCGAAGAAAATCCAGTGCCAAAATCATCCAGTGAAAAATGCACGCCTTTAGCTTTTAGTTGGGTCATTTTATGGACAATAGTATCCACATTTTCTACTAGCAGACTTTCGGTTAGCTCCAATTTAAGTTGGTTAGGGTTGGCGCCCGTGTCATCGAGCACCTCTAATACCTGATCTACAAAGTCAGATTGATGAAACTGTTTGGCGCTTACATTGACGGCAAGTAGCAAGTGTTTTGTTTTTATATGGCTGTCCCATGCTTTAAGTTGTTTGCAAGCGGTCTCTAGTACCCAACGGCCAATAGGGAGTATCAGTCCAGTTTCTTCTGCCAGCGGGATGAATACGGCGGGCGAAATCAGCCCTTGTTGTGGGTGTTGCCAGCGGATGAGCGCCTCCGCGCCTAAAATCCTGCCGGTAGCATCTACCTGCATCTGGTAGTGCAACACAAACTGATCTGGAATTGCCTGATGCAGCATGGATTCGAGCATCACGCGCTGTTCAAGTGCGGCTTGCATTTCTACATCAAAAAAGTGAATTTTATTTCGCCCCGATTTTTTGGCTTGGAACATTGCCGCATCAGCTTTGCGTAGTACTTCTTCTATCGAGGTTTCGTCATTGTGAAAAAGATTGATGCCGATACAAGAAGTGCAATGGTATTCATTGTCGCGCAAGTTAAAAGGTTGATTGATGGCGTGGTGAATTCTTTCGGCAATTTTTTCGACTTCTCTGGTGGCTTGCTCTTGTTCCATGTCTAATAATTCGAGCATGACGATGAATTCATCACTACCTAGACGTGCAACGGTGTCGTCAGGGTAGGTGCAATTACGGATGCGTTTGGCAACCTCAATTAGAAGCTGGTCGCCAACATCATGACCTTTGGTGTCGTTGAGCGATTTAAAATCATCCAGATCAATGTGTAGAATGGCGCCTTGGTGTTGCTGTTTTGGGTCAAACGCGACAATTTGTTGTAAACGTTCTCGCAGCAGTTGGCGGTTGGAAAGCCCTGTGAGGGCATCGTAAAAAGCGAGGTTGTATATCGTTTCTTCGGCTTTTTTAGATTGCGAAATATCAGAAAATGAAGCAATGTAGTTGCTTACTTTGCCCGCTTCATCAATGACGGCAGTGATGCTGAGCCATACGGGATAGACCTCTCCGTTCTTGCGTTGATTCCAGATTTCACCTTGCCAGTGACGGACATGGTTCAGGCTAGCCCACATTGCTTTGTAAAATTCTTTGTCATGAACTTTTGATTTGCTAAAGGCGGGTGTTTTACCGATGAGTTCATTGAGTGAGTATCCGGTCATCTCGCTGTAAGCACCATTCACGGAAAGAATTAAGGTGCTGGCATCGGTGATGATGAGGCCTTCATGGCTAGACTCAAATACTTTCGCGCTAATGTGTAATTGGCGTTCAGTTTCAACGCGTGCTGTTACATCTTGCGCTAGAATTATCTCTGCAGCGCGGCCTTCAAAGGTTAAGGTGTGGCCTGTAATGTCCACCCAGATCAGGCTGCCATTTTTTTTACGGTGTTGCCAGATGCCGGTCTTGTTGTATAGGTCGGATTGCGAGGCGATTTTTTTGATGTTTTCTTGCAAGCGCGGCAGGCCCTCTTTTGGCCTGATGTCACTAATTTTCATCGTAATGAACTCTTCATTGCTATAGCCGTATTGCTTGATTGCCGCATTGTTTACCGCAATAAACGCAAGTGTATTAATGTCATATACCCACATTGGCACCGGGTTAGCGGTAAATAGTAATTTGTAGCGCGCTTCAGAATCTTTGATAATTTGCTGATTTTTTTTGCGTTCGGTGAGGTCATGCAAAATAGCGAAAAAATGATTGTCATCTAACTTGTGCACACTTACTTCTACTGGAAATTCAGTTCCATCGCCGCGCACATACGCCCATTCATCCAGGTTGGGTGTGCCGGCCATCACCGTGGGAAGCACATGCGGCAAGCGGGGCAGCTCATGCTTTGCCAGAATATCGGGCAAGCGTAGGTTAAATAGCACTTCTCTGCTATAGCCCAGCAACGCTAACGTGGCGTTATTTGCGTCAACAAAGCGATAATCACGGCTCATGATTAAAATGCCGTCACTTGCCTGATTGAATAGTTGTTGAAAACGGGTTTGCGCGTTTTCTTTTCCTCTTGAGAGTAACCAAGTTAATAAGCTCAGTGTTAGTGTTAGCGCTATTCCAGTGAGTCCAAGCCAAGTTGTTTGATTGCTGGACGTAGCGCGTGTTTCAAATTCCGGTGTGGTGCTCATTAGCAGTGTCCACTGGCGGCCGCCGATCTCAACAATGCGGCTGAGTAGCTGCCTGCCATCGGCTAGCCTTTTTTGATGCGGCACTTGATCCGAGTGGTACATCAGGCTATTAGCCAGTTGCGGCTCGCCATCATGAATTTCAAGGTCAATATCCGGGTCAATCTCGCCTTGTAAACTCGTGACGAGATCCCTGATGCGAAAGGGCACATCAACCCAACCTGAAAGCGCGGCTTGTCTATCAGCTAAGGTATCGAGTTTAGCCGTATTTTTGTATAGTGGTAGGTACATCACAAAACCAAATACATTATTTTTACCAGCATCTTGAAATAGTGTAATTTTTGAAGTAATTGCGACATCATTATTTTCTAGCGCTTGCTTCATAGCAAGTGCGGCGGCTGGTACAGTTAATGCATCTAGTCCTAATACTTTAAAATTGTCTTTATTTAATGGTTCCATCTGCGTGATGGGCGCATAGCGTATACGTTCGCCATCTGGTTTTATTTTATAGTCTGCATTACCCTGATGACGCATCTGTAAAATGTATTTGTTCTTGTCGGCATGTGCCACTATTTTGATTAAGCCAATCCCTTGCACCCCAGGTAGCTTTTCTTGCAGATGTAAAACGTTAATATAAGTGGTGAATTCATCTTTGGTGACTTGATCAGAGCCGTGGATAAAGCCTTGAATGCCGCGCATGACTACAATGTAGTTGTTAACGCGGCTGGTGATGTTGCTGGCGACCTGTGTTGATGCAAACTCGAATGTATTGCGAAGATGCGCGTCTTGTTGTTGTTGCGCTTGATGCCACAGCACATAGGTCGTACAGAGCCCACCAATCAACACGAGGCAAGTCAGCACTAACGGCATTAGCCGCGGGCTGACTAAGTTCTGGATATGTTTGAAAGCGTTAACACGCATTGTAAATTCATTGCTAAAATTTAGTCTTAACAGAAGAAGTTAATGTGCTTCAAAAAAACAGTATAGCAAAGAATGGTAATTTCACCTCTACAATAAAAAAACTTATTTAACTCTTTGAATTTAATAATTTAAAATTTAAATAGACTCAAATTTTTCGAGATAAATTATTGTTTCAGTTGTGCAGATTAGCCGGCCTTTGCATCTAACAGCTCCCAGCGCGCAAGTAGGTTTTCTAGTAATGATTCAATTTCTGTCAACCTTAATTGCAGTTGTTTAATCGCGTCATTTTTTGTTTTGTCTTCAGTTTGGTAAAGGGCGCTATCGGCAAGTTTTAAATTGATACTGGCCTGCTCGGCTTCTAGTTGTTCAATTTTAACTGGAATTTCATCCAGCTCTTTTTGTTCTTTAAAGCTCAGTTTTGGGTTGGCTTTGTTTTGCGCGACACTGGTTGATTTAGTATCGATTTTTGTCGTTTGTGCAATTTCAGCTAAACGTTTTTCTTCGGTACGCTGATCTTGCAAACGCTGTTGCGTAAAGCGTTGCCAATCATCGTAACCGCCGCCAAATTCAGTGAGTACGCCATTACCTTCAAACGCAATCACTTGTGTGACGGTATTTTCTAAAAATGCGCGGTCATGGCTCACTAAAAACAGGGTGCCATTAAAGTCTTGCAGTAGGTTTTCTAATAGCTCCAAGGTATCAATGTCTAAATCATTGGTGGGTTCATCCAGCACTAATATATTAGCGGGGCGTGCAAATAAACGTGCTAGTAATAATCGGTTACGTTCGCCACCAGAGAGCGATTTAACCGGTGAGCGTGAGCGTTGTGGCGGAAACAAGAAGTCTTCCAAATAACTAATGACGTGTTTGCGTTCATTACCGATTTCAATGAAGTCTGAACCCGGGCTAATAGTATCGACCAATGTGGCTTCTTCATCCAGCTGCTCACGCATTTGGTCAAAATAAGCCACGCTTTGTTTACTGCCGCGTTCAACTTTTCCGCTATCTGGCTCAATATCTCCTAAAATCAGTTTAAGTAGCGTAGTTTTACCAATACCGTTAGGGCCTAATAAGCCTATTTTATCGCCACGTAAAATGCGGGTACTAAAATTCTTAATCAGCACTTTGTCGCCATAAGCTTTGCTGACGTTCTCAAGTTCGGCAACCAGCTTTCCGCTACGCTCACCTGTATCTACATTGAGTTTAACGTTGCCTTGGCGTTCACGGCGTGCCGCACGCTCCAGGCGCAAGGCTTCTAAACGTCTTACGCGTCCTTCATTACGGGTGCGGCGCGCTTTGATGCCTTGTCTTATCCATACTTCTTCCTGAGCTAAAATTTTATCAAATTTAGCTGCGTGAGTTTCTTCAACGGCGATTAACTCCTCTTTTTTAATTTGATAAGCGGTAAAGTTGCCGATGAAGTCAGTGAGTATTCCACGGTCTAACTCGGTAATACGGGTGGCGAGCTTATCCAAAAAACGTCTATCGTGGGTAATAAACAACACACTGCCATTAAAGCCGAGTAATAAATCTTCCAGCCATTCAATGGCGCTTAAATCCAGGTGGTTGGTGGGTTCGTCTAGCAATAAAACTTCAGGCTCGGCGACTAGCGCGCGGCCTAAAGCCACGCGCTTACGCCAGCCGCCGGATAGCGTGCTAATCAGCGCATCTGCATCCAAATTCAGGCGGCTTAATACCGCCTCAACGCGCGATTGAGCTGCCCAGCCGTTTTGCACATCCAAATCATGTTGTAAATGTTGCATGCGCTCCATCAGCGCATCAATGTCTGCGTTAGGCTCGCCCATGTCATGGGTCACTTGGTGGTAATCTACCAATATTTGTTGCAGGTTACCTAAGCCCTCAGCTACGGCTTCAAACACAGTATGTTTGGTATTAAGTTCCGGTTCTTGCGGAACATACACCACGCGTGCATTAGGCTCGCGCCATACGATGCCATCATCTAATTTAATGGTGCCGGCAATCGCCTTTAATAAACTGGATTTACCTGCGCCGTTGCGGCCAATTAAGCCTACGCGCTCGCCTGCATCCAGCTGAAACGAGGCGTGATCAAGCAGGGCATGGTGACCAAAAGCTAAAGAGGCGTTATCTAGGGTGATGTAGGGCATAGGTGACTTTCAAAAATTTCTTTACGTGAGTATTTTAATCGTTTACGGGCAATTCGTTGGGTTAACAGTGTGTTAACTTTTTCCTAACATGGCTTTTATGTTCGCCATTTTAGATTTACCAAAATCTTTGCTGGCTTCGGGGTCTTTGTTGAAAGGGTTGCCAAAGTGGCGCACGTCATCTTTGGGAATTTCGGCAATAAAGCGGCTGGGTTCGCACATTTGCATTTCACCAGCGCGTTTGCGTTTTTTGCACCAGGAGATGTTAAGTGACTTTTGCGCACGCGTAATGCCAACGTACATCAAACGCCGTTCTTCTTCAATTTTAGTAGGGTCGGAAACCGCCATATCAATGCTTTCGCGATGCGGCAAAATGCCTTCTTCAACGCCTATTAAAAACACATGACCAAACTCCAACCCTTTAGCGGCATGCAGGGTCGAGAGCTTAACCGCATCCGGCTCGCCGTTTTCGCGACCTTCCAGCATGCTCATCAGCGAGACCATTTGCGTAAGTTCAAGCAGGTTTTTGCCTGCTGACTCGTTGCCATATTCAGTATTCGCCTCACCTTTTTTAGTGAGCCAGCCGATAAAATCGAGCACGTTAGCCCATTTGCCTTCGGCGGCACGCGGCTCTTCGCTATCGTATAAAAAGGCTTCATATTGAATCGTTGCCAGTAAATCATTGAGTAAGTCACCTGCTGGGTCACGTACTGCGCGGTGTTGTAATTTATTGATATATTGACAAAAGTTAAGCAGGTCTTCTAACTGTTTATTGCCGATCTCACTTTGAAAGCCACCTTCAAACGCGGCGGCGAACAGTGAAATTTTATGCGCACTGGCATATTCACCAAGCCGCTCCAGCGTGGTGTTGCCGATGCCTTTTTTCGGCGTGGTTGCGGCACGAATAAACGCAGGGTCATCGTCTTCATTGGCTACTAAACGTAAGTAGCTAATTAAATCTTTAATTTCAGCTTTATCAAAAAATGATTGACCACCCGAAACCGTATAGGGAATTTTTTGATTGCGCAAATGTTGCTCAAAGATGCGTGCTTGGTGATTGCCACGGTAGAGAATCGCGTAGTCTTTATAAAAAGTGCGGTTTTCAAATTTGTGCGCTTGCAGCTTCATCACCACGCCTTCGGCCTCATGCTCTTCACTCATGGCGGCGGTGACTTGCAGTAAATCACCCATGCCCAGCTCGCTCCATAGTTTTTTTTCAAATAGCTTAGGATTATTTGAAATCACCTGGTTGGCAGCGCGCAAAATACGCACAGTAGAGCGGTAATTTTGCTCTAATTTAATCACTTTTAATTTGCTAAAATCAGTGGTGAGTTGGCGTAGGTTTTCTACATCCGCGCCGCGCCAGCCATAAATGGCTTGGTCGTCATCGCCTACCGCCGTAAATTGGCCGCGCACGCCAGTGAGCATTTTTACCAACTTATACTGGCAGGCATTGGTGTCCTGGTATTCGTCGATGAGCAGATATTGCAGCTTGCGTTGCCATTTATTGAGTGCTTCTTCATGTGTTTCAAACAACTCAACCGGCAGCTTGATCAAGTCATCAAAATCTACCGCCTGATACGCTTTGAGTGTTTGCTGATAAATTTGATACACCTTGGCAGCAGCGTGGGTGAGTTCTTCATCCGCCGTGGCTTTGGCTTGATCTGGATTGATAAAAGCGTTTTTCCAGTTGGAGATTTGCCATTGCGTTTTACGCAGTAATTGCTTATCGGTGGTGGCGAGTACATCGGCCAGAATCTTAAAGCTGTCGGATGAATCCAAAATTGAAAACTGTGGCTTGTAACCGAGTAAAGCCGCCTCGGCACGTAACATTTGCAAGCCAAGTGAATGGAATGTGGCAATGGTCAACCCCTTGATATTCTTACCTTGCATGAGCTTGGCCACGCGTTCTTGCATCTCTAACGCGGCTTTGTTGGTAAAGGTAATCGCTGCGATTTCTTTTGGGTTGTAGCCAGCTTCGTTAATCAGATAACTAATTTTTTGTGTAATGACGCGCGTTTTTCCACTGCCAGCGCCGGCAAGCACGAGTAACGGGCCGTCCAAATACTTTACCGCCTCACGTTGAGGCACATTCATGTTATTGAGCATTGCAGCGGATTATTGCGGCGTGTCAGTTGCGCTGTCAGTATCTGGGGCGCTTTCTGATATATTTGGTTTGTTAGTTTCTGTGTGTGAAGTCATTTCAGCTCTTGAAGCGGGCGTTTCCAAACTCACACGGCCAATGGCGCCACTGCGGTAATCTGTTAAAAAAGCCACCGCAGTTTTTTCAGTATCCCACAAGCCGTCATGGCGTTTGTAAGAGCGACGTTTGGCAATGGCTTCGAGCAAATCAACACCATCCATTTTAAGCACATCCAAAAACCCACCATCATGTTTCATGGTGTCGAGCTTGTAGCGCGCATTGAGTAGGGCTGGGTAATTTTTAAGTAAATTATCCGCTAAAAACAGTGCAACATCTTCATCAATCACCGCGTTGCGGCCAATCGCATGGCTCGCTGCCAGCATGTAACCATCTGACTCGTAAGCGATTTTTGGCCACATCATGCCTGGCGTGTCGGTAATGCTCATGGTGTCATCTAAATCAAAGCGTTGCTGGCTTTTAGTCACGGCGGGCTCGTCACCTACTTTCGCCACGCGGCGGTTGAGGAGAGCGTTCATCAATGTAGATTTACCTACGTTAGGAATACCCATAATCAGCATGCGTAACGGCTTTAAATGTGTGCCTCGGTGGGGCGTGATTTTTCTGCAAATAGCAGGGATTTTTTTAGCATCGCCAGGCTTTTTGCAAGACAGCGCAACGGCTTTGGTGTTGGGCTGCGCATTAAAGTAATTGAGCCAGGCTTGTGTGGCCGCAGGGTCAGCTAAATCTGCTTTATTTAGAATTTTGAGTTGTGGACGTTGGCGAAATAGGCGCATTTCATCAATCATCGGGTTATGGCTGGCGGCAGGCACGCGCGCATCGAGCACTTCGATAACCATGTCGGTGAACTCCATCGTCTCTTCGGCTTTTTTGCGTGCTTGGGTCATGTGACCCGGATACCATTGAATTGCCATTTATTTCATTTCCTCATCAATTCTGACTTTATTGCCTGCGCCGCGTTACCTCTTAACGATGCAACGAAATCCACGTCAGTTTCAAGTCACTTTAAGGGCGCTATTTTAGCATTGACCGCTTCAATTCAAGTTTTTATCTGTGATCATCTGCGTTTGTCGGCGGTAAATTTATTTTTGGCTTAAAATACCGCCATGACAAATATCCCTGAAATCAAACCTAACCAATCCATCGAGCTACTTAAAGCGCTGCATATTTTAACGCGCGATGGCAAGCTTAACCAAGACAGTCGGCGCAAGCTCAAGCAGGTCTATCACTTGGTGAATTTTATCGAGCCGCTGTTTAACGACGTGTTAACGCATAACCCAAGCCCCGTATTGGTTGATCATGGGGCTGGCAAGTCTTACCTGGGCTTTATTTTGTATGATTTATTGTTAAAACAATTAAGCACTGGTGAAGTAATAGGCATAGAAACACGTGCCGAACTGGTGGAAAAATCCAAAAATCTAGCGCAGGAATTGGGTTTTTCACGCATGCGCTTTGAACATTTAACTGTAGAGCAATCTACGACTTCAAATGCTATATCTGCTAAGGTAGATATTGTCACGGCATTGCATGCCTGCAACACCGCGACCGATGACGCAATTCAGTTTGGCTTAAAAAAACAGGCAAAGTATATGGTGCTAGTGCCTTGTTGTCAGGCAGAAGTGGCAGAAGTATTAAGGCAACATAAAAATGAAAGTTTTGGCAAAACACCATTGAGTGAAATTTGGCGACACCCGATACATACGCGTGAATTTGGCAGCCAAATCACCAACGTGTTGCGCTGCCTGCAATTAGAGGCATCTGGCTACAGCGTCACCGTGACTGAGCTGGTAGGTTGGGAACATTCCATGAAGAATGAGCTGATTATTGCCAAATATACCGGGCAACCACGCAAAAATGCGCAACAACGCTTAGAGGCGATTTTGCACGAATTCAACTTGGACGAGATGCGCCATCGGTTTGTGTCGTAAAGCTTAATTTAATAAGGTAAACCCCGGCTTTGTCGGGGACTCAGTAAGGTTTGACCTATACGTGGGTCAATAATATTGAAATTAAAATTAAGCAATACTATTCCCTCCCCATTTCAGGGGGAGGGTTAGGGTGGGGGGTAAAGCGTTGCAAGTGATATGCAGTTTAATTTTAACTTCGAACCCCCATCCCAACCTTCCCCCTTGTAGGGGGAAGGAGTATTAAAGGGTGGGCAACTGGTTGCCCATCCTTGACTATCGGGAAATCGCAACTTGCCAATGTTAAATTACAGAAAAATTGCGCCAAGTTTTAGCTTATTGTTTTAGACTGTCGCGATGAAGCTCATCCGTTTATTACTTTTAATCGCTATTGCTGGTGCGCCTGTTTCACCACTTTTGGCTGAGAAAATAACGTCCGAGGTATTGCTGGCGCAGGTTTATCAGCGT
>Ga0172380_10008473_pt1 | contig 11238 bp, 15 predicted proteins | sample Leawe162metaG_FD_119747 | JGI IMG/M metagenome (GOLD analysis project Ga0172380, IMG submission 119747) | Leachate microbial communities from a municipal landfill in Southern Ontario, Canada - Leachate well 162 metaG | ecosystem: Engineered > Solid waste > Landfill > Unclassified | place... | reverse complement strand
GGAGGCCATCCTTTATGACGCTAATCTAGACGGTATTTTGGACTAGGCTGTCGACTGTTCGTTTTTTCTGTTTCGGACTCTCTTGTCCCCATTGCGAGCAGGGAGCGCGGGTCTATAATGGTTACAGGGTTATTCGAAATATTAACTCTATAACATTTTTTACGGGAGGCACACCTTTCGAACCGCTTAGGCGCTTCGTCGGAGCCACCCACCTAGTTTTTACTAGGGCAATATTTCGGATGACCTCATGGAAAAGCCCTTCGCAGAAATGCGAAGGGCTTTTGCTCTCATGATATACTTTGAGCCATGATCTGGAACAGATACTTCGCGCCATTCATCATCGTTCTCTCCACCGTCGCGTTCTTTCACTGGATTGGCACGACCGAACTCTATTATTGGACCTATTTCTGGTATGACATACCAATGCATTTTCTCGGCGGGGCATGGGTCGTGCTTGCCACACTCTGGATTTCCGAGATGCCCCCGGCCCGGCTCCTCAAGCCTCTTGTTTCCGTGCCGTATCTTCTCGGCATGGCCCTTTTCGTTGGCGTTGCCTGGGAGGTGTATGAGGTTGCTTTCGGCATAGCTCATATGCGCGCGATTGGGTATGTGTGCGACACGGCCCTCGATCTTGTCATGGACACCTCGGGCGCCTTGATCGTGGCCCTCGTCTGGTCAAGGCTTCGCCCTCGGGACATTATTACTTCATCACGCTAATCATGAGCCCTTATTCTCTTACCTGCTGTAGCGGAGTCGGCAATGCGACCGGCGCCAATTTCCTTCTGAAGACGCCTGATCTCTCGATTCTCGTCGATTGCGGGCTCATACAGGGATCCCATGAGAGCATGGAGGAGAATCATCTTGAGTTCTCGTATGACCCGTCGCGGATAGACTGTCTGCTCGTGACTCATTCGCACATGGATCATATCGGCAGGATCCCGAAGCTGGTCAAGGCCGGCTTCAAGGGGGTGATCTACTCGACGCTCGAGACCAAGGAGATATCAGCCCTCATGCTCGATGATGCCCAGGCCCTCATGGCTCGAGAGGCGAGGGAGAGGGGTCTCGATCCCATGTACGAGAAGGAGCATGTCGCGGAGGCCCTTGGCCTCTGGAAGACCGTCGAATACCATACGACCTTCCAGCTCGGACCAGACGCCTCTGTCTATTTGAAAGACGCGGGCCACATACTGGGTTCCGCCATCATCGAGGTCACCTTGCCGACGACCAAGATAGCCTTTACCGGCGATCTGGGTAATTCGCCGACGCCTCTTTTGCGGGACACGGAATTTGTCACTGATGCCGAGTACATGGTCATCGAGAGCGTCTACGGGGATCGCAATCATGAGCCGAAGGACGTGAGAAGCGCCAGGTTCAAGGCCATCGTATCCGAGACTCTGGCCAAGGGCGGGACCGTCGTCATTCCGGCTTTCTCCATCGAGAGGACGCAGATCATACTTTACGAGCTCAACAATCTTATAGAGGCTCATCTCATACCGCGCATACCGGTCTTTCTCGACTCGCCCCTGGCTATAAAGGTAACTGACGTGTACAAGCGTCATCGCGAGGAGTTCAATCAGAGAACTCAGGGCGTCATATCGGCAGGTGACGACATATTCAGCTTTCCGGGACTGAAGATCGTTGACAGCCATCAGGAGTCGCAGGGCATAGATGCCGTGAAGGGACCCAAGATCATCATTGCGGGATCAGGCATGTCTGTCGGGGGGAGGGTGCTTCATCACGAAATTTCCTTTCTTGATGACCCGAAGTCAACCATCCTTCTCGTGGGCTATCAGGTATCGGGATCGGTTGGCAGGCAGATCGAGGAGAAGAGGTCGGTCATCAAGATAAACGGAACGCCCGTTCAGGTTCGCGCACGCATAGAGAAGATAAACGGATATTCGTCCCATAAGGACTCGGACAATCTCGTCGATTTCGTCTCGCATGCCATGCCGAAATTGAAGCAGGTGTTCGTTGCGATGGGGGAGACCAAGTCATCGGCCTTCCTCGCCCAGAGGCTTCGGAGCGAAGTGGGCGCACATGCCATCCTTCCCGAGAGAGACAAGACATATGAGCTCTGATACAATTATCCGCATAGCATCTTTGGCGCATTTTAATATGAAAAAAATATTCACGCTGTCGATTGTCGCGTTTGCCCTCGCCCTCTCGTTTCCCTTTTCGGCCTCTGCCGGGAGCGGTCACAATATGACAGGTTTCGCCTGGTCCTCGAACGTGGGATGGATAAGCTTCAACTCGACCAATGATCATGATTCCGCTACGGCGGGAGTTCAGCAGTCCGCGACGAACTACGGCGTCAACCTCGATTTCTCGACGGGATATCTCACGGGATATGCCTGGTCATCAAACATTGGATGGATTCAGTTCGGTGGCCTATCGGGCTTTCCGGCTGGGTCTGGAACGACTGCGGACAATGCTAGGCTCGTAGGCTCTAATGTGACGGGCTGGGCAAAGGCACTTTCCGCTGACGGGAACGGCTGGGACGGCTGGATAAGCCTTTCTGGGACCAATTACGGCATCAGCAAATCAGACGATGACCTCGCCGGCTATGCCTGGGGTTCCTCGGTTGTCGGATGGCTTCGTTTCGATCACTCGGGCGCGGACAATGTCATCGTGTCGGGTGACGCGCCGAGCGTCGCGTTTGACGCGCAGATTGGCGGGACGAGCATAAATGGATCAGCCTCTGTTCAGAATGGCAGCACGGTGTCCCTTGTCTCGACTTTGGCGAATCTCCCTTCTGCCACGACCTGTTCCGTAAGGAAGACGTCTTTTGGCGGGGTTGCCCTGAGCCCATCGCCTTCGGCGAGCTCGACCGCGACGTGGACGGTCACGACGGCGCCCCTCACCGGACCGACGGACTATGTCTACAGGCTGACCTGCGATAATAATCAGGGATTCAACTCGACGGGCGACGTGTCATTCAGCGTCGAGGAGCAACAGCCCGAGTTCTCCATCGGGGGTAACGAGAGCATCGGCGTGACCTTCGTTCGAAGTGGTTCGACGGACTCCGAGGTCAAGACCATAACGGTTCTTCCGACCAACTTCCCGGGCAACGTGAACATATCATTTGGCGGATTGTCTCCCGCAATGCACGCAAGCACCACCATTCTCTATTCGATCGACGGACAGACGTTCTCGGCAGCCCCTGCGTCGAAGACCATACCGTCAAACGGCGCAACCACCTTCAGGATACGCCTGAGCGAGCCTGTGCAGGACATCTGCACCGCCCCCGGCGTGCCCTCGGGATGCAAGACCTATGAGATAACCATAAACGGAACCGATGCCTCGGGACTGGGTGCCCCGGCAAGGACGAAGGTGTACACGATCAATCAGACGGCGGTGGACGGAAGCTTCCAGGAGATTTAATTGAATCAACATGAAACACAAGGAAATAAAAATAGCCCTCATACTCGGACCCCTTACCCTCGCCATTCTCGGATTCTGCGCCTTCCAGCAGGGGATCCTGTTCAGGTCAGAGGCACCTGTCGTCCAGGGTGACGTTGTGGACAAGTCCTTTGAGCAGGCACAGATAGAGCTTCTCGAGGAGATGTCTGGCAACAAGGGCTATGACTCATGGACTGATGAGGAGAAGCGGGCATTTGAGGCAGAGCAAATCAGGATACTCGAATCCCTTCGAAATCAATAGTAATGTTACATATGAAATATCTCACGGAGAAACTGGTCTCGATGGGCTCGCTCGTGTTCATCGCGGCTTTGATCGGGACAGCCGTTATCACCTCTGCTCAGTCATGGTCGTCTCCGTCAGAGACGCCTCCCGGCGGAAACGCCCTGGGGCCGATAAATACCAGCACCGAACATCAGGTGAAGATAGGCGGAATTTCCGTCGGCTCTCTCATTAGCACGGGAGGCATTTGTTTCGGCGAGGATTGCAAGAGTTCCTGGTCAGAGGTGTCTGAAGGGGGCGTGCCTTCCGGGGCCGTCATGGCCTTCAATCTCTCCTCGTGCCCAAGCGGCTGGAGCGCCTTCACTGCCGCTCGAGGCCGCGCTGTCGTTGGATCGGGTTCTGGCTCAGGCCTCACCACGCGATCCCTCGGATCCACCTTTGGAGAGGAGAATCACACCCTTACGGTTTCAGAAATACCGGCACACAGCCATCGTCTCTATGTTGATAATTCATCGAGGCCTTCCGGATATGATAGGAATGCAAGCTTCGGAACAGATGGTCAGAATGTCGCCGTGGCCGGAGAGGACTATGGCCAGGCCTATATCTCAACTAATACAGATTCAAGGCGACTCATTGAGAATACCGGCGGAGGGAATGCGCATAACAACATGCAGCCATCCATCGCCCTCCTTTACTGTCAGAAGAATTAATATTTTTGGAGTAGCTGTAGTATCCACAAGAAAAGACCCTCCGTACGGAGGGTCTTTTCTTGTGGCGTTGTTTCGCTTTACGCGATGACCTTGGCGACGATTCGGTCGAAGGTCTGGGGATTGTGCTCGGCGAGGATGGCGAGGATCTTTCGGTCCACGATGATGTTCTGCTTCTTGACCATGCCCATGAACTTGCTGTACGAGAGGCCCTTGGCGTCGAGAGCCGCGTTGATCTTGATGATGTTGAAGCTTCGTCGATCGCTCTTCTTGTCTCGGCGATGCGCGAAGGCGTATGCTCCGGCGTGGGAGAGGGCGTCATTTGCCGCTCGCTCGGTCTTTGATCGCTGGAATCGGAATCCCTTAGCGGCCTTGAGGACGTTTCGTCGCGTCTTCAGTGCATTTACTCCTTTTTTTACTCGTGCCATGGTTTTGAAATAGTTGTATTAAAATCGAGCTTACATCAAGTTCGAGAGGAATCGTGCCTTCTCCTTGTTCGTCATGTGGAACGGGGTGGTGCCGCTCTTCTTGAGCTGCTTTCGACCGCTCTCCTTGGCGTTGAAGTGGTTCTGGCCCGTTTTTCGTCCAAGAATCTTGCCGTTCTTGGTTACCTTGAGCCTTTTCGCGAATGATTTGTTTGTTTTCATCCTTTTAGGGAAAAATTAAAAGCCCGAAGGCTGTTAGGGGATAGTCTACCAGATTCGGGCTTTTTGTCCAGTATATGCGGCCGATGAGGGCGAATTAGGCCCTTTCTATGATAGTCGTCATGCCCTTGGGGCTTTTCTGGGGCCTTTCCGCGATCTTGTACTCCTCGGTGATGAGGATGAGTATGCGCTTGAGTCGCTCCTCCAGGAACTTCGGGTCCATGTACTTTGACCTTCCGGGGAGGAAGAGGTCTATCTTGATTCTCTGGCCCTCCTTGAGCCATTCAGAGGCCTTCTTGGCCTTGAGGGCGAGGTCATGGTCTCCGGTGCCTATCTTCACCTGGAGGTTCTTTATCTCGACGGTGTGGGATTTCGCCTTCGCCGCCTTGGCCTTCTTGCTCTCCTCGTATTGGAACTTGCCGTAGTCCATGATCTTGGCGACCGGAGGGAGGGCATTGGGGGATATCTCGATGAGGTCGAGTCCGGCCTCATGGGCCTTGGAGAGGGCCTCGCTGATCGATATGACGCCGAGGTTCTCTCCCTCCGCGCCGATGACACGTACCTGAGGGGCCTTGATCTGATGGTTTACTCGAGTTCTGTCTTTGCTCAAATGGGTTGTGTTTATGGGGCTAGGAGGTCATTAAAGCACTTTTTGGGGCTTCTGGCAATTCGTCGACGGGTCCCTCGGTCTCGTGGCCATGGGGCGCGAGGAGGGTGATGGCTATCATTGCCAGGGCTCCCACGGCAAGGCTCGCGAGATGGGTTTTCGCCCCGCCATGCCTTCTGACCGAGGTGATCGCGTGAGGGATGAGGTCTCGCAGTATGACATAGAGGAAGCCTCCGCCGGCGAACGGTATCAGTGCGTCAGCCAGACCCTCGACGGACGAGAGGCCGAGGGCCAAGGCCACGCCGACGAGTATGGTTGATGAGACGAGGAAATTCTTGCCGAGGGCCTCCGCGTTCGAGTACCCGGCCTGCCTGAGCACGAAGAACTCCGATATCTCCTGGACAAGCTCGTGGAAGAAGATTGCGACGGCGGCCGCGATGCCGGCATGGACGCTCACGGCGAAGGCGGGCACGAGAAGAAGGCCGTCTCCGATGTTGTGTATGGCGTCGCCTATCATCATCCTGCGCGCGTCGATGGGGGAGTGCTCGTGCCCGCCCGTTCCCTCGTGATGATGATGGGCGCCCGGTATGAGCTTGGTGATGGCCCAGATGGTGGCGAGCCCGGCGAGTGCGAAGAGGGAGACGGCGAGGGTTGTCTGATGCTCGAGGGCCTCGGCGAAGAGGCCGTATATGATGACGGCGAAGACGCCGATGGAGCAGGTGGCGAGATATCTGAGATTCCTCTCCGTCCATGAGCCGAGGCCCTTCCAGACGAAGATGATTCCCGAGAGGGAGGCGAACATGATGGCGACGGCCGATATGATGATATAGGTCATGGTTTTGTGTCTGTGGCATCCAGTATATCCGAGTCGCGATTAAATGCAAATGAGTTGCATTGTTGGTCGGGCATGAAAAAACCGCGCGAGGCGGTTTTTTCGACTGGCTAGATGATGAGGGTGTACTGGTCCTTTCCCTTCTGGATGCTCAGCATGCCCTTCTTTCCCTTGATCCATCCGCCCTCGACGGTCGCCTCCGGCGTCTTCCACTCGGTCCCGTCGATCGAGACAGGCTCAAGCTCGAAAACAATGTCGGCGAGGATGCTCGCGCCCTCGGCCTTTATGGTGCCCACCTCTGCGAGCCTGTAGTTCTTGATGCCGGCTGCGACGCAGTCCGGAATCGCCTTGTATGCGTCGAAATAGTGGGCGAAGACGGCCTCGACGATTGCCTTGTCGGTCTTGAGGGCGCTTTCTGGGTCCTGGAGGACGATGGCGTTTATGTCGACGGCACACTTCTTCTGGCTCTCAGCGAGCTCGGTTGCCTCGCCCCTGTTCTTCAGGATGATCGCGCCATATACGACGGCCGCGACCGCTATAACAATAACTGATACGATTATGATTTTCTTTTTCATGTCGGGCATTATATCACGTTCTTGAAGGGTCTAGGCGAGCCTTCGGAGCGCCCTGGTCTTCTTGCTCTCCATGTATACGTCGATGCCGAGGGCAACGATGAGTATGTTCTTTATGATGTACTGGCCCTCGAGGGTGGGGGAGAGGAATCCCGTCCAGGTCGTCGAGGTGAGGAGGAAGAGGGGCGCGAGCGTCACAAATATGTGTGGGACGAGGAGGGCGAGGGCGGCCCGCTCCATCTTCGGAAGTATGAAGAGCGCGCCGATCGCCACCTCGAATATGCCGAGGAGCACGATGAACTCACCGAAGCTTATGAAGGGCAGGGTCTTCTGGAGGAGGGCATCGACGAGGGGGTTCGCCGGGCTCGCGTTCACGAGCTTGAGGGCCCCGAACCAGACATAGACCACGAAGAGCGCGAAGCGGGAGAACGAGTACGAGAATTTTTCCGTTTGATTCATGTCCCAAGTATATCGGCGTCGGGTGACGGGGGATAGCTTGACTTATGATCCGTAAAAGAGTCTTATTGGTTCAGAACCTTCTTCTAAAAATGAAAAATCCATACAAGGCGTTCTGGCGCCTTGTGTCCAGATGCTATCGCAGGCCTTCAGCCTCTGATGCCCATATGCTCCTCGCAGAGCGGATGACCATCGTTTGTTCGGAGGCAGTTCCTCACGAGGAACGCTTCAGGGCGGGGTGGGTGGTTCTCAGAATCATCAGGGATCAGTGCGTGGCATACGAGAAGGTGACGGGGAGGCAGATTCCCCATTGGCAGTTCTCCATGTATCTCACGGCGGTCGGCGTCCTGGTCCCGAGCCTTCGCTCATCCGTGATATGCATCTCCGGGATTCACTTCCCGGACGAGGTTGCCCGGGAGTTCGAGGCTCATTTCGAGAGCCTCGTGAAATAGTCAAAGCCGCGCCCCTTACGGGACGCGGCTTTTTTATTGTGGTGGAGATAGACAGAAAAACATTGAACACCATACAAGACTTCGTTTTCCACTGGAGCAGCTACCTGGAAACGGCTACATAAAGGCCAAAACGCTCTTTCTGTGAGCTGTTAACCATTTCGGAAGGGGGACAAGAATGGTAATAGCCTTTCAGGTCTTAATGTGGTTAAATAATAGCCATGGCTGGTTTAAAACTAAATAAGAGATTGGAGAGGATAATAGGCCAGATTAAATTCGTGCCCAAGCTTGCTTCTTGGCAGAATACTATTGCGGCGGCTCAAAACCTCGAAGAGAAATATGATGAGTGGCGAATGAACAAGCAGGGGGATGTTTTGCTAATTTCACCCTCTGAGAGAAAAGTCTTGCGCGCATCCTATAATTCTATCATCTACTCTAATGAGGGGGATTGTAATACGGCTGAGTTAACAAAACATATCGAAACACTTTATAGAAAAAGCATAAAAGATTCAGGAGTAACTGATGTTAAGCATGTTGGCATAAGAACGATTCAGATCATAGAGACGTCTTTCAAGTTTAAAGAGCTATCTGATCTTATTTACAATAAATTTTATAAGAAGGATTTTCTCGGAGAGATATCCGCAGAAAAGGTCAACGATACAATTTTTGTTCTTGATGGAGAAAAGAACGGTGTTTCAAACCATGTAAAAATCGGCCCGATGGCCAAGAAAGAGGCCTTGCAACATTTTAGTAGCACCTTTGAAGTTGATGATTCTAAGTTGCTGGGAGATTCTTATTTATTCGTCGACGTTGATACTTATGTTTCTGATTTTTCAATGAATTCTCATAAGCTCGATGAAATGCTGCCACGTTTGCTCGTTGAAAATAAGAGAATTTCTGATGGATATTTAGGGTATATTGAGAAAATAGAATAATGATTACTTTAGAAGCAAAAGGAGCTGGCACTCGCTCAATATCTGTAAAAGATATTGAAAAGGAACCAGTTGATGCTCGTACGGGTTTTCGAGAAGAAGCAGATTTTAGTTCGGATGTTTCCGAAAGGGGAACTCCAGATTCTATTCAGCTTGATTCTTTTAGAGGGGGAAAGCCAGAATTTATTTCAAAGCAGACTCTTTCAGAATTTGCTTCGATTTATTCCTTATCTTTTATTCAGCACAAGACGAAAGAGTTGGTGGTGAAATTGACTGATCAGATGAATAAGTGGGCAGAACTAGATGTGGAGGATGCTCTCATCTATGTTAAAAAATCAAAAGATCTTCTTGATCATTATTCAAAATATACTGATTATTCAGAAGAGGCGAGAGTGTTAGTTGGAACTTTGCAACTTATTTTTGATGGTGATACTTGGGAAAAATTATCAAAGACACAACTGCTCTCTATTGTCCAAGAGTTGAAGAGATTTAAAGATGGGGAAGTAAATAGGGCTGCGGTTGTTATGTTTTCAAAACAGCTTCTGCGGGCGGGTATTAATCCCCTCAGTTAATCATGGGTTCTAAGCCTAAAAAGATAAAAGAGAATAGGGTGATATTTGATACGTCGTTTCAAGTGGAAAGACTTAAGCACGGTAAAGATTTTGTCGCCAGAAATATTGGGCCAAAAGAAGAAAAGAGGTCTCTTTTTTTTGTGCTTTATGAATTTAAGACTGGGTTTTTGAGATCGGCTTTTGATTACTATTGTTTAGTATCAGTTTTAGCAAGTCCCGCTGACGCTCTTGCAAAATGGTCTGACAGGTTCGCTCCTAGGGAGTTGAAAAATATTATGCTTATTGAATCTGTAATAAAGAGAATCTCTGAAAAAGTGTTTGATAATGATAAAAAGACGCACCTGAGGAAACTAGAGGCCGCAATAAATTTTACGATCTCAACTTTTGATACCGACCTAGAACTTATGGGTGATTTTTCGGGAGATGAAATTGTTAGATTTGAAGTTTTTGGAGAATCTTCTTACCAGGCTTTTATTGAACTTCACAATAGCAGGAAGGCGTTGCCCCAGAAGGCGTTTTGGGAAAGGAATAGGATTCATCTTGATAAATTTATTGAGAGTAAAAAGCTTTTCTCTGATCAAAAATATGAAAAAATGTTTGATAAATTGAATAGTGTGAAAATTGATATCAATAAACTCGATAACATAAATGTTAATAGGGGCATAGGGGATGCAATAATATCTGTCGATAGCCCCAAGGGTGGAACAATTGTTACGACCGATAAGATTTATGATTTACTCTGCGGTATTCTCGATAAAAATAAAGTCAGACTCATTGCTAAGACGTAGCAACCATTTCTGGTTTTAGGGTTTTCAGCAGATTGAGCACCCTGGCCCTGTTATTGTGAGGGGGGGGCGTGAGTTGGTCACGGATAATTTCCTCGCCGTCGCGCGGAAATTTCCGCGACCCCGGCTCGCGCCACCTCTTCCGACTGACAAAAGAAAACACCTCCATTGCGGAGGTGTTTTCTTTTGTTGTGGAGATGGCGCGAGTTGAACGCGCGTGCACATGATCTTTCCCGATGCTTCTACGCGATGTAGTCCGTCTTTGCCCCGACGGGGCTTTAGGAAAGGTCGCTCTAAGACTGACAGAACGCGGCCTTTCCGATTCTCAGCCCGCTTTTAAGGGCGGGTTCGCTGTCCCTCTCGAGAAGAGAGGGGAGCTAGGCCGGAGGTATAACATTGGGGTCTCCCGTGCCGGTCGCACAGAAGGTCAACGTCGCTTAGGCTATTGCGTAAGCGAATGAGAAATCTTTTGCCGAGAAATACGGCGAAGTTGAAGATTTTGCATTTGATGTTTCGAGCAGTTTGAAGAGTTACTCGAGCTCTATCGCGCGCGAAGGGAAGGGAATCACATGTCGAAGCCCGTCATCGCCATTGTGTGGTGCCGAGGTTTCGCGGGCCCGTGCCGGCGAATGTCCTCGCGCTATTCGTATTTCAATGTCCTGCGAGACTCTCGGTCGCTCTCGCGCTTCTTGATGCTCTGTCGCTTGTCGAACTCCTTCTTTCCCCGGGCGACAGCCACCGCTACCTTGATGACCCTGTTCTTATTATACACCTTAATTGGCACTATTGTCAATCCACGCCCAGACTCGAGATTTGCCAGTTTATTGATCTCTGCCTTGTTCAAAAGAAGCCGTCGGACACGGACCGGGTCATAGTCCTTGGGGGTATTCGCCACCTGGAACGGGGGTATGCTCATCTGTATGAGGAAGGCCTCTCCGCCCCGGATGATGACATGCGCGCCCTCGAGGGTTGCGCCGTGGGCGCGCAGGGACTTCACCTCGACCCCGACCAGCTCGATGCCGGCCTCGAGGGTCTCGAGTAT
>Ga0172380_10008471_pt1 | contig 11240 bp, 7 predicted proteins | sample Leawe162metaG_FD_119747 | JGI IMG/M metagenome (GOLD analysis project Ga0172380, IMG submission 119747) | Leachate microbial communities from a municipal landfill in Southern Ontario, Canada - Leachate well 162 metaG | ecosystem: Engineered > Solid waste > Landfill > Unclassified | place... | reverse complement strand
GGTCCGGATTTTGAACCATGCGCCCTCCGCCGTCGGCGAGGCGGGATCGGTCTTGCTGCGGGAATAAAAGCGGATGGTGAGATCCTGCGTCTTCAAGCCGGTGGCCTTGACGGTGGCGGGATCGAGGAACTCGTTGACGATCCCACCCTTCTCGGTTTGATAGAGCGTGGTCCATTTTTGGCCATCGACGCTATACTCGACCCCGGCAACCGCGTTTTTCAACCCCAGTTCCGCCCAGGATGCGGACATGCGCAACCCGCTGATCGGCTTGTCGAAATGGAGTTTGTATCCCCACTGGACACAGGTGAAGCCATCCACCCCATTCACCATCATGGCCGCATTGCCCGGCTCGGGATCCACGACCTTCGTGCCCACGGTTTCCGAGTAGATGCCCTTGGTTCCATACGGTAGCCAGACGTGGGTCTCCTTGGTTGTCGCATCGGCCTCCTGCTTGGGGCCGTAGGCGTAGCCCGCCGCCTTCACGTCGTCATACGTGCGGGGGACGGCTTCGCCGAGCTTGACCTCCACGGTGCCAGTGGTTTGAGCCAATGCCATTCCGGGCAGGGCGGTTGTCAGGGCCAGGGCCAGGCCCCAGCAGTTCAGTTTTCGGGTGATGTTTGACGGTGTGGTTTTCATGGGTTGGTTTTTGTAGTTGCGTTGATTTGTCACCGCGCGTTGTCGGTGGTTCCCGGCCAGGTGTCGGTCCGGAAAGAATAAAAAGCCGCGGAGGCTGGCAGCGGGGCAAAGAAGGCCGGAAATCGGGCGAATGTTCGCTGCGCGGCGGCGATTGCCGCAAGGGCAATGCCGGAAAATCCTGAGGGGCGGTTCGAATACCATGAATTTCTTTGGGAAAAGCAAAAATAGGATCAAAGTCCGAAGCACGCAAAACAATTGTTACTTAACATTAATTCCCCCGCCGCCCTCGCGCGTCGGCCTGGCGCAACGCCGTCAAGCAGAACCGCCGCCTCGGCGCGGGAGAGGAATTCCCCCTCTTCACCGATCCGCGTCCCGGCCGTCCGCCGTCCCATGGCGCGGGCAAGCGCCTCCGCCATTTCGGACGCCTCCCGCGAAGGAATGTCGTCGTCGGGCCGCGCAAAAAACCGGTAACCCAGCGTGTCGTCGCTCCAGACCTTCTGATGCCGCTCGAATTTCACCACGGGAATCCCGGCGCGGGCGCCATAATCGTAGAGCGTCTCGAAGGCGGGAAAGGCCGGATGTTCCGGCGGCACGTCGTCGAAGTGATTCGCGGTCACGCTGGGCCAGAGATCAAAAGCGGCGGCCAGCATCCGCGCCCATTCGCCGCGGGTCAGCAGCCTCTCCGGGCGGAACGTCCAGTCCGGGAATCCGCTCATCACGCCGCGAAGACTCAGCCTTTGCGCCGCGGCGAAGGCGGGATGGGACGGCGGAAGGTCCGTATAATAATAAAGCTGGCAGCCATCGCGAAGCAGTTGCTCCTGCACGGCGCGAACATCGAGTTCCTGGAAGGACGCCTTTGTTTCGCACGAGAGAGCCGCCGCAATCCCGGCCGCGTGGCCGAGTTGAGCCCACACGGGTTCCATGCGAACGACGGCCATGGCCACATGCGAGACGGAAATGGCGCAGGTGACCAGAAGCCCTTCGATCCCGCGCGGAACCATGCATCCATAGGGAACCTGAATCGGCGAGCGAAGACTCGAAAACATGAACCCGCCCTCGCCGCTCGACTGATACTCCTCGGACGGCTCATCGTCGCAGGGGTGGCAATCCAAATCGTAGTCTCCCACCGCCACGCTGTCCGGCTGCAACCGCGGCCGGGAGTGGTCGCCCGTCAGCCCGGTCAGAAAATTCTCGCCGTCCCGCGGCATCCATCGATGGATGTCCGTCTCCGTGAGATGCGATTGTCCGGCGATGCGGCGCGCCTCGCGCACATACACGCAGTAGGGCCACCCGCCGCTGAGCGGGAACTCGTCATCCGCCAGTCCCCATTCCGGGCAACCCCGCGCGGTCTGAATATGATAGAGGTATTCGCGCGCCCTTTCATAGATCGCAGCAAGCACCTTGCGCCGCTGCGCCGGGCTGCCGCCGGGATAGGAGGCAAGCAGATCTCCCTGGAGGTCGTTGCCGCCGTTCATGATGTTGACAAACCATTTTCCCCCCGGAATGTAGGTCCAGACGGTCGGGCGCCAGCCATTACGATACCGCGCAGGATCGTAGTTTTCGGGCTTTTCGATGCGGTGAGGCCCCTCGGCGCACCCGTGGTTCTTGATGACGAACCGGACATTGGCGCCCATGACCTTGGGATCCGCCTCCCCCGTGCTGCCCGCAAGAAACGTCTCCGGCAGCCACCCCGCCTCAACCGACATCCTGCCCTTGTGATAGTCGCTCATGATCACGCCATTGTGCGGCTCCTCCCGGCTTCGCCCGTCCCGCCCCGACCGGAAGGCAGCGCCCGCCCACGCGGCAATGTCGCCTTCGTAGGTCGCATCGATCACCGCCCGGCCGCGGAACTCAATGTGTTCCGCGCCGGGTTCCGCGAGGGGAAACACCGACAGCGGGTCGAATTTTTCCCCGCGAATCGGACGGGCGATGACGCCCGCGCACCGCTTCCCTTCCATGAGCGCGCCCGTGAACGCATGGCGCGGAAAGTAGGACAGCCCGGCGGTGTCCTGGATCATCTCCCAAAGAATGCGGGCCGCCACCTTGGGTTCGAAGCTCAGGCCGTCCGCCGCCCCGTGCCGGGGCGCGCCGCGGTTTTCCGCCACCGCCGGGTCGGATGCATAGTGCTCGCGATGATGCGCCGCCACGCGCGCTGCGAATTCGCTCATGATGCCGGTCACCCCCGCCCGGTGCGCCGTGTCGAACACGCAGAGCCCATTGGAAAGCATCTGCCCGGGCACGGGCAGCGGGTCCACCAGCGCAACCGCCAGTCCCCGCCGCGCGGCGGCAATCGCCGCCGAAATCCCAGCCGGAGTGGCCCCGGCGACAACAACATCATGAACTCCCTCGTCTGACGATTTCATCCGCCAACCTTACAGGCCGGCGAGGCGCCGTGTTAGGATGAGATTGACCGAATGCTAGGATTATCCCGACGGTCTTTCGAGAATTTCCAGGCGCGGTCCCCGAAAGGCACCAAAATCCAATCACCGCGCCTTTCCACGCCGTCCCGAGTAATGGAATGCCTCGAGGTCCTGGGGTGCTCGGCTTCCGCCGCCGCTTTCCTTGTATTCGCCCGGCGTGCAGCCGATCAGCGACTTGAAGATTTTGTTGAAATAGCTCTGGTCGCTGAAGCCCGTCTGAAATGCGATTTCTCCGAGGCTGAAACGGCCCGCCGAGATGAGCCGCCGGGCGTGATCGACGCGGACGCGGTTGACGTAGTCGCCCAGCCCGCATCGAAACTCGCGGCGCAGCACCTTGCAGAGGTAGTCGGGATGGCACTTGGCGTGGGCGGCGACCTCGGCGAGGCGGATGGGATTCCGGTAGTTCAAGTGAACATAGCGGATGGCCGCCTGCGCCAGCGGGGCGAAACGCCTCTGGCTTGTGAACCACGCGTCGAACTCCGTGCGGTATCGCTCCATCGGCAGCCCGAACGCCTCCAAAATTTGCAGGCTGATCTTCGCCGCGAGACGCAGCCGCGCCCGAAGGCGCTCCAGAGTCTTCCTGTCGATCCGGGGGGCTTTGGCCAGCAGTTTGAGAAACGGGGCGGCACGCACTTTGCGCCTGGCGCAATATCGTTCGATGCGCTTCTTCGCAAGGTCCTCGGTCCCGCGCAGCACGACCGATCCATAATAGAACACCCCGAGCACGCGGCCCTTGAAAACCAATGGCTCGACAATGTCGGTCAGCCCCAGGTGGCACTGGCCGACGAACCCCTCCATCCGGCGTGTGGCAAGCCGATTGCACACCTGCTTGTTGGTTATGCAGTCCCCGTGCGTCGCACTCCGGGACTTCGCAAACTGACAAAACGCGCAGGTGTGAACCCGCCAGCGCCCGCTCAACGCCATCTCGCCCACGTCGCCAAGGATTCCGGACAGGTCCTCGAAGTTGACGCGCAGGGGGACCGCCTCCTCCAGCAGGCCGAAAAGCTCTTCCAGGATCGAGGTGGCGGGAACAGGCCGGGAAGCCGCTGGCTCTTTCGGTTGGTCAATCTTCTTCAAAACATTTGCCGGGATTGTCCTAACAACTTTCGCCGACATCGGCTATCCATGCAAGCGTCGAATGGGCGCCACCGCGCCTGACGATGAAAACAACCCATCACCCTCCACCCCCGGAACGCAGAGTTCCCTCCCGGCAGTCCGGTTTAGCGGCTGTCCAGGCGGCAACCGGGCGTTCCCCCCAACCTTCCTCCCATGAAAACATCCCTCCGAGCCAATAGTCACCGCGGCCCGACATTCGCCCGCTGCCTCGCGCAAATGACCCGCCTTGCAACAAAAATCCCGTCCGCGCTTGCGGCATTAGTCATCGCAGCATCCGGAGCCAGCGGACAAACGACGGCCGTCCCCGCCAGCGACTTCCTCGATTCCCTCGGCGTATGCACGCATATTACCCAAGGAGCGGACAACCCCACGAATGTCGCCACCGCCCTGACCTATACCGGCATCCGGGCCTTCCGGGACGACAACTCCACAAATCAGACGGTCATCCAGAAATGGATCGATGTTTACAACACTACCGGTGCCCGGGCGCTCATCGCCGCCCCCCACAACGGCAACAGCCTCGATGCCTATATCGACACGTATGAACAGGTCGCGCAGGCGGGAGCTCTCTTCGCCATCGAAGGGCCCAATGAACCCAACAACTTCCCCTGCACTTATAACGGCCAATCCTCCGGGGGGTCCCTCCTGACGACGACAACCGTGGCCACAATCAACAACAGCGCCCGGTATGTCTCCAGCTATGTCAATGAGGCCAGCGGTCCCGGCAAACGGTGCAACGGTCCGCTGGCATTCAAGTATGGTTCCGGCACAGCGTTTGTCACCAACCAGATGCTCGGGGTCTTGCGGAACGACACCACCGGCTGGGTCGGCTGTAAATTCACCGTCGGAGCCACGGCAATCACCGTGAATGAACTCGCCCGGTGGGTGGTTTCTGGAAACACCCAGTCACATGCTGTGCGTCTGGTCCGAGTGTCCGACAGCGCCGTTCTCGGATCGGTATCCATTGCCACGTCGGGGGCTCCGGTGGGATTTAAATACGCAACCCTGACCACTCCCGTCACTCTCGCAGCCAACACGGCCTATTACCTCATGAGCCAGGAAACCAGCGGTGGAGACTGGTGGTGCGACGGCCAATACAATGCCCTTCCCACCGCATGGACCCAGCGCGATCTCTACTCTGCGGTGAAATCCAATCCGACCTTGTCGGACTACGACGTCTTTTCCGCCTCCACGGCCGCCGGTTCCCAGCCGAATAACTGCGGACTGCAATACCTGACCATCCCCACTCCCCTGCCTTCCGGTGTGCTTCTGCCTGCCGGAACTCAATATGCCGACTTTGCCAACATGCATAACTATGTTTGCAGTGGGTCGCCTCAACTGGGCGTGAGGGACAACCAGGCGTGGAATACGGAAGAACCGCTGGACCTTGCCGGTTGGTACACCTTATACGATGAATACGGACACACCTGGTGGGCACCCACTTTCTCCGGCTACAACAACACCCAGCTATTGACGCTGCCGCGAGTGACCACGGAAACCGGCTGGTACACTGTCGCATTGGGAACCGGCCAAGCTTATCCGATTACCGAAACCCAGCAAGGCAAGCTGTTCCTGAACCTCTACCTGGCCGCCTACAAGCGGGGCTGGAGCGCCACCTTCATCTACATGCTGCACGATGACTCCGTGCAAGGGTATTGGGGGTTGTATCACACGGATTGGAGTCCAAAACTCTCCGCCACCTACCTCCACAACATGACCACGATCCTGGCCGACACGGTTTCTTTCACGCCTGGATCTCTCAATTATTCCATCCCGAGCCAGCCGGCCACCGTGCATGACCTGCTCATCCAGAAGAGCGACGGCAAATTCATGCTGGCGGTGTGGAATGAAAGGGCGAGCGGCAGCGATGCCATCACGGTCAATCTCGGAGCGACCTTTGCCACGGTGAAGGTCTATGACCCGACGGTGGGCACGGCGGTGACCCAGACCCTCAACAATGTGAGTTCGGTGCCGCTGACGCTGAGCGATCATCCGGTGATTATCGAGGTTTCCGGCGCGGTCTCGACATTGCCATCGCCCTGGGTCACTCAGGCCGTGGGAACGGTGGGAACGCCCGGAAACGCGAGCTACTCAGGAGGCACGTTTACCGTCAATGGCTCGGGCTGGGACATCTCCGGCACCGCAGATTCCTTCCAATATGTCTATCAGGCCATGAGCGGGGACTGCTCGATTACGGCGAGAGTCGTCACCCAGCAGAATACGAGCGTGAATGCAAAGGCTGGCATCATGATCCGCGAGACGCTGGCCGCGGGTTCCAGGAATGCCGCCGTCTTTGTAAAACCCCCCGCGGGCGGCATCTATTTTAGATGGCGCGCCACGACGGATGGAAATAGTGGGGCAACCTATGCGGGACTTGGCGGCATCGGAGCGCCGTATTGGATGCGCATCACGCGCGTGGGAAACACATTTACGGCCTACAGATCGCCCGACAATGTCACCTGGACGCAACTCGGAACGCCGCAGACGATCGCGATGGGCAACTCGGTTTACATCGGCCTGGCGCAGACCAGTTCCACGACTGCGTTGGGCACTTCGACCTTCAGCAATGTCAGTGTCGCCGGGGCTTCCGGCAGCGTCAATTTCAACAGCACTCCTCCCAGCGCCTACGCCGCCCAGGACACCTCCAACGGATCGGTCGCGGTTCAGGACGGCGGAGCAACGCTCAAGTTGACGGGGAACCGCTGGCAAAAGGTCAGTTACCCCTACACGATCACGCCGAACACCGTGCTGGAATTCGATTTCAAATCCCCCGTGCAGGGGGAACTTCATGCCATAGGCGTGGAAACCGACAATACGGAGGGAAATTCCGGAAGCGCCTTTTTCCAGTTGTACGGCACGCAAAGCTGGGGTTACCAGACTTATCGTGACTACTCGGGAACGGACTGGAAACATTACACGATTTCCGTCGGTGCCACGACCACCGGCGCAAAATCCTATCTCGTATTCGTCAACGACAAAGACAGTGCCCCCTTCACAAACGAAAGCTATTTCCGCAACGTCCAGCTCCACGAGTGATCAATATCTTCCAAAACATCCAACCAGAACGTCCTAACACTGTTTCGGCATTTGTGCCAAGCTTCCTCCCGGAACCAGAAATCAACCACACACCCAATCGCATGAAAAAATCCCCACGCCTCTCGTCTCGGCTCCGCGCCTTCCTGCGCGCCGTCTCAATCGCCTCAGCCCTCGGCCTCGCTTCCGCCTTCGCACAGACCGATTATTCCTGGAACAATGCCGGCACCGGTGTTTCGGCCGGCACATGGAACACGGCAGGCAATTGGTCCCCCTCGGGCCCCCCGCCCCCCGCGGGCAACGTCGTGACGCCGACCCTGTTCGGCGACATCAACGTGAATATTTCCAGCGCTCAAGTTACGAACTGGACCTACAATTCCACCAGCAGCCAGACCGTTTTTGCCAACGGCGGAGTGAATTCAACGCTGACCATCAGCGGAACGCTAAGCAAGGCTGGAAGCGGCAATCTCACGTTCAGGAATGTCACCAACAACAACCCGACATTAGACCTGTCAGCGGGCAGCGTTGTGGTCTCGTCCGGAACTTTGTTTTTGGGAACGAGAAACAACTCTGGTCAGCGGCTGGGGAGCTTCTCGTTTGGATCGGTGGATTTGACCGGCGGCAGCATGTCGATGGAAGTTGCCGGCTCGGCGGCGATTACCGGCGCGCTCACGATGTCCAATACGCCGTCCCTGTATATCGCTCAGGAAGTGAACGCAACCCGCTCGCTGTCGGTTGGCTCGCTCTCCTCGGCATCGACAACGGCGGTCATCGCGGCAAATGATTTTGGAGCGGGCAATAAGTCCGATGCCTCACTCCTTCTGACCGCATCGAGCGGCGCACCGACGTTTGCTGGCGTCCTCAAGAATTCGGGAGGGGTATCCACCACCTCCTCGCTCTCCCTGACAAAGGGCGGCGTCGGCACCCAGGTTCTCACCGGCAACAGCAACACCTACTCGGGTGGCACGACGGTCAACGCGGGCACATTGCTCGTCAACAATGCTTCGGGCAGCGGCCTGGGCGCGGGAGCGGTGAGCGTCAATGGCGGCGTCCTTGGCGGCACGGGCAGCTTTACGGGCGCGGTGACGGTGAACAACACCGGCACGCTGTCGCCTGGCGCGAGCATCCAGACGCTTGCCTCCGGCACGGCGACATTCAACGGCGGATCGACCTATGCTTATGAAGTGGATTCCAGCGTTGCCCCGGCCGCGGGCGCGGACTTGCTCGTGGTCACCGGCGCACTCAACCTGAACGACACAGTCACGCTCACGCTGGCCAACCTCGACCTCACGCCCGATCCGTTCGCGGAGGGCACGACCTTCTCGCTCATCAACTACAACGGCGCATGGAACAACGGCCTGTTCACTTATAACTCGAATCTGCTCTCCGATGGCGAAACCTTCAGCTTCAACGGACAATCGTGGCAGATCGACTACAACGCCACGGTTGGCGGCGTGAACTTCATCACGGAATATCTGCCTTCGAGCAGCTTCGTGAACATCACGACCGTCCCCGAGCCCGAGACCTGGGGCCTGCTGGCCGTCGCCGGAACATTCCTCGTCGTCATGAGGCGGCGTCGGACGGTCTGAGATTCGACAAACCGTCACCGCAACTGGCGCGGCGTTCCATTCGCCGCGCCGGTTTGGCTTTTTGAAAGAGAAGAATCCACGAGTCTGCGTCCACGAGCCCGCGAGGGAGACGCCGATCGCCCACGAATGCGACCTGTGCGTGATCGGAGGTTCCTGCACCGGTGTCTTTGCCGCCGTTCGCGCCGCCCGGCTCGGGCTTTCCGTCGCGCTGGTTGAGCAAAACATCATCCTGGGAGGCATGGCTGCGGCCGCCCAGGTCAACGAATGGCATTCCCTCCACGATGCCTCCGGGAAAAACCGGATCATCGGCGGGTTGACCGCCGAATGCCTAAACCGCCTCCGGCTGCGCGGCGCGGTGCGCGATCATGCGCATCGCCACTGCGGGCCGTGCTTCGTCTTCAACAGCGCGGAGCTTGCGCTCGAACTGGACGGCCTCATTCGCGGTCATGGCATCCGCGTCTTCCTCAAGGCGATCTGTGCCGGTGCCGTCCGCTCGGGCGGACGGATCAACGCCGCCCTTATCGAGGACAAATCCGGACGCCGCGCCATCCGCTCCCGCCTGTTCATCGACGCCTCCGGCGACGGCGACCTGCTGCGCCGCGCCGGGTTTCGCGCCTGGCAAAACGACGGCCTTCAGCCGGTGAGCTACCAGATGATCGCCGCAGGGTTGGGCCGCCTCGCCGGGAATGCCGAAAAAAACGGAAGGAATCTTTGGGAGCAAATCCGCCACCGCGGCCCCGATTTTTCCTGGCCTGCGGAGAATGCCAATCCCTGGATCAATTTCTATCCCGCGCCCGCCGATCTCCGCAATGTCTATGGACCACGGCTGAACGGCGTGGACGCCTCGGACGCCGATCAGTTCACCGCCGCCGTCATGGAAAGCCGGCGATGCCACCGCGCCCTGCTCGACATGGTCCGCGAGGAGGTGAGCCCGGACGTTGCCGCTGTCTCCTTCGCTCACGGCCTCGGCATCCGCGAAACCTGGCACGCCGCCTGCCTCCACCGCCTGACAGTCGGGGAAGTGCTGCACGGAACATCGTTCCCCGACGCCATCGCGTGCGGAACGTATCCCGTGGACGTGCATTCCCCCGAGGGGACGCTCTTGCGCTACCTGGACGGACGCGAAGACGTTCTCGCCAGGGACGGCAGTTTCATCCAGCGCCGCTGGCGGGAGAAATCCGCGGAGAACCCGCCGCATTACGAGATCCCCTACCGCTGCCTCGTTCCGGAAAAGGCCGAAAACCTCCTCGTCGCCGGACGCCTCATCGACGCCGACCGCGAAGCCTACGGGGCCATCCGCGTGATGGTGAACATGAACCAGACAGGCGAAGCCGCCGGCGCCGCCGCATGGCTGGCATTGGAAACCGGAAAACCTCCCGCGGAAGTCGATCCCGCCACGCTCCGGCAAGTCCTCGCGGAAGACGCCAGGCCACTGACGCATTGAGCGGCGGGAAATTAACCGCGGAAAGCTTTTTTGCGTCACTTTTTGTTCTTTGAGTTTCTCTGCGGTTGCTCCCTGACGGCGTCTCTCTCGAAGACGTCCCGGGCAAAACAAAGCCTTGACCCAGCGGGCTGCGGCGAAGCCGCCCGATTCGGTGCGGAGGGACGCTCACTCCGGCGAAACGATCTCGAGCCTTGGATAGTACGGCGCAAAATGGGCCCGGTTGCGCGTCACAAGGCCTTGGAACCGGACGGCAAAGCCGCCGATCAGGAGGGCCGCCACCGGGCGCTTTCTGCCTCCGGCTTTCTTCATCGCCACATAGCGGTTCCATCCCTCAAAACTGCTCTCGGTGTCCTGCCAAGTCCACGCGACGAGGTCGGAAATCCCGCAGCCGGAAAGGAAGCGACGGCAATCCCCGAGGTTTCCTCCGAATTGCGGGGCGATTTCCACAATGCTCACCGGGCACGCCAGCAAACCGTCCGCGCTCAACCGATCCAGCAAACGGGCCGAAGCAATTCCAAACGCAGGGTCATTTTCGGCGACATCCAGCAGGATGCAACTGTCCACCACCCATGCCATCACTCGCCTTCGCGAAGGTCCCTCAAAATCTCATCCGTCGAACGCCGGTCTTTCGCGTGATACTTCCGCGCATATCCCAACATGCCAAATACACCGACCTGAGACGGACGCGCCCAGCGAATCCTGAGTTCGGACTCCGAAGTCTGCTCCCAAACGAGCTGGTCGCCTGCTTCCAAGCCAGCCTGCTTGCGAATTCTCGCCGGAATGGACGCCTGACCGCGCGCAGTGAGGACGGTTGTCGTGTCAGTCATAATGACATGATACACGTTATATTCATCGTGTCAATTCGCAGCCGACCACCCCAATCCGCGCGTAACGCCAACGATGGGAGGGCGAACCTCCGTGTGAGCCCATTTATTACGGCTCAGACGGAGCTTCGCCCTCCCTCGCGTTATCGACATGTCGTCGAACCGCTTCCCTCTCATT
>Ga0172380_10008470_pt1 | contig 11240 bp, 14 predicted proteins | sample Leawe162metaG_FD_119747 | JGI IMG/M metagenome (GOLD analysis project Ga0172380, IMG submission 119747) | Leachate microbial communities from a municipal landfill in Southern Ontario, Canada - Leachate well 162 metaG | ecosystem: Engineered > Solid waste > Landfill > Unclassified | place... | reverse complement strand
TTCTCGGCGGGCGCAAGGAAAAAATCCGCCCCGGCGATGTGCTCGGTGCGCTGACCGGCGAGGCTGGCTTCACCCGCGAGCAGGTCGGCAAGATCACGGTGACCGACTGGAACACCTATGTCGCGGTCGTGCGCGAGATCGCGGTGGAAGCGGTGCGCCGCCTGTCGACCGGCAAGGTCAAGGGCAAGACGGTGAAAGTGCGCGCGCTGGAGGATTGATTAAAAGCTTTTTAGGTTTGCCGGTGCTAATCCCAAAGCGCCTGCCCGGTCGCTTCCAGATGGCTGAGATAAGTCCGCAGGTCGAATTCGAGCTGCGGGTAGTCCGGTTCCATGTGCAGGCACAGCTGGTAGAAGGCCTTGTTGTGATCGAGTTCCCGCAGGTGTGCCAGTTCGTGCACGACGATCATGCGCAGAAAGGCTTCCGGCATTTCCCGAAACACGGTGGCGACGCGAATCTCGCGCTTGGTTTTCAACTGGGTGCCTTGCACCCGCGCCACGCGGGTGTGCGTCCCCAGGGCGTTGCGGATGACATGGAGTTTGTTGTCGAAGGCGACCTTGCTCAGCTGCCCCGTGTTGCGCAAAAAATCCCCCTTGAGAGTCTGCACGTAGTCGTAGAGGGCCTTGTCGGTGCGGACGGCGTGGGCCTGCGGATATTTCTGCAGCAATAGCGCCGCCAGCCGATCCTGTGCGATCAGTTGCCGCACCTGTGCGGCCAGCGCCGCCGGGTAACCGGCGAGGTAGTTGGTCGGGGCTTTTGGTTTCATTGGCTGTCGGCGTGGCCGATCCGGCCTATGCGCGTGCCGGTAGATGTATCACGGCGAGCTGCAAACGCTCGACGAGGCAGTCGCTGTCGCCGACCGCATATTCACGGCAGACATTCGGCCGGCGTTCATAGATTGTGCAGAGCATGGTCTCGCGGTCGAGCGCCGCGCACCAGCCGTCATCCAGACGACGCATGACTTCACCGCCCCATGCGTCTTCGACGGTGAAGCGCCGGGGAACGTCGTCGTCACCCATCAGCAGGACTTCCAGGCGGCAGCAGCAGGCCTTGCAGGTGGCACAGGAAATGGCTGGGGTAGCAGGGGGAGAGGTTACGGGGGCGATGGCGATTGCTCTGTGGGCAAGGGGTGGAAAACGATATCTGCCGGGCAGGAACCAGCGCGCCCCTTTCTGTGTCCCAATTGTAATTCTTTTGCCCCTCTGCCTGCATTCGGTCTTTTCTGTGACGTAGTTCCTGTCTATTTCCATGTCATTTTTGTACCCTGAGTCTGGTGCAACTAGAAGTAGCCGAAGCGGCCTCGCCTCCCGGCAACACATTTTCTGAAATGCAGGTAGAGAATCATGAGCAAGGAAACCCTTTCCATTCTGTGCGCGGACCTGACCGGTAGCGAACGCCTGTACGAAAAACTGGCACCCTCAGAGGCAGCGCACGCCATTGGCCGTTGCGAGAAGCGCATTGTGCAAACCCTTGAGGGTTTTCACGGGCGACTGGCGCGCTGCTCCGATTCCCGCGTGCTGGCCTATTTCTCCGACGCCGAAGAGGCGCTGCAGTCGGCTGTCGAGATCCAGCGCCGGGTGGCGGGTTTGCCGCCGCTTTCCGGTGTGGCGCTGGAAATTCGTGTTGGTGTCTGCGTCGGCCATGCCAGCAATGAAATGTCTTTCTTCGAGAACAAGGTCGGCAATGCCGCCGTCAGCCTTTCCGGCTTTGCGGAACCCGGGCAAGTACTGATGAGCGTCCCGTCGCGCACACAGGGTTTTGAGTGGAACGGTGTTCCTGCCCGCAGTCGTCCGGAAGTGTCGCTCAGCAGCGGCAAACGCAAGCTGGGGGTTTTCGAGATCGACTGGCGCAGCTTCGGTACAGCGCATATGAAGGCGGCACCGGCCAATGACGAGGTCGAGCGCCTGTTCATCCACTACAACGGTACGACAACTGAGCTTAATGCCACTCATCCGCTGCTGTCGATCGGGCGCCTGAGCAGTTGCGGCCTGATCCTGCATCGGAGCAGCTGCTCCCGCGTACACGCAAAGATAGAGCGCCGGGGCGACGCCTATGTGCTGATCGATCAGAGTACCAACGGTACCTTCGTGCAGACGGAGGGCGGCGAGGAGGAATTCGTTCGCAAGCGCGAACTGCTTCTCTCCGGGCGAGGCAAGATCAGTTTTGGCGAACCCTTTTCCGCAGCGACGGAAGAGAGCAGCAATGCCGACTGGGTTCATTATGTAACTACCGGCGCGGTCGCACCGTCCCGATTCTGACCGGCGGAAAGTCAAAAGCCGACCTTGTGGGGTCGGCTTTTGTTTTTGTGCCGCATGCAGGCTGCCAGGGGCTTCAGGCGGTGGCGATTAGCGTGGCGGCAGTATTTTTCTCGTTGTTCTCCGGGTTGTAGGCGTGCATCAGTTGCATGATCTGCATCATCAGCTTGCGGCTCGAATCCTCGGTTCTGGCCACTGTTTCGCTGTTCGTGCTGCCGGTGGTGGATGATTGCTCCTGGTCGTAGGCCATTGCCTCCTTGAAGCTGACTTTACCGTCACCGTCGCTGTCCGCCTCGTCAAAATTCTGCACGATGTCAGAGATCAGCGATGAACGCTGGCTGTCGGAGGTGCCGATCTCATTGAGCTGGCTGCTCAGTTCGTCTTTGGTGAAGCCGGCATCGCTGCCGGGCGGCGGCGGGGGCATGCTGCCGGACATGCCTTTCTGCATGCGCATGCTGGTGAACTGGTTGTCGAGTTCCTCGGCCGCAGCCTTCAGTGCGGAGGAGAATTCATCCTTGGTGACCTTGCCGTCACTGTTGCTATCGAGCTTCGCGAACAGATCGCTGGCACTCCCGCTCTCGCCAGTGCTGCCGATCTGGCTGAAAGCGTTTTGCAGATCGCTTTGTTCGATGTAGCCCTGGCCGCTGGTGTCGAGCTTGCTGAATAGCTGTTCTGCCATCTCGGCCGGGTCTGGGCGGCGTCGGCCACCGTGCATTCCTTGTACAGCCATGTTGTTGCTACCTACTGCGCCAATCGTGCTCATTGTTTGCTCCTTTCGTTGTACCGGTTGTTCGTGCCCTTGTGTCGCACGCTCTCCTGCTATGCAAGACATCGGCCAGAAAACCCTGAAATTCAGTGCCCTGCGGGTAAAAGCGTGTAAAGAAGCGTTAAGAAAAAACAGGAATCTGGTGCAATGTCGATCCTGGGCGGAAAAGGTCGGTGTTACGGCAGCTTGCCGGCGTCGCTCCAGTCGCCGGCGAAGGCAAGCCCGGCGGCGAAATTTGCTGGTGTAAATCGGTGTTAAATCGCCTTAAACACAATCGTTTGAAACTTGCCTGATGTGATAAATGGGCGAGTGCATTCCCTTGACCGGCAAGCTTTGCCGCTCTGTCGGGGAAAACGGGAAGAGGGGAGATAAATGGCCAAAGTCGTGCTGGTGGATGACGATGTCGAGTTGATGGAATTGCTGCGCGACTATCTGGTCGGTGAAGGTTTCGAAGTCGAGCTGCGTCACGATGGCGATGCCGGAGTGCGCGCAGCCCTGAGCGGCAGCTTCGATGTTGTCGTGCTGGACGTGATGATGCCCGGTATCGATGGCATTCAGGCATTGCGCCTGATCCGTTCGGCGTCGGCCGTGCCAGTGCTGATGCTGACCGCGCGTGGTGACGACGACGACCGCATCGCCGGGCTCGAACTCGGCGCTGACGATTATGTTCCCAAGCCTTGCACACCGAGGGAGCTGACGGCCCGCCTGCGCGCCATCCTCAAACGTGTCGTGGCTGGCGCTAGAGGTGCGCCGATGGCGCAGTCGCCGCTCACGATCGGTACACTGACGCTGTGGCCCCGCGAGCGCCGTGCCGTGCGTGCCGGTACAGCTCTGGCGCTGACCAGTACCGAGTTCAGCCTGGTCGAAATTCTGGCCCGCAACGCGGGGCAGGTCGTCAGCAAGGCCATGCTCTCAGAGTCGGCACTGGGCCGCCCCCTCAGTCGCTTCGACCGCAGCATCGACGTGCACATGAGTAGCATCCGCCAGAAGCTCGGCGCACTGCCGGACGGCCGTTCCTGCATCCAGACGGTGATCCGCAAGGGCTACCAGTTGATTGGCTGAGGGGGAAATGATGAGGGCAGGTATGGGCAGGCTGTTCTGGAAGTTCTTCTTCTTTTTCTGGTTGGCACAGTTCATCACATCGCTCGGTGTGGGTATCGCCATCTGGAGCCTGCGTCCGGAACGTCCCTTTCCGCCACCGCCCCCTTCGCCGTTCTCGGCGCAGCAACATGCGCCATCCGGCGCCCCTGAATCAAGGCCACTGCATTTCATTGATGGCGCTCCGTATCGCCCACCGCCGCCACCGCCAGGTCTGCGCTTTCTGCCGCCGTTGATGCCGCTGATCGCCGGCAGCATCGTCAGCCTGCTGTTTGCCGGGCTGCTGGCTTGGTATTTCTCGCGCCCGATCCGCAGCCTGCGCGCAGCACTGGTTGCGGTAGCCGGAGGTCGGCTGGAGACGCGGGTGGCCGCTGCCATGGGTCAGCGCCAGGACGAGCTGGCTGACCTGGGGCAGGATTTCGATCGCATGGCCGAACGCCTGCAGAACCTGGTCGAGAGCCAGCGCCGTCTGCTACACGATGTTTCGCACGAACTGCGCTCGCCGCTGGCCCGACTGCAGGCGGCCGCCGGGCTAATGGGGCAACAGCCGGAACGTAGCGCGGAACTGGTCGAGCGCATCGAAAGGGATACCACGCGCATGGATCGCCTTGTCGGCGAGTTGCTGACGCTGGCCAGGTTGGATGCTGGAACAAACGTTGATCTGACTGAGCAAGTAGCGCTCGCCGAACTGATCGGGGAGCTGGTCGAGGATGTCCGCTTCGAGGCCGAAGCCGTGCCCTGTACCGTTGAACTTGATGTCAGCGGGTCGCTGGTCGTGCGTGGTAACGGCGAATTGCTGCGCCGGGCGCTGGAGAATGTGCTGCGCAACGCGGTCAGCCATTCTCCCGCCGGTGGTCATGTCCGGATCGCAGCGCGCGAGACGGCCGCCAGCCACTACGTGGAAATCACGGTCAGCGATAACGGTCCCGGCGTACCGGCAGAAATGCTGGCGGATATTTTCAAGCCCTTCTTCCGCAGCGATGCGCAGACCGCGTTTTCCGGCTATGGCCTGGGTCTGGCGATCACCCGCAGTGTGATCGAAAAGCACAGTGGATGTGTCGTTGCCGTGAATGTGGATTCAGGTGGGCTAGCAATGAGGCTGTTGTTGCCGGTGGGCGATCGATAGGTGTATACGTATTCGACGTTTGAAGTTGCCTATAGTCATGACGAGAGGTGGGCAATGACTGCAGATGATGTCGAAATGGTTGTTCGCTTGCTTGCGGCACTGTTGGCCGGTGCGATGATTGGATACGAAAGATCGTTCCATGGGCGACCAGCCGGATTCCGTACTCATGCCTTGGTGTGCACCGCCTCCAGTCTGTTGATGCTGGTGACGGTTTACGAAGCCCATTGGGTCCAGGCGGCAGCTGACTCCGTTCGACTGGATCCGACGCGAATGGCGCAGGGAATCATGACAGGGATTGGCTTTCTTGGTGCAGGCGTCATCGTCAAGGAGGGGCTTTCGGTGCGAGGCCTTACTACCGCGGCATCTATCTGGATTACAGCGGCGATTGGCATCCTCGCAGGTATCGGGTTTTATTTTCCGCTCGCCGTATCGGTAATCCTGACACTTGGCGTTCTGTCGCTGTTCCGTTTGATCGAAGCGTGGATGCCTACTCATGCCTACTACCACTTTGATATCCGTTTCTCGCGCGGCGATGAAATGACTGAAGATGCTTTGCGAAGCCTGCTGGAGCAGCATGGATTCAGTATTGCAAATTTCAGTTACCGCCTCGAAGCGAAAGGCCGCATTCAACGTAACAGCATGGTGCTTCGCGGGGATGATCGATCCAGTGCTTCCCGATTGTCGAAGGTGCTAGAGGCGACTCCGACTGTAGTGGAATTCAGAATCTCGCCGACTGGTGATTGAGAGCCAATTCGTATCTTCGTTCTGTCACCCGCTGATCTCAACGGTAAAAAAACGGCAGCGAATGTGCAATGGGTGGAAATGGAAATGCCAACCCTTGGAGGGGAAGGCATTTTTTGTGATGCAGTGTTTTTCTACGGCTTGATGGCTTCTACGGGGATGACCAGCGTCACTTCATCGCTGACGTGGGGGGCATTCTTGCCGGCGTTGAATTCCGAACGCTTGATCTTGGCCGTGGCATTGGCGCCGATGGCGTCTTTCTTCAGCATCGGATGCGGCATGGCATGGAATGAGGTGACGGTCAGCGTTACCGGGCGAGTGACCCCCTTGATCGTCAGGTTGCCTTCGATGCTGGCCGGCTTGTCGCCTTCGAACTTCACGGCGGTGGATTTGTAGGTGATGGTCGGGTACTTGGCGGTATCAAAATAATCCTCGCCCTGAATATGCTGGTTGAACAGCGCATAGCCGGTATCGACCGAGGTGGCGTCGATGTTGATATCGACTGCGCCGGTTTTGGCCGCGCGATCCCAGACGATCTTGCCGCTGGTTTTGGTGAAGCGGTGGGCCTGCGTCGAGTAGCCGAGGTGGCTGTATTCGAAGCGCGGGTAAGTGTGGGTGCCGTCGATGTTGTAAGTCTCCGGCGCGGCCAGTGCCGGGGTGGAAATGATGGCAGCGAGGGCGAGGGCGGTGAGTGTCTTCTTCATGGCTTTCTCCTGGGGTTGGGGCTTACTTTTTTGCAGCAACGAAATGGAACTTGATCTGTACTTCGTTGGCCACCGTACCGACATCGGTCCACGGGCCTTCGCCGATAGCGAAGTCGAGGCGTTTGATGGTCATGCTGCCGTCGAAGATGGCGTTGCCGCCCTCCTGCCTGACGGTGAAGGGCAGGGTCACCTCCTGCGTCTTGCCCTTGATGCTGATTTTTCCGCTGGCTTCGTAGCGGTCGCCACCCAGTGGCTTGACGCTTGAAGAGACAAAGCTGGCGGTGGGGAAGACCTTGACGTTGAACCACTGCTTGCCGACCACTTCGTCATCAGCATCCTTCGAACCGGCGTCGACGCTGTTGAGGTCGATGTCGATTTTGGCGCTGGCGGCGGCAGGCTTCGCCGGGTCGAAATTCAGGGCCGCGCTGAACTTGCGAAAGTGGCCGTCGACGGCAACGCCCATCTGCTTCGAAGTGAAGGCGATGCGGCTCTTTTCAGGCTGCACCCTGGCGTACTCGACGGCGCCAGCCGGGCTGATCGCCAGGGTGGTGAGCGCAGTGGCAAATGCAGTGGAGATGAACAGCTTGCGAATCATGGGGCGTCCTTTTTTTGTGCTTGGCGGGTTAGCGGTTTTTTTCGAGAAACGGCAGCATGCGCGCCAGAACTCCGTCGCGATCGACGAAATGGTGCTTGAGCGCTGCGCCGGCATGGGCCAGCACGAGGCCGGCGAGGCTGTAGTTGAGCGCCTGGTGCAGCAGTTGCAGTTGCTCGCCGAGTGCCTTGTCCTTGGCCAGCAGGTCGGGCAGCGGCAAGACCCCGAACCACACCGTCTGGAAGCCTTTTGCCGAACTCATCAGCCAGCCGGAAAGCGGTATGACGATCAGCAGCAGGTAGAGCAGGTGGTGCACGCCGTGTGCGGCAATTTTCTGCCAGCGAGGCATGCCGGTCGGGTCGGGCGGTGGCTTGTGGCCAATGCGCCAGCCGAGGCGAATGAGGGCGAGCAGGAAAACCGTGACACCGGCCCATTTATGCCAGGAATAGATCTGCAGTTTCTGTGGTGACAGTTTCAAACCGGTCATGTACAGGCCGACGCCGAACAGGCCGATGACGAGGAGGGCGATCAGCCAGTGCAGGTGAATGGCGGTGCTTGTGTAGCGTTGGGTGGGCATGGCGCCTTTCCTTAGTGCCTGGGCCAGAAGGCGAAGCTGTCCATGGACAGCACGTGGTCGTCGATGCCGGAGTAGAGTCGCTCGGCATGCCAATCGTTCCCTGCCGCACCGAGTGCGACATAGAACGGCAGCAGATGCTCTTCGCTCGGATGCGCCTGCGTGGCTTCGGGAGCCAGTGCGCGGTAGTCGAGCAGGGCCTCGATGTCATGCGTCTCCAGGCGTTCCCCTATCCAGTCGGCGAAGGCTTGCACGTAAGCCGGTGGTTCGCTGTTGACCTGGGCTGCGCGCTGGTAGTCGCGCAGGTTGTGCGTCAGATTGCCGGAGGCGACGATGAGGATGCCGCTGCCGGCAAGGCCAGCGAGCGCAAGCCCGAGCGCGTAGTGGTGCTGCGGGCCGAGGAGGTTCTGCAGCGACAGCGGGATAACCGGGATGTCGGCCTGCGGATACATCAGGCGCAGCGGGATCCAGGCACCATGGTCGAGTCCACGACTGCTTTCAAGATGGACGGAAAATCCTGCGGCGGTGAGTGCTGCGTGAACTTCGGCAGCCACTGCGCGGTCGCCGCTTGCCGGATAGTCAAGGTTGTAGAGCCCGGCGGGGAAACCGTGGAAATCGTGAAACGCCTGGCGCGGCCCGTCGGCGCCGATCGTCGGCTCGGCGGTACTCCAGTGTGCACTGACGATGACGATGGCGCGCGGTCGGGGCAAGCGGGCCGCCGTCTTCGCCATGGCAGCCCCGGCTGCGCCAGGGGCAAGGGCGAAGGTGGGGGCGCCGTGGGGCACGAACAGCGTCGGGAGGGTTTGCCTGGAGCGTGTCATCGGAGGTTGTTTGCGGCGGAGGTGAGTGGCGATGAGCGAACTTTAGGCGCAATTGTCTGGCTGAAATAGGAGACAATCTGGAATTGATTGTTGCATTTAGTGCAACAAAAGGTGTCGAATTCTGGAGGATCGTTCGTGGACCGACTCGACAGCATGGAAGTCTTCCGGCGGGTGGCCGAGCTTGGCAGCTTTTCCGCTGTTGCCCGCCAGATGGATGTGGCGCGTTCCGTCGTGACCCGTCATGTGGCGGCGCTGGAGGCTCATCTGGGCGCCAAGTTAATCGCCCGCAGTACGCGGCAGTTGAGTCTGACTTCCGCCGGGAGCGCCTATCTGGAGAAATGCAACCAAATCCTCAATCTAGTCGAGGCGGCGGAATCGGATGTCGCGGAGGAGCGGCAGGTGCCGCGCGGCCATATCCGCATCAGCGTGCCGCTGAGTTTCGGGTTGCGCCATCTGACGCCCCTGCTGCTCGACTTCGGCACAGCCTACCCGGAGGTCTCGCTGGAAGTGGATTACACCGACCGGCGCATCAACCTCATTGAAGAGGGGGCGGATCTGGCCATTCGCATTACCGGGCGCCTCGGACCGCAGGAAGTCGCGCGCAGGATCAGTGTCTGCCGTGCGACAGTGGTGGCCTCACCGGCCTACCTCAAGGCGCACGGCGAACCGAAGCATCCTGCCGAACTGATTGATCACGAATGCTTCGGCTATACGCCGGTGGATCGCTATTCCTGGTCCTTTGTCATTAACGGCCAGGTGGAGAACTTCCCTGTCCGTAACCGCCTCTGTGCCAACAACGGCGACGCCTTGCTCGATGCGGCCGAGCGCGGCATGGGGATCACCAACCCGCCGACCTTTATCGCCGCCTCGGCGATTGAAGCCGGGGTAGTCAAGCCGATCCTTACCGATTTTGCGCTGCCGGAGCTTGCTATCTACGCGATCTTTCCGGGTAACCGCTATCTGCCGCAGCGCGTGCGCCTGCTGGTCGATTTTCTCGTCGAGCGTATCGGGCCGGAGCCTTATTGGGACAGTGTTGCGCTGTTCGGGGGGCTGCGGCGCCCGGCGAGTCGTTAGCCGTGGGGTGAATATCCCGGATGCTCAGTTCAGCAGAAATTCGGCAAGAACGCCGGAGGTGCGGCGTAGCCGCTTGGAAAGCAGACGTGCCATGCTGAACATGAAGCGGTAGGCAAGCAGTGGGTGTTCCCGGGAAAGCTTTTCCAGCCCTTCGTGATTGATGGTGAGGAGCTCGCAATTGCTTTCGGCCACGCACATCGCCGAGCGCCGTTCACGGTCGAGCAGGGCCATTTCGCCGATGATGCGCCCTTTGCCTTCGTAGGAAAGCAGGTGGCGGCCGGATTCGCCGGTCTTGTGAATCGAAATCTTGCCCTCGATGAGGATCAGCATGTAGGTGCCGGGGTCGCCCTCGTTGAAGACGACCTGGCCCATGTCGAGGCTCATCTGGCCGAAGTAGCCGCTGAGGGTCTTGAGTTCCGGGTAAGTGAATTCACGGAAGAATTCGAGCCCGTCGATCAGGTCGGCAATGTGAGTGCTCAAGGCGGGATACCTAGGTCGTGTGGACGGCTGGGCCTGGCGCGGCTGGCAGGCTAACGCGGATTCTTCTTCGCTTCGGCTTCGCGCACAGCGCGCATCACGTCGGCTTCGAGAACCGTGGTGTCGGTGCCGAAGGCGCGCGGCATGACGATTTCTTCGATGACATGCATGTCGCCGGGGAACTGATGCGCTTTGGGGGTATTCCTGGTACTGGCGGCCTGCCTGGCGGCTGCCAGGTCAGCGTCGCTGAGTCCGGTGGCCATGCCTTCCGGCACTTCCGCGCCCAGTTCGACGAGCAGGCGAACGACCTCCGTCTTGCCGCCACGAATAGCCATAGACAGCGGCGATACCGGCTCACGGTTGTCAGCGATGTTGACCTTGGCACCACGCTTGACCAGTTCGCGGACGATATCCGGAAAGCCCATGAAGCAAGCGATGCCGAGGGGAAGTCCGGGAACGCCCTGGCCATCATTCAGCTCCGCTGTAGCGCCCGCCTCCAGCGCCGCGAGAACTTCTACCAGGTGCCCGCTACGAACAGCCTTGATCAAATCTGCCGGGGAACTCAACGCGCCAACTCCTCTGGTTACGAAAGCGTGGATACAGCAAATGCGGGATGTTTTGGCAGCGGGGCACGTGGCCCCTGTACGCCATTCTATCGAAGTCGGGCCGCGCTGCCGAGGCTGCGCTTGTCGAATGTGCTTGCCCGGTCGGCAGGTATCCGGTTTTTCGGTCTATCTCCAGCAGGCGGCGGCCCGGCTGCGGAGCACCTTTGTCTTCAACCCGGCACGTAGCCGAGCCGATGCGAGAGCTCGGCACAGCATTGGCGCAGCGCTCCGGCGTTATCGCCATCGAGATCGGGATCGAACAGGGCGGTCGGGCCGAGCACGGTGATGACCAGCGCCAGATGGCCGTCGTGGTCGAAGACCGGGGCCGAAAGTGCGTTGATGCCGGGCAGCGGCTCGCTGACGACCTGAGCCATGCCGTGTGCGCGGATTTCCTTCAGCGTCTTCTGCAT
>Ga0172380_10008469_pt1 | contig 11241 bp, 12 predicted proteins | sample Leawe162metaG_FD_119747 | JGI IMG/M metagenome (GOLD analysis project Ga0172380, IMG submission 119747) | Leachate microbial communities from a municipal landfill in Southern Ontario, Canada - Leachate well 162 metaG | ecosystem: Engineered > Solid waste > Landfill > Unclassified | place... | reverse complement strand
GTGGTCGATCTCGCCCTTCTGCGCCATCAGGGAAAGCGGCGCGCGCATGTCGGTTTCCATGAGCAGCAGGCCCTCGCCCTCCGAGTCGTTGGGCTTGCCCAGGTGCGGCAGGGCCGCCAGGCGACAGGCCTTGCCCGCCGCATAGGTGGCGCGCACCTTCTCGACGCGGTTGTAGGCGCTTCCTTCCGGGCAGCGGTTGTTGCTGCTGCCGAAGATCAGCCCCAGGCCGGGCTCGTTGCGCATGTGGATCAGGTTCTCGGTGACCAGGATGGTCTGCTGGCCCACGTTCCACTCGGGGCAGAGCTTGGAGACGTTCGGCGCCGACTTGGCCAGCAGGCTCTCCTGGACCTTCAGTGCCGCATATCGGCCCGCCACCGTGGAGGTGATGCGGTTCCAGTAGACGGTGCCAGCCATGTCCGTGTACTGGGCCTCGCCCACCGGGATCACGGCGTTCTGGTCCGCCACCGTGGCGATGAGCGCCTGGATCGTCGCCACGTAGGTGGAGACCTCGCCCGCCGTCGGCTTCAGGGGATCGGCCACCACCATGCGCGGCACGTCCAGGAAGGCGAAGCGCTCGCCTAGATTCGACGTGACCATGGTGTTGCAGCTGGTCAGGATGGCCGCCCAGAGAGTCAGCGTGTCCGCGCCCACGAAATGCACCCAGTTGACATCCGTGAAGTCCTCGCTGGCCGTGATGCCCGCCGTGACATCGCCGTTGGCCAGAGTCAGGCCGTCGTTGCCCCCCGTCAGCGCCGCCGCTCCGCTCGCGGCCACCAGCGTGTCGTTCAGCTTGACGGCCGCCACCAGGGACTGGCCGGCGTTGATGGCGTCCACCAGGGCCTGGTTGGTCGTGCCCGTGAAGGCATGGACCGTGTCGGTGTCGGGATCGACGATCTCGATCGTGCGGTCCGCGCCGTTCGCCGTCACGCTCACTGAGACGCCGTTCCACCAGGCGCCCGGGTAGTAGCCGTCGAGGCGAATGCCGCCTGCGGAGAGCGTGCGCGTGGCCTTGGCCATGGCGCTGCCCGCCAGGCGCATGGCGTAGATGACCGTGGAGCCCGCATCCAGGCGCTCCAGGAGGGCCTGCAGCAGCGGGCCGGACTTGAACAGGTCCAGGGCGCTGCGTTTGTCACTGATGATGGCGCGGGACAGCTTGTCGCCGCCCCCCGCCGCGCCGGCCACGAACTCGACGGCCGTCGGCTTCTGGCTCATGCCCGCCTTGCCCGAGAAATACTCGGTGTAGACGTCCTTGATGATCTTGCCCATGATGCCTCCCTACTGCTTCTGCGCCGGAGCCGCGAGCCACGCGGTCACCAGGGCCTCGAACTCCACCGGATCCACCAGGGCCGTCCGGGTCAGCCCGTGCTCGGCCAGGACGCCCGCCGCAACGGTTGCCGGGATCTTCAGCCGCTTGATCACCGTGGCTGCGCGCTGCTGCGTGAACTGGGCCGGAGCTCCTTGGCCGCCGCCGCTCGTCTCGGTCCCTTCCTGGGGCTTGTCGCCTGCCTTCATGCTGGGCTCCTAATTCAGTTCGATGCTCTGGGAAATCGTCTCGATCAGAGGCGCGCGCTGGACCTCGTCCACCACTTCCGCCCAGAGTTCCACATCCAGTGTCCGCTGGGCCTCGAAGGGCAAGCGCGTGAGCTGCAGGCCCTGGTCGCTCTCGCCCAGAAAGCGCAGGCGCTCCAGGTGGACGGGGGTCAGCGTGATGGAGTCCACCAGATCCAGGGCCTGTCCATTAGCATGCCGGCGCAGGAACGTCTGCACCGTCTCGGACACTTTGTCCAGCACCGTCGCGCCGCTCTTGCCGCTCATGGCCGCGCTGCGCAGCGTCAGGCGCAGGGTCAGTCGGCGCGCCCAGGCCTTTTGGTAGACCCACTCCTGGGCCGCGTTGTCCCACTCCTTCACGTCGTAGCGCCCCGTCCCCTTGCCCTGCAGGCGCTCGGCCGTCTTCGTGACCAGCAGATAAGGCCAGGGTTCGCCCGCCTGCGTCCAGGCCAGCTCGTCCTTGAAGACGTGCAGGACCGGATTCAGCACCACTAGGTGCTCGGCGAAGGCGCGCTCCACGATCATGCCAGGTGCTTCTCCACTGCTTTGAAGGCCAGTTCCACCGCGTGCTGGACCGTTGTCGGGGCCATGGCCACGCCCATCATCCAGGCCGGCTGCATGAAGGGCTTGGGCTTGGGATGCACGTAGAAATAGGTCCGGGACTCGCCCTGTGGGATCTTGTGGCGGATGAGCCACTCCCGCAGGCCAGGCACGTTCTCGACTTTGACGAAGTGGCCCACGGTGCCGAACTCCACCGGCGCCGCGTACTCGCTGGGCGTGCCCACCAGCACCGTGAGCGGACCCAGCACCAGGATGTGGAGGGAGGCCCGAAGCGCGCCCAGGTCGATGGCGCCCTCGTCCGTCAGACTGCGCTTAGCTTGGGTCTGCACGACCTTGGCGATCTCCAGGATGGCCATGGCCAGGCTGCGTGCCAGGACGGACGGGAAGGCCGCCAGCAGCTTCTGCGTCTTGCCCAGTGCCTTCTTGTCCAGCAGCATGGTCACGCCGTCCAGCATCACACGCTCCCGTGGAGCTGCTTGGGCGTGAGTTCCAGGTGCGTCACCGTGCCGAAGAGATTCCGGGGCACGACATCCTCCACCTGGTAGCGATGGCCGCCATGCGTGAACTCGTCACCTTCCGCCACCACCGTGTCCGGGCCCACCACCACCAGCAGCTCGTGCCCTTCCTGCAGCAGGTCCTCCGGGGCCTTGGCGGTGAGGACGGCCGGGACGGCCACGGGGGATCCGAACTCGGGTGCCGGATCCCCCGCAAAGCCCGAGGCGGGGGGGGCTTGACGCTGGCGGAGCTGGATGACGTCGCCCGTCGATGCCAGCAGGCGTGCCACATCCGCCAGGGCCAGGATCGCCTCGGACGCCGTCAGATAGCTCATGTGGAAGCCGCGTCGGATGTGATCACGGATCCGCGTTCAAAGAGCAGGGATTGCAGCGCCGCCTGGCGATCCGACTCGCCCATCTCCACCAGGCGCTGGTATTCACTCTGGGCATGGCTGAGCAGCTCGCGCCAGGCGCCGGCTGCGCGAGTCGTGTCGATCTCGATGGCGCCGGCCTTGAAGCTCGGGCGCCGGGCAGCCTTGGCGATCTCGATCCGGCAGCACGTGGGCGTGGCGGCCAGGAGCAGGAGCTCCAGGTCCAAGTCCGTGAGCTCCGGCGTGACCGTCTCCTGGTCCGCCTCCATCAAGTAGGCCACTTCGAAGTCCCGGTTCATCAGGGCCAGGCCCCGCTTCAGGGCATTGCGCAGCTGGTCGGTTGTCAGGTCGACTTCATCCGCCGCGACCAATTCGCCGCGAAGCACCTGGATCAGCTGCGTGACCGTTGTCGCCATGGGTCACCTACCGCCGGCCACCGGAAGAGGTCCGGATGGTCGCCCTCGACGTGCGCGCCGGCGGCGCCGTGTCCAGAGTGGCCGGCGTGTCGTCACCAAAGGGATCAGGCGTCGGGGCACTCGCACCGCCTTCATCTTCGGCCTCGTCGTCGTCCACGCGCAGAAGCGTCACGCCGCCCAGGCTGTCATCGCCGGCGCCAGGGTTCGTGGTGTCACCGTTCCCAGCGCCGCCAGCGGGATTGATGTCTCCGCCAGTACCGTCGCAGCCCACGGCGCCTGTCTTGTCCACGCCATCCGCCGTCATGCCGAGGACGGGCGTGAGCGCCGGGGCGTCGCCGTCGACGATCTCCACCAGGTCCGTGCGCTCGGCCACTTCCACCGGCACGCCGTCCGGGAAGTGCGTGAAGCGATCGGGATGCAGCACGTGCTCGCCGATCACCACGATTGAGCCGATGGCCTTCACCTTTTGCATGAGTCCTCCTGTCCGGGGAAGAGAGAGCGCCGGCCGGGAAAGCCCCGACCGGCCACTGACCACGTCGCTTAAGCTTAGGCCGTGATGACGACCTTGAAGACCAGGTCGGGGCGCGTGATGCCCATGGCGCACTCTTGCCAGGACAGGAAGCTCACCTTGAAGCCCTTGCGCTCGGGGTCGACCTTCAGGGGCGTCCGGATGGCGTACTTGCCCACCTCGGCGTCCGGGATGAGGATCACCTCATCCGTCTTCATGGACGCGCTGTTGATCAGGCCCGCACCCTGCAGGCGGTTGAGGATGCCCTTCTCGACGAACTCGCGCCGGGACTCGGGGTCCAGGTTGAAGTCCTTCAAGTCGATGACCCGGCTGCCACGGATGAGCAGGTAGCGGGGCGTCAGCTCCATGTCGTTGATGCGGCTGATGGCCGTGAACAGCGCCGTGTCGGTCAGCTTGCCGCCCGACACCGTGACCACGTTGGTCGTGGGCAGCGTGGCCGCCGCGGCGGACAAGAGGTCCACGATCTTTGAGTTCAGCTTGTTGCGGATGGCGCTGGCGGCATCGGTCTGCATGTCGGTGATGGCGCCGATGTTGCCATTGGCCAGGTCGCTGATGTCGACCTCGGGGTTGGCGTGGATGCGGAAGATGGGGAAGATCACCTCCGTGTCCGCGTTCACCTCCTGGCGGTGGGGCTGGCCGCCCACGCCGATGTAGAAGGCACGCAAGGCCGCGCGCTTCTGGTATTTGGCCTCATTGCCCGGCTTGAGCGTGTGCTCGGTCAGGACCAGGGGCACGATGTTCTTGCGCTCGATGTCCATCTTGATCACCGGCGCTACGGCCTCGGCCAGGGCGTAGAGGCCGCTCTCTTTGCTCAAGGACTCGGCCATCAGAGAGGCCATGGCGGCCATGAACTGCGGGTCCTTCGTGCTGTTCGTCTTCACTGTGGAGTTCTCCTTGCTTGGAGCCGGGTGGCTTGCGCCCCAGGCGATTAGGCCACCAGGCCGTGATTGGTCCACAGGACGGAGATCTCGGTCCCGTCCACGGCCAGCACACGGCCCACGATCTTGTTCGTCGCCACCGCCACCTTCAGCTTGGCCGTGGTGGCGTCGAAGGTGAGGTTGTTCCCGACGGCCGGCGTGCCCGAGAACTGGTCCGTCTGGAAGACGAAGGCCCCCGTGTCCACGACGCACGGGGTCGTCTCGGTCGCGCCCTGCGTCGCGCAATTCTTGTCCGCGCGCTTGAGGATGCCGACCGGCACGTCGGCGGCATTCGACACCACCGTGAACTCGTTGTTGCCCGTGCTCTTCAGCACCTGACCCGGCGTGCCCGGCCCCTTCAGGACGCCGTCGCCAAGCTCGATGCCGGGGTGGGAGTTGTTGTACATGATCCGCTCCTCTTACAGTTGTTTCCGCCCCGCCATCACACGGGTCGGGTGTGATGCTACTCGCTGATCTCGCCGCGCTCGCTGGCCAGCCGCTCGGCGTAGATGGCCTGGAAGCCGTCCGTGAGCTTGTCCTTCAGGCCCTTGGGCGCGGGGTCGCCCTCCGTGGCAGGGGTTGTGCTGGCATTGGCGCGCAGCTGCCCCTGGACGGCGGCTGCCGCACTGCCCCCGGCGGCGGCTGCCGCGGCCTCCTCCTCGGTGGGAGCCGTCTTGTCGGGCGCACCTGACTTGTCAGGCAGCGCACTCCAGGTGTCCTCGACGGCCTTGCGCGCCTCGTCGGACAGGGCCGCCAGCTTCTCGATCTCGGCCACGCGCGCCGCGTCGTCTGCGAACGTGCGGCCCTTTTTCTCCATCAGGACCACCAGGGCCTCGGCCGCCTTCGTGGCCGCACTCTTGGCCTTCTCGTCCTCGGCCGCTTGGACCTTGCTGGCCAGGTCCGTATTGAGGCCCGCCAGCTCCTCGGCATGACGGAGCAGCTCCTCGTGGCTCATGTCCTTCAGGGCCTTCTGGGAGGCCTGCTGGTCCTTGTTCGGGTCCATGTTGCCCGTCTCCTTGCTGATGGTGGTCAGGATCTGGATCACGCGATCCGCCGTGTCGCTGGCGGCCTGGCGGATCTTCGCACTGGTGTCCTCCAGCGTGACGGCTTCCGCCGCGAACTGGTCGACCAGCGTGTTGGTGACGATGTGGAAGGCATCCCAGGCGCGCCAGAGATCATCCCGGATCTCCTGCTGGATCAGCACCTGGCGCACGGTCTCGGGCTTGGAGCTGCCGATGTCACCGCCGTAGGACACGGCGCGCATTAGGCCGTCCGGCTCGCTCGCCATGGAGGTGATGTCGGCCTTGGGGTCGGCGGGCTCGTAGCCCTCCAGCAGGCCGGCACCCGTGAAGGTCACGCCGTGCAGGATCTCGAAGACGTCCTTGCCGTCCAGCTGCTGGCCCTTGGATTTCTTCAGGTGCTCGCACCGGTCGGCCACGGCCACGTGCTTGTGGCCGCAGATGGAGCATTCGCCCTCGGCGTACGAGCACTCCATCGAGACCTTGGTGATCAGATCCTCGTGGATGAGCTTCCTGGCCTTGGCCGCCAGCTCGTCGCTGCCCGTGAAGAGCTTTCCCGCGCAGACGACGCGCCCGCCCTCCGTCTCCTCGTAGGCCGCGCTCTCGGTCTTGCCCACGATGTCCTGGGCCTTCTGGCCGTGCTTGAGATTGATCTTGACGCCGGCGGCGCTGGGCGCAGCGGCCTTCAGCTCCTCGACCGTGAAGTGGTCGCCGTTCTTGTTGGTGCCGGCGTGGCAGAGCACAAAGGCGATCTCATGGTCCTCGCCGCCCTCCGGCTTGGCATCCGCCACGGCCACCACCCGACCGGCAACCAGGCGCGCCGTCATGCGGGCGCCCACCGCTCGGTGGGCCTTGTCCGAGGCTGCGGCCGCCATCGCGGCAATGGCCGCGGCGTCCACGGGCTCTCTGTCCTTCACGTCATCCTCCTTGGGATTGGCAGGGTTGGCCGCCTTGTCCTTCTTCGTCGTTCCGACGAACAGGTACTCCTTGGCCTTAGCCGGGGCCTGGTCCCGGTTCTTGCCGGCCAGGCTGCCATAGGAGAAGTCCTTGGTCTCCAGGCGGAGCTCGCGCCCGGCCTTCTCGAAGAGCGCCTGCATCTCGCTCTCGGTGGGATAGCTGTGGTCGCGGTAGGAGAGGATCCAGTCCGGGATGTGCTCGGCTGAGGCAAAGACTTCCTGGAAGAAGGCCGCGATGTTGGCCTTGGTCAGGTCGCCCTGGGTTTTCTCCATCCGAGTGACACTGTCGGCGTTGGGCGTGCGCCCCTCGCCCTTCACCATCACCGCGTCCACGACGTGGTAGTTGGCGCTGTAGTTGGCCGCGCTGAACTCGGTCACGTAGGGCGGGTCGAAATAGGCCAGGTCGGCCTTGACCTTGGGCAGGAACTCGCGCACGTCCAGGCGCTGCGCCGTGCAGGTGGGCCCGTCCAGCACCATGGAGTTCAGGCGCCGGATGACCTCGCCCAGGCGCTTGTGGAACTGCTCAGGCGAGTAGCCGTCCTCGCTGACCTTGCTAGTGGTGAACTGCGGAAACCAGCCGCGGGCCGAGAGCATGGTGGCGCCCAGGGCCGCCAGGGCCAGATCCTTCTTGAAGCCCTTCAAGGCGTCGACGTTCTCGCGCACCTCGTCGATGACGCCGTGGATCTCGGCCTTCCAGAACTTGTCCTTGTAGTGGTCGCGTACGAAGGTGCCGGCGGTGGGGTTGGGCTGGCAGAGGGCGTCGATCTCCTCGTCCGTCACCTGCTCAGTCTGGTTGACGAGGATGGCCCGGGCGATGTGGTGGGGCCAGTGGAGGCTGTCGTTGGAGTGGACCTGGAAGCCCTCGCGTTTCAGCATGTAGCTGACGCTGCCACCACCGGCGAAGGCGTCCACGACGGTCTTCACGCCCTCCGGGATCTGCTCGCGGATCCAGTCCAACAGCTTGCGCTTGTTCCCGATGTACTGGACGCCATGCGTCGGCGCCCCGGCGGCCTGGGCGGTCAGCTCGGGGAAGAGGGCGGCTTCGACGGTCAGGAAGTGCATGGAAATCCCGCGACTTAGGTTCATCGCGGGATACGATCCCCTGTCCGAGAGGGTCTGTCAATACTGGTGAAGAGGAAAAACGGGCTTCAGCGCAAAAACCGGTCGAACAAACCTTCAGCTAGACCATCGAGTGGTCGGAAATTTCTCCGAATGCTACACTCAGAGTGCTGACTCTCGCGTTCGCCACACGCGTACATTCCATTCGAAGGTGTAGCCACACAAGGACGCCAAGCCACAAGCCTTAGGATCTTCGGTGCGACGCCGTGCCACCATTAATGCCATTGAATCTCAATCCTACGGTTAGGGTCAGCGCAAACAAAACAGGAGCGAACCGTGAATCTCAAAGAAACCAAAACTCTCGCCCAGGAAATCGAAGAGTCTGAAGAGCAGGTAGACCAGCCGCTCTCCGCTGACCCTGGTGAAGACGTCATTGACGACCAATTCGCAAAACAGCCTTTTCGCGTAGTTTATCAGACGAACAACTTTCTTCTGCCACAGATTGCTGCACTAATAGAAGATGGCGAAGACATCACATTACGTCCTGAATATCAGCGTAGGCTGCGCTGGACGAACAAGCAGAAGTCTTTGTTGATAGAATCCCTCCTACTAAACATACCGATTCCACCCGTTTTCCTTTATGAAAACGACTTAGCACGCTACGAGGTCATGGATGGCCAACAGCGACTAAATGCGATTCGCGAGTTTCTGAGCAACCAGTTCTCCCTTCGTGGCCTCCAGATCATCTCGTCGCTGAACGGCAAGCCATATGCGCGCCTACCACCCAAGGTGAAGCGCAGTCTCGATCGAGCATCAATCTCCGCAGTGGTGCTGTTGCAGGAGTCTCAAGGCAAGATCAAGAGCGCTACTGGAAATCGGTTCTATGAACTTCGACGCTTTGTCTTCGAGCGCCTCAATACTGGTGGCAGACGACTGACAGCACAAGAGATTCGGAATGCTATCTACGGCGGCGAATTCAATAAGTTAATCGTTCAACTCTCACGCGATTCCACATTCACGCGCATTTGGGGAATTCCCCCGTACGTGGGCGCTAATCCTAACGATTACTACGAAGACGAAGCCCGTCAGGGTAACTCATTGTACAAGACAATGGGTGATTGCCAGCTGGTTCTTCGCTTCTTTGCCCTGGAAAACGAGGTTCAAATCCAAGGCTCGCTCAAAGCGATGCTTGATCGATGCATGGAGCGAAACATTAACACTTCAGTGGAAGATTGTCGCGTGTTAGGCGAGAGGTATCTAGGAGTCCTTCGCCTGGCTGACTCTCTATTCGACGGTATGCCATTCTCGTTCCGAACTAGTGAAGAGGAGTATCGACCCCTTGCTGGGATCTACGATGGTGTGATGGTTGCGCTAAGTGAAATTATCCAGCATGAGGAACGACTCATCGCAAATAAAAGTGCCGTTCAGCAGAAATACGCTCAGCTCGTCAACTCCACAAGCCATCGTGGCGCACTAACTGGTGTCGCAAGCACTTCGGCAGACATTAAAGGTCGCATCGACATCTTCCGCAATCTGTTTGCCGAGTTCATCTGACATGCCAGCGCCAGACCTGCAGGGCCCATACGATGAATTCGTAGAGCGATTGAGCGACATTCGCCGAATAGTATGCGCTATCGAGTCTTGTTACAGAGCTCCTGGAGTACTCTCCTCGCCAAGGCCAAGTGCTGACATTTCGACGATAGGTCCAACCACCAGCAATAACACCAATTCCATGGCCTTGGTGTTCCTTGCCTCTAGTTATGAGGAATTTGTTCGCGAAGAAATTTCAGAGTGCGCTCGCTTGCTCTGTAGCAAGTACCCATCACTACCGGATCCAGTCCGCCACAAGATCCGTAACTCGTACTGGACGACAACGCTTCAACGGCTAAGCCGCGACAAGAACATTCTCACAAAATCGAATCCCCAGACGCCGGATACCACTGTTCTGACAAAGATCCGTCCCATGCTCGATGCCGCGCAACTTTTTGTGATCAGCGACGACCCGTCTAGACTTGATGCAGCTACGACAGTACATCACAGCAATAACTTCCGCCCAAGAGTAGTGGATGAAATTTCGGCCCGCGTTGGGATCAGTGATCTAGTCAAAAGAACTGCCGAAGGAACGAGGGTAAAGAAGTATTTCGGAGTTGCAACAGCTGCGGAGGCCGCAAACTTCCTTCGCCCAAAGCTCGACGAGTTCTACGATCGTCGAAACGAGATTGTTCACTCACTTAGCTCTACCGCAGGCTATGGCGTCGACTACGTGTTGGACTGGATCACGATGTTCGATGCGGTAGCTGACTCGATGAAAAACGCGTTGTCGAGGGCAATCTCAACTTGGTAGTCCGAAGCTGAGCACATGATGCAAGATGCCGCAAGCGAGAGCGCACGGACACACTTGCCGTAGCGACTTAACCCCTCGCTCGTGCCAACCCGCTGCGTCAGATTCGACTTGGTCGCTCCGGGCCACTGTAAATATCGTCCCTCAGTCGCCAAGAAGTGCCTGCCACAGCGGTCGCCTCAACTCTAACGTTAGACGGACCCAACCTCACGGCTCATCCGCGCGAAGAAGTCGGCATAGTCGTCCACCTCCTCCTCGTGGATCTCGCAGGCGCTTCGGAAATAGCCGAGATGGGTTTGCCAGTACTCGAAAGCCTCGCGGTTGATCAGCTTCTCGCCGACCTCCAGCATGCGATTGATGAGGTCGGACGGGATCTCCTCATCCTCAGCATAGGCAGGATCGAACACGTAGTCCAGGCTGCCGTCCTGGGTGATCCAGGCGCCGATGGGCTGCTTGCGGCTGGAGTCCGGATCGAACTCGAAGACGTAGAACCAGAGCACTCTCACCGGCTCATCTCCCCTGTCGATAGAAGATTGGTCGTCCATTCGGTCGCCTGCTGGTCCAGTAGCGTCCGCAGAGCCGCATCCCCACCCAGATCTTTCACGGCAGCCTCCCAGGCGTGGTAGGTGGCCTCCTGCCGCTCATCCAAGTCGTGCGGATCATTCGTGCAGATGAGAAAGCGCTTGTCGCCGTCCACCTCGCGTAGCCAGCAGGATTGGCGCAAGCGCTCGGTCACCTCACCCCGAAAGACGTGTACGGGATGGCCTGCGTTCAGCATGTCCAGGATGCTCATCTCGGCGAAGAGAACGAAGTAGCGCCACGCCTGGACCGCGCCCGTGTGGCGGTCGAAGACAGGCGAGGCCTCCAGCACGCGGATGCCCGCAGCGGGAATGTCGATGCGATCCCCTGACCTGCCCCCGATGCTTGTACCACTCGATAAGTTAGGCCACGGCCCCGATGGGCGGTAGCTGAATCGCTTCCGGCGCCGGTGGCCGGTAGCCCAAAGAACTGTGCGGCCGCACCGTGTTGT
>Ga0172380_10008467_pt1 | contig 11245 bp, 7 predicted proteins | sample Leawe162metaG_FD_119747 | JGI IMG/M metagenome (GOLD analysis project Ga0172380, IMG submission 119747) | Leachate microbial communities from a municipal landfill in Southern Ontario, Canada - Leachate well 162 metaG | ecosystem: Engineered > Solid waste > Landfill > Unclassified | place... | reverse complement strand
GGGGCCGAGATCCGCTACAGCACCAATGGCGCGGATCCTAGGACCTCCGGCATCGTCTATGTGGGCCCATTCGCGCTACCCGGCACCTGCACCCTGAAGGCGCAGGCCTTCCGAATCAACTGGGCGAACAGCCCAGTGTTCTCCGAGGATTACACCCTGACGGTGCCGACACCGGTGCTTACCCCGGCACCCGGCAATTACACCAGCAACCAGATGGTGCTCGCCACCTGCACCGACCCTGCCGCCATCATCCGTTATACCACCACTGGTTTGCCGCCGACCGGCGCGAGTCCGATCTTTCCCATTGGTGGCGTCTCGGTGAGCACCTCTCAGGTCCTCAGTGTGGCTGGCTTCCGCAACGGGCTCACCGCCAGCGCCATCGGTGGGGGTGCCTACAATCTGCGCGCTCCCAGCCTCGCCAACATCGGCACCACCATGCTGTGGTTCCGCGACGGCGATGCCGCCCTGGTAGTCAGCACCGGAGTGACGGTCTCGGATGGCGACAACAATCTCCTCGGCGGGACGGTCCGCATCCTCAACGTCCAGCCTGGGGATGAACTGCGCTTCACCAACACCGCCCAGATCACCGGCACTTGGGATGCCGTCACCGGCACCCTGACCCTGAGCGGGGCGGCGACCAACAACCAGTATCGCAGCGCGCTCCGCGCGGTGACCTTCATCAACACCCTCGCTGCCCCCTCGACCATCGCACGGGTGGTGGAGATGCGGCTGCGCGATGTCTACACCTTCTCGGCGCCGGTGACCCGGCAGATCGGCGTCGTCACGCGCAGCACCGGACCGTGGAGCGAGGGTTTCGAATTCGCCCCTGCCTCCACCACCGATCTGCATACCCTGGAGATGCAGGGCCTGACCCGCTGGCATGCTTGGGACGCCGCCCCTGCCGCCAGTGCGCAGCTCAGCACGGCCCAAGCGCACAGCGGCGGCCAGTCCGTGGCCGTTCAGGGTACGGGCGATCTGGTGCATGAATACAAGAACGTCAATGGTGGCACCTGGACCTACTCCGCCTGGCAGTACGTCCCGGTCGGCTGGACCGGCACCAGCTACTTCATCCTCCTGAACACCTACAAGGACAACGGGACCAAGAACTGGTCCACCCAGGTGGTCTTCGACAGCACCAGCGGCAAGGTGGGCGAGGACCTCAACGGCGACCGCCGTCCCGACAGCCCCACCGCCCCGGCGCTGGTCACCGGCCGCTGGGTCGAGATCCGCGTTGTGATCGATTTCGCCGCCGACCTCCAGACCTTCTCCTACGATGGCGCGAGCCTGTTCACAAAGAGCTGGAAGAACGGCGTTTCCGGCGGCGGAGTTGCCAATCTGGCGGCGATCAACCTCTACGCCGACGGCAGCGCACCTGTCTACTACGATGACCTGATCCTCAATCCCGAGTCCATCGGCGGACCGGTTCCGGCTCTCAATGGCGGTGGCACCGTCGTCTTCGTCGAGGACGCCGGCAGCGTGGCGTTGGCCCCTGGTCTGATCGTCGACGGACTCGGTCTCGCCACCCTCGCCGCCGCCGAGGTGGTGATCAGCGGCAACTTCCGCAGCGGCGAAGACACGCTGACGGTGTCTCCGCCGCCCAGCATCGTCGCCTCGTGGAGCCCCGCCACCGGCGTTCTCAGCCTCAGCGGTCCGGCCAGTCCGGCCGACTTCCAGGCGGCGCTGCGCAGCGTGCGCTACGACAACCCCAGCGACACGCCGGATGTGAGTTCCCGCGCCGTCACCATCACCGCTTCGTCCGTATCCGGAACTTCCAGCCCGGTGCAGGTGACGATCACCGTGCAGGCCACCAATGATCCACCGACGGTCGCAGCACCCAGCCTGAACGGCGCGGAAGACACCACCCTTGTCGGCAACGCCACAGCCACCGACCCCGAAGGGCAGGCCATCGCCACGTGGAGCATCGCCACCCAGTCGGCGGTTGGCGGGGTGGCGACGGTCAGCACCGGTGGAGTGGTCAGCTACACACCGCCGTTGAACTGGTACGGCACGACATCCTTCGAACTGGCCGCGATCGACGCTGGTGGAGCCGTGGCCGTCGTCAACGTGCCGGTGACGGTGACGCCGGTCGACGATCCGACGGTGGTGACAGTGCCCGGCAGCGTTGTCGCCGTGGCCACCGGCGATGTGCTGGTGTCCGACATCCTCGTCAGCGACATCGACTCGACCACCTTCGTCGTCAGCTTCAGCGCCGATGCCGGCAGCATCGTCCTGCCTCTGGCAGGCGGTGGGTTCACGGTCAACGGCAGCGCCGCGGTCGTCGCCAATGCCCTCTCGCAGGTGGTCTATCGTGCCAATGCGGCCGGTTCCGCCACCATCACCGTGACGGTCAATGGCGTCGACGCCACCATTCCAGTGACGGTGACGGCCGCCCCGGTGATGCCGGTGGCAGCCCGCACGGTGGTGTCCTGGGATGCCAGCATCGGCTACGCCCCGATCCTGCTGCCCGAGCCGGGTCGGGCCTACTTCATCGACGTGGCACAGGCGGATGACTACTTCGTCTGGTTCCAGGGATCGTCGAGTGTTGGCCGCGACATCACGGTGTCGATCGACGGCGTGGTGCTGGCGACACAGCCCCTTACGTCCACAACCGGATGGCACGTAGCTGGTGGAATGCGGTATCCGCCAGCAACGACCCTGTCCTCCAGCACACTGCATCGCTTGGTCCTCAGCGGTACCCATGCTGAGGTGCTGCTGAATTCCGTATTGCTGGTTCCGCGTACCGCCCCGTCAACGGCAACCTCTGAGATGCCCGTCATGGTTGGTCCTGGTGCGACGGCTATCATTGATGTGACAGCCTATGACCAAGCTCAAGAGCAGAGCGGCTACGCATGGCTGCCGGATGGTGCCGGCGGCATGCAGTTGCTGCCCAACCTCAATCGTGGGGATACTGGGACCGATGGATCCAACCGCGGTCTATCCTACTGGATCTACGTCACCCAGCCCGGCACCTTCGTTGTCTGGGCCCGTGGTGGCGGTCCCGATGCTGGCAGCGATTCGATCTGGCTCGGACTCGACGGCGGCGCTCCGCAGACCAATCTCAGCTTTGCCGGTTCCCCGCTGAAGTGGGGTGCGTCGCGCAGTGAAGGCGGGGTCGCGCAGTTGACAGTCTCCACGGCAGGCCTGCATCGCCTGGATGTGCGTTGGCGTGAGGATGGAGTCGTGCTGCGGCAACTAGCCCTGGCCGGTGACCCGGGATGGGTCCCCTACGGCGCCGACCTGCCGCTCTCCGCCCGTCAGGGCGTGGCTGCAGCCGTGGGCGGTGTGATCGCGCTCGAGGCGGAACAGGCGGCGCAGATTCTGGTGGCCCGCGATTACACGGTCTGGCAGGTCGACGGCAGTGTCGCCGGGGCGGTGGGTATGGTACTGGCAAAGCCGAACCTGGGCCGGGCGCATAGCGATCCGGCGCAATTGGCGACGGCGCCCGGAGCGGTGTGGTATGTGCGCTTCGACCAGCCTGGAACGAACGTGGTCTACGATCTCTGGACACGCAGCGCCGGACCAGATGGCAACGGCGATTCGGCCTGGTTCAGCCTGGGCAACGCCGCAGCGAACGGCCACATCATCAGTGGTGTGGGTGCAGCCCTGCCGCTGACCTGGTCGAACCGGCGCCTGGATGGCGCGGCCCTGCAACTCGTGGTGCCGACGCCCGGCATCTACCCGCTGATCCTCAAGCAGCGCGAGGACGGGGCGGTGATCGACCGCATCTTGATCCAGCCGGCGGGCGGCACTGCGCCGACCGGCACCGGACCGGAGGTCGTGCCACTGGTTTCGCCAATCAGCGGACCGGGCTGAGCGCCACCTCGCATCGTTGCCGACCGTTCGCAGGCAGCTAGCCTTAGTCCGTGCATGCCTCTGGAGTCGACAGGCAGGACGCCTTCCCAGCGCATGCCGCCAATGCGGGCCTGCGGCTGCTGCATGTGATCCCATCGGTCGATCCCGCCCTGGGGGGTCCGTGCGAGGGTCTGCGCCAGCACGCCGCCCTGCGCGCCAGATATGGCGTACGCACAACCATCGCGACCACCCACGATGACTACGCCGAGGTCCCCGGAGCGACGGTGGTGCGGGTGGCTCGCAGCCGCGGTTTCGGCTTCGCTCCGGGGCTGATCGCCCGCCTTCGCGGGCTCGCCCAGGACCACGAGGTCGGCGTCATCCACGGGTTGTGGATGTACCATGCCTGGGCCGCGCATCGCGCCTTCGCCGGCCGCCTGCCCTACCTGCTGCTGCCGCACGGCATGCTCGATCCGTGGTTCCAGCGCGTTTCGCGTCTGCGGGCGCTGAAGAAGGGGGTGTACTGGCGGCTGTTCGAGCATCAGGTGGTCCGCGACGCCGCCGCCGTCTGCTTCACCAGCGAAAGCGAGCGCCTGCTGGCTCGCACCGCGTTCCGCCCCTACGCGGCGCGCGAGCAGTCCATCCGCTATGGCACGGCGCCGCCACCGCCAGCGGATCCCCGGCAGACGGCCGCTTTTCGCGCCTGCTGCCCCACCCTGGGCGATCGGCCGTTCCTGCTCTTCCTTGCACGGCTCCATCCCAAGAAGGGCTGCGATCTGCTCCTTGAGGCCTTCGCCGACGAACTCGCCCCCCGCCTGCCGGAGCTGGCCCTGGTCCTCGCCGGTCCCGACCCAGGCGGACTGCTGCCGGGCCTGATGGCGCGTGCCGCCCAACGCGGCCTAGGCGATCGGGTGGTCGCCCCCGGCATGCTGACGGGGGACGCCAAGTGGGGCGCCTTCCGCGCCGCCGAAGCTTTCTGCCTGCCCTCCCACCAGGAGAACTTCGGCATTGCCGTCGCCGAGGCCCTGGCCTGCGGCACGCCGGTGCTGATCAGCGATCAAGTCGGCATCTGGCGGGAGATCGAGGCCGATGGTGCCGGGCTGGTCGGGCCTGATGACCGCGCCGGCATCGCTGGCCTGCTGCGGCGCTGGCTGGCGGAGCGCGGCGCCCGGGAACGCTTCAGCGCCGCTGCCGTGCGCTGCTTCGCCGCCCGCTTCGATGTGCTGGGTTCGGTCGAGGATGTGCTGCACCTTGCCGTCGGGGTGCGCGATGCATGGAGGGTTTCACGACATGTCGCTTGAGCGTGGTTGTTCCGGAACCCGCTGGCGAAGCCACGCCACCTGCGCGATAGCACGGCAGCGGTTCAGCCGTCCGCACCACCGATGATCCCGCCGGTCCCACATCGTGTCTCCGTGGCCAACCAGGTGCTGCGCTGGTGCTGGGGCATCGTCTGGGCCATAGGTGGGCGTTGCAGTCCGCGACCATTGCATGGTTGGCGGCGGTGGCTGCTGCGGCTCTTCGGAGCGCGCATCGCCGTTGGCGTCCATGTCTATCCGGGGGCCAGGATCTGGGCTCCGTGGAACCTCACGATGGGGCGGGATTCCTGCCTGGCTGATGAGGTCGACTGCTACAATCAGGCGGAGATCCGCATCGGCGCCCGGGCCACGATCAGCCAGCGCGCGTTCCTCTGCGCTGGCAGCCACGACTACACCGATCCCGGGCACGGTCTGATTGTCGCGCCGATCAGCATCGGCGATGATGCCTGGATCTGCGCCCAGGCCATCATCGGCCCGGGAGTTGCCGTGGGCGAGGGCGCGGTCGTCGGCGCTGGGGCAGTCGCCATGCGCGATATCCCGCCGTGGATGGTGTGCGCTGGCAATCCTTGCCGACCGCTCAAACCCCGGGTGCTGCGCCAGGTGGGTACGTCGTGAGGCCGGTCGAACAGCCGGGACGCGGTCGCGACTACGGCTGGAGGGATGCAGCACCCCCCGACTCATGCGCGTTGCTAGAAGACGCAGTGCTGGCCGAACTGGAGATCTGGAACAGGTCAGGACGGCATCGCTTGGTGGATCTCGGTTGCGGCAACGGGTCATTTGGTCGGCGCGCCATCGCCTCGGGTTGGGAGGTGGTCGGGGTGGAGCCTTCGGACGATGGCTGCCGCATGGCGCAGGCGAATGGCATCGGCGTCATCCAGGGCAGCGCCTACGACGCGGACCTGGTAGCCAGATGCGGCGGACCCTTTCCTTGCGCCGTCAGCACAGAGGTCGTCGAACACCTGTACTTCCCGCGCCTGTGGGCCAAGAGCCTGCATGACCTGCTCGAACCGGGGGGCATCGCCGTGGTGACGACACCATATCATGGCTATTGGAAGAATCTCGCCCTGGCGCTGAGCGGACGCCTGGAGTCGCATTTCCATGTCCTCTGGGATCACGGCCATATCAAGTTCTTCTCACGCCGGACATTGACCATCCTGTTGCAGGACGCGGGATTCGACCTCCTCCGCTTCCGCAGGCTCGGGCGCATTCCACCGTTGGCCAAGAGCATGCTGCTGGTCGTACGTAGGCGGACATGATATCGACGCTCATCCTCACCAAGAATGAGGAACAGGATCTGCCGGGTTGCCTCGAGAGGCTGGCCTGGTGCGACGATGTCCATGTCCTCGATAGCGTCAGTACGGATCGGACCTGCGAACTGGCAGTGGCCCAGGGAGCACGGATCAGCGTGCGGTCCTTCGACGACTATGCCCGACAGCGCAACCATGGACTCGGGCTGCCCTTCCGCCATCCCTGGCTGCTGATCGTCGATGCCGACGAGCGCATCCCCGCGGGTCTCGTGGCGGAGATGCAGCAGCGGGTGGTGACGGCCCCACCGGAACTCGTCGCCTTCCGTATCCGACGACGCGACTTCCTCTTCGGCCGTTGGCTGAAGCACGTCCAGGCCACGCCCCGCTACATCCGACTGGTCCGTCCATCGCGGGTGGAGTACACCTCGCGCATGGTCAACGAGGTGCTGGTACCGCGCGATGGCGGCATCATCGGCGATCTGCGCGAGCCGTTCGATCACTACCCGTTCTCGAAGGGCTTCGACCACTGGTTCGACAAGCACAACAGGTACGCACGCCTGGAGGCGGAGCAGATCCTCGCCGAACGCGCGGCCGGGGTCCGTTTCAGCCTACGCCAAGCCCTGTTCGCCCGCGACCTGCATGTCCGGAGAATGCACCAGAAGGGTGTCCTGCAGGCCTTGCCGTTCCGACCGCTGACCCGCTTCCTTCTCCTCTACGTGTTGCGGGGAGGCTTCCTCGATGGGCGTGCCGGTCTGGTATATGCGCAGCTGCAGGCCTGCTACGAGCGCATGATCGTGGCCAAGCTGGACGAGGCGGCGCATCAGCGCGCCGGACGGTGACGCTGATGTCCCGGCTGCTGCTCCTCACCCTCGACTACCATCCCGAACCCATCGGCATCGCCCGCTGCAACACCGAGCTGTGCCAGTGGCTGGCCGCACGCGGCTGGCAGGTCGAGGTCATCACCGGCATTCCGATCTATCCGTGGTGGCGGGTGCCAGCGGACTACGCGCACCGGGACTACCGCAACGGCAGGTCCGACGAGGTCATCGCCGGCGTTCATGTCCATCGCGTGCCGCATTGGCTGCCATCCCCGACCCCCAGCGGCTTGGCGCGCCTCCGCCACCAGGCCAGCTGGCTGTTCGCCTGCTGGCGTCGCCTACGACGACTGGACCCGCGCCCCGATGTCGTGCTGGGGATCGCGCCGCCCTTCGCCATCGGCCTGCTGCTCGCCAGTTTGCGCCGCCGGATCCGGGCGCCGGTCGTCTACCATGTCCAGGACCTGCAGATCGATGCCGCCATCGGCCTCGGCATGTTGCCTGGACCGCTGGGACCAGTCATGCGCTTCGTGGAACGGCGCATCCTCAGGGACATGGATCAGGTCACCGCCTGCGGGGCCGGCATGCTGCCGCGCCTGGAGGCCCGGGCCCGACTCCGGCGCCCGGCCCTGCTCTGGCCGAACTGGGCCGATGTCCAGCGCATGCGTCCGTGGACCTCGGAGGACGGGCCGAACCCGGAACGCCCGGCGCTGGGGGCGGCCAGCGACGAGACCGTCGTGCTCTACAGCGGCAGCCTCGGGCGGAAGCAGGGGCTGGAAGGTCTGATCGCTGCGGCACGGGGGCTGCCGTCTGGGCTGCATGTCACCATCTGCGGCCAGGGCAGTGAGCTGACCCGGCTCCAGGCACTGGCCGGCGGGCTCAGTACGATCACCTGGCTGGAACTCCGACCCGAGGACAGGCTGCGCGCCCTGCTCTGCGCCGCCGACATCCACGTCATCCCCCAGGTGCGGGATGCCGCCGACCTCGTGCTGCCCAGCAAGTTGATCAATATTCTCGCGGTCGGCAAACCGGTGGTGGTCACGGCCGACCCGGACAGCACCTTGGCGCGCATGGTGCGGGCTTCAGGAGCAGGATGTATCGTTCCACCTGATGATCATACGGCCTTGAGCAAGACTTTGGCTGTCTTGGCCAGCGACCGGGAACGGCTTCGGCGCATGGGCGAAGCAGGGCGGGTTTGGTGCGAACAGCAGCTCGGACAGGAGGCGATTCTTACCCGCATTGAACGTCAGCTTGCGAGCATGGTCAAACACGTGGCTATCGTGCCAAGTAGGCCCTGAGTGAATGCGCTAACAATTCTGTCCTCTGCGCCCGGCCGGCATGATTCAGGTGGTATTGGGTGTCGAAGAAACATTCTTTCGGGAACAGCAGGTCATTGCGGCGGTCAATGAATTGTCCCAATCCGACAACTTGATGCTGAAACTCTTCGTCAGACTTGCCCACTTGATGGGGATCAGGCGGTGTGATGAACATGTACGGCGAATGTACGAAGACCAGCCTGGCTCCGCGCTCGTTCATCTCCTTGATAAAGGTCGAGAGCGTGCTTCGAGCATGGGCCGAGAGGGCTACCGGAAGAGAGGTGTCGGCAGGTTTGCCTACGTAGCGCTTGGGGGTTCCTTGTGTGTTCATGATGTCGCCATGTGAATTCACATTAGTTGGCGAATAGGAAAACGATTTGACTGGTGGGCCATTCAACGGCTGCGCAGTTTCCTGCGCAGCGGACCTCGCTCGAATTCTTTTTAAGACAGCTGGATCGCGGCGCCATTCACCTAGCTTGGCCATGCCCATTTCTAGCAGCAGATGTGGTGCAACGGTAAACGCAAAGGCAACCCTGTCGCTGGCGCAGCCATCCAAGCCACTGTCAGGATTCCACGCAATGGCATTTCGTATCATCCAGGGGGTTCGCGTGCGATCGTCTGTGTAAAACTTTGGTTCAAGGGCCATTACCACAAGATCGCCTGTGCGGATGACTGCGCGCGCGTGGACGAGCAGGCTTTCGAGGCTCATGCCGGCATGCAGGCCTTGGTTGAGAACCGGTGTTCCCGTGGATCGGGCGAGCGCCTCTGCGCTGACGCCGAAGAATGCACTCGACCCACCGATAATCACAGTTTTCGGCAGGGAGATATTTTGCGCTAAATGTCGTTTCAAGGCAATCACCTCAGCGAGCCAATACTCGGCCTGTATCGGCACGCGGCCTAGACCGACGACTAGGACGACGTGGCATGTCGACATCAGGACGCATGTACACAGCAGGGTGATGAGGTATCGCATGTCGTTTAGAACTGAAAATAGAGGAATTCGGAGTGGCCCCTTGCTCCAATCATGAAGATGCACCAATACAGTAGCAATCCGCAGCAGGCTGCATATTTCCAGGTCGGCTTCCAGGCAAATCGGCGCGCCCAAGCGGATTGCACGTCGCAGAGGTGCGCTGGATGGCAGGTCGGGTTCTGGGCGGTGAAGAGGTCAATGACATTGGGGAAGAATCGTACGATCGTCAGTCCAATAATGATTGTCAGCGCGGCATGCATCGGAGAACCGACGATGACCTGGCCTCCCGTGGTGGTGCCACCGCCAATCATTGCCCAGAGGATGGTTTCAGCTGAAGATAGCGTGGTTGCGCGGAAGACGACCCATCCGACGACGACGCAGAGGAAGGTGAGGATGGAATAAGCCCACTCTATGGCCATTCCGCTATCATTGATGCCGCAACGGTTCAGCATGCCCCGCCAGGCATGGTTGATCACCAAATACAATCCGTGTAGGGCACCCCAGCAGATGAAAGTCCATCCTGCGCCGTGCCAGATGCCACCAATGAGCATGGTGAGTAAGAGGTTGGCGTATCGTCTGGTGGCGCTGCATCGGCTGCCGCCCATGGGGATATATACGTAATCACGCAGGAAGCGGCTAAGAGTCATATGCCACCGTTTCCAGAAATCGATTATGCTGACTGCTTTATAAGGAGAGTTGAAATTCAGAGGCAGACGAACATTGAACAGGAGCGAGAGTCCGATGGCCATGTCCGAGTACCCCGAGAAGTCAAAGTAGAGTTGCAATGTGTACGCAAGCGCGCCAAACCATGCATCAATTGTACCGACTGCGCCAGTTTCATGTGCGAAATCAAAAACCGGGGTCGCATACGTCGCCATATGATCGGCAATGCCGACCTTTTTGAACAATCCGAAGACGAAAATAGATGCGCCGACGGCTAGATTTCTCGGGTCCAAGCGGCAGGCATCGGCACGTGCAAATTGGGGCATCATCTCTTTGTGGTGCAGGATCGGTCCTGCTATCAAGTGAGGAAAATAGGTAACAAACAAAAGATAGTTTCTGGCGCTGTATTCGCGTACCTCGCCAGCATGGCAATCGATTATATAGGCGATCTGGGTAAAGGTAAAAAAGCTTATTCCAATGGGCAGCACGACCTCGAGCGTCTGGGAGGCCCAGCCGCACAGGAGGAGATTGTCGACGACAAAGCCTGCGTACTTATAATACCCAAGTAGTCCGACATTGAAGCACACAGCTAGCCAGGTCAATCCTGTTCGCAGTTGGCCGGAGGAGTGCGACCTGCAAATGGCCGTCCCAAGCACAAAGTTGCAGGATATCGAGATCAACAAAAGTGGGATGTATGCTATATCCCACCAGGCATAGAAAACGAGGGAGGCAAGGCCAAGCAGGAAGACGGTGGATCCCGGACGGAACCTTCCTAACAGATAGTAGCTGATGAGGACCGCAGGGAGGAAGCAAAAAAGAAAAGCATACGAATTGAAAAGCATCTAGATCGTCCCGTTATGTGGCCGATGCGATGCGGCTGTGGCATTGATCTGAGGGATTTCGCCGGTAGTTGGTTCCGCGGGATCAAGATTTGTATCGTGGTGTTCGTGATGTGGGCCAGGGTGATTTCTGGGAGAGTAGCGGGTCCGGATGCGCGTCGTCCAGCGCCAGAGGTCGAAACGACGGGCATTGGCGATTGCAGCATTTCGCCATGAGCATGCATTTTCGCATGCCGAAAGCACGGCGGCGGCAAATGTCTCTACGTTCCCAGGATTGGCATAACAGGCGC
>Ga0172380_10008466_pt1 | contig 11245 bp, 10 predicted proteins | sample Leawe162metaG_FD_119747 | JGI IMG/M metagenome (GOLD analysis project Ga0172380, IMG submission 119747) | Leachate microbial communities from a municipal landfill in Southern Ontario, Canada - Leachate well 162 metaG | ecosystem: Engineered > Solid waste > Landfill > Unclassified | place... | reverse complement strand
GGTTGGTTGCACTTTTGGCACTAAGTCGATTTTTTGCCAACCGGTTTTTGAACAATTGTAAAAAACATTCATTTCCTCAACATAAACAAGTTGTTGCGTTGATTTGTCGCAGTCAGGCAGCTCTATTAGGGTTGGAATTGAAGTGTAAGATGTCGAATTAGTTGGAGTATTTTGTTGGGTTGGCAAGTTTAGATTGCCGCATGACGCGGTTAAGAGGAGGAGTGTGTATGGTGTGTATTGCATTGATATCTCCATGTAGTTAGTTGCCACATGGAGCTTATCGGGTAGGCAGGACGGGAAGTTAAGTTTTATCGTTATCTGTCAAACATTTCTTCAAGTTAGAAGCCCGAGATCCCGTTAAGTAATTTTCCAAATCACTTACAATCCGCTCCGCCTCTTGATTGTTTACTGCACAAATTTCAAGTCGGTATGTATTGCCTGTCGCATCGGTCATATTAAATGTATAACGCTCTTTATGGCGTCCGCCAAATTTTTCCCTGACAAACAGCACAATCTTGGACGCAAGCATGATGAAAAATAGGATTACTAAACCTAACTTAAACATGCGATCTCCTTACACTTTACGGCCAATACCATTATCAGTCACGTCTGTCAGGCCATAAGTTGTTATCCACCCTCCATTATGGCGCATTTCGTCCATCCTTTCTTTAGCTTCAGCATCACTAAACGCGTCAATAACAACTGTTAGTGTTGCCGAGCTGCGAAGTTGAGCTGTAAATCTGTATGTTTTAATCATTGGGAACCCACATATTCAATAATCTGTTTTGTGACAATCTGACGCTGGAATACTATAAATCACAGTATTTTCGCCAACATACGCACCAACATTGTTATAGTCGCGCGACACCTTTTTGATAGCCGGGTATGCAGCGCCAATTTCATAACTCCAAACATATCGCGGCCAAGCCGGATTGTTGTCCGCTTCTGCCTCTTTTACAGTTCCAGATAGTGTCGGCGCCGCATTTGAACCCCATGAGGTAATCATCTGGTTGCGCACGCCTTGCGCTGCAACAATTTCGTTAACATCGAAGTAGTATATAGCGTCAGTTTTAGTAATGTAAGTAACGCGCAACTCATAAGAATCATTACCAATTTTGCCTTTACATTCAAATTCGCCCTTGATAGTGCCAGGTTGCTTAGGCATCGTAACGTCGCGCCAACCGTCGTCAGCGCAGGTTTTGAATTGGGCATCGTCCATGACGTAAATTAAAGTACCCAACATCGGCTCGTCGCAAGTTGGTGCGTCTGAAACGGTTGATATAGCTAAAGACGTGACTGTCGGCGCAGGAGGGGTTACAGATGGCTGCGCTTGAGGTTTGCCGTCCGGTGGGATGTAAGTTGGATTAGTGTTTGGTTGTGGATCCTGAGGGGTATTCTGCTCCTCAGACGAGGATGACGATTGTGGGCTAAAGCTTGGCGCTTTGATGTCGCCGCAAGCAGTGATAAGGAGGAGAGATGGTAGTAATTTTTTCATTTAGCTGATCCTTAGGTGTATAGTTAGGTCACAATAGTTTGTCGGTCGGTTTATTTGGAAGCTTTAGGCCCTTCGTTAATACATTGATTATATGAGCGTTCTTGGATTAATTGAGCGTCTCTAAGAGCATGTTTTTCCTCACCTGAGAAGTAAACATAACCAATTAGACCTGGCCACAGAAATACATAGCCCACCCCAATTAAAGTATTTCTTAGTCCGCGAGGGTTTTCAGAATTGTAACTATTTTTAAAGTTCAGGGCAGCTAAATGGGATGCCCTTTCACACTTCTCCTCAGCGGTTTGAGGACGGCTACAAGTAAACCCCTCGCTCTTTTCTTTTGTAAAAGCCTCACTGCCGCCCATAGTTGTCACAGCGTTTGAGGTGCCGTAAGACACACCTGACACAACCATGCCGCTATTGGCGCAACCCTCCATGCTGTTTGGCTGAAGGCCGTGCACACACGATGATGTAAAAACCACTGAGATTAAAGCCAGTTTGTGAAATTTTTTCATAACATCTCCATAAATAGTGATTGTGATGGCTAACATTTAAACCTATCTAAAAATCGGAAAACGCGCTTAGAAAAACTATAATGATTTGATATCACAATATTATATTGTGAAGCATTTGAGTTATCTTTAATTTCATTTAAAGATTGCCATAAAAATCAAACAATTACCGCAGCGGGGATTCAACAAATCCTTTATCCACAAAACAACCGAACGATATCGAATACCCCCCATTAGGATCGTCCGTTGAGCTTGGCGGATTTTTAGCAAACGCAAGCACGCCGCCATCAACAGTTAAAAAAAGCTGCTTATCGAGCTTGTAGGGGATGATATCAACAGACATGTCATAATCCCCACCGCTGACCCCCTTGCATGATGATTTTTTGGGGGTAAATTCTAGCCTGCCATCGCCGAGGTCTTTTACTGTGCCAGCCTCAACTTGCGAATAAGCCACGGAGTAAGAAATAAGACAGAGTTGAGATATGCTATATCCGCCATCTCTAAAGCTTAGACCAAGTCCGCAATCGTTTTGATAGTCAATAACCCAATCGGACTTTTCCAAAAAGCTTGGTTCAGAGCTTCCGCCCGATTCATCACCGCAGCTTGCAAGAAATAGAGTTGTGGCTAAAACGAATGTCTTTTTCATAGTCAAATCCTCGCGTTTTTGTTTAACTCAACCTACATAAGGCTTATCGACACATCCCAATAAAAACTTTAATCATAAAACAAACATTTTTAAATTTTTAAGCGGCTTTTGCAGCCAGTAACCAGTTGTATTTAGCAAAGTTCGCTCATTTATTTTTTAAGAGACATTTTCGGCCAGTAACGATCGGACGAATATGACAAGTGTATAAATAAGTTTTTAAATGGCCTTTGCGGCCAATAACTAGAAAGCTTCAGCATCACTAAGCGTATCTTTTTAAGTGGCTTTCGCAGCCAGTAACGGTTTGCCATCTGGTGGTATGTAGGCCGGGTTTTTTTAAGTGGCTTTCGCAGCCAGTAACTTGTCGATCGAACTGTTTAAGAGGATCAAGCTTTTTTAAGTGGCTTTCGCAGCCAGTAACAAGCATCTATAACGATATATTCTTCAAAGCCTTTTTTAAGTGGCTTTCGCAGCCAGTAACAAAAGACACAGCAAGATCTTTCTAAGATTGACTTTTTAAGTGGCTTTCGCAGCCAGTAACCTAAAAACTTAGCTGAGAAAGGTAAAGAGCTTTTTTTAAGTGGCTTTCGCAGCCAGTAACTAGACGAAAACAAACCTAAGCTATTGTTTACGCAGACAAATATTCAGTTTTCAAAGAAAAACCCTTTTTTAAGGCATCACCTACAAAGGGCTTTATGCGACACTTTCAAACCAGTTTAAAAATTAGGGTCTAAAAACACCTAACTCATTACTTATCGGCACGCGACCCACTTTAAGTTAGGGGTTTTTGTGAAACTCACCCATTTTTTACACATCTCTTTTAAACCCTTGGTGATAGCTGCCGACCCACCTTTCATTACTTTTTGTTTTATCCAATTGCTCTGGAATTTGGACTGTGAAAAATATTTGAGCAACTTCATCGGAAGTATATTTGCTATATCGTGCACAAAACTCGTCAAACAAGCTTTGTATGTCGCCAAATTGCCACGCCGTAATAGCGCTGCCTTCTACAATCTCATCATCCCATCTCATTCGATTTTGAACCGCTGAGCTGTAATCATTTAACTTGCCTAACTTACAGAACACATTGTTCTGTGGATCATAGCTGAAATTTAATGTTTGGCGACCATTATCATCGCGAAATGGGCTAATGCGCGTAGCATGAACACGTGTGAACCGCGCGATTGGCCTGTTAAAAAAGTCTTGAGAAAGGCCCGACAAGATGTCTTGTTGACGTTGCTCCACTTGAATTAGAGTGTTTTTGTGATGAGTGCTTACCTGTAAAACCTTTAATTGAGTCATTTGCGCACTAATATTGTTATTGTCCCCAAACCCCATTGCTATAGTCATGTTTTTATCCGCCAGATAATTCACGCCTGATTCAGGACCTGGCTTGCTATAAACTACAAACTTTTTTGGCTCACAGAAAGCTTTAAAGTTCAACTCCATCAATCCAAGATTGATCTTGTCGTATTTAGTCCGTCGATGACGCCTTAAGCGGCCGTGTGATTGAACCAATCCCGTCACCGTCGAAGGCTCAATGAGCATCCAATCAAAATCCAGGTCTCGGCCAACTTCCAATACCGACGTTGCAAACACTATAAAAATATGGTTTTTAATATTTGGGTATTTATGCATTTCATCCACAACCTGCTGATTATTTTTCCAATTATCGTTTTTGCGGTTCAATATGGCATCTAACTTACTATCAATATTGCTTTTTATAGCATACAGCATGCGTGAGTGATAGATCAGCACATGAACATGGGTGTCCTGAGCCGGACTTAATCTCGCGATCTCTTCGTAAACATTAATCAATGTGGTTGTGTGAGAGAATTTTTTGTATCCAATTGATACTTTGTAGTTACCAACATCGTGGCAGTTGTCCGCATGATACTCCTGCGCAACTCTTAAAACCGTTTCTGCATATTTGCCCGCATCAGTATCGTTAACTCCGGCAATTGGAACAATTTGAGCTATACCGCGCTGTGCGCCAACCGGGGATTGTTCAACAAAGCTTGTAAAGCTTTGGGGTGAAGAGTCGGCGTCCACAAACTGGACCGAACTGTGATTAATGTGACCAACGACCGGCTGGGATTGGGTAATGCGACCGTTTTCATTAAACGCCTGACGTCCGCTACAATATGCCTGAACAAACCCATCGTGCTGCTGTGACGATGTGGTTGCCGATACAATCACCACATAGCGACCTAAGGACGCCGACATGTATATTAAGCGTTTAACAGCTTCAATATCGTCCGCTGAGTATGAGTCGGCCTCTTCAATAACCAAATCACTGCTTCCAACTCTTAAATAAGCTGGGATGCCTTTGGCCGGACCGGCGGATTCGGAGGATGGCATAATATGGTCGATTGTGCAGATAAGAATCGGAGTATTCAAAAGACTAGCGATAATATTGTGTTGACGGCTGTGGCTTTTCTCCAACAGGGTTGTGATTTGGATGTTTGGGGTATATGTGGACAGGTCGGCATCGAGTTCGATGTTTAAATCAATCATCGGGTCGTTGATCGATGGTGATCCGTTTGATTCGTCCAAATACTGAATTTTCGAAGCTTTGCCGCCAATTAAGACGCCAACTGCCGACTTATCTGAAATTACTGTTGATACATAGTCATTTCGAAATTGAGCAGCCAATGAGCGCATTGAGGTTGCGATTGTATAGCGTAAGTTGCCGCCGCTTAATGCATTTACAATCTTAGCTGCACCAATGGTTTTGCCTGTGCCCGTGCCAGCCATCAGGAAAATGATGCCTCCACGGTCAGCCACAGCTTGTGAATTGGCTTGGCACGCTTCGATCGCCGTATTTTGCCAACTATATTCTTTTGAAGTAACGGTTTCAGTTAGTTTTGCTGATGTGTTTTTGTATGTTGGCCAATCCGATTGGTTGGCGGTTAATTCCAAGGTTTTATTGGACACTCCGATAAGATGCTCTACTAAAGTTTGTTTTAAAGTTCCGTCATAGTGCGTGTTGGCATAAACATTTGAGGCCTTGGACTTAGGGATAGTGATGCGCAGGGGTGAATCTGGCTGCAGAGATGAATAGTAATGGTCCGCCAAAACTAAGTTATAAAGAGCGGCGTGAAATGTTGCGTCGTTAAAGGTCTCTGGCAGAAACTTGAATTTTTCGGCAAATGCCTTGATTTTAGATTGGAGAGCTGAGTCATCAAATATTTTGAAAGAAATATCCCAACAGGCATCTGAGTTGTTTTCAGTTTCTGGGGACGGGTCGTCAGTGATGTATTTGAACCAATGGAAGTTGAGCGACTGGTATTTGATTTGCTCAGTTTTGGCTGCATATTCTTCACCATAAAAAGTTAGAAATCTGTGGTGACTAACAATTAGGATGCCGATAAGTTGGGCGAATGGGCTTGTTAAAAGCTTAAAGGGTGAGTGGGATAGGGATGATGAGTTTTGTGGGTCGGTTTTTGTTCTTTTGTCAGAAGCGTGCATTGCTACAAACTGCGCTTTAACTGAAGCAGCAGAAACATTAGAAAGGAAATCCGCGATTTCTTGAGTGCTTTTGCTTTGCGCTATGGCCGTCCAAATAAGCAAAGATACCCACTCATGTTTAATGGTGTCTTGAGCTTTATGTTTTTTCCTTAGCTTTTTTTGAAACTGGACATTATCCTTGCCAATATCGTGCAAAAGGGCAGCAAATCCGGCGATAGTTTGAAGAGTTGTTAAGTTGCTCATCGTGGCCGCCCCTTTGTTAAAAGTAACTACTAAGTCCTTATCGGCCACTTTTTGGTAAACTTTAGTTTTTTATTTAATTGTATTTTTTAAATATGGCCTGTTCGGCCAGTAACTTCTATAAACTTGCCACAATTAAGGGCTATGTTTTTTAAGAGGCCTTTTCGGCCAGTAACTAACACAAGAACAAGAAATCGACATGTATTATTTTTTAAGTGGCCTTTTCGGCCAGTAACGCTAAAGTTGCTAAGCCGGTTGGTGAGCTGATTTTTTAAGTGGCCTGTTCGGCCAGTAACAGCAACAACTTGGCGGATTGCCTGCTAAAGAATTTTTAAGTGGCCTGTTCGGCCAGTAACGACGGTATGGATCGCTTACAAGAACTCGATTTTTTTTAAGTGGCCTGTTCGGCCAGTAACAGAGTAATGGGGAAGTATATGTAGAGAATACTTTTTTAAGTGGCCTGTTCGGCCAGTAACGACTCAACACTCGACGATGAAGCAGTGAGTGTTTTTTAAGTGGCCTGTTCGGCCAGTAACGGGTGTATACAGCTCATGAGCACGGCGATCCTTTTTTAAGTGGCCTGTTCGGCCAGCAACCTACACCTTCTTTTTTGAAAAACGCACTCATTTTTTTAAGTGGCCTGTTCGGCCAGTAACACCACGCCAACTATCACTACTCAAAGAGATCATTTTTAAGTGGCCTGTTCGGCCAGTAACCAATGGGTGGCCTGACCTTGGGTGCTATCACTTTTTTAAGTGGCCTGTTCGGCCAGTAACTAGACGAAAACAAGTTTAAGTTATTGTTTACACAGATAAATATTCATTTTTCAAAGAAAAACCCTTTTTTAAGGCATCGCCTATAAGGGGTTTTATGCGGCACTTTCAAACCAGTTTAAAAATTAGGGTTAAAAAACCGGCACTTTACCGCCGATACTCAGCCCGTATGAATTAAAACTACCGTCTCGATTGTCGCCATAGGACGCACGGACTCTTAAGCTAAATTGCCTGCCGCTAGATGCGCTATACATGGGTAGAAAAAATGTATCACTCAGGTCCTTTTTTAGGTAGTTTTCGCAGCCAGTATCCGCGCCTCGTCTTTCTGCCCTTCGTCTAATTTTTTCGAGCGATTTTACGTCTACGTTGCGAAAACTAGCGAGTTTAGCACCTTCGGGTGCCTTTAGAACTGGCACCTGCGTGTTAAACAATAGGCTTAAATCACTTTCTGAATCGGCGTGAATTCGAATCGTTGTGCCAGGTCTACCGGTTAGGGCAAAGTCTGGGAAGCTTAGTGCTATTTTCCCAACCAGTCCGGCGCGGTGACCGTTCGTGTGGACCAATTGCGCAATTTGCGCAGCTTTTTGAAAAAACTCTTTAACCGTCAGGGTTTTGATTTCTGCGTAGAATTTCATACGTCACCTCTTGGTTTTCTGGGATTTGTTAATATTTATGCAACCTTAACCCTACTCACTCAGCAGTCTCACTATCCCCGCTTCCACCCTTAGGCTTTTCTGGCGCATCCAAAAACGCTCGAATCAGGACACCCAAAAAGTAGCGCCATTCATCATGGTCTTTTGGCAGGATACCCCTAACGAGTAGGTCGTCTTTAATGTCATAGAAAGATCTTTTATTGCGCAACATTCGGCCACTTTTTCGGTCACTGCCTTTTTGGTCGATTGTGATGGGTCGCCGTGACCCGTCCTTGGTTGTAAATAGCGCCTGGAAAACGCTTGCGTCAATCGTAGACGCGTCCGATAAAGATTGCGGGTCGTATGTGTTATCGATTGTCAATAGCGACTTTTTAATTGTGTCCGCACCGATTAAAAGTTGGCCTGTAGAATCCGCTTGCAAAACTTTGGCAACCCTTTCTGCTTTGCTGTCGTGCTGCTTAATAATGGCCTGAGCAGCCATGTAAGTCGGAAAAGCTTGTTGTGGATACAACTCCACACCAAAAGCGGTTTGCATCACAAGTTTAACCGATATGCGCTCAAACGAATCGTGATCCAAAAAGGCGTTGAGGATAAAATCTGCCAACTTCAAAACCGCGTCATCTTTAATATTCGAAAAAGCGCTTTGTTTAAACTCATTAAATCGACCCCACATTTGGACATCTTTATCAACTAGGACTGTTTCTTGGCCAGATCTCCATCGCGTAATTGTCATTTCAGACGGGCGCTGTTGTAGTTTTACGTTTTCCTCAAGCCATAAACCAGCTAAGATATTAATTGCGATGTCATGGGCAATACCCTTCATGGCCGCAGTGGCCTCTGGCAGGCTTTGTGGACCTATTAGGGATTGGCTCATAATACGGATAAAATCCGATTTAACTGTGTTGTTAGACATGGCATACGGAACCAGCCAATTATTGCCGAATTCTACGTCAAAAGTAAACATAACCGCGTTGTGGTCCGACGGCATCGGAGCGGTCTGAACCAGAAAAATATTCGTGGTGTCTGTTTCAGACAGATTCTCTTCATCTGCACGAGAGTTCTTGGGCGAAGTTTTGCGCACAGTAGTTGCCTTAAGAGGCTTAAAACCTGCTTCATCACCCCATACACCCGTAGACATTAGAGCCCTGGTGGCCGTAATAGATTTCTTCTGGGCGTGGGTGATACTTTCCACTTCCGCTTTTTGTTTTTTTTCTTCTGCTTTTTTTGCAGCCTTTAGGGCTTTTTCTTCTGCTTTTTTTTGAGCTTTAGTTAATTCAACTACTTGTGCTTCTGTCATGGGGTTTCCCTCTTTTTTTGTTAGTTAGCTACATTCAACTTACATATCTCTTATCGGCCATCTTTTGTGAGACTTAAATCTTTTTTGAAACTTTTTTTAGTTTCCCAAAAAACACCTGTATTATCAGATGTTTGGACTTGACGAAACATCATTGTTTCATAATCATTTACACCATCGGAACTTACCTGCTTAATACCCACACACTCTAAAAGGCCAACAATTTCCTCACCCAGGGCTATTACGCATTTTGGATCCCGACACCCTCGGACGGTTGAGGCGTCAACAAACTCAGTTAATCTCTTAAACCCGATCCGCGATGGCATAAGCCACCCATTCGACTCGTCGCGGTCCGGAATAAAGTTATGAGTCATGCACGATAAAAGCGCTTCAACTGAATCAAAACCATTGTCAATCATTGCTCTTTTTAATAAGTCTTTTGAACTTACAATAACCGCTCCGCGCATGCGAATTTTTCGCAATATTTGACGATACGCCTCAGTCTTGGCATATGGATTAGAGCTTAGTTGGTGCACTCTAGCTGCTGATTTTTGAACGGTGTGCATGTGCCCACCGGAAATAGACAGATTGGAGTGAAACGTGGTGAGCTTAACTTTTTGTAGAAAATCATCTTTAATATCGTCAAAGTCATCGTCTATGAGATCAATCGACACTTCAATAAATAAGGTCAGCGTGATATCTACAAAATAATTTGGATAATCGGATTTTGGAGCAATGTTGTCATCACCGCCCGAACCATTTTCTTTTTTTCTGTTGCTGTTTGGGTGACGTTGATTGTTTTGCTGATGCACATTGTGCATAATTACACCAAACGAATCAAATTGGATGTCCAGTCCTGATCTGGATTTCAATTTCCGAACAAAGTTCTGGGCATAGCCACCTAGGTTTGTAAGGGCTATGTTTCCGTAGCCGGTCTGAAACGACCGGCCATTTGCGCCACTAAAGCTGAGGTTGTGCAAAGTGATCAAGATTGTCTGGGTGTTCATAATCCCTCCTGTGATTCATCTCACCTTAACTTATCGTCGAAATAACTAACTTAGTTAGAATTTTGTGCAAATCGCCGTTAATACAGGACAATTCCGTTTCTGATTTTTCAAAAACATCCTGAAGTGAGTCGTAAATCGTGAGGGCTGAGTCTTTTGCAAACTCAATGACTTGTTCGGTATTTAAATCGTCGGAAAGAAACAAACGGTCAATGGCTTTAAGCTTTGTGTGATCCCAATCATCAATTAGCTCATCCCAGATTGCACGAAACAAGTCTCCGACCAGCCGCTCAAGCAGGAGGAGTTCTTTTTTTCTGGCTTTTGCGTTATATTTTTTATTTTTTTGACAGAATGTGAGAAGTTTTTCTGACATTTCAGCAAAAGCCTTGCTTCTCGGATTTGCAGCAAACTTAACGACTGATTCAAAAGCGTAAGATTTTGATTTTCTATCCACATTAAATGGTGGGCAGAAAATAGATCGACCATACATGTGCAAAATTAACGTTGAGTAGTTCTGTGACTTACTGCCGCCGATGCGCAGCTCTGCTGTGTTATTCAGGCGGTATTTAGACAAGCCTGTGCGAAAATTAGCCGCCACGGAAATTGATGGCAATACCGCTATCAACTCTTCGCCATCATTCCAATACACCTGGCTTACCACGCTGACATCCCACTGCCCTGGAGGGGTGTTGGTTGGCTGAATGCCGCCATAACCAAAATCATTCAGCACTTGATTATATTGCGAATCTACATCTAAATAGTCCATCGGCCTTACGGTTGTTTTATCCTTCTTGTCTGTAATAAAACGAAAAACTTTGCTATAGTCCGCACTACTGCCGCCCGTAATGAAGTCATAATAAATTTTGTTGTTTTGGGTAACTATCAGTCCCAAAAACTCGTATAAATCGGATCGTTGTGCCGTCAGGTCTGTCTGCTTATTGGCGCTGGCGTGACCTGTATAAGCTGTTGCGTGTGTGCGGACTTGGTGAACTATGGCGGGCAATGACGAGGCTTTATAGTTTATAAGAGCAGTTCTTAGTTCTGCCGGTGTGTAAGTCTTACTCATATCCCCCCCCCACTTTGTTTAAATCCTGCTCACAAGATCCTTATCGGCACATTTTTGTAAAACTTAACAAAATAAACTCACCTTTTTAGTCGTTAGT